>SXGR01481369.1_pt1 | contig 28949 bp, 28 predicted proteins | sample 3174711 | NCBI WGS metagenome assembly SXGR01 (sample SAMN11356860, study PRJNA531348) | freshwater metagenome | isolation source: freshwater sample F1-60 | place: China: Fuxian Lake, Yuxi | collected 2017-12-25
GAATGTCGTAGATGCCCGGGCTGGCCGCTCGTCGAATCTCCTCGATCGTATTGCGATCGAAGATGTACGACTCGCGCAGACCAGGCTGCCAATTCATGCCGTCGCCGGCTTGTCCGTTGTAATCGCTCATGTCAGTCCCTCCGGCCTAGTACTCGCCGGCATGGTCGATGTTGAAGTTGTAGAGACGGCGTGCGGAGCCGTAGCGCTTGAACTCATCGACCTTGGCGTCGGCACCGGCTGCGGTCAGCAGACGTCCGAGCTCCTCGCGATGAAACTCCTTGAGCTCCTTCTCGATGCAGTCCGCGCCGAGCCCTTCGACCGAGCCACGCACGTAGATGTGCGTCTCGTAGATCGAGTCGCCGAGCGAATCGCCAGCATCGCCACAGACAACAAGCGCGCCGGACTGAGCCATAAACGCACTCATGTGACCGATGCTGCCCTTGACGACGATCTCGACACCCTTCATCGAGATGCCACAGCGTGCCGCAGCATCGCCCTCGACGATCACGAGACCGCCACGACCTGTCGCGGCGCAGGCCTGAGAGGCATTGCCGGTGACGTGGATCGAGCCGCTCATGATGTTCTCGCCACAGCCAACGCCCGCGTTGCCGTTGACGCGGACGTGCGCGTGCTTGTTCATGCCCGCCGTGTAGTAGCCCGTGTGCCCCTCGATCTCGATCTCAAAGGGCGCGTCGACACCAACCGCGACAGCGTGTGCGCCATTTGGGTTGACGATACGCCAGCGCAGCGGACCCCCAGCCGCACCGTCGTGCAGCCGCTGATTGAGTTCGCGGAGCGGCGTCGTTGCGAGGTCGACAACCTCAACATCCGTCGCAGTTGTCATCGCACCGCCTCCTTCTCCCACGTGTAGACCGTGGCCGGTGCCGGCTCCCAGGTCTTGGCTTTCTCGGCTCCCGGCAGCGTCGCGATCGAGCGATACTCCGACGACATTGCGACCCACTCATCCGTCTCGGCGAGCACGGCTGGCTTGCACGCAATCGGATCGCGCACAACAGAAAAGCCATCGCGCGTGCCAATCAAGAACGTGTAGAAGCCGTCGAGATCCTCGAACGCGTTGTCCATCATCTCGGTCACGGTGTCGCCCTCGCGCTGACGCCACATCATGTAGCCAGCTGCGACTTCGGTGTCGTTGAGAGTCTGGAAGCGAATCCCCTCACGACGCAACATCCGGCGCAGACCGTTGTGGTTCGACAGCGACCCGTTGTGCACGAGGCAGAGGTCAAGGCCCGTCGAAAATGGGTGCGAGCCGGCGGTCGTAACCTTCGACTCGGTGGCCATCCGCGTGTGGCCGAGCGCATGCGTGCCGTTGAGCGACTTGATGTCGAACGTCTCGATGAAGGCCTCGGGGCGACCGACCTCCTTGTAGATCTCGATCGCCTCACCGGCGCTCATGATTTTGACGTCGGGGTAGCGCTCCTCGATCCATGCCTCGACAGGTGTGGCCTCGGAATGCGCGACGATCACGGCATGGTTGGCGCGGCGCTCGATGCCCTTGCTGGCACCAAACGCTTCCTTGATGCCCTTGCGGAGCGCGTTCCAATCGAAATCAGGGTCGTCGTGCTGCAGCGTCAACTTGGTGTGGCCAGCGGCGACGGGCTCGCGATAGAACGCGACCCCCGCACTGTCCGGACCTCGATCGCTCATCTCAAAGAGCATCGGCGCGAGCAGCGCACCAAGGTTTGCCTCCACCTCGGAGTTCTTGGCAAAGAGTCCAACGATTCCGCACATACGAGCCTCCAGACGTCAGGGCCACCATGCGTCGCGGAACGCATTTACAGCACAGATTCTAATGGTACAGGCACCGAGCCTTTAAGGAAGTGATGGTGTGTGTTGCTCATCTCCGTACCTGTAGACACCGGTATGTCGGGCTACACGCACGACGCCGCGCGAAGTACTCTGTCGCGATGCAATGGGACGCGATCATCGTCGGCGGCGGACACAACGGACTGACCGCAGCCGCCTACCTCAGCCTCGCTGGCCAACGGGTGCTCGTCCTTGAACGCCTCGACGAGACTGGTGGCGCGGCTGTCTCTGAGCGCCCCTTCCGCGGCGTCGACGTACGCCTGTCGCGCTATGCCTACCTCGTCTCGCTGCTGCCGACCGAGATCATCGACGAGCTCGCACTGCCGCTCGAATTGCGATCGCGCGACATCTCGTCGTACACCCCGGCAACCCGCGACGGGCGCGACACGGGCCTCCTCGTCGGCCGTCATGCGCCTACTACTGCCCGCTCATTTCGCTCACTGACCGGCAACGACCAGGCCTGGGGGCAGTGGCAGCAGTTCTACGCCGAATCCAGCGAGATCGCGCGCCGACTTGCGCCGACGCTGCTCGGCACGCTGCCCTCGAAGGCCGATGCTAAGGCGCGCTTCCACGACATCCCCCACGTCTGGGACGCACTCGTCGAAAAACCACTTGGCGACTGGATCGAGCACGCCATCGACGACGATCTGGTGCGCGGCGTCGTACTGACCGACGGCCTGATCGGCACGTTTGCTGGTGCCAACGACAACTCGCTTGCCCAGAACCGCTGCTTTCTTTACCACGTTGTCGGCGACGGCACGGGCGATTGGAAGGTCCCCGTCGGTGGTATGGGCACCGTCTCGGCCGCGCTTCATGCCGTGGCCACTCGCGCAGGTGCCGAGATCCTGACCGGCGCCGACGTGCTCGCAATCCAACCCGGAGTCGACGCCGCCGAGGTGACCTGGCGGGCGGCCGACGGCGAACACACAGCGTCAGCCGTCGTCGTGCTTGCCAACGTCGCACCCACCACGCTCGCGGCGCTGCTCGGCGAGGCAGCCCCCACCCCGGCACCCGAAGGCGCCCAGCTGAAGGTCAACATGGTCGTCAAGCGCCTGCCCAAGTTGAAGAGCGATCGCGATCCTCACGAGGCCTTCGCCGGCACGCTCCACATCGACGAGGGCTACGACCAGCTCCAGACTGCCTTTCGAGAGGCCTCCGCCGGCAAGTTCCCAATGCTGCCGCCGAGCGAGCTGTACTGCCACACGCTGACCGACCCGTCGATCCTTTCACCCGAGCTTCGCCAGCAGGGGTACCACACGCTGACCTTGTTCGGCCTGCATGCCCCCGCCCGCCTCTTCGCCAACGACCCGAAGGCGCACACCGCCGAATACCTCGAGCGAACGCTCGCTGGCTTCGAGGCGCACCTCGCCGAGCCGCTGCTCGATGTCATCGCACTCGACCAGGACGGCCGACCCTGCATCGAGGCCAAGTGTCCGCAGGACCTTGAGGAGTCGCTGGGCCTGCCGGGCGGCAATATCTTCCACCGCGATCTGCAGTGGCCCTGGGCCGAGTCGGAACTCGAGGTTGGCCGTTGGGGCGTCGAGACGCATCACGAACGCATCCTGCTCTGTGGCAGCGGCGCACGACGCGGTGGTGCGGTCAGTGGCATCGCAGGCCGTAGCGCCGCGATGCACGTGCTCGGCCGGCGCTAGCGAAATCGCGCGGGATCGAGCAGTGGGTCGGGTGCAACTGCTGCGCCCGTCACGCAATCGGCCGCGAGCTCGCCCGAGACAGGACCGAGCGTGATGCCGAGCATGCCGTGTCCTGTGGCAATCGTGATGCGCCGATCACGTGGCGACGGGCCGATCAGCGGCATGCTGTCGGCGCTCAATGGGCGTAGGCCCTTCCAAATCGTCGCCGGCTCGGTGCCAAGCAAACCATCGAAGTGGTGTTCGCCCGCTCGACGAATCGCTTTGACACGCCGCACATCGATCAGATCCGGATCGGTCCCGATCTCCATCGTCCCCGCCAGGCGCAGACGACCTGCCAGCGGCGTGCCGACGACGTGCTCGTCCGACAGATAGATCGGGCGCTTGCCCTCCGGGTTCGCACCCGCGTAATCGACGTGGTACCCCTTCGCAGCCGTCAGCGGAATCGCGCTGCCAACGTCGTCTGCAAAATGGCGTGACCAGACACCGGCGGCCAAAACGAGGTGGCTACAGGTCATCACACCACGTGTCGTCTCGATGCGCAGATCAACGCCGCTGCGATCGATGCGCATCAGCTCGACGTTCTCGCAAATCTCAGCACCGACAGAACGTGCTCCCGCGGCGACGGCCTGGATAAAACCGAGCGAATCGACGTGCCCATCGTCCGTGCAGAGCGCTCCGACCGTGACGTTACGAACCGACGGTTCGAGCTCGGCGACAGCCGCTGCGTCGAGCTCGATCAATGTCATCCCCCCAGCGCGCTGGTCCGCGACGATCGCGGCCCGGTCTTCGTGCGCGTTTGGCCCGGTCCAGACATTGAGCGTGCCCTCTTCGACCAGGCCCGTCTTGAGTGCGTCGTTCCAGATTCGATGCAGTTCGAGGCTCCGGCGCGCCAGAAAGCGCAGGTGCGCGGTGCCACTGTCGGCTGCGTTCCCTCGCGCCGACGCCGCAGTGAAGCGGGCGATCCAGGCCAGTTCGCTTGGGCGGCCCCGCAATTTGAGCGGTGCCTCGGCATCAAACAGATGGCGCAGGCCTTCGCGCAACGAGACCGGCGACGCCATGCGATCTGCGTGGCTGGGCGCGACCATGCAGGCGGTACCCGACGAGGCGCCAACGCCAATCTGGCCGCGCTCGAGCACAACCGATGAGACGCCACGCAGTCCAAGCGCGTACGCGGTGCTCAGCCCGATTGAACCACCGCCGACAATCACAACGTCAGCAGTGAGCGGCAGCTGTTCCATGCTCATTATGTTACAGACGTATTAGACAACGTCTGCCCGCAAACTAGCCGCGTAGGCGAGAAATCAACCGCCACGCACCCGGCAGCAACGCGCCCGCCAAGTACAGCTTGAGCAGATCGCCCGGCACAAACGGATAGAGGCCATACTCGAGAGTCGTAGCAACGTCGAGACCCTGGTCGACCTTCAGCCAGACGAGTCCGAACGCGTAGATGATGACGGTGCCCGTCAACATCGCGGTCACGGCCGACGAGAAGCGCCGATCCCACTTGCGCTGAGCCAACATGCCAACGACGACGGCTGCCACAACGAAACCGATCAGGTAGCCACCCGTCGCGCCAATCACGACGTCGAGACCGTGCGCGCGATCCGCAAAGACCGGCATGCCAACAATGCCCATCAGCAGATACAGCGCGGCCGTCAAGCCACCGCGAACCGCACCGTACGACGCGCCTATCAACAGCACACCAAACGTCTGCAGCGTGATCGGCACCGGCGTAAACGGAAGTGCGAACGAGATCTGCGCGCACAACGCAAGGAACAACGCGCCTCCGACAACAAGCAGGGTGTCGGCCAGAAGACCGGTGCGCGGAATGGCGGCGAGGCGAAGAGTGGCTGCGTTCATGCCGGGCAGGGTATCAATCTCGCGCACGGGCCGCACGCGCGGTTCGTAGCAATACGCCAAACATGGCGTAGTCGAGTGGTCCCGGATGGGAGACAGCCAGCACGCTACGGTACTCGTCATGCGCCCCGTCTTGATCATTGAACAGGATGCCGAGCTGCCCGGCCACGGACTGCTGGGCGAACGAATCGACCACGCGGGGGTAGAGCGCGTCTCGACCAATGCCTGGAGCCACGACCTCAACACCCTCGACCCCACGGCCTATTCGGCAATCGTGGCGATGGGCGGCAAGCCAAGCGCTTTCGATGTCGAGACCTATCCGTGGCTTCCCGGAGTCGAGAATCTGATGCTGCGAGCAATCGCCGTAGAGACTCCACTGCTTGGAATTTGCCTCGGCGGACAGGTGCTGGCGCGAGCACTCGGTGCCGAGGTGCGCATCGGCGACGTTGGCGAATACGGCTGGTACGAAATCTCGCCGACTCCAGAAGCCGCCAACGATCCCGTCCTCGCAGCGTTGCGGGCACCATCCGGTTCGCTGTCCTGGCATCGAGACGTGTTCGAACTACCTGACGGCGCGACACGCCTCGCGTCTTCCCCCGCAGCACCAAATCAGGCATTCCGCTTTGGGTCATCGGCGTGGGGATTGCAATTCCACCCCGAGGTCGAGCCCGACGTCTTCAACCTCTGGCAGTCGAATCACCCGGGCTCGGCCGAGCTGACGGGGCTCACGCCCGACGTCTTGAAGGCCACCGTCGCCAAGGGGTGCGCCGATTCGCGCACGTGGCGCAGTGAACTCTTTGACCGCTTTCTCGGTGTGGCGCGGGAGGCTGCCTAGTGACCACGCCGCTCTGGACGCTGACCGCTGGTGCAATGGCGCAGAAGATCGCGTCGGGTGAGACCTCGTCGGTCGAGATCGTGCAGAGCTCGCTCGATCGCATCGCCGAGATCAACCCGCAACTCAACTGCTTCTGTTTCGTGTTCGGCGAGCGTGCGCTCGAACAGGCGCAGCGTGCCGACCAGGCCGTCGCCGATGGTAGGCCGCTCGGCCCACTCCACGGCGTGCCAATTGCGATCAAAGATCTGACCGCCACCAAGGGCGACCGCACGACGCTCGGGTCCTACTCTCACGAGCATTGGGTGCCGGACTACGACAGCGTGATCGTTGAGCGCATGCACGCGGCTGGTGCGATCGTGGTCGGCAAGACGACCACGCCCGAGTTCGCCTATTCGAGTTTCACGCGCAGCCCACTCTGGGGCGCAACGCGCAATCCGTGGAATCCCGAGCTCAACCCGGGCGGCTCGTCGGGTGGCTCCGCTGTCGCGGTCGCGACAGGCTGTGTACCGCTCGCCGAGGGCACGGACATGGGCGGCTCGGTGCGGATCCCCGCCAGCTACTGCGGGCTGGTCGGACTCAAGCCCGCGTTTGGGCGCATCCCCCTCGATGTGGTGCCGTCGAGCTGGGACACGATCCACCACTTCGGTCCGCTCGCCCGCACGATCGATGATGCTCGCCTGTTTCTCCTCGCCGCCGCCGGGTACGACGATCGCGACGCGCTGTCCTTGACGGCCACAATCGACTGGACCACGCCGATTACCAGCGACGTTCGTGGGCTTCGACTCGCGATCGACTTGGACCTTGGCGACTACGTCGTCGACAGCCAGGTCGAGCGCGAGGTGCTCACCGCCGCTGCTGCTCTTGCCGATGCCGGCGCGATCGTCGAGGAGGTCGAGCTCGGCTGGACGCGCGAGGTGGCCGACGCCTGGGGCGAGCATTGGAGTGTCTACCTCGCTGCGTGGTTCGGTCACACGCTGCCCGAGTTTGGCGACAAGATGGACCCCACCGTCAAGCGCCTCATCGAACACGGCCTCAAGATGGATGCCGTCACGTTCAAGCGCCTCGAAATTTCGCGCAACGCGGCTTGGACCAAGCTGGCGGCCGTGCACCGCAACTACGACGCGCTGCTCTGCCCGACGATGGCGCAGCTGCCGCTGCCGATCGAGACGGATGAGTACGGCGAGTACCGCACCGAACCCGACGGTCGTTACCACGCCCTCGATATGACGAGCCAGTTCAACTTCACCAGCCCGTGCCCAGCACTCAGCGTCCCCGCCGGCTGGTCCGACGAGGGCCTCCCCATCGGCCTCCAGATCATCACGCGCAAAGATCGCGACGACGTCGCACTCCAGATCGGCTCGACCCTCGAGCGTGTCCGCCCCTGGGCCGACCGCCGCCCCGCGATCTAAATGTCCAGAAGGGGCCAGACCCCATCTGGACATTCGTGGCTAGGCGCCGCCGAGTCCCGGGCCTGGGTCTGGACCCCAGGGATCACGGCCGTCGGCAGGGAGCGGCACGTCGATTGCGGCGAGGTAGCCGGCGATCATGCGGTAGACGCCCGCCAGGACGCTCAACTCGAGCACGCCTTCGACACCGTAGACCTCGGCGATCCGCTCTTGGAGGTCGGCGGGGATGGAGTGGAGCGCGAGTGCTTTGAGGGTGAGTGCCACAACATCCTGTTCGTGTGGCGATAACTCGGTGCTGTTGTACTGCCCGTGGCGCAGCGCCTCGATCGCCGGCTGCGGCAAGCCAGCGTTGCGCGCGGTCGGCTCGTGCTTCGACCAGACGTACGCGCACTTCGTCTCGGTCGCGACAGCCAACGTGGCGGCCTCGCGATAGCGATCTGGAACGGTCGCCGCCGTTCGGTAGAACCGCCCTATTTCGAGCATCATCTCGGCCAACCCACGGTGCAACACGAGCGTCCCGTAGAGCCCGTCGAGTCGCCCCCGCTGCTCCTTCAGATCGGCGTAAAACGCCTCTTGGTCGGCACTGCGGCCACCTCGTTCGCCTAAGCCAGCCATGCGCAGATCGTACAGGCGACATTTTGGGCCCGGGCCCAGAATGTCGCCTGAGCAGCAGTAGCGTCAGGCCCGAGGAAAACGCATCAGGCCACCGCTTGGCGTCAAGACCGCGTCGACAGGACGGTCATGCGCCTCGACAGGGACGCGCAGAACGACCTCGTCGTCGGCGAGGACGGCGATCACGAGGCCGTGCGCGCGCGGCAAGGCACGGTCGTAACAACCCCCACCCTGACCAAGCCGCAGACCAGACTGGTCGACAGCGAGCGCAGGCGCGAGGATCGTGTCGGCCTGAGCGATCGCATCGAGGCCCAGGCGCGGACCCGTCGGCTCGAGCAGACCAAACGCCGCTGGCACCAGAGCGGCCGCGCCGGTGTACTCGGCCCAATCGAGATCCATGTCAAACAACGTGATCGGCAAGAGCACGCGACGACCCGCCGCAACCAATGCGTCAAGCAACGGCAACGTCGGCACCTCACCGCCGGCACCAACAAACGCTGCCAGCGTCTGCCCAGGCACCTGCTCCGCATGGGCTGCAAGCAGCAACGCCCAACCAGCCAAGTCGCTTTCCGATCGGGTAGCTCGTCGCGCTCGAACCTCACCACGAAGTGTCTGCTTGTCGATCACTAGACGTTCGTCTCAGAAACCACTTCGGGCTTCGGCGCCACCTCGGGAGGCGTTTCGCCAGGCTTTGGATACGTGGCCCGAAGCGCGCGCACACTCGGCGTCGCAAGCACCATCACGACATTGACAAGCACGGCGATTGCGCCAAGCCAGATGGCACCAGACGTGGTGAGAAAACCTGTCGTCACTCCAACCATCGCCATACCAACGGGCATCATCGCGACGCTTCCGAGCGTACGGAACGAACCAACGCGCGATCGCATGTCGGCCGGCACCTCGCGGGTAATCGTTGTCTCGAGCAGCGTGCCCGAAATCGAAATCACCGCACCGGCCACAACTGCGCCCACTGCAATCAACGCCACAGCGGGCGTGATTGCCAAGATCACGAGGAACCCAGCAAAAGGAATACAGAGCAGGTATGACAGCACGAGTGGTCGAACCGGACGTAGCTTCATTGCCGTCAGCCCGCCAATCAAGAAGCCAATGCCAAAGCCCGAAATGACGGCCGCCCACGAACTCGCGCCGTTCAACTTTTCGTCAGAAATCGCAGGCCCAATCGCGTAGATCGACGGCATCACAAACAGCGCGTAGAGCACCTCTCCTCCGACAACGACGACCAGCCACGAGCGCGACGAAAACTCGCGCCACCCAGCCGTAAGGTCTGTTCGAAAGTTCCGATTCCGCCACGGCGCTGGCGCCCCACGCGTGCGCATGAACGACAGGCAGATAGCGCTAACCACAAACGTCAACCCGTCGACGGCGATCGCGCCCGCCGGGCCGAGCACCGCAACGGAAATGCCACCAACCGCACCGCCGATTGCGATACCAAGCGCCGGCGTCGTCGAGAGTAGCCCATACGCCTCTTGCAGATTTTCGGCAGAGACGGTCTGCGGAACGATGCCACTCAGAGCTGGCCGAAAGAACGCTTCAGCCGAACCGTAGAGCGCCATCAGCACGATCAACGCCCAGATGCCACCAACATCGAGCAGCAGTGCTGCAGCGACGATAAACATCAAGAGGCCGCGGATGATGTCGCTGGCGAGCATCACCAGCCGCCGCGGCAGACGATCGGCCCAGACACCACCGACCAAGAGCAGGATCGCGTTCGGAATCGCACGCGCCGCAAGCACCGCGCCGACCTGACCCACAGAGCCACCCATAGCGAGGATCGCGAATGGCAACGCGATCATCGAAACCGAATCACCGATAATCGAGGAGGCCTGGCCCGTCAGCAACAGAGCAAAGGAGCGCTCACGGAGACAGGCGGGCATTGTTCGTCCAATGGTGATCGCGCCGGCCACGCCCGCACTATCGCAGGTGCCGTGTCAACGGTTCGACGCTCGTGCGTAATCACTACAGGCCCGCCATGCCAAGGAGGACATGACAAGTGCGCACTTGTCATGTCCTCCTTGCGGCGCGGGTGGGCCTGGAGAGCGGTTGGAGACACCCGCTAGCGATGCCAGCACGTAGGATGCCCGCGTGAGCGAGCACCTCTGGATCCCTGACGCCGAAACGATCGACCAGGCGCAGTCGACGGTGCTCGCACGCCACCTTGGGGTCGAGACGTATGAGGACGTGCTGGCACTCGCGCTCGCTAAGCCCGAGCGGTTTTGGGACGAGACGACACGTTGGCTTGACCTCGGCTGGCAGACGCCGTGGACGACCGTGCTCGATACCTCGGCTGGTCTGCCGTGGGCAACGTGGTTTGGTGGCGGCAGACTCAATCTCGCCTGGTCGTGTGTGGGCCAGCACGCCGAGCGTCGCGGCGCTCACGAGGCGATCGTTGTCGAGCACGAGGACGGCTCGATCGAGACGCGCACGTTTGCCGAATTGTGGGCAGAGGTCGGCCGACTTGGTCTGGCACTCCAGAGCCTCGGCGTCGGTGAGGGCGACCGCGTTGCCGTCGTCTTGCCGATGGGGGTTGAGGCGACAGCCGCGATTTATGCGACCGCGCGCATCGGTGCGATTGCCGTCCCGATCTTCTCGGGCTTCTCTGCCTTCGCGATCGCCACCCGCTTCGAGGATTGCGCGGTTAAGGTCGTAATCGCTCAGGACGAGAGTGCTCGTCGCGGTTGCCCCGTTCCGGTGCGCGCGACCGTCGAGGAGGCGATGGCGATCTCGCCCGTCGCCCACGCAATCATCGTCGGCGGCTCAGGTCACGACCACCACGACTACGCCACCCTGATCGCCAACCACGACGGCGCGGCCTGCGAGACGGTCTGGGCAGACAGCGAGCATCCCGTCTTTATCTGTTACACGTCGGGCACGACCGGCAAGCCCAAAGGCGCTGTCCACGTCCATGGCGGACTGCTCGTCAAGCTCGCGTTGGAGGCTCGTCTCGCTGCGAACCTGCGCCCAGACGATCGCGCGATGTGGTTTACCGACATGGGCTGGATCATGGGCCCGTGGATCACGATCGGCGCGCACGCCTCGGGCGTCACGATGGTCTGTTTTGATGGCGCCCCCGACTGGCCCGATCCCGCTCGGCTCTGGCAACTTGCCGAGCGTCATCGCCTGACCTTTCTCGGCGTCTCGCCAACCCTGATCCGCGCGCTGCAGAGCCACGGCGATGAGTTGCCGCGCTCGGTCGACCTCTCGGCACTGCGCGCCTTCGGTTCGACAGGCGAGCCGTGGAATCCCGAGCCGTACACCTGGCTTTTCCGCGTCGTGGGCGACAGCCGAATCCCAATCGTCAATATCTCTGGCGGCACAGAGATCGGCGCCGTCATTCTCGGCTGCGATGTGACGCTGCCCATGACTGCCTGCTCGCTGGGGCGCCCGATCCCAGGCATGGATGTCGATGTGCTCGACCCTGATGGCAACTCGCTCGTTGATGCGGTCGGCGAGCTCGTCATCAGCCGACCCTGGCCGAGCATGACGCGCGGGCTGTGGAATGCGCCCGAGCGCTACCTCGAGGCGTACTGGAATCGCTACGACGGCCTCTGGACACACGGCGATTGGGCGACGCACGAGCAGGACGGCGAGTGGTTTTTGCATGGCCGCTCGGACGACACGCTCAACATCGCCGGCAAGCGAGTCGGTCCGGCCGAATTCGAGTCGGCGCTCGTCTCCGACCCTGCCATCGCGGAGGCCTGCGCGGTCGGTATCCCGCATCCGATCAAGGGCGAGTCCGTGCATTGCTTTGTCGTGCTGAACGGCTCGGAGGCCTTCGATGACGCGCTCGCGTTGCGTCTCCGCCATACGATCGAGCGCGACCTCGGACCGGCCTTCCGCCCCGAACGCATTCTCGCCGTAACAGAGCTGCCAAAGACGCGCAGCCAGAAGATCGTGCGCCGCGCCGTGCGGGCTGTCCTGCTCGATGAGGATCCTGGCGATCTTTCGACGCTGGAAAACCCGTCGTCGCTGGTCGGGATCCGTGCTGTGAGCCCGATCACGCCACATCCAGACGTTCACCACCACTCCTAATACCCCTCATACCCCTCAAAAAAGTGTTATTTTCTTAGCCTCTCGACTGGAAGGAAACTTCATGCGCCCAACCTGCAGACTGACTGTTTTAGCGCTCTTGCTGACGCTTGGACTACTTCTGACTGCGGGGAGTGCGGCTGCGGTCACGGCAAACACCTCGGGCCAGACGTTCCAAAATAGCACCTGTCTTGATGTCGGAGTAACAAGCCAGTGTGGTGGTTGGGACCAGACCACGCCTGGTCGCTCCGGGCGTCCCTACGTGCGGTACCTCGCAGTTACGACCGGTGGCACGACAACAGTGATCATTGACAACGCGGCAGGCGACGAAAGCCCGCTCGCACTGAATGGCAGCGATGTATACGCCGTCATTAGCCCCACCAATAGCTGTCAGCCTGGGCAGGCCGCCGCGGCTGGCGTTTGCTACGCCGTACCGAATCGCGTCTCGGTCTCGCTTGTCCACGAGACGTCACCGAATAACTGGAGTTACGACTTCACGACATCTTCTTCATCGACACCGAGCGTTACCTCCGATTCCGTGATCGACCTCATCGTCGGTATCCGCAGTACGTACTCCACGCTCCGTTGGTCGTGGGTTAACGGCGTCCCGAACTTCTGGTCGACTACGACTCCAGTCTCGCCGACAGCCGGCGACGCACACGTAAAGTTCACGCCGAAGACGATGCCCGTAATGACATCGGGTGGCTGCTCGCAGATCCCCGTCTCGACCTGCGACATCGCCAGAGCAGACCGTGAGGTACTGCAACCAAACCTGCTCCTCTCGATGGACACCACCCTCGATGCCGGGCTGGCTGGCGTGCTGTTCGGCACCTCGTCGGCATTTATTGGCTCACTCGAGTCGACGCCGATCCAGGCTGGCACTTCCCCCACGCTGACCTACGCCGCCGCTGCACCGCATCTCAACGCCGATGGCACACTGCGCACGGGCAACTTTTACGCGCTCTTGCCCTCAAACATCTTGACGCTGTTTGACACCTCGGTCGCAGCGTTCAACCCCGCGATCCTGGCGGTTGACCGAACGGGAGATGCGGGCACGTTTAGTACGGCGTGGGCCCCATGGACTGCTGCGGCGGGAAATGGTACAGATGGCCAATTCCTGACGATCTCCAATATCTCTTTCTCTGCACCGAAGTTTCGAGTCACGCGCGCATCTGCATTGCCAAGCACCACTCAAAAGGAATCGAAGGCTCCATCGGTGAAGGTCGGTAAGACCGTCTCGTTTGCAGCGATTGCGAGTGGATATAGCCTCAAGACCTCCGGTTCGAAACTGTCGGCAAAGGTTTCGACGCCAAAGATCTGCAAGGTCGTCGGCAAGGCGATCAAGGGCCTCAAGGCCGGCACCTGCAAGGGCACGTTGACGGTGACGCCAAAGACGGGCAAGCCGTCTAAAAAAGGCTTCAGCTTCGCCGTCGTTGGCGGCAAGCGGCTCATGTTTGCGTTGCACCGTCACTAAGACACGACAACCCGCCGCACGATGAGGCAGAGTGAGGGGGTGCAGCGCATCGCCCTCCTCTGCCTCGTGCTGGTTGCCGCCGCGCTGATTGCACCGGTCGCGCAGGCCGATAGCTTCAGCGCCAAGGTCACGCCAATTCCGCGCGAGATGCGCACGACCATGACCGGCGTCTCGTGGCACAAGGGTTGTCCGGTTGGTTTTGGTTCGCTGCGGCTGATCACCTCGACACACCACCTCCCCGCGGGTGGAACAGCGACGGGGCAGCTGATCGTGCATCGCGACGTTGCTTCGGCCGTCAAGCGCATTCTCAAGCGCCTCTGGAACCTCAACTACCCAATCGCGCGCATGGATCCCGTCGACAAGTACGGTGGCGATGATTGGAAGTCGATCGAGGCGAACAACACCTCCGCCTTTAACTGCCGCGCGGCGACTGGGTCGAGCAGCTGGTCGAACCACGCCTACGGCTATGCGATCGACGTCAATCCGATTGAGAATCCGTGGATCGAGAATGACAAGGTCTTCCACAAGGCCTCGTGGCAGTACATCGATCGTACGAAGCGAAAGAGCCCGCTGCAGATCCTGCCGGGCGACAAGGTCGTCAAGGCCTTCGCCGCTGAGGGTTGGGGTTGGGGTGGCGCCTGGTCGGGCAGCACGCTCGATCCGCAGCACTTCAGCATCACTGGGCGCTAGCGCAGTTCTGAAACGCACCCAAAAACAGGCTACGCTGCTCGCTATCGACGAGAGGAATGCACGATGACGCGCACCGGGTTTGTGTGGGATGAGAAGTACGTCTGGTTTGACAGTCGTGGCTATGCCGATTGGCTGCCGCAGGAGGCGTTGTTTCAACCGATGCCTTCGCCGGAGACTCCCGAAGGCAAGCGCCGCTTTAAGAACCTGCTTGATGCGGCGGGCATTACGCCGCAGCTCATCAACGTACCGTCGCGTCTCGCCACAGTCGATGAGATTGCACGCCTGCACGACCGCGACTACATCGCGCGCATTAAGGAATTGAGTGACACGACGGGTGGCGACGCAGGCGAGGAGACGCCGTTTGGTCGCGGTGGCTACGAGATCGCGCTGCTCGCAGCGGGCGGTGCGATGAACGCGGTTGCGGCTGTCCTTGAGGGCCCCGCCGACAATGCGTATGCGCTCGTGCGCCCGCCAGGGCATCACGCCGAGTACGACCTCGGTCGCGGCTATTGCATCTTTGCCAACACAGCGCTTGCCGCCCGCCACGCGCAGCTCGACCATGGCCTCAAGCGCGTTGCGATCGTGGATTGGGATGTCCACCACGGTAACGGCACCGAGCACGCGTTCTATAACGACCCGAGCGTGCTGGCGATCTCGCTGCACCAGGACAACAACTATCCGATCGGTAGCGGCCTCGTCGGCGACATTGGCGATGGCCACGGCATTGGTGCGACCCTCAACATTCCGCTGCCGGCCGGTGGCGGCCGCCAGCCGTACGAGCTCGCGTTTATCGATGTGGTGATCCCCGCGCTCGAGCGCTTCCAGCCCGAGTTGATCCTGATCGCTAGCGGCCTCGATGCGAATCGCTTCGACATTAATGCGCGGATGGATCTGACGGCCGAGGACTACCGCGTCTTCACTCAGCTATTGATGGATGCCGCCGACCGCCTATGCGGTGGTCGGCTCGTGATCATCCACGAGGGCGGCTACTCCGACATGTACACGCCGTACTGCGGCCTGCGTGTTGTAGAGACGCTGAGTGGCCTCGATGGCGGCGTGCCAGACGGCACGCTTGGCGGCGAATCGAGCACGAAGCTCTGGGACCACGAGCGCGCTGCCGTTGCGGCCGCCGCCGCCAACGTGCCGAAGGTACCGACGCCGTGAGCGACGAGCGCCACATCCGCGACCGCAGCCTCTGGCTCGACACGTTCCCGGGCCCGATTAGGCCGCGCCTTGCGCTGCAGGGCGATACGGACTGCGACGTCGCGATTGTCGGCGCAGGCATGACGGGTCTGTGGACTGCGTATGCCCTGCTCGATGCTGATCCGTCGCTGCGGGTGCGCGTGATCGAGCGCGAGGTTGCGGGCTTTGGCGCATCGGGCCGCAATGGTGGTTGGGTTTCGGCTGGCATTGCGGGTGTCGCCGAGGAGTGGGCCAAGCCCAGCGGTGCCGAGGCCGTGCGCCAGGCCGAGCGCGTGACGTGGCGGTCCGTCGATTGGATTGGTGAGCGAGTCGCACAGGAGCAGATCGATTGTGGCTTCGTCAAGGGCGGCATTCTGAGCGTCGCACGGACCGCGGCGCAGGAAGAGCGCGTCCGCGATTACATCGACCATCACCGCCAGTGGGGTTGGGGCGAAGAGGATGTTCGCGCGCTGAGCCCGGCCGAGATCGCCGAGCGTGTCGCGATTGCCGATGCACGGCTCGCGTCTTTCACACCGCACGGCGCGCGCATCAATCCGGCCCGCCTCGTGCGCGGCATCGCCGAGGCTGTGGAGCGTAAGGGCGGCGTGATCTACGAGCAGACGGCCGCGCGCTTTATCGAGCCCGGCCGCGTGGTGACGGAGCACGGCACCGTCCGCGCTGCGCACGTCGTCCGTGCAACCGAGGCCTTCACGGTGCAGTTCAAGCAGCAGTCGCGCACCTACCTGCCGCTCTACTCGCTGATGATCGCCACCGAGCCGCTCCCGCAGGCCGTCTGGGACGAGCTCGGCTGGAATGGCTGCGAGACGATCTCCGACGCCCACCACCTCTTCTTTTATGCGCAGCGCACGACCGACAACCGCATCGCCATCGGCGGGCGTGGCGCGCCGTACGGTCTCGGCTCGCCGGTCGACGAGGCCTATGAGCGCCACGACGGCGTTAAGGCTCGACTGACGAACACGCTCTTCTCGGCCTTTCCCGCCACGCGCGGCGCGGCGATTACCCACCACTGGGGCGGCGCGCTTGGCGTGCCGCGCGACTGGTCGATGAGCGTCACGCACGACCCCGCCACCGGGCTTGCCTTCGCAGGCGGCTACTCCGGACACGGCGTCGCAGCAACGAGCATCTCGGGCCGTACGCTCGCCGATCTGATCCTACGTCGCGATACCGAATTGACCAAGATGCCATGGGTCAACCATCCGGTCCGCAAGTGGGAGCCCGAGCCGCTGCGGTGGATTGCGAGTCGCGCAATCGTCGGCATCATGGGCTCGTCGGATCGCGCCGAGGATGCCGGTGCTGCTCGTACTGCTCGGCGGATGGCGATCATCCGGCCGTTTCTCGGGCACTAGCGCCTAGGGATTTTTGCGCCAGACCAGGACACCGTCGACTGGGGTCTGTGTGTAAACCGCATCGAGTACGGCCTGGATCTTGCCGCTCGGATCGAGTGCGTTGACGGGCTGATAGCCGACCACAACGGTCGGCGGCGTCGGGCCGGTAACGACATCCACGACGTGCTGGCTGGCGCCTGGAATGCGCTCGATGTTGCGGTACCAGAGGAGGCGAGTGGCGGGGATCCGGTCGGCGTACCAGTAGATCGCCGCGTTGGCCCACAGCACCTGGATCCGCTGGTCTGGCGTCGTCAGCTCCCCGATCCGGTTGCCGACGGTGATCGCCGAGATGACGCGCGGATCGTTTGTTGAGCGCGTGCTCGCCAGCTCGGGACTCGACGCGAGATAGATGGGCAAGGCGGCGATCAGTGGAATGCCGGCGGCGGCAGCAACGACGATCAGGCCGCGCTTTGGAGAGGTGTTCTCCCAGAGCCAGACTCCACCGATGCCAGCGAACAATGCAAATGGTGGTAAGAGCTGGACCCAATAGTGCGGGTGATACAGCCCGCCGATCAGGAAGCCAAGCGAGCATGCGCCGAGCCACACGAGCGGTACAAACAGGCAGCGCTCGTGGCGCATGGCGATCAGGCCAAGAACGCCAAGTGCGACCAGAAGCCCCGCGTCGACAAGTATCCATGGGATCGAGTTGACGAAGAGATTGAGACGAAAGCCAATGTCGCCCGAGAACAGCGATTCGGTCTGGGAGCGATAGCCGTAGATCGCGTACCACCAGCCACTGACTCCCGGCGACGAGAAGGCGGCGGCGATAATCGCCAACGCCCACGGGATCGCGATACCGATCGCGAGCAGACCGAGTCGACCCAAGCCGAGCACCCAGTCGCGCTCCCGATAGGCAACTACGAGCACGATGGCCCCGACGACGACAACACCATCGAAGGCCGACTGTTTGATGAGTGGCGCAAAGCCGGCGATGACTCCCGCCACAAGCAGGAGCCAGGCGCGCGACCAGTCGCCCCACCTAAACGCGATCGCGATCGCGACGGCTGAGACGGCACCGCCAAGCAGTTCACCGTTGGCCGTAAAACCCTCGATGTGTGGCGCGGGCCCAATCACGGCCATCAACCAGGCCGTGATGACGGCGGCGCGCGGCCCGCCAAGCGTCCAGGCAATCACGGCGAGGGCGAGCACGAGCGCAATGCCGGCAATCAGCGCCAGCGTGCGGATCGCCCACTCATCGCCGAACATGAGTGCGAGGCGGTAGAGCCCGAGCAGTCCCTGTGGTCGATCGACCCAGGCGACCTCGCCATAGAGGGCAAAGCCGCGTGCCCAGGTGCGCGTCACGGCACCGAATCCAGCCTCGTCGACGTTCAGCGGCACATGTAGAAAGCGCAGCCTCAAAATGCCGTCGGCGACCACTGCTCCGGCGATCCAGAGCCAGGCGCGACGGACCGTCATCGGGCTAGGTGCCGCTCGACGCACCGACGAGCGCGAAAAACTCGGCACGGGTACGCGGGTCGTGCCGCAGCATGCCGCGCACCGACGACGTCGTCGTGCGGCTACCCGGCGCGCGGACGCCACGCACCGTCATGCAGAGATGCTCTGCCTCGAGCACGACACCGACGCCGCGCGGCTCAAGGTGCTGCTCAAGCCAGTTGGCAACCTGCGCCGTCATGCGCTCTTGCACTTGCAGGTCGCGCGAGTACATATCGACGACGCGGGCCAGTTTCGACAATCCGACGATGCGTGGCCCGGGGATGTAGCCGACGTGCGCGACGCCAGTAAACGGCAACAGATGATGCTCACAGAGCGCATGGAAGGGAATGTCGCGAACGACGACGAGCTCGTCGTACTCACCATCGTTCGGAAACGTCGTCGATTCGAACGGCCTGACCGTCAGAAGTTCTTCGTACATCCGCGAGACGCGGCGTGGCGTGTCCTGCAGCGATTCGTCGGTCAGGTCGTAGCCGAGCGCGTGCAACATGTCGGCGGCAGCGGCCTCGACTTTCGCATGGTCGATTGGCCCGCGGGCGCGATTGGGGTTCGGCGTGCTCACGCGCGGAGTGTAGCCGCCGAAAGAATTTGGGTGGGACACAGCACGAATTTTGGATACAACCTGGGAGGAAACGAAGGGCTCGTCGGTGGGCCTTCACCGCCTGGCAAGCACGTTGAGTCGAGCGATTAAAACACCCAGCCGTGACTGAGACTCGCGCAACGCCTGTTGTATTGTGCGTCTGTGACACAGCGCAATGGGCATCCGCGCTGGCGGCAAATTCTGATCGCTGGGGCTGCCGTCGTTGTCCTCCTTGGTGTTGGTGGTTGGCTTGCCTACGCTCGCCTACAGCCCTCTGAGATCGGCGGGAATACGACCGAGGAATACATTGCCTCGACGACCACGGCGGCGACGACGACCACGGCGGCGACGACGACCACGGCGGCGACGACGGCGGCGGCGGCGACCACGATGATCGCTACGCCCTGGCCCACCTACGGGTTTGATGCGGGCCGCACCCATTGGAATCCAAGCCTCCGGCATCGGCCTCCCTACACCCAAACCTGGATTTTTCACGCCCTGAACCTTCTAGAGTTTCCGCCCGTTGTCGCAGACGGTCGCCTCTTTGTTGCAAATCTTCGTGGCCATTTCTTCGCCGTCGATGCGACGACCGGGAAGCGGCTCTGGCACAAGCCAACACGACATTGTTCTGCTGCCTCTCCCGCCATCGCCGACGGCATCGTCTACGCCGCTTTCATGCAGAAGTATCCATGTGCAAAAGGTGATTTCAGTGGCAACGGCTTTGTCGTCGCGTGGGATGCCGCGACGGGTCGACGAGTTTGGTCGGTCGAGACGCCGGTTCTCGAGACCTCCCCACTCGTCGTCGATGGTGCCGTCTACGTCGGAGGCTGGGACGGAACAGTCTTCGCGTTCGACGTCAAGACCGGTGCGCTGCTCTGGAAGACACAAACCGATGCGCAGATCACCTCGTCACCAACCTACGCCGATGCAGAGCAGACAGGTGGCATGCCCGCCATCGTGATCGGCACCAATGGCGGCAGCGTGTACTCGCTCGACGCAAAGACGGGAGTGATCCGCTGGCGCGCACAGAGCATCGATCGGCTCGGCTCTGGCCGCGAGTACTTTTACGCGACAGCAACGGTCGCGTACGGGCGCGTCTTTATTGGCAATACGGATGGCTGGATGTATGCATTCGGCGCCAAAACAGGCAAGTTGTTATGGGCAAAAGCCGCTGGTTCCTATGTCTACACGGCAGCCGTCGCGGCGGAAAATGTCATCTACATCGGTACGTATGACGGATTCATCGTCGCCTACGATGCGGGAACTGGCAGCGAACTTTGGCGGTTCGAAGCGCCGGGCGCCGTCCATGGCGCACCGACGTTGATGGACGGGCTCTTGTACTTCTCGACGTGTGAGGGTTGTGGCCAGAATGGTGTTCGCTCATCGAAATCTGGGCCCTCCGATACGTATGCGCTGGACATTGCGACGCGCACGATTGTCTGGACGTTCCCGGACGGCCAGTACTCGCCTGTTGTCGCTGATAGCGAACGGGTCTACGTCACTGGCAAGGGTACGATCTATGGGCTTCGCCCGACGCCGTAACCGCACGTGCTGTGCGGAAGTCGTTCTTAGACTCCGCGAAAAACCGGATCACACGCGTTGGCGATGCCGGTAGGGTCAAACCCAACCGAGGCGTCAACCAGCAAGCCTACGAGCGAGGCTCATACGGGTCGTGTAGTTCATGGTCGATTCCCTCTGAGACATCTGCGAAGAATGTTTTGTCAAGGGGAGGTCCGACGTCGAACACGCGCATGAACTCCTTGGCTGGTACAAACCGGCGGCGCCCGGCAATGCCAGAGAGATATGCAACGGGGCGCCCATAGACCGTGATTTCGAAGTCCTCGCCTTCCTCCGCACGGCGCAAGACATGCGCCACGTTGTCGCAAAGTTCCTGTCGTGAAATCGTGTTCATGCACTTATCGTAGGAGATTCACTGCGCATCGCGATTCGCGCATTTCAATTTCCTCCTGGCAGGACCCGACGCTTCATGCCACAATCGCCCTAGCGCTCGCGCCGTCCCTAGGCGCGTTCGACGAGAGGATCCCCGTGGCGAGTGACATTGAGTCGAAGTTCCATTTCTCGAGAGAGATGGTCAGCGGCGAGATCTACCGCAAGTACGAGAAGGCGATGCGGAAGCACTGGAAGGTCGAAGACCTCGACTTTACGCAGGATGCGCTCGACTGGCAGCGCATCACGCCTGAGCAGCAGAAGGGCCTGCTTGGCATCACGATCCGTTTTCTCGCGGGCGAGCAGGCCGTCACGGACGAGCTTGTCCCGATGCTGGCTGCCTCGCATGCGCTCCACCGTTTTGATTGGACGATGTTCCTCGCAACGTTCTTGCTCGAAGAGGCCAAGCACGCCGAGTTCTTCATGCGCTGGCACGAGGCTGTCGTCGGCGTGGTCGACCCAAGCGAGGTCGCTCCGCATTTCTTGACGCGCGGCACGACGGTCGACCCGACTGGTCGTTTTGAGGTGCGCGACGTCATGCACGAAGCGCTGCCGAACTATGGCCGCATCTTGCACGAGGCCTCACTCGGCGGGACGGAGAAGGAGATCGAGCGCGCGTTCGTGCAGTTCTCGGCCGCCTACAACGGTTTTGTCGAGGGCGTGCTGACGATGCCTTCCTACGAGATCGTGATCGACACCACGACGCAGTGGGATGCCTTCCCGACCTTGAACCAGGGCTTCAAATTGATCCTGATGGACGAGGGCCGCCACATCACCTTCGGCACGACCGCGTGTCGGATGCTGATCGAGAAGGATCCCGCATACGAGGAGGCCGTCCACGAGGTGTTCGATGCCTATCGCGGCAACATCGTCGGTCTCGTCGAGTATCAGAAGGCCGTGCCGGGACTCGATGTCGGCAAGTACCAGACGATGAAGGTGCGTCACTATCGCAACCGATGTCGCGAAATGGGCGTCCAGCCCGACGACACGTTGATCGAGCAGATCCTCGACCCCAGCATCGACTTCGTTGTCGGTGTCGAGGCCGGCTGATGGCCCGCCAATGGACCTGTGTCGAGGCTGACTGCGACGAGACGATCACCGCACCCGATACCGACACGATCATCGAGCTCGTGCAGGCTCACATCGCCGACATACATGACAGCTTCGAACTCGAGGACATGATCGAAGCCGTCCTCGTTGACGTGCCTGACGTGGGGTAGGCCGGTGGACACCACAAACCGCGGTTTGTGATGTCCCCCAACCACCGGGTCAAACACCACGCTTCGTTTACGCTACCCAACGCGCGGAGAGGTGGCCGAGCGGTTGAAGGCGGCGGTCTCGAAAACCGCCGCGACAACCTATACATAAGCCAAAAAAGGGAAGCGCGCTGCAAAACGCGCTGCAATCTGCCAAGATTGGAAGCAGAAAAGAGCCGGAGTGCGGCGCGAACCGCCCCCGGCATGACCGAGGAGATACCCCCGATGGCATCGGATTCGAAAGGCATTACCGAACGGCACTCCCGCAGTTGCGCCACACGGCATGACAAAAAGCGGTGCGACTGTCGTCCAACCTTTCAGGCGCAAGTGCGCGTAAACGGTCAGAGCCACACCCGCACGTTCGATTCAAAGGCAGCCGCGATCGATTGGCGACGGGATGCGGAGAAGCGCGTCAAATTCGGCCACGCCGTCCCCGAAGACGACACGCTCGGTGACGCGCTGCAGCGCTTCCGCGATGACCTGGAGTCCGGCGCCGCGATGACACGCAGCGGCACGGCGTACAAGCCGGGCGTGGCAAAGGAGTATCGACAGCTCGTCGATCGGTATCTCGTCCCCGCGTTGCGCGGTGATCTTGTTCGGATCCGTACGCGCGAGTTGGAGAGGCAGCACCTTGTCGCGCTGCGAACCGAACTTTCTAGTGAGGATCAGAAAACCGGCGAGAAGTTAAACGGCAGCACAATCCAGAACGCGATGATGCCTCTCCGCGCTGTCGTCCGTCGTGAGATGGAACGCGGCGTGCTGAACGTCGATCCGTTCAACAAGTTGACGATGCCGAGCCGCACTCCGCAGACAACTCGTCGTGCTGCAGAACGGATTGAAGCAGAACAACTTCTTAGCGTTCTCACTGACCCGGATCGCGCGTATCTCGCGGTTGCCTGCTACGGCGGATTGCGAGCCGGTGAGATCAGCGCGCTGCGATGGGAAGACGTCGATCTGCAGAAGGAGAAGGGATCGATCCACGTGCTGCGCTCGTTCGATCAGAAGTCAGGCGAGACAGTGCTGCCGAAGACGGACAAGTCCGTGCGGCTCGTGTGGATGCCGCCCCAACTCATGGAGATCCTTGAGCAGTATCGCGCCGCGACTGCAGTCGAGTTCGGTGCCGAGAGGATCGCGCCGGAGAAGCTCGTCTTCACGTCATCCACTGGCGGCAATCTGCGGAGCGCCGTCGTTGCCAACCGCATGAACAAGGTATGGGCGGCTCACGGGTTGCGGCGGATCATGCTGCATGAAGCGCGCCACACGTACGCGAGCCTTGCAGCCGCCGCGAAGATGCCAATCCAAGTGCTGTCGAAGATGATGGGACACTCGTCCATCAGCGTGACGATGGATCTCTACGCTCACTTGTACGCCGAAGATATGCAGAACGCTGCGGCGCAGTTTGGCGAGTACCTGGCGCAGTCGTGAGGGACCTACGATCGGCGGCTGATAATCCCGGGGTGGGGGTAAATCAGAAAACAGGTGGGATTGAACACCCCGGCGCTGGTATGCGCGCAGCGCCGCGAAACTCGGAGGTTTTTCTGGCGTGACGTGTATGCTCGTCTCATGACAGAGACGGTTGATCCCGGCGACTCGGATGCGATGGTCAGCCTCGGCAAGATTGCCGACGATGCGGGTGACTTGGAGTTAGCCGAGTCGTGGTACCAGAAGTCGGCTGATCTCGGCAACCAATATGCCAAGGACGCGTTGGCGGCACTCAACGCGCCCTAGTGGGTGGTGAGCGTGGCGGTGCGTGCTGTGTCGCGTGATGCCCTGCCCGTTATATCCAGGGGGTGGTCATATTGTCAGAGCACCCGCAAGCTCACCTACCCCGGCCCCGCGCCTTCTCTGCGGAAATGCGCGTTTCCCTTTTTTGCCCTGCGGCGGTGGGATACTGCAGGCATGACAAAGCCCGTCGACACACTCGGCCCCGAGGGTCGTGCCGCCTTCGAGCGCGCCGCCCCGTATGCCGATCCCGAGCTGCACCTCGAGGCGTTGCTCAGGTTCGCGCGAGCTGTCGAGCACGCCGAAAGTGTGCGCGCCGAGTGGCTCGAGCAGGGCCGCCCGCTTCTCTACACCCGCCCGAGCGGCGCGCTAATGCGGCACCCGCTCCTCGAGGTGCTGCGCGATGCCGAGGCCGATGCTGCGAGATGGGGCCGGGCGCTCGGCCTCGAGCCTCGAGCAGCTGCTCCTCGGCGCGGGCCCGGCCGCCCGCCCGGTGCTGCGAGCGCCGCCGATAGGAAGCGCTCCCCCGCGCCGCCCGTGGTGACTCTGAGCAGCCGGTTCTCCGAGCTCGGCGCGTAGCTCGAGGAGATACCCCCATTCGGCCAGCATCGGCCGAGTGCCTCTAGGAACTCTAGAAATCGGCGCGCAGAAAGGGCCCTCAGAGGCGCTCGGAGCTATCGGGCAAGGCCCTCGGGCTGTCTCGAATCCGAACGCCTTAGGGAGCCCGCTAGGCGCTCCTCGAGGTATCTCGGGACACCCCATCGAAACCGGGCGCGCGCGTGAGAAAGGCCACCCCGCGCGGCTAGGAGCCCCCTACTCCCGCAGACGCGGGCTCGGGCCGATGAGCGCAGCTATCTCGCGCTCGAGGCTGCGCGGCGGCCGCTTCTCTCCTCGGTCCGCCGGCGTCAGCCGGAAGCGGTGCGCGCCTGGCGCGACGCCGGCGTGACCCTGATCGGCGGTTGCTGCGGGGTCGGACCGGATGGGGTGGCGGCGATCGGCGCGGCGCTGCGGAGCTGACCCGCGGGCGTTGCGCAGCGGCCCCGGGCAAGGATATAGTCATGAAGTTGGATCGATCCAAGAACGCGAGGAGCCACTGGCCATGTTCCGGCTGACCGAGTACTTCGACCCCTGGTACAACCCCTACTGGACGATCCTGCAGCAGGTCGGTGTGGAGGGCGCGATCTCCAAGCTCGACCGCCGCTTCGACGGGGAGTGGAACAACTCGGGCGACACGCCCTGGTCGTACCCGGTCCTGCACGACATGAAGCGCCGCTACGAGCGCCACGGCCTGGAGCTGCTCGGGATCGAGGACTACCCGCCGATGGATCACATCCGGATGGGCCTCGACGGCCGCGACCAGGAGCTCGAGTGGGTGCTCGAGCTGATCCGCAACATGGGCAGGCTCGAGATCCCGATGCTCTGTTACAACTGGATGGGCGCGATCAACTGGGTGCGCACCGAGATCGATCGGCCGAGCCGCGCCGGCGCCTGGGTCACCGCCTTCCGCCACGCCGACATGGCCGACGAGCCGACCTGGGCGGGCGCGGTCTCCGCCGACCAGATGTGGGCCGCGTGGGAGTGGTTCATGGACCGCGCGGTGCCCGTCGCCGAGCAGGCCGGCGTGCGCCTCGCGCTGCACCCCGACGATCCGCCGATCGGCGAGGTGCGCGGCGTCCACCGCATCTTCAACAGCATCGCCAACTACGACCGGGCGATGGACCACATCGAGAGCGAGGCCAACGCGATCTGCCTCTGCCAGGGCAACTTCGCGCTCTTCCACGACGACATCGCCGGGGCGATCCGCCACTTCGGGTCGAAGGGCCGGATCGCGTTCGCGCACTTCCGCGACGTCGAGGGCACGGCGATGGACTTCGTCGAGACCTTCCACGACCAGGGCAAGACCGACAAGGTCGCCGCCATGCAGGCGTGGATCGACATCGGCTTCGACGGGCCGATCCGCCCCGATCACGTGCCGACCCTACACGGCGAGTCGAACGACGACCCCGCCTACGCCTGGCTGGGCCGGATCCACGCCGCCGGTTACCTGCAGGGGCTGCGTGACGCCGCCGCGCACGCACGCGGCTGAGCCGCACCCCGCCCACCGCCGGTAGGATCGTCCCGTGGCCGTGAACCGCCAGTCGAGCCGTCCGACCCTCCGTGACGTCGCCGACCGCGCCGAGGTCTCGCCGCAGACAGTCTCCAACTACCTGAGTGGACGCCACGCCACCCGGTCGGGGCCGCGGGAGCGGATCGAGCTCGCGGATCGCGAGCTCGACTACCGGCCCAACGCCGCGGCGCGGGCGCTGCGCTCGCGCCGGGCCGACACGGTCGCCCTCGTCCTCGAGGACCCGAACGCCCTCGGCCTGCACGAGTACTTCCACATGGAGTTCCTCAACGGCGCGACCGCGGCCGCCCACGAGGCGGGCAACAACCTGATGGTCACGCTGACCCGCCCCGACGAGACCCTCGCCCGGGCGCTCGAGATCGCCCGCGAGGGCCGCGCCGACGGCCTCGCACTGAGCCTAGGCGACGCCAGCGCCGCGGCGGCGGAGATGCACGAGCTGGCCGCGACCGGCATTCCGATCGTCCTCCTCCAACAGGCGGCGAGCGTGCCCGGCGTCTCCTCGATCACGGCCCAGGACGAGGTCGGCGCGGCGGCGGCCGTCGCGCACCTCGTGGGGCACGGCCATCGCCAGATCGCCTGGCTCTGCGGCCGCGAGTTGTGGCCGGGCCCCGAGCGCCGCTTCGCCGGCGTCCGCGAGGCCGCGCAGGCAGCCGGGATCGACCTCGTCGAGTGGGTCTGCGAGGACTACACCGTGCGCTCGGCCCGCGAGGCCGTCGCGGGCGAGCTCGCCGGCGGCGGACCCGCCCCGACCGCGGTGATCGCCGCCAACGACATGATCGCCCTCGGCGTCGTCCAGCAGCTCCAGGAGCAGGGGCTCGGCGTGCCCGACGACGTGTCCGTGGTCGGCTTCAACGACTTCGACTTCTCGTCGTGGGTGCGGCCAAGCCTGACCACCGTCCGCATCCCCGCCGCGGCGATGGGCCGCCGCGCCGTCGAGGTGCTGCTCGCCGCCGAGGGCGGTGCGGTGCCCGAGGCGCCGGTTTTCCCCGCCGAGCTCGTCGTGCGCGAGAGCAGCGGGCTCGCGCCCGCGGCCTAGAGGTCGATCTCGCCGTAGGGGTAGCAGCGGGCGGTGGTGGCGCCGTCCACGGCGATGCCGGTACCACTGACGTAGGAGGCCTCGTCCGACAGGAGGAAGGCGATCACCGCCGCGACCTCGCCGGCCTCCGCGACGCGGCCCATCGGCGAGATCTCGCCCTCCTTCGCCACGGCCTCCGCACGCGTCATTCCCGCGGGGAGGACCTCGTCGAGCATCGGGGTGTCGATCGTGCCCGGGAGCACCGCGTTGCAGCGGATGCCGTGGGGGCCGTAGTCGACGGCGACGCTGCGTGTGGCCTGGAGCAGCGCGGACTTCGCCGCGCCGTAGACGTAGTAGCCGGGGAAGGTGGCGACGGCCTGGATCGAGGACACGGTGACGATGCTGCCTCCGCCGCCCGCGACCATCCGCCGCGTCGCGACCGCGATGCCGGCCATCGGCCCGCGCAGGAGGACGGCCAGCCCGTCGTCGAGGTGGCGCTCGTCGACCTGGTGGGCGGCGCCCTGCAGGTCGATCGCCGCGTTGTTGACCCAGCCCGTCAGCGGGGCGAGGGCCTCGGCGGCGTTCGCCGCCCGCTCGTGGGTCGACCAGTCGGCGATCGACCCCGCGACGGCGGTGAAGCCGACCGCCTCGGCGGACGCGTCAAGGGCGGCCGCGTCGATGTCGACGCCCACGACCTGCCAGCCGCGCTCGACGAGCAACTCGGCCGTGGCGCGCCCGAGCCCCCGGGCCGCGCCGGTCACCACGCAGGATCGGGTCATGTTCCCTCCTCCGCCCCGGCGAGTCGCTCCGGCAGGCGGCCGGGCACGGGGCTGTCGAATGCGGCCAAGGACCAGCCGCCGAGGCAGGCCACCAGCACGGTGGACAGATCGGGGCCGCCGAAGCAGAGCCCGGTCGGCATCGGCAGGTGCCAGCCGAGCACGTCGTCGGCGATCGTCTCGAGCGTGCCGTCGGGTGCGAGCCGCACGATGCGGTTTGGCTGGTAGCAGCTGATCCAGAGCCCGCCCTCGGCGTCGCGGGCGAGCCCGTCGGGGACGGTGCCCGGGAGCTCGACCAGGGTCTCGCGCTCGCCGCCGTCGCGCGACACGCGGCTCACGCGCGGGCCGTCGGACTCGACGACGATCAGGTCGTCGCCCTCGACCAGCATCGCGTTGCCGAAGTCGAGCGGCCGGGCGAGCGGCACGGGCGCGGTGGTGCCCGACGGGTCGACGGCGACAATGCCGCCGTCGCCGCCGCGGTGGCGGCCCTCGAGGCTCACGTAGAGCGTGCCGTCGGCCGCGAGCGCCGGGTAGTTGGGGGAGGCCAGCTCCGGGCCGTGGGCCTCGATCGCGCCGGACGGGTCGATTCGGTGGATGCGGCCCTGGCGGACGTCGCAGGCGATGACCAAGCTGTCCCGGTCGATGGCCAGACCGAGCAGGAACGCACCGGGTACCCGGCAGACCTCCTCGACCGACCCCTCGAGTCCGATGCGGTAGAGCTGGCCGGCCTCCCCGCCCGCGACAGCGCACTTCCCAACCGGGTCCCAGGCGACGTTCTCGCAGTGGTCTAGGCGTCCGTCGCCCAGCGCCCGCAGCCCCGCCGGCACGCCCGGGTCGCTCATCTGCCGGCCGCCGGCAGGGTCGCCGCCGCGGCGAGCAGCTGCTCCGTGTACGGCTCGCGCGGCCGCCCGAGGACGTCGTCCGTCGGGCCCGCCTCGATGATCCGGCCGCCCGCCAGCACGATCGTGCGGTCCGCGAGCGCGTTGACGACGCCGAGGTCGTGCGTGATGAAGAGCATCGACAGGCCCAGCTCGAGCCGCAGGTCGGCGAGCAGGTCGAGGACCGAGGCCTGCACCGAGACGTCGAGCGCC
>SXGR01587310.1_pt1 | contig 28947 bp, 23 predicted proteins | sample 3174711 | NCBI WGS metagenome assembly SXGR01 (sample SAMN11356860, study PRJNA531348) | freshwater metagenome | isolation source: freshwater sample F1-60 | place: China: Fuxian Lake, Yuxi | collected 2017-12-25
CGGGGATGACCGGCATCGATGGGAGTTCGTTTCACGGCATGCAGACCGAGGATGTTCGTCACCTCGTGAATCATCGAACAAAGAACAAGTGCAAACTTGCTCAGCCGAGCCAAGGTTGCGATCGCGCAAGCGTTCGCCCCTTCGTTCGCACCGGCTTTCGCGTAAAGCCTAAGCCCATCCGTCCCGCTGACGTCCGATAAGTGGGGTCCGGGTGTCATTCATCGGACAGAGTCGTCGTGCCGCACCGGCGCGTCGACCGAAATTGCACCGGTGCTCTGCGTAGCGGGTTTCGCCCGCTCTTCACCGCTGCGCGAGAAAACAGACGGGCTAGGTCCGTAGAAATGCCGAGGAATACCTCACCAGACGCGAGTTCAATTCTCGCCATCTCCACCACGTAAAAACCGCGCCCGAAAGGGAGCGGTTTTTACGTGGTGCCGCGTAAGGCTCGCAACCGCGAGCCTTTTACGTGGCTACCTTTGGCGCGGTTCACGTGGCGCCGCCACGCAGTCTCGGCGAAGAAGGACAGGCTGCTTGATATCCACAAAAAAATTTGTTACTCTCCAACTCACACAAAGGAGGCAAATCATGACCACACAGTGCGAAGATCAGGGAAAAGGGGAATGCGCCGGTGCGGTACTCGCGTATGCTCTCGATGAGCTTGAGTGTGAGTTGGGCGTCGCGGTGCTCTGCGAAGCGCACAGTGTCGCAAGACCAAACGTCACGATTCGCGCGTGGGGGAGAGTGGCGTTTTCTGCCGAACGTGTCGAAGAGATCTCGCGGCAGATCCGAATGCACAAAGAAGCAAAGGCTTCGTTCGTGCAGCGTTATGATGATCGTGATCAGTGTTTTTTGGGGCAGCGAGGAGCGTGTACAGGCTGCACGATCGGTGTTGCGTCTTACTACTTCTCCGATGGCGGGACTCTGCCGCTCTGCGAGGAGCACGAGAAAGAGTCAGGCGCACTCATGAGCGTGCAGTACTACGACGAAGTGTACGGAAAACAGCTCGCTCTCAGTGATGTGTGGCGTCATGCGTTCCAGGAGAGTCGGCGTACTGCAGAAGGACGGTGATGTCGCTACGCCAAAAGTAACCGTGAGTAATCGATACAATAAGACCGAATTTCACTCTTGTGGAGTTCGGTCTTTTCTTTTTTGACGGGTGGTGTATTCTCCCGCAAGGAGGAACATTATGGCCGATACGACAAGAGGAGACTACAGCGACAAAACATGCGAATGCGGAGCGATCGGGTGCGATTTCCGTCACTGGGGCCCGCTCGTTCCTGACGGTAAGCCGCGCTATCTCTGCGAAGTGACCATGAAAGAGCGGGATCAGTACTTCCGTAGGCACGGAGTCGCGATGCCTGACGAGCTGGTTACCAAGCGGTGAACGTCTTCACGAACAAGCCACTCGGCTTGTTTTTTTACGAATTTCTGTCATTATTCCACGTTATTACGCGGTAAGATGTAAGCGAAGCGACGGTCTCCCGTCGTAGAATATGCACATGCCGAAGGCTCATGATAAAACTGCGGAGTTCATGACTACTTATGATGCGCTCGCTGACGCTATTTTTAAGCATTGCTACTACCGCGTGTACGATCGAGAAAAAGCGAAGGAGTTGATGCAGGAATGCTTCACGCGTACGTGGCAGTGCATCGTGGACGGTAAGGAGATTAAAAATATGAAGGCGTTTTTGTACCGCGTCGCAAACAACTTGATCATCGACACGTCGCGCAAGAAAAAAGAATCGTCGCTTGATGCGATGATGGAGGATGGTTACGAACCGAAAGTGGTGTCGCACGAACGGGTCGAGGCGATGGCAGAACAGGGTGAGATGCTTGCGTTACTCGATCGGTTGGATGACGACCATCGCGAAGTTGTGACGATGCGGTATTTGGAGCAGTTGTCACCGAAGGAGATCGCTGAAGCGCTGGGCGTTTCGGAGAACGTGGTGTCGGTGCGATTGCACCGCGCGATCAAACAACTCCGTACCCACTTATAATATGGAAGAGCAATTCGAAAAAATTTTCGCTCGCGTCGAACGAGTTGCGCTCACTGCGGATGAAAAGTCTGCAGGTCGCACGATGCTGCAATCGTTTATGGCACTGCGACCGATTCGCACTCGAAAGAGTCTTCATGTGCTCGGTAAACACGCCGCGGTTTTTACGACCACGCTCGGCTTTCTTTTGTCCGCCGCAGGAATGTCGTATGCCGCAGAGGGGTCAGTGCCTGGCGACACGTTATATCCGGTGAAGGTGAAGGTGAACGAAGAGGTACGCGCGGCGCTTCTCACCAACTCAAAGGATAAGGCACACTGGGAGGCAGCTCGAGCAGAACGACGGCTCGCTGAGGCTGAGGCGCTTGCGACACGTGGGAAGTTGAAAAAAGAAGCGTCTGCGAAACTCGCAGTACAATTTCGCGGCCACGCAGAAAAAGCACAGAAGCAATTAGCAGTACTTCGTACCGAGACGAACACCGATGCCGCCGATGAGGTGAGCACACATCTTGAAGTCTCGTTGCGTGCTCACGGGAAAATTTTGCGTGGGTTGGACGATGATGCGACGTCTGGCACGCAGAAGCAAAGTGATGATAAAAAATCACTCGCCGCCATCACCGCTGCGGTCGACACGGAAACCACCGCAGTCGTTGATGATCGCAGGCGCTCAGAAGATACCGTTCTAAAGGAACGTGATCATTCTCGAGCGCAGAAAAACGCACGTATGCGTCATGCAGCTGCGGAGCGAAAAATCGCGGAGGTGCGCACATTCCTTGCGAGCAGGCGTGTAAGGTTGGAGAGCGAGACGCTCGCGCAGGCAGAGATGCAGCTGGGAAAGGCTGACGCGTTAGTGGTGCAGGGAGATGCAAAAGTTTCCGCAAACGATTTTGGCGCAGCGGTTATTCTGTATCTCGAAGCCCAACGCACCGCACAGGAAGCGAAGTTTTTTCTTCAGACGGAGCATCGTCTGAAAATAAAGATCGACAAAAAGAAAGAAAACGATGCGCAATTCCTTGGTGCGCATCGTCCCGGACGGACGTCGCCTAGCGACGGCCGATCCGGGAACCAGAAAAAAGAGCGGGAGGTTCGTATTGAGGCTCGTGAAGAAGCTCTTAAAGAGCGTGAGTCTTCACATGAAGAACGAGTAAAGGTGAAAGTCGATCTTGAAATTTCGGGACCGCTATAAGAGTCTGTACAGAATTTTACGCACCTCCCCAGCCCCTCCGCTAAAGCGGAGGGGCTTTACGCTCTTAGCCCTCCTCGTAAAACGGAGGGTTTTTTAGAGATGCCCCTCCGCTCTGCGGAGGGGTTGGGGAGGTGCGTAGACTGAAAGTCAAGTACGAACGGTGCGCGTTCGATAAAGAAAAAATTTGCAGGTTTCCATTGCGAACAGTTCCACAACAATGATCGCCGCTGCGATGAGGAGATGGTTGCCATCTGGTGTGACGAAGCGGAACACCTTATGGCCGAAGGCCACAAAAGGAAGAACGATTGCGCCGACGATAGCGATACTGGTGAGGAGGAAGAGCGAGAGGGGCGGCCGCTCGCCTCGCCAGAACGGTTTCACGGTGCGGAGCGAATAAATCAAGCCGATCTCGGTAATCGCGCCCACGACGAACCACATCGATTGCAAGTAGCTTTCACCGAAATTTTTGAAAAGAGCGAAGGTTGCGAGATCAAACATACCTCCGATAACGCCAAAAATCGTTATGGTGAGTATGAGATACTTTGTATTGTATTTGCTCGGGTTTTTTAGTTCGGTGACGTCGACATTGTCCGCTGCGATTGCGATCATCGGAAAATCGGTGATCAGGTTGAGTAGCAGGATTTGCAGCGGGAACATTGGGAGATAGGGGATGAAAAACGATGCAACGGCGACGGCATAAAAATGACCAAAGTTTGCGGCGAGCGTGATTTTTATATACTTGATCGTGTTTGCAAACGTGCGACGTCCCTCCTCGATTCCATCGAAGATCACCGCAAGATCGGGATTCAGAAGGATAACGTCCGCAGCTTCTTTTGCGATGTCTGAAGCACCTTCAACGGCGAGTCCGACGTTCGCCATTTTGAGACCTGGAGCATCGTTGAATCCTTCACCAAGAAATCCCACTACATTTTTTTCTTGCAGCAACCCGAGCACTTGGAATTTTTGTCGAGGGTTGAGGCGAGCAAACACGTGGAATTTTTTAATCGCAGCATGTTGCTCCTCCGAAGAGAGTTCTGCAAATGTCGTTCCCGTGATGACATCGAGCGGATCGTCAATAAGTCTGAGTCGTTCTGCGACAGCACCCGCTACTTCTTTGGAGTCGCCGGTCAGAATTTTTATTTGCACACCAAGCACTTTTGCTTTTTCAACTGCATCGAATGCGCTTTTTTTAATCGGATCATGAAATGAGACCAGACCAGCGAGCACGTATCCTTCCTCGCCTTCTATCGTTGTGGTGTTCGTATTTTCTTGGCGCACAGCGATCGCGATTACACGGTTTCCTGCGAGCCCTTGCTGCGCGAGCCAGCGACCAGTTTCTAGTGGATCTTTTGTAAACGATGCGAGTTTGAGCACGACTTCCGGCGAACCGCGAAGAACGGTCATTCGACCATCTGTGGGACCATCCAGCAGCACTTCGTTTCTGCGACGTACTGGATCGAAAGGGATTTCCATGATTTTTTTTGCCTTTCGTGATTCGGATTGCATTTCATGACTCGCGTGTTTCCACAGCGCAAGATCGAACGCATTATTTTGTTGTTTTTCATTCTCACCGAGAAACGACGAACCGAGCAGGGCGTAGCGCGTACACGCGCGCTCATCATCGGCAAGTACCTCAGCAACACTCATCACATTTTCCGTGATCGTTCCCGTTTTGTCAGTACAGAGGATCTCGATACTTCCAAGATCATCGATGGCGGAAAGTCGTTTTACGATCACCTTTTTTTTCGCCATACGCATCGCGCCGCGCGACATCGCGATGGTGGAAACGACAGGCAACGCTTCGGGGATCACGCCGACCGTCAGTGCGATCGAAAATAAAACGAGTTCCTGAATATGGCTGAATCCTTTCAGCGCAACATCGATCACGAACATGATGGAAAGTGTCACGATGACCAGTTTCAGAATGAATGAACTGAACACCGCAATCTCTTTTTCGAATGCGCTCACTGTTTTTGTTTTGTTCGTGAGCGAAGCGATTTCACCGATCGCTGCGTCTTTACCTGTCGCGATGATCAGCGCGTCTGCTTCACCAGTGAGGACCGACGTGCCAGAAAATCCGACGTTCGTTGCTTCGTAATAATCCTTTGGTGATATATCGAGCGCTGTCATCCGCTTATGCACATTGACAGATTCTCCAGTGAGAATCGATTCATCAACGGTGACATTTTTTGCGGTGATGAATCGTAAGTCCGCAGGAATTTTGTCTCCGGCCTGGAGACGCACGATATCGCCAGGCACGAGATCATTCGCAGCGACGAGCGTAATCTCACCGTCCCGAAGTACATGCGTTTTTACTTCCCAATACTTCAGCAGCACTTGCACTGCTTGTTCCGCACGATATTCTTGAAAAAAACCGAGACCAGTATTAATGAGCGTGAACAGCACGATCATCGATGCATCGGTGTATTCGCCGGTTGCTATCGCAACCGCTGCGGCGATGCCAAGGAGATAGGTGAAGGGGGAGGTGAATTGTCGAAGGAGAATCGTCGCGGCATTCTTTTTTTTGTGTGGAACCGCATTTTTACCGAAAATTTTTTTCCTTTTTTCAACTTCAGTTGCGGATAACCCTCGGTTGACGTCAGTTGCTAATTGTAAGAGCAGCGCTTCCGGAGAAAGCATGGCCGCTTCAGAGAAGGAGAGTTGGCGCATATGTTTCGATCGTAGCATAAACTGCTCATTTTGACCGCGACCATGTTCAGTTGATATACTTATATCAATATGTTCGGAAAGAAATTGCATTTTAGATCCGACGAATTCTTCGTACTCGAAGTGTTTCTTGCAGTTGTCGTTTTTGGTCTTTTTGCAGGTATGTTGTTCATAGCGATTTCCGCAACGACACCATCTCCACGAACGGAACCGGTGGTGCTCGCGGAGAGTGAGGAAGAATATCGTGCGGCAGCAAAAGAAGTGCTGGCACCGTTTATTTCGCAGGCGAGCAATATGACGACGAAGGATGTTGCAAGCGCAGCACCAGAGATGCGCGATCTCGTGCAAAAAACACAGGATCGATTGTTGCGCATGGAGCGGATTCCAAAAGAGTCGCGAGCCGCACATCTTTCTTTTGTGCTTTTGCTTGGTCAGTGGCTTCGTGTATTGGATGATGCGGGAGTTGGCGCGAAGTCTGTGATTGCAAAAACTGCAGATGTCATTAAAGAACACTCGTGGGTGCAGGACGCGAGGGGTCTGACCCCTTTGGGGTCTGACCCCGCGTCGCAATAATATGGTAAGAGTGGATGCGCCAATTGACGCCACTGTACGTGATGAGTTGAAACAGGAAATCAAAAAGGAACTCAGAAAAGAAGAGAAGCATAAAAAGAGAATGGCGTGTGGCGGATGTGCACTCGTAGTACTTCTTTTGATCGGTGTCCCGACAGTATTTGTAGCGAGTGTGTTTGCGAAGACCGGACTCGTGCAGGTACCTGTACTTTCGTCTGCATTGTACGCACCCGCAACACCAACACGCACTGTGCTCCCGCTTGGCGCCGCCACTTCCGAATCGATTTTACGGTTGATCGTTACACGTGCGAAATTCGATCCGCACATCGGTGTGGTCACGTTCGCGGTGAAAGAACAGGAACTCACCACGCTTTTGCAACACGCGGTATGGGGAGCATCAGAAGGATCGTTGCCGTTTAAAATTCGCACGGGACAGGTTGTGGTGTTACCGAACGCAGTGGAAGTGTTTCTTGTTTTGCCACGAAAAAGTGGAGAAACTACGGCGCTTGCACGATTCCAACCGATCGTACGCGAGAACGGCGCGATCGATTTTGATGTACGTGAGCTGCGTGTTGGATCGCAGCAGGTGCCGACATGGCTCGCGAACATGCTCGTTTCCGCACTCGACAAGTTTGTGACTGAACCGATTCGTCAGCAAGTGGCAACCGTCGGTACGCTTACCGATGTGAAAGCAGGGGAGGATGGGGTGGTGAAATTTTTACTTGTCCCCACCAAAGGATCAAAAAAATGATGACATCATTTCGGAAATACACACCGTACGTTGTCCCACTTTTTTTGGGAGCAAGTTTTTTCGTCGCCGCGAAAGCGTCACGCGTCGTGCAGCCGGAGTTGCGGTTGTTGGTTCTCGTCGCGTTGTGTGGACTCACTATGGTTGTTGTTGGGGGCGCGGCAATCATTGCTGCACGCGCTGCGGGAATGTCCATTCGAAAAGCGCTGCACGTTGCGCTCATCCCGACTATTTTTAGCGCCGGCTCGTTCGGTCTCTTTACGCTCGTTGAGCACTCACTTGCACGATACGTTGTTGCGGTAGTCGCTGTCGGACTTCTTGCGGCGCACTTTATGTCGGTGCTCGGGATGCGCGGCGAATCGGCGCGATACGGCATTGAGGAGATCAATCATTTGGCGTTTGTACTACAAGTGATCGCCAGCTTTTTTTGTTTCTCTTTCGCCTTTGGTGTTTCTGCATTTACCACGCTTCCCGAACCATTTATCGCGCTTGCAACCGGACTTGGTGTGATGTTGTTTGTTCGAGAAACACTTTGGCAAGAAGGATTTTCTTCGTCGTATTCTACTATGGTTTCTCTTGCGTTTGGTGTCCTGGGAATGGAATTTTTTTTCGCGCTTTCTTTTTTGCCAACGACGTGGGCTGTTGATGCGGCAGTTGCGTTGATTTTGCTCGTCTCCGCGCTTCATGCAACGATTCGTATTCTGAAAGGTGTGGCGTTGCCACGACGACAATTTATGCTGACTTTTTTTCTGACCCTGCTTGTGCTCGGCACTGCCAGGTGGACTTGATATGCAAAAAAATTCTTTCATCACCACACTTGTTCTGAGCGTTCTTTTTGGCTTCGCCGCCGGCGCAGTCGGAATGATTGTTGTTGCGGCGTACGTACTTCCGACACCGTCATTTCCCAGTACATCACCCGCAGTACTTCGTGGACGCCTTGCGGGTGCCGCGCAAGACGAAACAGCACCATCCGTCGATCCTGCACGTGCATCGGTGTTGTTTGTACCGCGAAATCCACATGACGCGGGAGCGCCCGTGCGTACGTATGTGAGCACGGAAGCATTCGGGGCGGGGATCGTCCTCACTTCGGACGGGTGGTTACTCACTTCGGAGAATGTGTTCTCCAAAGGAAGACCACAAGACGCGATTGCGCTTGTTGGTGCGAAAGCGTATCCGATCAAAGAAGTGGTGAAGGATGCATTTTCTGGCGTATTCTTTTTGAAAATCGATGGCAGCAATCTTCCCGTTACTGCGTTTGGGCAAGGTGCTGATCTTGCATCTGGTGGGTTTGCGTTTGCTTTTGATCGCGACGCAGGGCTCCATCGACTCGGTGTACTCGCGTACGATCGTCTTTCTGTTGGGAATGCATCTGATCTCGCGTGGTCTTCGGAGCGATTGCAAAAAATTGTACATGTGAGCGGCGCGGACGATCTTCTCTTTGGTGCGATGGTGATGAATAAAAAGGGCGAGGTGGTTGGTGTGCTCGCAGGGAAAGATGCGCGTGCACCATATGTAGTGCCATTCGAAGCGTTTTCTGGTGTGATCAGTGGTGTGTTGCGCGATAAACGCGCGGTGCGTCCGTACCTCGGCGCACGATTTGTAGATTTGTCGCAATTGCTCGCTCCCGAAGCGAAACATGCAGGAGGACGTGGGGCTATGCTTGTGGGGTTCACTAAAAAAAGTCCGGCAGAACTTGCGGGATTGGCTGCGGGAGAGGTGATCGAAGCGGTGAACGGCGAAGAGGTGACTGTGAAAAATTCTTTTCCTGAATTGTTGGCTGAATATCAGCCGGGGAGTGTGCTTACATTAACGGTGCGAGGAGCGAAGGGAGAACGGAAAGTTGATGTGACATTGACAGCGACAAAATAACGATTGACAAAAACGATTTTTCGTGGTATATTTTCCGGTCATATGCAAGAGTCACACTACATGCAAGCGCTCGTGGATGAATGGAAGCGGATCCTTTTGTTCGCCATCGTCACCGCCGTGTTCGGCGCAGGACTCAGTTTTTTGTTTCCGCTTCGGTACAGTTCTACGATGCGTTTGCTTATCATTCAGAAGCAGCTCGCTGCATCTGATCCGTACACTGCCATCAAAGCGACGGAGAGCATCTCGGATAATCTTTCGCAAATTCTGTATACGACGTCGTTTTTTGAGAAGGTGATGACCGCGAAGTTCAACATCGATCAGTCGATATTTCCCACAGATGAAATCAAGAAACGGAAACTGTGGCGCGAGATGATCGGCACGAGCGTGATTCGTGGCTCAGGTATGCTCTCAGTCGCGGTGTACCATAAAGATCCCGAGCAAGCGACGCAAATCGCGCGTGCGATCGCGTTTGTTCTGACCACCGAGGGGTGGCAGTATGTCGGGGGAGGCGACCTACAGGTGAAGCTTGTGGATGAGCCGCTGCAGTCCAGGTGGCCAGTGAAGCCGAGCGTTCCCCAGAACGCGTTCGCGGGGTTTGTGCTTGGGATCATCGCGGGGTCAGGGTATGTGCTGATGGGCGTGCGAAAACGACCCGCGCTTTTTTAAGCCTAGATAGGCTCAAACTTTTAAGGCCCCTCCTTGGCGCGAAGCGCTGAGGAGGGGTTGGGGAGGAGTACATTAATTCTCCACAAAAGTGGGGATTTTTTGTACTCGAAAATAAGGCGGTAAGAAGAGGTGATTATCAACGTCAAGAACACTTGACAAAATCATGGTTTTTTGCTATAGTGGTTTGTTGTTCATTTAAGGCGAACGTTGAGACCGCCCGATGGGTTGAAAACCCTGAGGCGGTCGAGCCCTGAGACCGTCCGATGGGCAACGAGGACATCTCCTCCTTGTCCTCGTTGTTCCGTCGGACGGTCCCAGCGCTCGATTCAATGAGCGTTCGGAAAGCTACTTGAAAATTCGCAACGAAACCACAACCGCCCTCGAGGCACCGTGCCCCGGTAAGGGCGAGGAGGATTCCATGAAGATCAGTATGATCGTTTCGTGTCTCGTGATCGCGACGTTCGTCGCGGTCACCGCATCGGCCCAGACGGCGACGGCGCAGCCGCCGACCGTGCGGCTGTCGCCCGAGGCGGCGGCCTGCCTCCGCGCTTGCGCGGCGGGCGGGTCGGCGACGAAGTGCCCCGGCATCGACGCCGCCACCAAGGCGCTTGTCGAGAAGCTGGCGGCGGACATCAGGGCCCTCCAGACCCAGGTCGCTGCCCACTCGGCCGCGCTCAAGAACCAGGAGGCTCGCCTCAAGGTTCTCGAGGCTACCAAGGAGGGCGGCACGGGCGGCGCTGACATCGGCAAGGAGATCGCGGATCTCAGGACCGCGATCAACACCGAGGTCGGTCGTGTCGATGGCCTCAAGAAGGCGTACGACGCGAAGTTCGCATCCCAGGACAAGGCGATCGAGGCTCTGGCGCAAAAGCTGGGGGCCGAGATCGACATCGTCCGCGGGGATGTGATCGCTCACCAACGACGCATCGAGGCGCTGGAGGAGAAGTCCTTCGTGAACCTCGGCGCTCGCGGCGGCATCATCGTGCTCGTCGGTCTCGACAAGTCGCTCTACTCGGGGATGATGGCGAGCCCCCGGCTCACCATGAACCTGACGAAGAACGCCTGGATCGCCGGCGACCTCGGTCCGGTCCTCTCGTTCGGGAGGTTCCCGACCGGGATGTACGGCCGCGTCGGCGTCGGGTACGACTTCTCCTCGGGCGTCTACGGGACGCTCGGCGGAAGCGGCGCGTTCGTCGGGTACAACGAGAGCCTCAAGGCTCAGGCGTTCTACCTGGCGGCAGATGCGGGAGTCGGCATGCGCTTCGGCGCGGTCGACCTCTCGGCGAACATCCTCGCGGGCCCCAAGCTCGCGAAGGGCAGCACCGACGTCGCGTTCGGCGGCGTGCTCCAGCTCGGCGTGACCTTCAAGTAGGTCGCGCATTCACCCAGAAACCGGGCAAGGGCGCACTCACGCGCCCTTGCTCTCCACCCACCCCAACCAACTCGAACGGAGAAGAGCTCATGTACAGAAAGATCATCAACCCGGCCGTCGGCCACATCATCTTCGCGGGGCTCCTCGCCGCCGCTCTCGTCGCGCTCGGCATCCTCAGCTTCACTGGCTGCGGGCTCCAGGACGGCACGGCGGCGACCGTCGTCCCCCCGGCCACCACCGACAGCGGCGTCGCGGCGGACGCAGAGCCTTCGTTCAGGGGCGACACCGACACCGACGTCACCGACCCGCCGCCTCCCAAGCCGGACAGCGGCACGACGGTGGTCGTCGACTCCGGCTCCGTCCCCGCCGACAGCGGCGTCGACACCGGCATGGACTCGGGCGTCGCCGCGGCCATGCCCGGCCCGGTCATGAGCCCCGGAGCGAAGCAGTTGCGGTTCTCGGACCGCTACATCGCCGGCAGCCCGTGCGGTGACGTCCTCGGCACGCTGCCAGGGACGAGCTGGACCTCGGGTCTCACGATCCGCGACACCAACGCGGACCACTGGCTCGAGCTCGACTACACCGCGCTCGCGGCGGGGACGTACACGTTCTCGTACCGCGACCGCGCGTGCCCCGGCGAGACCCCGGACCGGACCAACTGGGCCCTGTACGGGGACCCCACCACGATGAAGATGATGTCGGCCGCGTCGCGCGCCTTCATCAACTGCAACTGGTGGAACGCGGCGACCGAGACGGTGATCACCGGGGTGACCGACCCCGTGTGCAACCTCAAGGTCACCGTCGCGACCAGCGGCGCCATCACCGGCGCCGGCAACATGGCCAACCTCAAGTAGAGCCGCAAGGCTCCGCAAGGTCCCATGACTCGGAAAGGGGCGGCTGATGCTCATCAGCCGCCCCTCTTCTTTTTGCCAACTTATTCACAGGGACTGTCCCCTATGTGGATATCTTTACAGGGGACTGTCCCCTAACCTGAGGGGACAGTCCCCTCAAGACGCGGTACACTGGTCGCATATGTCCGACGGTTTTCGGCAGGTTAGTCGATTTTTTGGCGTTGACCTCGACCCGCGTCACAAGGGCGCGCGGCGGTTTCTTGGCGTCCTTCTGCTCACCGCGGCAGTTGCTGGCGGACTCGTGACGTTGCTCTCGCCTTGGAAGGCTTTTGCGGTCGTACTGTCACTCATTGTCGCGTGGTTCGCGTTCTCCAAAGCCGAGTACATCATCTTGTTTCTCGTTGCCTACACACCGTTCGAGCCGTTTCTTCTCAAATTCGTCAGCGACGACGTGTATATCTACGCGCGTTATTTTTCCGAAGGATTGATTTATGTACTTCTTGCTTCGGTCGTCGTTCGTCTTTTTCTTCGTGAAAAGAAAATTGTTACAACACCGCTCGACCTTCCGTTCGTCTTTTTTCTTCTCGTGGCCGTTGCGTCTCTGGTACTGAATCTCGTCCCACCAGTGATCGGCGCGCTCGGTCTCCGGCAGATCATCAGATTCGTTTTGCTGTTTTTCTTGACTGTGTACCTTGCACCGGATGAAAAATTCGTTCGTCGCGTCACCAAAGTGATGTTCGGCATCGTGATCTTCGAAGGACTCCTTGGTTTACTTCAGGCGATTATCGGCGGACCACTCGACCAATTCCTCATTCCAAGCGAAGTGCGATTCTACGAAAGCATTCAACTCACCTCTGGCACGAATCAATTTTGGTCACCGGGTTCGCGCGTGTTTGCAACAATGGGGCGATTCGATCAACTCGGCACGTTTCTTTCGTTTTTCTTTTTGCTCGCCACCGGACTCGCGTACACACTCAAAACACAAACAGAAAAACGTCCGCTCCTCGGCGTCATTCTTCTCGCGTTTCCCGCTTTCATTCTCACGCTTTCTCGTGCATCGTGGTTCGGATGGCTACTCGGCTTCCTGCTGATTGGCGCGTGGTTCATGAAGGACGTGCGCATCCGTATTGGTATCGCCGCACTTGTCGCGATCGCATTGTTGTACGTTGGCTACTCTGGTATCAGAGTGAGCTATCTCACGGATTATCCGCAACAAACCGTCGTCGAACGGTTCTTCGAAGCGTTTTCCTACGAACGGTGGCGCGGTGAGTACTATGGTCTCGGTCGATTGTATTGGATCGTGCAAACGCCGCTCGTTGTTGTGCGATCTTCACCACTATTCGGTGTTGGTCCAGGGCAGTTCGGTGGTGGCGCTGCAGCGGCGCTGCGCAACACGAACGTGTATGAAAAGCTGAACCTCCCGTTTGGTGTATACGGCACTGGTGGGTACATCGACAACAATTGGTTTTCGCTTTGGGGCGAAGTCGGTACGCTCGGTCTCGCATTTTATGTATGGATGATCGTCGCGTTGTTTCTCATGGCGTTTCGTACATGGCGCGAAGCGCACGATCCGTTCTTGCGCGGTCTCGCTCTCGGTTTCTGTGGTTGTGTTGTCGCGATTGCATTTCAAGCATTCCTCGCGACGTATCTTGAAGTTCGCACGCTCGCACTCTATCTTTGGTTGTATGGAGCGTTTGTGTATGTCCTCGCAAGACGCGAAAAAATTTACGCATGAAAATCATCTTCGCAAACAAATATTATTTTTTGAAAGGCGGCGCAGAGCGTTATCTTTTTGACGCACAAGCATTGCTTGAGGGGCATGGCGATGAAGTCGTACCGTTCACAATGCGGAACAGTAAAAATATACCAAGCAAGTGGAAATGGTTTTTTGTCAGTCCGGTAAAAACAGATGCGGTGCGTTTTTCTTGGGAAGGACTGAGGACCGCGGGTCGCATGCTGTATTCATTCGAAGCGCGTCGGAAGTTCGGAGCGCTGCTCGATGCAACAAAGCCGGACATCGTACACGTGCATAATGTGTATCATCAAATTTCTCCGTCGATTCTTGTCGAGGCAAAGAAACGGTCACTGCCGGTGATGATGACCGCGCATGATTACAAATTGATCGCACCGAACTATTCGTTATTTCACGGCGGCGCGATTTGTGAACGCACCAAGCCGCATCAATTTTGGGGCGCGGTCGGTCATCGGTGCGTGAAAGGTTCGGTGATCGCAAGCGTACTCGCGGCGATCGAGATGTCATTGCAAGGCGCGCTTGGTTTGTGGCGAAACGGGATTGACCTCGTGATTGCACCGAGTCGTTTTATGCAGGCGATGCTGGTGGAATACGGAGTAGAAAAAGAAAAAATCATACACATCCCGCATTTTATCGATGCTTCGGTGTGGACACCGACCGAGGGAGGGGAGCACGCGTTGTTCGTCGGTCGTTTATCGCCAGAGAAAGGCGTTGAGGTGTTGATTCACGCAGCGGCGAAAGCGAAACACATTCCCGTGCATGTGGTCGGTACAGGTCCGGAAGAAGCGCAACTGAAAAAACTTGCCGAGACCCTCGGTGCAACGAATGTGGTGTTTAAGGGATTTCTGGAAGGCGATGCGTTGCGTGCGGAATATGCTGGCGCGAGATTCGTGGTGGTGCCATCGATATGGTACGAAGTGTTCGGGTTGATTGTGCTTGAAGCGTACGCAGCAGGAAAACCAGTGATCGCGAGTCAGATCGGTGGACTTCCGGAGCTTGTGAAGGATGGTGAGACAGGGTTGTATGCAACCGCAGGTGATGCAGAAGATCTCGCAAAACAGATGCAGCTGCTCTGGTCCGACCCCGCGTCCGCAGCTCGTATGGGGCGTGCGGGACGCGCATGGGTCGAATCCGAGTTCGCTCCCAAGCAGCATTATCGTCGCCTCATGGACGCTTACGCTGTTGCCAAAATTCGTGCGGGTTCTTCCTGAACATTTTTTATCCGCCAATCGTTCGTTTGTCGTGCCATCACACTGAATAGTGAGCAGTCGCGGATGTCGTTTGCGCCGAGCAGGTACTGCAACACCCGCTCGTTGCCGATGCCGTAGCCGGCATGCGGTCGCGTGTTGCCAGAAGCGACGAGGTCGAGGTACCAGCGGAAATCCTCGAGTGTGCCACCGCGTTCGAGGTGCAGTCGATACATGGTGGAGCCGAGCAGACGTTGTTCGAGTTTTGCGCCGTCATGTTCGCGAACCGCAGATCCGACCGCTTCGCCGGCGTGGGGGAGGATTAGATCTGCGGAGAGCACGACGCGATCATCAGCGGACGAGACTTTCATGTTGAAGAATTTTATTTCTTTCGGGTAGCGCATAATGAACACCGGTCGGGGAAATTGACCTGCGTTTATTGCATCGACAACTGCTGCTTCGTGTTCGGAGGTGAGATCCGTTCCCCAGCGAAGCGATGGCCAGCCACTCACACGGAGCAGTGCGAGCGCGTCTTCGTAGTTGATCCGGTGGAACGGTTTTGTGAGACTCTCTCGGAGACCCTCGACGTCACGGTCGTTCGCGTTGAGTATGTCACCATTTTTTTCCAGCACATCGTTGCAGATCGCTTTGATCACCGCTTCGATTCTCGTGAGTAGCGCTTTGCATATTTTTTCTTCGTCGTATTTTTCGTCTGGTTTTCCGACGAAACTCCAATCGAACTCTTCCTCAGTGAGCATGAACTGTCGCAGATGGCGGTTGTTTTCGGTCTCTTCGTCGCGACCGCTGTGCATCACGGTGTACACGCCGGGATAAAATTGCAGCGCTTGCTCAAGCGACAGTTGGCCGGTCTGACTGAAGAACAGCGGCACCTTTACGTGACTGCCTACACGGAACAGCGTGTCGACGTTTTCGCACGCGCCGGTGATGCCGACGATTTGTGGCACCGGTACGTGTGCAAGTCCCGCAGCGCGGTAGTGACGATGTGTGGCGTCGTGCATCGTGGAGACGAGCGGGATCAGTTTTTTGAGTGCGTTGTTTTTCATAAATGCTTTTTAAAAAATGAGAGGTTTGAAAAAACGGGCCGATTACGGCCCGCGCGCGAGGTATGGTCTCCAGTGAAGATTAAAAAAATCGAGCCTTTCGGCTCGATTTCTGCGAGCTGAAGCTCGTGTTTTTGTTTGGTGGTGTGTGTGGCAGCCCATTCAAAAATGAACTATAGATGATTACAGTCTGGTAGTCAAATCAATCAGAACCCCCATATTGTCATTCCGGAAGCCGCCGCGTGGCGGCTATCCGGAATCCAGAAACGTAAAAACCAGAAAGACCAAACGAAATTACGTTTGGCCTTTTTATTCTGGATTCCGGGTCAAGCCCGGAATGACAGTGGTTTTTAGATCGCAGCACGCGTTCTTCGGGTCATTGGTGCGAGCGAGAGGTAAATCGTTTCCGTCTCCTTCGCAACATCATCCCAGTGATAATTCGCGTTCACGAATTCTTTTGCGCGTTTACCAGTCTCCCGCGCGATCTCCGGATTTGCGAGCAGCGCGCGCAGTTTGCGCGTGAGATCCGGCACGCTCTTGTTGCGGAAGTACATTCCGTGGTCACGTACCACTTCCATGTTCTCCGGAATGTCAGAGGCGAGCACGGTTTTTCCGTAGGACATTCCTTCGAGCACGGTGATCGGAAGACCCTCGAATTCTGAAGGGTGCACCACGGCGTACGCGCCCGCGTACATTTGCTCCATCGCTTTTCCTTTCAGATAACCGGTGAAGATGATGTCTGGTGTGCCAGCCGAGAGTTTTTTCAACTCCGCAACGTAGCTGTCGGTAAACGCAGAGTCACCAACGATCACCAGTTTTTTTCCGCGATGCAAACCGCGCTTATACAATTCCATGTATGCGCGAATCAGATGATGCGCACCTTTGTGGCGTACCAGTCGCGATACCATCACGATGTATCCATCTTTCACGAGATCGAATTTCTCGAGCGTATCAGTGCCTTTACGACCCTGCGTATCTACACCGTTCGGCACGTAGCGCGCAGAGCGATTGTAGCGATTCTCACAGTACGACTCGAGCGTCTTTGACACAGCGATCGTTTCGTGCGGAAAAAGACACGCCGCACGTTCACCGAGACCGAGCATGAATCGCGCGAACAGCCCCCATTTTTGATGCTTGCGGTCGATGCAGTGAAACGTCGCAACCACTTTGACGCGCGGTGCGAACACGCGCGGCATCCAGGAGAGCAACGACGGACCGACACCGTGATAGTGGATCACGTCGACGCCGAGCGTCATCGCCTTGATGGTGGAGGTGAAAGTGTGGACGATCGTATCCAGACTCTTTGTGCGCACGGTGGGCGCCGCGATCACTTGCACGCCTTTCGCGTAGCGAGTCTTTGCTGGGGCAAACCAGGTACGCGTAAAAATGATCACGCTGTGACCCATTGCGCCAAGTCGAACAGACAGCGCCTCAACGTGCCGTTCGATGCCACCCACCGGGGTAGGGCCTTTTTGTCCGATCATGGCGATTTTCATAGGCGCTTGTCCGCCTTAAATAGGCTTATTCAGAACTTCATAGAATAGCATAAAATAGGCTATTTGTCAAGCATTATTGACTTAAAAGCCCCTCCTTGGCGCGAAGCGCTGAGGAGGGGTTGGGGAGGAGTACCTATTTCTAGAGATTTTTGTCGCAGGTGAGGCGTCCTGAGACGCCGGTACCGGCGTAGGTACCGATGGCATGAATGCGAGACTCGAATTTTGCGCTCACGGAGAACCCGCCGTTGCTGATCTCGAGCGTGTTGCCCGCGATTTCGCCAGAGAGGAACGTGCTCATGTCGGTGACCGTACGTCCGTTTTGCGAGAGGAGCAGGACTCTCGTGTTGCCGCGATCGAGCTGCGCGGTCCACTGGCCGGTCAGGTTGATCACGTTCGTGGTCGCCAGTTTCGCCGTCAGCTCGCCATAGCGCGCAGTGACAGTCGCGGTCGGTTCCGTGCCCGCCGTGGCGGCATCGAACCAATCACTCGAAGCGGTGAGCTTCTTTGTGCCGTTCGCGTTGGTTTGGATGTCGAGCGTTCCGTTACTGAACTCCCAGGAGATTTTGCGCAGGTCAACGCTCGTCGGTCCGTTCGAGGCGGTTCGTCCTTCGACGCTGAGTGTGACAGTTTGGTCGCGAGGAAGAACGATCTCCGTGGTCGGTGTGTCGTTGACCGTGATGGTGAGAGAAGCGATGCGGTTTGGATCCTCTTTAGGATCGATGTGCGTGCGTACGCTGCCTGCATCTGCGGAGTTGCTGGTGCTCGAGTTGTCGCCTCGAGATCCGACGGCGCAGGCGAATGAGAGCATTGAGAAAAGAACCAATGTAAGTGCATGTCGCATGAGAACCTCCTTGCCCTGCACCGGACGGTGCAGGGCGCCGTCCACACCGTAGGGAAAATACACTGCGATGTCAATGCAGTAAAATATGAACTCCTCCCCCAACCCCCTCCTCGCGGGGCGAGGAGGGGGAGTTACGCTTTAAAACCCCCCTCCTTACCTCAAGGTAAGGAGGGGGTTGGGGGAGGATTACTTTTTATTTCTCCACCACACCTTTCCCAAGCGCGCGTTTATCAAAAGGAAGATCGGTGGTGATCGGTTCAGCCTCTGCGTGTAGCGTGAGTCCTGTCGTCTTGTCTTTTCCGTGGAGTGTGATGTCAGTCGCGAGGCGCGGAACCGTTCCTGCATCTTGCGCAGCCGGCGTCAGCGCAACTTCGAAACTCGCACCGAGGTGTTCGCCCTCGCTGTTCGTGAACGGTGCGAGTGTGCCGATCACCCAGCGCACCGTTCTTGTACCAGGCAACCAGTCGATCGCTTGCCCGGCGCCAACGCTGTAGCGACCGGTCCACTCCACATTCGGCGGGAGCATTGCTTCAAGCACCACATCGTTCGCTTCACCGGATGAATTCGCAACATCAAGGAACACGCGATACTTCGTTGTTGCATCGACTTTCGGTGGCAGGGGACCGACGCCGAGCTGTTCACCGTCTTTCGTGAAGTACACGCCAGCGGCTTGTACGGTTACTCGGGAAGCAATATCAAAATCGTCTGTTCGTGTCGCAACAGTGAGTGGATTCGTGGGGTCACCCACAAGCGCAAAGGTTGCAGTGGTCGAAAGATGCAATTGTGGTTGTTTGTCTGTACTGAGCAGTTTTTGTGTGATATCGCGCACGATGCGGAATTGTGCGATGAGCGTTCCTTCCGCGCCAGGAGCGATCTCCGTGAGTTCGGGCGTATCTTTTTTGTCCCACTGTAAATTCACAGGCGATGCTGCTTCGATGAAACGCGGATCCGCCGCAAGAACGACGGTCATATTTTTGAGCGGAGTCGAGCCGTTGTTGCGATAATGCACTGCAACGTTCACTGTTTCACCAGGGAGCAACGCGTTTCGTCCTGGCGAAACTACTTCTTGCGTGAGTGCGAAACCGCTTGTTTGTGGATCGGCGTTCCAACGGAGCGATTCCACAAGTAATTCACGCTCGCCCTCAACCACGAATGCGTCGACAGTAAAAATGGAAGGAGGTTTCGGGCCGGGTGCTCCCGTGAAATATCCCTGCACGCGCAACATCTTCGGTGCGCCCGCCGCGACGATCCATTCTCCGGGCCTCGTTTGTTCTGGCGTCGTGCTGGTCAGCACAAAATCATCGGGCACATGCAATCGAAGCGTAAGTGGCCCAACTGTTGCATCTGCAACAGAAGAGAAAGCTACGGAATGCTGTTGGCCACGGAAGATCGCGCTTGTAGGTGGCATTGCGGAGAGCGCCACGACCGATCGCGCGATAATCCACTCAGTTCGCGCACTCACGCGCTGCGGCGCAATTTCCCCCTCTTCCCAATACAACAATTCACTTACGAGCACCTTACGCGCCCCGGTCGCGCCGTACGTACGCGCGCGCACACGAACGAGGTCGCGCGTATGTGGTTGCATGGTACCGATCGGCACGAGCAGCACCGGTCCGTTTGCATCATCGCTCTCGAGCACCGTTGCGCGTGTTTTGTTCTCCGGCGCCGGACATGTTGTTTTGTGATCCGTAGGTGCAATCGGAGTTTCCTCAAGCACGGTATCAGGAGGAAGGTGCAGTCGCACCACCGCACAGCCCAATTTTTTTTCTGAATCGTTTCGATACATGATGGCAAACTCCGTCGATTTGCCACTCACGAGTTCGCTCGGCGCGATCGTTTCAATGTTCAAGAGCGCCGGCGGTGTAAACAGCGGCGTCACAAAAGCGTAGATCATGATTGTGACGAAAAGTGTCGCAATGATCGTGAGGAGCGTGACGTCGAGAATCAGCATCCGCCGCGCATATTTCACCGGCCAAGGCTTGCGGTAGTGCTCTCGCCAGTGCTCCTCAAGAATGGGATAACACACCTGCGCAATTGGATCGCACACCATTTTGATCGGTGTACCAAGAATGCGAAGTGATGTCGCAAACAGGTTTGCGCTTTTTTTTGTGTTGTCCGTGGGATTCTTTTTCATAGCGTAAGAATACCTTATTTCGTAGGACCAAATTGGAATACATCGGTGGTGAGCGCAGCGATTTCGTTGTTACCGTCACTATCCGCATCGGTAATTGCGATTTGCACACCCCCGCGCGACCCCGGATCGCCCACAAAAAATCCTTTTCCCCATGACGCACCGCCTCCACTCCAGATGCGCACGTGCGGACCGCCGCCAGAACCTGCGCCAGTGACGATTTCCGCTCGGCCATCACCGTTTAGATCACCCGCGGAAACGCGTACACCGCCACGGAAGCGATAGTCGTAGGCAAGAAATTCACCCTGCACGCGTTCCCCAGATTTTGTAAATACCTGCACACGCGGCATATCACCCCTCCCTGCGCCAGCGATGATCATCTGTCGGCCAGTACCGTACAGATCACCGACCGCCACCTGCACACCGCCGCGCATACTCTGATCAAAAGCGAAGAATCCCGGCCCAGCCTGCATTCCATCTGCTTTGAAAATGCGTACTCGCGGCCCGCCACCGATGCCGGCGCCCGTGACGATCTCTTGTTTGCCGTCACCGTCGAGATCACCGAGTGCGAAATTGATCCCGAGGTTGTAGTCCGGTCCGTACGGCATAAAACTCGCGGCGCGCGATCCATCTTCTTTATATATAGTGATACTCGTTTTTCCCGCGACAACCTTTTCTTGGCCGCCGTCACCATCGAGGTCTTTGATCGCGATCATCGCGGCCCCGTCGAACGGGGCTTCGTATGCAAAAAATCCGTTTCGTTTTTTTTCACCACTTTTATCGAATAATCGCACGAATCCACCGTTCGGAAATACGCTGTTCGTGAGACGTTGCACGCGCTTCATAAGCACCAGCCCATCTGCAGGCGCGAGTGTTACAGAGCTCACGATCGTACCATCGTTTATGTTGGGATCTTGTGAACCGTGAATTTTTTCGAATTCCTCTTTGAACTGCACGGTTTGCGGGGTGCTCGCGGAGTTCACGAGTGCGATGCCATTTTGAAAATCGCGTCGCCACACACCAGCACGCAGGCGACGATCTTTCGGAAGCGCGACGTTTGTTGCAGGGCCGGTCGGAAGTCCCAACCGTACGTCTTCCTCGTCATATCGCCACAACTGCCCGTGATCGCTCTCACCAAAATCAAAACTGAAAAATCCATCGCCGAGCAGTGTCGACGTGATGCCATACCGTACCTTCTTATAATCGACGTCGTTCCCCGTGTTTCCGGTGTTCACGTTCACGATGAACACTGGCGCGTGTCCGACGAGTGTGTGCAGGCGGAGGTAGTTCGCCATGACGCCACTCCACGTGCCACCCGCCTCCCACGGCGTAGGGAACGATTCAAACATCCGACCGTTCACGTCGCGCTGGAGATCGTCGGTAGAATCACCGTTGGTGATAATGATTGCGTCGTTACCAAGCAGCTCACGCGTTGTTTTGAGAAGGTTGATCATTCCTCGTTTCCACGCAACGTCAAGGAGTGTCGGATCATCCTTGCCGCCGTCGCGTTGTGCATCGATGTTGCCACCGTTCATCCACGATGCGTTCGAAGAAAATTCGTCATAAAAGATGCCGTCCCAAAGACCGGTGGACCAGATTTCGTCGTGCACGAATTGGGGGAGATAGTTGTGCCAAGGACCGATACCATTCAACACTGCGGTGTTCGGCCACACAGAAATGTTGTTCCCTGAAGGATCAACCAGCCACCAGGCATCATCGATGCCGCGACGCAGTTTTTCATGGAGAGAATCGTTCCAGCCGAAGTTGTAGGACTTGGTGGGGACGTACGCGAGAATGATAATGGTGGGATGTAGCTGGCGGATTTTTCGTATCACGCCGGGGTTATACAGCTGTGCTTCGGCAGGGAAGACGAGCAGGTCGTATTTTGCGAGAAGGGGAGCATCGGCATACCGAAGATCGGTTCCGGCCTTGAGAAAATAATTCGCAGTGCGGACGTATTTGTCTTGCGGCGTTTTGATCGCTGCCGCTGCTGCGCGCATACTCAGCACCAAAGCAGCCGCAACGAGCGCGGTGATTAATGCGATTTTGGTGAGAAGGGGATAGCGCATGGGTAAGTTGACAAGCTTACAAGTGGACGAGTGTACAAGCTTTTTTTGTCAACTTGTACGCTCGTAAACTTGTAAACTTTTATTCCGATGTATTCTCGAACGACCGGGGATTTGGACTATACAAACGATTGCGAATTTTCCACTGCTGGACGAACTGACCGATACCGTCTTTTGCGAGTTTGTTTCGGACGGTGGGACGTACCTGCGACCACTTCACCAGGCTCTCAAAGTTTATCTTATACCTTCCGCGGACGACGACATAGGTCAGTTCGCCGTCGGTAAGGGCACGACGAATAGTCCGGCTTGAAATACCGAACAGGCGGGACGCTTCAGATACTGAGACGCGAATGAGATTCATAGAGAATGGGGACTGTCCCTGTTAGGGATAGGGGACAGTCCCTATATTTGTCTAGATTAGTGTAGACAAATAATCATTTTTCTGCAAGGTATGTTCACGTGAAACGATCGACCTCCCCAACCCTGACGGGCGAGTGAAGAGATCGTTTCCTTGCACTCGCCCGTCAGGGTTGGGGAGGTCGTCAGCCCTTCAACCTTGCCTTTTTCGCCCAAATACCCTATACTCCGTTAAGTATGAACGAGCCTAAAGTGCGCACGGAAGGTGTAACACTTTTTCTTTTTTAACGTCTGAGTCGATGCGAAGCCGTTTAAAAGATAAATTCCTCCTGTTCCGTATTCGGACCAAAAAGGATCCGGATGCGTTCGGGGAGCTCTATGACGAGTACGTGAAGCGGATCTACCGTTTCATCTACTTCAAAGTTCCCTCCGCTGAGCAGGCGGAAGACCTCACCTCTGAGGCATTCCTCAAGGCGTGGCATTACCTTAAAGAAAAGAGGGAAGTGCCGAACCTTCAGGCGTTGCTCTACAGCGTCGCGCGAACTGTGGTTATCGACTACTATCGCGCAACATCCCTCGAGCGTGGCAACGTGTCTCTCGAAGAGGGTGCAGCCGATATGGCCGACGCCGCAAGCGATCGCTTGCTCCGAGAGGTTGAAACGAAATTCGACACCACGTTGGTGCTCGAAAAGCTTCGCGGCTTAAAAGATGAGTACCGCGAAGTTGTCATCATGAAGTTTTTGGACGAGATGACAACGCATGAAATCGCAGCGGTACTCGGGAAAACCGCGTCGAATGTGAGGGTCTTGTTGCACCGCGCAACAAAAGCGCTCACCGACGCCACCAGTCATGCGCAAGCAAGAGATCAAGGACATACTGAAGAACATCAAGAATGAACGTCGGGGTGGCGCCCCGCACGAGAGTTGGGTTCGACAAAATCGTGAGATCCTCCTGATGCAGGCGAGGAACACGATGGAGGTCAACATGAAATCCAACTTCTCTAGCACAGTGCGCCACTTTTTTGGTATCTTCATGCCTGTGGATGCGATGGCGATGACCGCCCGTGCGGTCGGCGTGTTTGTTCTCGCACTCGGCACCTTGTTCGGTGGCGGGCTCGTGTCCGCGCAGGTGTATCGTGACGCGGTTCCGGGTGGCATGTCCTATACAGTGAAACTCGCTATTGAACGTGTACAGCTCGCGCTTGCACCGAACGACGAGTACCGTGTACGTCTTCATACTGAGTTCGCTGACCGTCGTATGGATGAAGTTGCGCGTCTTGCTGAGCAGCCATCACGTGCGCATCTGGTGCCGCAGACTCTCGTGGCGTTTGGTGTGGAAATCAATGCACTCGAGTCTGGGCTCGAAACGCTCCGCGCATCTGATCCGAAAGGTGTTGTGGAGACCGCAAAATTAATGGAAAGGAAATTTGCGGTGTATCAAAACGTGCTCGGTAAGGCGAGTGCAACGTTGCCGTCAGATGCACTTGCCGTAATTACCGCGTCTCGCGATCTTCTTGATGGTGTCTCCATCAAAGCGATGGCAGTGATTGTGGAGAAGCATATGGCGGGGGACACGGAGGCGCCAAAAACCGTGCTCGTCACCAAGTTTGAGGAGCATTTGAAAGTTGCCGAGGCAAAAATTGCGTCGCAAGACAACGCGGCAAAAACCACAGAAGCCAAGGCTGCGATCGCTGCAACCAAGCAACTCTTAAAAGAAGAGAAATACGAAGCCGCCCTTTCTAAGATGGAAGAGGTAGTGCAGCTGACGAACGAGGTGGAGAAGGACGCGAAGGTTGAGGCCACGACGGAGGCGACACCAACGACGAAATGAGTACAGGTGAGGAGGTTAGGAGGTTGCGAGGTTCATAACGAAGAACCTCCTAACCTCCTCACCTTCTAACCTCTGTTAAATCCCAGCCCCAACACTGTTGCCTGAAAAGTTCAGACAACGCTGCTGGGTCTGGCAACCGCAATGGGACCGTCTTTAGGGACTGTCCCCGCAGGGGACTGTCCCTCATTCCGGAGCTTCGGCTTTGGGAAAAGGACTTCCCCATCGCGGTCGTCAAGACCCAATTAGACCACAGACGCTGAGACTCAAAGTCGAGGTTCGATGAAACATCGGATCGTCTCCGCGAGACATTGCTTGCATCTCTATAAGTATGCAAGCGAATCCAAAAAGGTAACATAATATGAGTGAAGTTTTAAGAATGAGCAGGAAGACGCTCTCTGCAACAGTCGTTGCAGCGACGATCGCCTGGTCGATCGGCCTCTCGTCGCTCGTTGCGCCTCTTGCGGCGCACGCAGCAGCGTCAGGTTCGCTCGTCAAGGCATCGCTTCCGGCTGTCTACTACGTAGGCGGCGACGGCAAGCGCTATGTCTTCCCGAATGAAAAGACCTACAAGACCTGGTACGCCGATTTCGCTGGCGTTACCACCATCACCGACGCTGAGCTTGCGGCGATGCCGATCGGCGGCAACGTCACCTACAAGCCAGGTGCAAAAATGGTGAAGATCACGACCGATCCTAAGGTGTACGCCGTCGATAAGATGGGCGCACTCCGCTGGGTCAAGACCGAAGCCGCAGCCACCGGGCTGTACGGCGCGGATTGGAACAAGAAGATCGATGACGTACCAGATGCGTACTTCACCAACTATACGTCTGGTGCAGACATCGCGAGCGTCTCCGACTTCAACGTTTCTGCAGTCATGGCTGCAGCAACTTCGATCAACCAGGACAAGGGCCTCGCAACGGGCGGCGGCACAATCACTGGTCTCTCGGTGATGATGGCATCCGGCCCAACCGGCGGCACCCTTCCAAAGGGCGCTATGGGTGTCAACATGCTGAAGTTTGACGTGAAGAACGGCACTGGTGCCGCCCTCACTGTCGACTCGCTCACCGTGCACCGCACAGGTGTCGGCAGCGCAGCTGATTTCGCAAACGTCTACGTGTACGACGGCAACAGCCGTTTGTCCACCGGCAGGACGGTCAATACGTCCTCCAACGATGCGACGTTCAGCGGCCTCGGCCTGTCGCTCGCTCCGGGTGAAACTCGCAATCTCTGGATCGCTGGCGATATCGCCGCAGCCGCAGTTGCAGGCAACAACAACGCCCTCCAGCTCACCTCCCTTAAGTCGGGTGGGAACTCGGGCACTGGTACACCGCTCACTGGTCCGACCTACACCATCGCCGGCGCATCCGCTGGTACGGTGACGATCACCAAGTCCGGCGCCAGCCCACTTTCGAACGTCAAGGCAGGTGGCTTGAAGCAGAAGATCGGTGAATTCCAGCTCCTCGCTGGTGGCGCCGAAGACATCTCCTTCCAAAAGATCGCCCTCTTCCGCGGTGGCTCAGTAAGCAAGGACAACATCACGAACCTCGTGTTGACTCAGGCCGGTCTCACCGTTGCGACCGCAGCCGGCTTCAACTCGAACGATCGTGCAACCTTCGTGCTGACCAGCCCTATGACCATCGAAAAGGGTAGCACCAAGACCTTCGAGCTTTGGGCAGACATCGCCGCGGGTGCGCGCTCTGGCGCAGCTGAGACGATTCTTACCTACCTCGATCAGAGGACTGACCTTCTCGCTGTCGGTGCCACGTATGGCTACGGCGTGACGGTTGACTCAGGTGTGGTTGGTACCTACGACGGTACGACTGTCGCTTGTGCACTCGGCGCAGGTAACTGCTCGAGTACACGCATCGAAGGTGGTCAGTTGACGATCTCCTTCAACGGCCCGGCATCCAAGAACGTTGGCATCAACGCCAAGAACGTGGAGCTTTATAACTTCACGATGGCTGCCCAGTCGAACCTTGAAATTCGCAACCTCCGCACCCAGATCACTTGGGCAGCGGGTACAGGTGCAGCGCTCGGCGCAGCCAACGGTCTCGTTGACACCACCGGCGCAGCTGCAGCGAACGTCAAGAACATCAAGGTTGTCGACACCGCCACAGGTGCGGTCGTCGCCGGTCCGACAGACGTCGCAACAGGTGGTTCAGATACCACCCAGACGATTGTCTACACCGAGACGATCAACCTGACCGCAGGCCAGTCGAGGACCTTCAAAATCCTCGCTGACGTTGCGAACCAGGCAGGACTCGCGAACAACACGATCAAGTCTGACTTGAACGCGTTCGTTGCAAGCGACATCCGCAATCTCGACAACAGCACCTACATCGCACTCACCGACATCGTTCCGAACACAGGTATTGCCGGCAACGCCAACACCATGATCGCGAACACCGTGACGGTCGGCGCGGCATCAGGAGTCGCCCAAACATTCATCCAGGGCACTCAGGGTGCAAACCTCGGCGCCTTCACCTTGAAGGCAGGGGATGCAGGCGCGATCCGTGTCTCGTCTTTGACCCTCCAGGGTCAGATCGACGACGTCCCGGCATCTGGTTTCAACGCCGCTGGCTTTGAAGCAGGTCCGAACTCGATCGCTACCATCATCCAGACGGCAAAGCTCTGGAACGGCGCGACACAGCTCGGCTCGACCAAGTCTCCATCAACTTCGGCTGGTGCAGGCACGGGCGGTGTGATCACGTTTGACAACTTGAACCTCACGGTTCCAGCCGGTCAGACACTCACACTCGCAGTGACCGGTAACCTCGCCTCAGGTCTCGCAGGTTTGGCAGACAACGTTCGCTGGACAGTTACTGCAGCTGGTTCGGTCTCTGCGACCGATGCTGACGGCAACGCAGTTGTCGCCACCGCAGCAGCATTCCCGGTTCTCGGCACCACCCAGACGATCGCTGCCGCTGGCACGATCTCGGTTGTTGTCGCTCCGGATGACCTCGAGTCTGAAGCAGGCATCATCGCCACTGGCTCCTACGGCACCACCAACTCGGTGCTTGGTAAGCTGAAGTTCACCGCCGCGAACGAGGAACTCAAGATGACCAAGGGTCGCTTTGAGGTCACCGCTCCGACAGGTGTCTCGAGCCTCTCCCTCTACGACGGTGCAACCCTCGTGGGCGGCCCAGTCTCGCCAAACGGCGCAGGCCAAGCTGACTTCACGGGCGTGAACTTCGTCGTTCCGAAGGACGGTTCGAAGGTGCTGACTGTGAAGGGCAACCTGAACTCGGTCGGTGGCGCATCAGGCGCAGCCACGGGTGCAGATGTCACGGTCAAACTCGTCGACCCAGACCGCGCTGCGGCTGGTGACGTCGGTTCGTACGAAATCCGCGGAACGTCCGCAGGTTCCTCGACCCTCATCACCACGAACACGCTCTCTGGTGGCGACAACACGGCAACGACAACCGGCCGCACCAAGGTGCTCCGCAAGTCCAAGCCGACCATCACCCTCGTTGCCCTTCCGAGCACTGTGCTCGCGACCGGTAACCAGGTCGTGATGCGGTTCACCGTCTCCGCTGACGCTGCTGGCGATGTGTCGTTCTCTCACCTCCAGCTCGCGCTCAACAAGACCACGAACCCGACACTCGTCTCGTCCGGTACCTCAAGCCTCCGCAGGGTCGGTGACTCCGCAAACCTCGCAGGTTCAACTGCCATCACTGGTGCGTTGTCTGCAGGTGGCGTCGCAGCCGGTACGCTCGACATTCTCCTCACCAATGAGGAGCCGGTCGCAGCAGGCACCTCGCGCACCTACGACGTCCGTTTGACGGTCGGTGGCGCGCCTGTGGCAGGTGACAGCGTCTCTGCCTCGCTTAACGGCGATGGCGCAGCGCCTGGCACTGAGTCCGGTCTCTTGACTTCGGCTGGCGCAGGCCTCGCTGAGGTCGGCGGCACTGCAAGGAACTTCACCTGGTCTGATATGTCGGCAACCGTGCACGGCGATATCACCGCAGGTTCCTCGGCAGACTGGGCAAACGGCAGGTACCTCAAGGTGCTTCCGTCGGACACCCAGACGATGTCGAAGTAATCCACCGGGTGGGGACTGTCCCCACCCCGGATAGGGTGATCTTCTTCACGTGACGTAAGCAAGAACAGATCCCAAATTCGAAACGCGAGAAAGGCGTTTCGGAAAAGGAAAAAATCTGTCTTTCCCGCTCATTCGGGAAACGACACAACAAAACTCCCCGCCGTAAGGCGGGGAGTTTTGTGTTTAGGTAATTCTCCCCATACCCCCTCCTTACCTAAAGGTAAGGAGGGGGAGTTAAAAGCGTAACTCCCCCTCCTTGGCGC
>SXGR01220029.1_pt1 | contig 28938 bp, 25 predicted proteins | sample 3174711 | NCBI WGS metagenome assembly SXGR01 (sample SAMN11356860, study PRJNA531348) | freshwater metagenome | isolation source: freshwater sample F1-60 | place: China: Fuxian Lake, Yuxi | collected 2017-12-25
AACGGAAACAGGATGCTGTGTTTGAGTTGTTCCACCACCACGCACTTGGCGAGAATGCTGGCGCCCGCGCCGCCGTGCTCCTCAGGCACTTCCAGGCCCACCAGACCGGCGGCGCGCGCCTTGTCCATGAGCTGCTTTTCAAGTTCTGGAGGCAGCAGCGGCATGTCCGTGTAGCCGCGTTCGGCTTCGCGCCGGATCACCAACGGTTCGTGCGGAATCAGCTCGCGTGCAGTGAAGCGTGCGGCGGCATCGCGCAGCAAGCGAAGTTCTTCGGGAAGTTCAAAATCCATGGTTCTTGTTCCGCTGGGGTTTACTTGGTATTGTCGCTACAGAATTGAAGCCAGCGTGGATTTTGCCATAGCGGCTGCGTCACGCAGCGCAATAGTTGCCTTGAACTTTTGAACTGTCATTCCCGTTTGTGCTGGAAGGATAGTTTGAATGGATATGAAGTTCACAAAAAAGCCGGCGAGCCAGCCATGAAAATGATTTCCCCCGACCGCGTGCAATTGTCCGCCGAAGAAGCGAGCACGCTATCCATCAACGCGCTGAAAAAGGCCGGCTTTGACGACGAACAGGCCGGCGTAATCGCCGGGCACGTGCTGGATGCGGCGCTGTGCGGCTATGAATACTCCGGCTTGCCCAAATTGCTGAACGTGTTCGAGCACAAGAACCTGCGTCAGCCGCGCCGCAAGTTGCGCGCGCTTCACGAGACGCCGGTGTCGGCGATGATCGACGGCGGCAATAATTGCGGCATGTATACGCTGATGCGTGCAGCGGAAATGGCCATTGAGCGCGCGCAGCAGCACGGCTTCAGTGTGATCGGCATGAACAACAGCTGGATGAGCGGGCGCGGTGCAATCTTTGTCGAAACTATTGCGCGCGCCGGGTTGATTGGCATTCACACGGTGAGTTCCACGCGACATGTCGCGCCGCCGGGTGGCGCACAAGCAGCGTACGGCACCAATCCGCTGTCGTTCGGGTTTCCGACAGTGGGCGATCCTTTTGTGATCGACATGGGCACTTCGGCTTTCATGTCCACTGACCGTCAGTTTCGCGAGCGGCGTGGCGAACAACTTCCCGAAGGTGTCGCGATTGACGCGCAAGGCAAGCCCACGCGCGATCCCACGGCCATGCGCAATGGCGGCGCGCTGCTGGCGTTTGGCGGCTACAAGGGGTTTGCGATGGCGATGGCAGCGCAGGCGTTGGGCGTGTTCGGTGGCTCCGGCACCGATCAGGAAAAAAACTACGGATATCTGATGATGGCGATGAAGCCGGATTTGTTGCTGCCGCTGGCGGAATACCGCAAGCAGCTCAGCGAAAACCTCGCGCGCATCAAGTCCACGCCGCGTCTGCCGGGTGTGGAGTACATCCGCCTGCCTGGCGAGCGTTCGTTCAGGGAGCGCGAGCAACGCTTGCGTGACGGCATTGTGATCGACAAATTTATTTACGACGCGCTGCTGGCGGTGCCTGCGGGACAACTGCCGCCGTTGTTGTAACCTATTCAAAAAATATCAATTAAAACAAATACTTACGTTATGTCTGCGTTTGGTGTGCGCCACGGCTTGGTGGTGGGGGCATGACACCGGCCACGCCCGTTACACCCTTGGCGCACGGGCGCAGCGCGCTCGACTGGACGCTGCTCGCCGCGCTGGTGGCGATGTGGGGTTCGTCGTTCATGTTCATCAAGCTCGGCGTGGCGACAGTACCGACGGCGACGCTGGTGGCGGCGCGGCTGGTTCTCGGCGCGCTGATTCTATTGGTGGTGGTTTATGCGCGCGGTGCGCGGCTGCCGCCGATGGATCGTGCACACGGCCGCGTGTGGGGCAATTACCTGATCCTCGCGCTGCTCGGCAATTGCATTCCCTTCACCACGATTACCTGGGGCCAGCAGCGCGTCGATAGCGCGCTCGCGGGCATCCTGATGGCGGTGATGCCGCTGGCGACCCTGCTGCTGGCGCATTTTTTTGTGAAGGGCGAACACATGACGCGTCATCGCGCAATGGGGTTTGCCCTCGGCTTCGCCGGCATCGTAGTGTTGATGGGGCCTATGGCGCAGGAGACCCTTGGCGGCGCAACGGGCACGCTGGCTCTGTTATCGCAGATTGCCATTCTGGTCGGCGCGCTGTGTTACGCTGGCAACAGCGTGCTCACTCGGATTCTGGCGCGCGGCGATGATGCGCTGGTGGCGTCCGCCGCCATGCTGTTGATCGCCAGTATCATCGCGCTGCCGGTGGCGCTGGTGGTGGATCAGCCGTGGCGCCTGGGCCCGTCGGCGTCGTCGTTCTGGGCGATATTCTGGCTGGGCGTGGGGCCGACGGCCATTGCCACCGTGGTCTATTTCAAGCTGATCGCCTTGGCTGGACCGACGTTTATGTCACTGGTGAACTATATGAGCCCCGCAGTGGCGGTGTTTCTGGGCGTGGCACTGCTGGGCGAGACGCCGGGCTTGCATGCCTACATTGCGCTGGGACTTATCCTGCTGGGGATCGCGGTCTCGCAATGGCGAAGGCGCACCTGACCCTTGAAATTGCCGTCAGAACCCCAAATTTCGTATTGCGGGCGGATTTTCGTCCCGTTCGAACCAGCGTATAGGCAAGCGTGAAAAATTCACGGTATTCCGGTGCAAACTGTAACCGCCGGACACGCACCGCGTTAGTGGAACTGTTGGGCTGGCAAAACTGACATTCCACTCAACGCGTCACGGCATCACTGAAGGAGGTGGCTCATGAACGTGGTTTACAACAGCGACAATTACTACGTGGTCGAGTATGCCGACCGGCGCGGTTTCGAGCTGGTGGACAAGCACAGCCGCCGCAGCACTTTTTTCCAGGGCGATGTCGCCGAAAAATTTGCCCAGTCTGTCAACCACATCATGGCAGAAGACAGTTCACCGGAGAATATCGACGAGTTTCTGAGCAGCTTCGGTGTGGTGATGGGGCAGCCGCTGGTGCTGCACTAGGCAGCACCAGCGGGGCGCCGGCCTATCAGACGTTGGCGTCCCGAAAGCCGTGCGGGCGGGGGCGTCACTGTTTGTGACCGCTGGTGGCCGTATTAGTGGCATAACAGAGACAGCGATACGCGATTTCTGTTCTAACCGGTTGAATTGAAACAATATTTTAGATACACTTGGCGGGCTGGCTTGGCTGCGGTCTTTAGACGCGTGCGCCTTACAAACAACGAAAAAATGCCATGACTACTTACACGCCCACGGCAGGCTTGCTTGACAATACGCAAATCACCACCGGAAGTTATATCGCGCATATCGCCGTGCCCTGCCGCGATCTTGATGAAACTGCACGCTGGTATTCGCACGTGCTGGGCGCACAGCCGGTGCGCATACTCGATGACCGGGTGACATTCAGTTTTGGCGGCGTGCTGCAACTGGTTTGCCATCTGGAGCGGCGGGCGGTTGATCCGTCGCCGCGCGCCTACCCGCGGCATTTTGGGCTGACGTTCCTGCGCATGGATGACTTTAACCGCATGAAGGATCACGTCGAAAAGCTGGACGTCAAGCTGCTGGTGCGCGCAACGGCGCACTTTGCGAACACGCCACACGAGCATCAGACCCTCATGCTGGTAGATCCTTCGAGCAATGTGCTGGAATTCAAGTGTTATCTCAGGCCGGAGCTTAGCTATTGAGCGCTTGCTGCGCATGGGCTGCCGCCATCCCGGATCCACCGCTTTTGTGACTGCTTTTGTGACTGTAATAAGCCAAACCTTGCCGAATTCGTTACAATTTGACACCGGTCTCGTCGTACCCTGGGTTCATTCTATTTGGCACTCTCAGGTCCGTGTGAGAGCGTCACTTGCCCAACGCTTCAGGAACCTCGTCAGGAACCCCGCATGGCCGATATGATTATGGTGGTGTGCATCGTGACCAGCGCGTATTTTATTCGCGGGATCACGGGCTTTGGCTCTGGCCTGATTTCAATTCCGCTGCTGGCGCTGTCTTTTCCGCTGACGTTTGCGATACCGCTGCTGTTGGCGCTGGATTTCACGGCGGCCATGGCGATTGGTGGCCTCAACCGCAAACAGACGGAGTGGGGCGAGATCAAGGTGCTATTGCCGGCCGGAATTGTGGGTGGCGTGATCGGCGTGTTGGCGCTGCTCAATTTGCCGTCAACACCGATTCTCATTGCTTTGGGCGCCTTCACCATGTTTTTCGGCTTTCGCAATGTGTTTGGATTGCAGCCAGTAGGGCAGATACACAAGGGCTGGGCCTTGCCGGCCGGGCTGGCCGGGGGGGCGACCGGCGCGTTATTCGGCGTGGGTTCGCCGCCCTACGTAATGTATTTGTCGCGTCGGCTCAGCGACAAGGGGCAGATGCGTGCGACATTTTCCTAGTTGATTGCGGTGGATGGCGCGGCACGCCTGATCTGGTTTGCCATCGCGGGCCTGTTATTCGACACCAAGCTGATCGTTGCGTATCTGGTATGCCTCGTGCCAATGGCCTTCGGCCTTTATTCCGGCAATAAAGTGCATATGGACATGACCAGTAGCGGGATGTTGAAGGCCGTGGGGATGCTGCTCGTACTCAGCGGCGCCATGCTGTTTTTAAAGGCGCTGGCATAGTGCGCCGTAATACTTGTCCCCCGATATGGAGAACGATATTATGAAAAACTTGGTACATCCAATCGATGAGAGGTCGCAATGAAGGGAATCCTGCTCAGAGTAGCTGCAATTTTGGCATTGACATGGCCTTTGGCGGCAATGGCGCAGGCGCCTGCGCCTGCCAAGCCGTATGCGTTCAACGTGCTGAATCAGCGTACAGCCGCGCTTACGGCTGAGTACTGGAATCCGATTCTCACCTACGTAAGCAAGAAGAGCGGTGTGCCACTGGAACTGAAGTTGTCCAAGAATGCCCGCGAAGGCAATATGATTGCTGAAAAAGGCGGTTACGACTTTCTTTACACCAACCATTTCTTTACACCAGAGTGGGACGGCCTCGGTTTTCAGGTGATTGCTCGGCCGGTGGGTCCAGGATTGCAGTCGCAAATCGTCGTGCCCAGCGATTCTCCGGCGCGTACATTGCAGGATCTTGAGGGCAAGGATGTCGGGTTCGTGTCGCTGGATGGGTTTTCCGGCTACTATGTTCCGTATGATGCGCTGCTGCGCGCGAAGGTCAACGTCAAGGTTTCGATCACCGGCAATCAGGAGGCGTCGGTAGCGCAACTCAAGGTGGGCAAGATTGCCGCAGCGGGGGTGAACGGCCTCATCCTCGAACGTTATGCTCGACGGGAAGGGTTCGCCTATCGTGCTTTGTGGACATCACCGATGTACCCCGATCTGTGCATCATGGCGCACAAACGCGTGCCGGCAGACCGAATAGCTGCTGTGCGCACGGCGTTGGCGGAGATGAGCAAAGACCCGGAAGGACGCAAGGTGCTGGAGACATCAGCGGCAGTGATCAAGGCAACCGGAGAACTCGGTTTCGTGGCAGCGGAAGACAAGGAGTATGACGGTTATCGTACGTTCTTCAAGAATTCCCTGGTGAAAAGGCAGTAACAGCCATGGCGTCGATGGAGGCTTCGCAAGGAGCTGGCAAGCCAAAGCTCTGGTATCAGTTTTGGATGGACTGGGGGCTGGTCCCGCGCCTGATGGCCACGGTCGGTATCGCCGTGGTTACCGGCGGCATCCTGCAGTCCTCGCTGTTGGTCATTGAAGGTGCGGCTGAAAACAATGCGCGCCTCGAGCGTGAAATGAAGGAGTTGCTGAATTATCTGGCGCCCATCGTGGCCGAGCAGGCCCTGACCGGTGACTACGCCGCCATTGAGCAGACGCTCAAAAAGCAGGTCAAGCGGACTGAAATTCAGGCCCTGTGGTGGAGCGATCAGGCAGGGCGTACCCTTCGGGCGGCCGATCCCGTCGACAAGCGTACCGCGCCGGTATGGTTTTGCGATGTGATCGATATTAAGGTGGACAACGACACGCAGGTGCCCGTGGAAGTCGGCGGTGTGCAGTACGGCCAGTTGCACGGGAAAATGTCGCCCATCCATGCCCAAAACCGCCTGTGGAATCAGTTCGTCAAGCAATTGCAGATCGTGGTGGCGACACTGTTTTTGATGCTGCAGTTCATCTGGCTGATTTTCCGCGGTAACCTGGGTACGCTGCGTGATCTTGCTACGGGGGCCAACCGGTTCAGCCAGGGCGATCACGCGGTCCGCATCGAAGCTGCTGGCGCGCCGGAAGTGCGTCTGGCTGCAGATGCCTTCAATAACATGGCGATCAACACCGCTACCCTGCTGACTTCTCTGGGGCAGAGTGAAGGCAAGAACCGTCTTCTGGCATCCATCGTCGAGCAGTCAAGTGAGGCAATCTGGACTACCGATCTTGAAGGGCGCGTTACCAGTTGGAACGCAGGCGCTGCCGCCATGTTTGGTTATAGCGCCGCCGACGTGCTGGGGCATGTCGTCAACGAGACCGGCAAGGGCGACCAGGCATCTGAGAAAGAGCGCATGCAGCGCCTGATGCGTCTTGAAAAATTCTCGTACGAAGGCAAGGCTGCCACCAAGGCTGGTGGTTCCATTGACGTTCAGGTCGCGGTGGCGCCGTTGCTCGGTGACGACGGGAAATGCGTGGGCAAGATATCGGTGGCGCGCGACGTGACCGAGCGCAACCGCAACGAGGAAGCCCTGCGCGCCGCGCGCGCCACGGCTGAAACTGCCAGCCAGGCAAAGAGCGCGTTCCTCGCCCGCATGAGCCATGAAATTCGCACACCGATGAATGGCGTGTTGGGTATGACCGAACTGCTGTTGGAAACAGGTCTCACCAGCACCCAGCGCAAATATGCTGAAACCGTGCACCGGTCGGGCACCAATTTGCTGGGCATTATTAACGACGTGCTGGATTTTTCCAAGATCGAAGCTGGCAAGCTGGAACTGGAGCAGGTCGCGCTCGACGTGCGCCGCACGCTGGAGGATGTCGTCGATATGCTGGCCGAGCGTGCGCATACCAAGGGACTGGAGCTGGCCTGCGCGATTCCATCGGATATTCCCTTGCACCTGATGGGCGATCCGCTGCGACTGAGGCAAGTGTTGACCAATTTGGCCGGCAATGCGATCAAGTTTACCGAGTCCGGCTCAGTGCTGATCCGTGTTTCCTGCCTGGAAGACAGCGCAGGCAAGGTCACGCTGAGGTTTGACGTGAAGGATACCGGGCCGGGCATCACGCTTGAAGCGCAAAGCCGCATCTTCGACGAGTTTTCGCAAGCCGACGGCTCAACCACGCGTCAGCACGGTGGATCAGGATTGGGGCTGGCCATCGGCAAGCAGCTGGTGGAAATGATGGGTGGGCGCATCCAAGTGGAATCCACACCCGGCGCTGGCGCTTTGTTCTGGTTTACGGCAGTGTTCACAAAGCAGCGGCAGAGCGACGCCATTTCGGTTTCCGCGGTAAAGACGGAGGGGGCCGGCGCAGTCAACCTAGAGGGCGTACGCGCGCTGGTGGTGAAATCGAGCGCGGTGAGCCGGGGGATACTGGCCGCGCAAGCGAGCGGCTGGCGCATGGTGACCCGCGTGTCGGAGTCGCTAGAGCAGGCCCTTACGTTGTTGCGGCAGGCGGCCGTGCGTGGCGTGCCATTCGACATCGTGATAGTAGACATGGGATTCGCGGAAGAAGATCCGTTGGGATTTGCGCGTACGCTGCGGGAAGACCCGGCGCTGGCCCGGGTGCGGCTGGTGATGCTGGTACCGGTGGGCATTCACACCATTATCCAGGAGGCACGCGCCGCTGGCATTGATTCCTGCCTGGTGAAACCGGTGCGTCAGTCGGCGCTGTACGACGCATTGGTGGAGGTGATGAGTGCACAGCAAAGCAAGGTGATGGATGCGGCCGGTACAGTCGACCGCTCCAGCCAGAAGGTGACCGCGCGAGCCGCCGCGAGCAATCGCTCCGTGCTGCTGGTTGAAGACAACCTCGTGAATCAGGCGGTGGCGCTCGGCATGCTGAAAAATCTGCTGGGCTACAACGTGACGGTGGCCGGCAACGGCCAGCAGGCGGTGGAGTTGTATGAAAAAACCCCGTTCGATCTGATTCTGATGGATTGCCATATGCCGGTGATGGACGGATTCACGGCCACGCGCGCCATTCGAATGCTGGAGGGAGTATCAGGTAAACGCATACCCATAGTCGCGTTAACCGCCAACGCGATGGCACAGGATCGGGTTGATTGCCTGAGTGAGGGGATGGATGACCATCTGGGCAAGCCGTTCAGCCGCCAGCAAATACAGGAAATGGTTGAACGCTGGATGCCGGTGGATAGCCAGACGGCGATGACGCGCACCGGGCGTATCGAGATGCCGAAACAGTTGCCGCTGAATGTCGTGCTTGACCGGCGGGTATTGCGCCAGTTGAGTGAGTTGCAAACCGGCAACGACAGTGTGCTGCTGGCCAGTATCCTGAATATTTTCATGACGGAGTCGCCGAAAGAAGTTGCGGCGATGGCGCAGGCGGTCAACGCAGCTGACACCACAGGCATCACGCGCGTGGCGCATTCGCTCAAGTCGAGCAGTGCGAATATTGGTGCGACCTCTCTGAGCCAATTATGTGCGGATATGGAAGCCGCAGGCCGTGGCGGCGAAGCAGGCATCGCGCGGGGGCTATACGCAAAACTGGAGGCCGAGCACGTGCGCGTGCAGGCCGCGGTGCGGACGGAACTCGCTGCGCTGGCCCCGGCGTCTGCCTAGCGCGCGTGCTGCCGTGCGCGCCAGATGCTTGTGAAAATCTTGGGCTGATCGAAGGAGACGGATGAGCATGCAAATCACAAAGTTAACGCCGCAATTCGGGGCCGCTATTACCGGAATCAAGCTGGGCGAACTGGACGATGCACAGTTCGCCGCGTTAAAGCAGGTTTGGCATCAGCATCGCGGGTTGCTGGCGTTTCCGAAGCAGAATATTTCCGATGACGACCTGCTCGCGTTTTCACGCCGTTTTGGCCGGCTTGACTCGCCGCCCAATCAGGAACATGGCCGTCAGTCGCCCGAAGGGTATCCTGACATCTATGTCGTTTCCAACGTCAAGGACAAAGCGGGCCACCCCATCGGTGCGTTGGGCGATGGTGAAGCCCTATGGCACACCGACATGAGTTATGAATCCAGTCCGCCATTGGCGTCGATGCTCACTGCGCGTGAAATTCCCGGCAGCGGCGGCGACACCTGGTTTACTGACATGACCGGCGTCTACGAGGATTTGCCGCCTGCGCTTAAGCAGCGCATTGCCACCCTGAAGGTCAAGCATGACGGCACCTACAACTCCGGCGGATTTCTACGGGCGGGCGTGAAGCCCACCGATAATCCGATGCACGCGCCGGGCACGCTGCACCCGGCGGTGATCCGCATACCCGAAACCGGCGACGCCGTGTTGTATCTGGGGCGCCGCCGCATGTCCTATATCTCCGGGCTGACACTGGACGAGAGCGAAGCGCTGCTGAACGAACTGTGGAAATATCCTGCCGCAGTACACCGCATCTACAAACATCGCTGGAGCATTGGCGATCTGGTGTTGTGGGACAACCGCACCACCATGCACCGGCGTGATCCGTTTCCGGCGGCGCAACGGCGGCTGATGCATCGCACGCAAATCAAGGGTGCGGTGGCGCCGGCGGCATTCAACGCGTAACTTCACGCCTGAATAAAATATTCAATAAAATCAGTTAGTTACATTATATGTGCCGGATGCCTTTGAAACGCCGGCACGATTTCGTCGGCAAAGCGCCGCAGCGTTTCACGCGAGCCTCCACCCATGCTGGCGAGCAGATAGTGCACACCCGCTGCCTGCAACGCTTCCAGTTTGCGCGCAATGTCATCGGGGCTGCCGCACAGCGCTGCCGCTTCGTTGCCGCTGGCGGAGGTGGCGTACGACAACACATGCGAGCCGCCGTTTTGTCCCGGCGCGCGAGCTACGTCGATGGTGCGCTGGCGCATGCGCGCGGCGCGTTCCAGAGCGGCACGCCGGTCGGCGGCGTCCTTGGCCACGTAAACATCGCGCGCCACCGCCACACTCATCGGATCGAACACTCGGCCGAGTGATTCCACTTCTTGTTTAAATAGCGCAATGCGCTCGCCGATCACATCAACTTGCGCGAACTGGTCGAGCAACAGGTTACAGCCGCGCTCCGCGACTTTGCGTATCGACGCCGCGCTGCCTGCGGCCATCCACAGCGCGGGATACGGCTTTTGCGCGGCGGGCGGCTCAACAATGATGTCATCGAATTGCCAGACACGACCGTGGTGTGAAAAGCGTTCCGTGGAGGTCCATGCGCGGATCATCACGTCCAGCGCTTCGTCAAAACGTGCCTCGGCTTCATCCGCCGGCACGCCAAAACCCTTGAATTCGTTGTGCCGATACCCCTTGCCGATACCCAGATCAAGCCGCCCGCCCGACAGAAGATCAAGGGTGGCTGCCTGTTCAGCCAGCAGCACCGGGTTGTGCCACGGCAGCACCATTACCGCCGTTCCCACGCGCAAATGCCTGGTGCGGGCGGCGAGCCAGGTCAGTAAATTCAGCGTCGCCGAAATCTGCGTCCATCCGGTAAAGTGGTGTTCCACGCAGAACGCGCTGTGATAACCCAGCGCGTCGGCCTCGACATGAAAATCGATGTAGTCATGAAAGCCTTGCCCCATGCCGGCGTCGAGCGTGGAACCGGCGGCCTGCGCGCCGCCAAATAGACCAAATATCATCGGCTTGTCAGTTCAGTAGCGTTATCCGCACGCCACCGTGTAAACATCCTCCACACCCTGCGGCAACTGCGATTCGTGCCAAGTCGCGCCAGTGTCTGGTGAGGCAAATACCTGTCCGCAACGCGACACGCAGGCCAGGGCCGCCTCATCACGCGGGCTGACCGCAGCGTACATCATGGTGGCGCGCGCGGTAAAGCCGTGGTCCATGCGCCGCCAATTCGCACCCACATCGTCGCTGCGCCACAGCGAGCCGGCCTTGCCGCGAGAGGATTCCGACAGGCACGCATACAGCACGCGCGGGTCGTGCGTCGACACCAGCACGTTGCGGCAGTAGGTCATCGGCGAATGGCGGCCGACTTCGATATCGTTCCATGTCACACCGCGGTCGGGGCTGCGGAAGATACCCATGCGTACTGCCAGAAACGGGTTGCCGCTGCTGGCGGAAGTGAGTGCGATGGCGTGCGAGTCGAGCATGCCGGAGGCATCGGTACTGCTGGTGAGACGGCTTTTAAGGTGTTCGTGATCTTCGGAGAGTTTGATCAGATGCGCTGACAAATCAGTCCAGGTTTCGCCGCCGTCACTGCTGCGCAGCACGCCGCTCACTTCGAGCGCGGCGTAAACATCGTCGGGCCGGCCGGCGTCGGCGGCGATGCCGATGGTGCGCGTGGGAAATTCCATCGGGCAGTGGCCGGGATCGATTGCCTGATTCAATTTTTTCCAGTTATTCCCACCGTCGTCGCTGCGATAAAAGCCTACCGGCGCCGCGCCGGCGTACATGACCTGCGATTGGGTCGGGTGAAACGCGATCGACCAGATGACGACGTTGCGATCGGGAAAACCGAGTCGTTCCCATGAGTCGCCACCGTCGCAGCTGCGGTAGGGGCCATCCTGCGTACCGACGAAAATCACATCGCGCTCGCGCGGGTGAAACACGATCACACGCGCTTCGACGTTCTCCGGCAGCCCTGTTGTCAGTGCCTGCCAGGCCGACATTGAAAAATCGTCATCCAGCATCTTGCGGAAAAATCCACCGCGATAGTGCTTGTAGTGCGCGCCACCGGCAAACACGCGGGCGGGGTGGCTGTTGGAAGTAGAGGGCACGAGGCGTTCCTTTCAGATTGCGAGGAGGCAGCCAATCAAGCGCGGCGAAAACGCGGGATCGGTGTAGAAGGTGGAGAGGACAAAGACGTGAGCGGCGTTTGAGTCTAGTGCCGTGAATTCACAGGGTCAATATGGTGGATTCGCAAGTCGATTGCAGCTGGTTTGTGTCAGGTGATTCGTGCGCCACATTTGCTGGCCACGGCCGGGCGATCGTGTATGACCTACGGAATATCGTAAGTTTTTGTTTTTATTGAATAAATTTTATACCCAGCGCCGCATTCACCAACGCTCGTACTTCGATCATCAGCGCCTGCCCGGCGAGGTCTTCTGCAACAATGACATCGTGCTGGCGACTCTCGCGGTGTTTTGCCACCAGAGTGTAACGCGGCGTACTACTAAAAACGTTTTGGTATCGCGCACTGATCCGCGGTTCGATATCGGCAATGTCCGCGCTCGAAATGATTCTGGCTTTTCGCGGGTAGCCGAACACACGCCTTTCGCTGCGCGCGCCGCTGGCATCGATTTCCACGCGCAAGGCGTTGGCCATGAGGTAAATTGCCAGCAACGCAAATACCACACTGGCGAGGATAAACGGCGCGGCGAACCCGCCGATCAGCGCCAGCGATACCATGGCCGAGGCATTGCTGCTGTCCAGCGGCAACAGCGCGGACAGGCCCAGTGCGGGCATCAGTCCGCAGAGCAGCGCGAATCCGCCCAGACCGGCGGCCACGCCGGGCGTGCGCGCCATGGGAAAATCGAGCGTGATGCCGTTCGCGGTGCGGCGGGCAATCGCGCCGCTGCGTCCGAGTGGCAGCGGCAGCGATTGCAGATCAGTCAAGCCGGATGTTGGCGAATTTGGCAACCTTCGCCCACTTTTCCAATTCCTGCCGGGCAAACGCGGTGAACTGCTCCGAGGGCATGCCTGAAGCCATCGCGCCTTGCGCGAGGAATTTCTCGCGCGTGTCCTGTGATTTCAGCATGGTGGCGAGTTCCTGATACACCTTGCCGGTGATATCGCGCGGCGTGTTGGCGGGCATCACCACCGATTGCCACGAGCTGCCGTCAAAACCCTTGAGGCCGCTTTCGTCAACCGTTGGCAGATTGGGCATGGGCGGAAACCGCTCACGCGTGGAAATCGCGATGGGCTTTAACTTGCCGCTTTGAACTTGTGGCAATACCGTGGCGGCGGTGTTGAAGGCGAGCTGGATTTGCCCGGCGATCTGATCGACGACGGCAGGCGCTTGTCCCTTGTACGGCACATGCACCATTTTTATGCCTGCCATGGCGCTGAACATTTCCATCAGCATGTGCGGGCTGGTGCCGTTGCCGGTAGAGGCATAGGTCAACTGGCCGGGACTGGCTTTGGCCAGCGCGACGATATCCTTGACCGTTTTCGCGGGCAGCGACGGGTGTGCCGTCAACAGGCTGGGCAGCATTGCCATCAGCGTGATATGGCTGAAATCGCGCATCGGATCGAACGCCAGCTTCTTATAGACCGCAGGCGAGATGACCTGTGCCACCGTCATCATGCAGATGGTGTAGCCGTCGGGCGGCGATTTGGCGCATAGCTCCGCGCCGATATTGCCGCCCGCGCCTGCGCGATTATCGGCGATCACCTGCACGTTGAACGCGCGTGCCAGCCGGTCGCCTGCAGCGCGGCCCATCAAATCCGTCGGTCCGCCAGGTGGAAACGGAATAATGAAGCGTATTGATTTGGACGGGTATGTCTGGGCATGGGCAGCACTGATGCCGCTGGCCGATGCGCACAGCGCCACGCCTACCGGCAATAAACCACGAAACCTCATGACGGCTCCTCAAATATTCACAGGCCGAAGTTTACCGCGCCGCGCACCGTACGCGCCCCGTGCCGTGGATGACTTTGGCAAGGCGGGGGAAACAGCGGTATTATTGGCCGATGCAGACCCGGAATACCTTTCTTCGATGCATAGCCCTGTGTACGCTGGGTATGCTGCCGCTATTGCCGCAGTGGGCGCAGGCGCAGGTGGGCATCGTGCGTACCATCGAGGGGCAGGTGCGCGTGTTTTCAGGCAAGGCCGAGTGTGCGCCGCGCTATGGTCTGGACGTGGATGAGGGCGACGTGGTGCGTACGGGTGACAAGGCGTGGGCGCTTCTGACCATGATGGATGGCACCAAAATCACCGTGCGCCCGGATACCGAAGTGCGTGTAGACGTGTTTCGCTACACCGAGGCCGGCGAATCCGCGCAAAATCGCGCGCAACTGATGCTGCTGCGTGGCGCACTGCGGGTGGTTCCGGGCAGCATTGCCAAAGGCCGAAATGCCGGATTCGACGTCAACACGCCGGATGCCACAATGACGCTTCGCGGCGCCGATCAGGACGTCGCGTATATCGTGCCTCAACAGACGACACGCGGCGATGCACTGGTGGGGGCCTTTGGTAAATCGTACGCGGGTGAAGCAACCATGAAGACTGCAGGCGGCACGGTGACCATCAAGGCGGGGCAGGTGGCGTTTGCCGAGACCAGGGTGCGCAAACCGCCGCAGGTGCTGGCTTCAGACCCGTATTTTTATCATTGGCATGACTACATCGACCGTCGCGCCGCAGCTGTCGAGGAAAAGCTCGCGGCCGATTTGCGTTGACCATTGCCTTTAGCTGCTTGCGACAGCTGCCGCACGGGCTTCCTCGTCAGGCGACCAGCCGCACGATGGATGCACCACGAGGTGGTTTGGCGATGAAGCGCTTCAGAATCTTGTAGGTATCGACATCGAACACCGGGGCTTTGTGCGCGTGGTTCGATTCGCAAATTTCGTGCAACTCGGCTTCGTTGCGCGCCGTGCCAAGATAACACCATCGATCCAGCACATGCAGTTCGGTGTTTTCGTCTGTGCGGGATCCGTGGATGGCGCTTTCACGGATGGCAATGCGGCCTTCAAATGGCCATGGCAGCGTGCGCATGGAGGTCAACGCCTGTTTCAGGCGCAAAGCATGTTGTTCTGGCGATTCCAGTCCCACGCAGGCGCCGCGGCAGCGTTTGATCTGATGCGCGAAACACGCTCCCTGCCGCTTTTCCAATCCCAGCAAGATGTTGCACAGCCCGTGCGCCGAGGCGATTTCGCGTAGCGCCTCGATCGCGGTCGCGCGTGAGCGAAACAGTCCATAGAGTTCGCCAAATCGGGCCGGATCGATATCACTGGCGGTGGCCAGCCGTGGCGGGCTTTCGATGTTATTGTCCGTCCATTGCCACGCACACAATTGCGAATTGCGCCGCAGCTGGCGGTTGTGCACCGGCGCAAGCTGCTTGACCAGTTTTGATTCCAGCAACAGCGCGCCCAACTCACCTGCCGTCTGCTTCCAGTCGATGCGTTTGATTTCGCGCGCGATCTGCATGTCTTTGTTGACGCGATGGTCGCCCGAAAAGTGCGACATCACGCGTGTGCGGATGTTGATGCTCTTGCCGACGTAGAGCACCAGATCGTTGTCGCCGTAAAAAAGATAAACGCCTGGCGATTCAGGGATATCGCTGAATGCAAAATCCGGCAGGCCCACCGGCACTGTTTGCGTTTTCACCAGTAGATCGACCGCCGACTTCACCAGCACCGGACCGCGTTCCGACGTCCACTTTTGCGCCAGCAGCCACAATACTTTGGCGTCGCCCAGCGCGCGGTGGCGCGCTTCGCATTCGATACCATGCCGTTCGAGCAACGCATCGAGATTGTGGCGTGCGTGATGCGGATACAGCTTGCGCGAGAGTTTCACCGTGCACAGCACCCGCGCGTTAAACGGGATGCCGCAGCGCCGGAATTCGTTTTTCAGAAAACCGTAGTCGAAGCGTGCGTTGTGCGCGACGAACAATTTACCTTCCAGCCGTTCGTACAACTCACGCTGGATTTCCGCGAACGTGGGCGCCAGCGCCACCATCTTGTTGGTAATGCCGGTCAACGCCTGTATCGCCGGCGGTATGCTCATGCCCGGGTTCACCAGCGTCGACCATTCGCTGATCAGCCGTCCGCGGTGGACTTCGACGATGCCGACTTCGGTGATGCGATCATGCGTGGCGGTGGCGCCTGTGGTTTCCAGATCGACAAATACGAGGTGTTCATCCAGCATGGGGCGTTTGGGTTCTGCGTGGCGTACGTGAAAGGAATGGGCAAAGTTTAAAGTAACTGCTGGCGCATCACCATCGCTGTTTTCGATAAACTACGCGCATGACTAACCGCGCCAACAACAGTTCGGACGACGACGAAGTGGACAGGCCCGCGCTGCCGCGCGGCGTCAAAAATTACATGACGCCGCAGGGCTATGCACGCCTGAAGAATGAGTTGACGCATTTGCTTGACAGCGAACGGCCCGAAGTGGTGAAAGTGGTGCACTGGGCCGCAGGCAATGGTGATCGTTCTGAAAATGGCGACTATATCTACGGCAAGAGGCGGCTGCGTGAAATTGACCGGCGCATACGCTACCTCACGCGCCGGCTAGACAATTCCGAAGTGGTAGACCCGGCGGCACGTGGCGATACCGAACAGGTATTTTTCGGCGCAACGGTCGATTACGCCGACGATGAAGGCCGCGAGCACACGGTGACCATTGTCGGTCTGGATGAGGTCGATCCGGCGCGCGGCCACGTGAGCTGGATATCACCGATTGCCGCAGCATTGATAAAACACAGCGCCGGTGATACGGTTCCGCTGCGCACGCCGGGTGGTGTGCGGCAAATCGAAATTCTGGACGTGCGGTACCAAGCACTGAGCGAATCACCGAGCGAGGCCCTGCGTTGACGGATTCCCTGAACAACCCACGCAAACAACCCAAACAACCGGCTAAGTCTTTGAATACGCCTGCATTTTTTAATGTGGCCTTATCCACGTGGCGCGCTGTGAATGCGTCCTACACGCGAGCGGGTCGGGACACGGCGTTGCCTGACGGCATCGTCAAGCTGAGTATCAAGGCGATCAAGGGCGCGCGCAGCGCCGACACACTGGGCGCGGAACGCGAAGGCACCGGTGTGGTGATTGACGCCAGCGGGCTGATCCTGACCGTGGGCTATCTGGTGATCGAGGCCGGTTCCATACTGACGATGGCGCCGGATGGGCGTGTGCATCCCGCGACGGTGGTGGGCTTTGATCACGCCAGCGGATTTGGTTTGTTGCGCGCGTCGCCTGGTGTGGCGAAGCAGCCGTTGCGCCGCGGTGATGCGTCGATATTGCAACCGCTGCAAACCGTGCGTATTGCCGCGCACGAATCGGCGGGTGGTGTCACGCCAGCCTGTGTGTCGTCGCGCCGGCGATTTACCGGTTGGTGGGAATACATGATCGACGACGCGATTTTCACCGCACCGCCGCGCGGTGAGCACAGCGGCGCAGCGCTGCTGGGCGACGACGGCAGCCTGCTGGGCATTGCCTCGCTATGGGTGAGCGACACGATGGCCACAGGCGTGGCGTTTCCGGGCAATATGTTTATTCCGATCAACCTGCTTGATCCGATCATTGACGAACTTATCGCGCATGGCCGCCGGCTGGCGCCCGCGCGACCGTGGCTGGGCATTTATACCGAAGAAGTCGAAAGTCATGTGGTGGTTACGCGCACGCTGAGTGACGGCCCGGCGGATCGTTCCGGCATTTCGCGCGGCGACATCATCCTTGGCGTGGCCGGGCATTCCATTGGCACACAAAGCGAGTTTTATGAACGGCTATGGGCCAGCGGCGTCGCGGGCGACGACGTGACATTGCATGTGTTGAAGGATAAGAAGGTGAAGCACTATGTGGTGTATTCGGCGGATCGCACGGATTACTTCAGGCCGTGGGTGGTGCGCTGACCATTGAAAACAGTCAGAGATTCATCGCGTCGTGAGTGTCGAGCCCTTTGGGATATTTTTGTAACTAATTGACTTAATTGAATAATCTGTAAAGACTGTCATAACCAAAAAGGCTGGCCTTCGGCTGGCGTCAGCAGTTCAATTCAGGGAGACAATCATGAAAGTCAAGGCGGCAAACGGTCTGGCGAGGATTTTGAAGGCGGAAGGCGTGCCCTGGGTGAGTTGTTTTCCCACCAATCACGTCAATAACGCGCTGGGCGAAGAGGGCGTGCCCATCCTGATGATGGGTGAAGAGCGTTTTGCGGTGGCGGTGGCCGATGCCTACTCACGTGCCGCGTGCGGCAAGCGTATCGGTGTGTGCACGGTGATGGCTAATGTCAACGCCGCCGGCATCCAGATGGCCTATGGGGCGATTGCACAGGCGTGGGAGGATTCCTCGCCGATTTTGGTGATTACCGAGGGCGTGAGCGTAGGCGCGAGCCGCCACACGCACTACAACATGGCCGAGGCACTGCGGCCGATTTGCAAATGGGTCGGTACCATCGACAAGGCCGAGCTGGTGCCCGACTACATGCGCCGCGCGTTCACGCATTTGCGCTCCGGGCGTCCGGGGCCGGTGCTGATTATTCTGCCGCGCGATCTGGGCGAGTATGACGACGAGCAGTTTCCTTACGCACCGGTCAAGGGCTGGCGCAGCGGGCCCGATCCCGATGACGTGTCGGCGGCGATCAAGGTGCTGTTGGCGGCGAAAGACCCGCTGATCTACGCGGGTGAAGGCGTGTATTACGGCGATGCCACTGACGAGTTGCTCAAGTTCGCCGAACTCGCACAGGTGCCGGTGCTCACCACCTTAAAGGGCAAGGGCACGTTCCCGGAAAATCATCCGCTGTCGGTCGGCGTGCGTGGCTCGCATGCGGCGCATTTTCTCAATAAGTGCGATGTGTTGTTCTCGATAGGCTCCAGCCTGTTCCCCAACCGTTTCAGCCACGCCGTGCCGGATGCGGCGAAGAAAACCATCGTGCAGTGCACGGTGGACATGCTCGATATCAATCGCAGTTTCAAGACCAGCCATGCGGTGATCGGCGACGCCAAACTCTCGCTGCAAGCCCTGATTGCCGAGTTCAGCAAGCAGGCAGGCGGTGCGCGCAAGACCGCGGCTGTCGAGCAGGTGCGCACGCAAAAAGCGGAGTTCCTCGCGAAGTTCAAGCCGTTCATGGAATCGAACGAAAAGCCGATTAACCCGTACCGCGTGATCGGCGACTTGATGAAAGTACTCGATCCGAAAAAATCGTTCGTCACCGCCGATTCCGGCAACACGCGCGATCAACTGAGTACGGTGTACGAAGCGCAGATTCCGCGCGGCCATCTGGGTTGGGGCAACGTCTCGACACTGGGCTTCAGCCTCGCTGGCGCGTTGGGCGCCAAGCTCGCGTTTCCCGACCGGCAATGCGTGGCCATCACCGGTGACGCGGGTATGTGCTACATGATCGGCGATTTCGAGGCCACCGCGCGCCACAAACTCGGCATCACCGTGATCCACATCAACAACGGCGGCTACTCCGGCTATGGCCCTGGTTTCTGGGGCAAGGGGCATGATCCCTATACGTGGAAGGTATCGGACGCCGACACCATCTGCACCGCCAATATGGCGAAGGCGCTGGGCCTCTACGCCGAACGCGTGAGCGAACCTGCGGAAGTTATTCCAGCGTTAAAGCGCGCACTGGAGGCCAATGGCAAGGGACAGCCGGCGCTGCTGGAATTCCTCTGCTCGCATCACCCGGTGCATGGCGGGTGGGTGGGGCGCGAGTAGGGGGCTTCCGATTGCCGCGTTAGGCACGTAGCGGGTCGTTCTGCGATGAGGAATGTGCGCGGATATCAATAAAAATCGTTTTAAATCGAATAGTTACAAATACTTTGTGAATGATCATCTTGGGCATTCAACGGGCTGCGGCGTGACGTTCTGTGTAGCAAGGCCTCGAATCGGCGGTTATCAATCATGTGGCTGGACGGAGAACCTTTGGGACTGATACGAACTGTGCATTTGAATTTCCGTCTCGCGCCCGGTTCGGGCGGCGAATCGTTTCAGAGAGTGGGCACGCGATGATGCTGCATTACCAACGCATCCTGCGCTTTGCACCGGGGTTGGCGGACGCGGGTGCGCGGCGCTTTGTCACGGAGGGCGCGCGTGCCATTGCCGCAAAGGGCGGCAAATTTTTCGGTGTTTTCAAGCCCGTGATCGGCCTGTCGCAGAACTGCGTCATTGTCATCACGGACTGGCCGGACGAGGCAGCGGCTCAGGCGCATGCCGCTTCGGCATTGCATGGTGTACATGACGCACAAGCGGTCGCGCACGATTTATGGGAACCGACCGCACGCCCCTTTCCGGGCGAAGCTCCTGCGGAGACCACCGGCTTTTACTCGTATCGAGCGTTTGACATCCGCCCTGAGAACTGGCCGCGTTTTCTGGAACTGTCGCGTGATGCCTGGGATAACTTCGAGGGCATCAACGAATCGGTGGTGAAGGGGTTCTGGAAGGCAAGAACCCCGCCAGCGCCGGGCCTTTTACGTGTGCGCCTGATGGCGTGGTATGCGAGTCTCGATGCGTGGGAGCGTTCCCGATGGTGGAGCAGCAACGCCCGGCCCGGGCAGGAGGATGCGATCCGGCGCTTTCGCGAGCGCTCGGCCATGCTGGAGGATAATGAGGTTGCCATCCTGACGCGTGTGGTGGCGTAGCCAGTCTTTTTTTTGTAATTGCGAGGTACCGAATAATGTCCAATACGCATCTCGAAATCATCCCAACTTCTGGCGCGCTGGGGGCGGAATTGCACGGCATCAACTTGGCACAACCCTTGTCGCGCGACACGGCACAGGAGATACGCGGTGCGTTGGCCGAGCATGGCGTGATCTTTTTCCGCGATCAGAACATCACGCCGGAGCAGCATATCGCGTTCGCCGAAAGTCTGGCGCCGGTCAACATCAACCGCTTTTTCAAGCATGCGGATGGCTACGCGCAGATTTCCGAAGTACGCAAAGAACCGGATCAGAACAAGAACATTGGCGGCGCGTGGCATACCGATCACAGCTACGATCAGGTTCCCGCCCTGGGGTCGATACTCCTCGCGCGCGATGTACCGCCCCGTGGCGGCGATACGCTGTTTGCATCCATGTGGCAGGCCTATGACGCGCTGTCGCCGGGTCTGCAGAAAACACTGGAAGGCATGCGTGCGGTGCATTCCAGCCGCCACGTGTTTGGCCCCGAGGCGCGGCGCGAACGCAACATGGGCGACCGGCTGGTCAATGCCGAACAAGCGACGCAGGATGCCGCGCACCCCGTGGTGATCCGCCATCCGGAGAACGGCCGCAAGATACTCTATGTGAACCGCACCTTCACCACGCACTTCGAGGGGTGGTCGGTGGAGGATTCGAAACCGCTGCTGGAATATCTTTACGCCCATGGCGCACGCGCCGAATTTCAGACGCGTTTTCAGTGGAAGCCCGGTTCAATCGCCATATGGGATAACCGCTCCACCTGGCATCTGGCGGTCAACGATTATCACGGTGAACGCCGACTGATGCATCGCATCACGCTTGAGGGAACACCCATCTCTGGCGTGCACTGAAGAGGACACCATGGCCATCCCAGCGCAGACATTCCAAGGCAAAATCAACCGTACCCGCGATCAATCCGAACCCTGGTGGCCACCGCTCACGCGCGCGCCGAAGGGCGCACCCAACATCGTCATCATCCTGATGGACGACATGGGCTATTCCGATCCCGGTTGTTTCGGTGGCGAGATCGACACGCCCAACATCGACGCGCTGGCCGCGCGCGGCGTGCGTTTTAATCACTACACCACACATCCGATCTGCTCGCCCGCGCGCGCGGCGTTGTTGACCGGGCGTAATGCGCACTCCGTATCGACCGGGTGGCTCGCCAACAACAACGCGGGATTCCCCGGCTACAGCGGCGAAATTCCGCGCGAGGCGCCCACACTGGCGGAAACCCTGCGCGCGCAGGGTTACGGCACCATGATGGTGGGCAAGTGGCATAACACGCCCATCGCCTTGAGCACGCCCGGTTCGCCCAAGGACAGTTGGCCCACGCAGCGCGGCTTTGACTGGTACTACGGTTTTATGGAGGGCGAGACCAATTTTTTCTTTCCGGCGCGGCTGATGCTCGGCAATTCGCTGCTGCCCATCGATGAGTATCCGAAGGAGTTCTACACCACCAATGCGTGGACCGACAAAGCCATCGAGTTTGTGCGCGAGCATCGTACCAATGCACCGGACAAGCCATTTTTTCTGTATGTCGCCAACAACGCCGTGCACGCGCCGTTGCAGGCCAAGCCGGCTGATCTGGCCAAATATCGCGGCAAGTTCGACGCCGGGTGGACGGCGCTGCGCGAGGCGCGTTGGCAGCGGCAACTCGCGATGGGCCTTATTCCGCCGGGCACCAGGCTCGCTGATTCCGACACCACGATTCCCGCATGGGACGATGTGGCGCCCGAAGACCGCGAGCTTTTCGCACGCCACATGGAGGTCTACGCTGCCATGCTCGACAGCGCGGATCAGAACATCGGCAAGTTGACGCAATCGCTCAAGGCCAGTGGTGATTTCGACAACACGATCTTTGTGTTTACCTCCGATAACGGCGGCACCTTCGCCGGTACGCCCATCGGCGCGTTTCGCAACAACCGGCGTTACAACGGCCTCGCCGCGCAGCCCATCGAGGAGGAGCGCAAGGGTCTGGAACTGCTCGGCGGCCCGCAAAGCGAGGCGTTGTATCCGGCGGGGTGGGGGCAGGTGTGCAACACGCCGTTTCCCAGTTCTAAGTCATATACCGGCGGTGGCGGACGGCGCGTGGCCTTTGTCATGGCATGGGAAAAGGGCATCGCCGCGCGCGGAGAGTTGCGAAAACAGTTTGCGCATGTCACCGATGTCAAACCGACACTGCTGGACCTCGCGGGCCTGAAGACGCTGGAGCACATCAACGGTGTTCCCGCATGGCAACCGCACGGCAAAAGTTTTGCAGCCACATTACGTGATGCAAACACCGCCACACAACGCAGCGAGCAGTACTACGAATGCTGGGCCAACCGCGCCTACTCTCGCGACGGCTGGCTTGCACGCTCGCTGCAAAAGCGCGGCGACGCCATCGACATGGACAACTGGACGCTGCACGATCTCAATTCGGATTTTTCCGAGAGTATCGATTTGCGCGCACGGCACCCGGAGAAGTTACGCGAACTCACCGATGCTTTCGACAAAGCCGCGTGGGAAAACCTGGTCTACCCGCTGGATAACCGCACCATGGTGCAAAAATTGGCGGACGCCGCCACGCGTGGACAACCCAGCGGCCCGCGCACCTTTGGCGCGGGCGGGCAGACCATCCACCGTGGTGTGGTGGTGCCGCTGATCGCGGATCGCAGCTATCGCATCAGCACGCGCATCGAACACGGCGTGGCTGATCAGGGCGTGTTGTGGTCGGTGGGCGAACTCATCGCAGGTATGGTGCTTTATATCGAAGGTGGCGCGCTGAAATTCTTCTACAACGGTTTTGGCGAGTTTTCAGAGTTGCCGCCAGCGCCGCTCAACGCAGGGCCGCGCGCAGTAACGTTCGATTACGAGGCCACGGGTAGCCGCAAGGGCCGCGGACGGCTGCTGATTGACGGCCAACCCGCGATGGATTGGCAGCCGCTATCACCCTCGCTGATGGGCGGCTTTCACGAGGGCATGGACATTGGCCTCGACCGGCGTTGCCCGGTGGACTGGCGTTTGTTCGAGAAACACGGTGTGTTTCGCTACACCGGTGTAATCACCGGGGTGACAATCGCACCGGGAGAACTTTCGCCTGATTCGGTGCTGCGCGCCACGGCGCCAGTGTGACGTGTTGGTGATCGGCAAGCTGAGGTGGTGTGCCGCACTACTGGCGGGATTCGCCGGTGCGCAGGTACATGCGCAACCGGATGCGGAAGCGTATCCCACGCGCAACCTGCGCCTGATCGTGCCCTTCGGCGCGGGCGGCGGGCCGGACGCCGTGGGCCGCCAGATCGCACAGGGCCTGAGCGAACGCGTCAAGCGCAATGTGATCGTCGACAATCGCCCCGGTGCGTCGGGCCTGATCGGCATGGCGGAACTCGCGCGTGCGAACGCCGATGGCCACACCATTGGGGCGGTTAGTGTGTCGCAAGCGGTGATTCAGGCGATGGCGGCCAATCCGCCGGTCAACATTGCGCGTGATTTGGCGCCGGTGGCACATCTGGTTCGGCAGTACACGGTGCTCGTCGTGCGGCCCGAGTTATCGGTAAAAACCGCGCGCGACTTGTTGCAGCTGCTGCGCGAGAAGCCCGGCTTTCATGGGTTCGCTTCCGGTGGTAACGGTACGCCGGCACATCTGGCCGGCGAGCTTTTTCTGCGCGCCAACAAGGTGCAGGCGCGGCACATCCCGTACAAGGGCATGATGCCCGCAGTGACCGATATCATCCGTGGTGATGTGTTGTTCGCATGTTCGGTCACGTCTAACGTGGCCCCGCTGATTCAGAGCGGCCGTCTGAAAGCGCTGGCGATGCTCGCGCCGAAGCGCATCAACACCTTTCCTGAGGTACCTGCCTTGGCGGAGCTGGGGTTGCCGGAAGTGGATATGACAAGCTGGACGGGCATTGCAACTCCATTGGCGACACCCCTTCCCTTGCGGCAACGCCTGTCAGCGATTCTGCGCGAGATTGCCGCTGACCCTGTACATGCCAAGGCCTTCGGCATGCTTGGTCTCGAAATCGCGTATCTGCCGGTGGAGCCGTTCGGCACCCTCATTCAGTCGGAAGCCTCGCGCTGGGCACGCTTTGTCAAGGAAACCGGACTGAGCATCGATTAGTGGGATGCATAAAGCCTACACCCACCCACGCCCCGTCAATTCCGCCTTGAGGTAAGCGTAAAACACCGGCGCAGCGACTACACCCGGCAGGCCGAACGCAGCTTCCATTACCACGATGGCGAGCAGCAGTTCCCACGCAGAGGCTTCTATCTGCGAACCGACGATGCGTGCATTGATGAAGTATTCGAGCTTGTGAATCACCACCAGAAACGTCAGCGAAGCGACGGTCGCGTGCAGCGAGAAACTCAGGCTGATCACCACGATCACCGTGTTGGATATCAGGTTGCCGATTACCGGCAACAGCCCCGCCAGGAATGTAATCAATACCATGGTCTTGGTAAGCGGCAGGTTGATGCCAAATATCGGCAGAACGGCCATCAGGTAGATGCCAGTGAGCACGGTATTTAGCGCGGAGATGCTCACCTGCGCGAATACCACGCGGCGAAAGGCATCAGCCAGCCGTACCGTGCACTGCTGCGTCGCACGCGCCAAAGGCCCGGGGGCGTGGCCCGGTAACACTTCGCGCAGAGATACCATGGCGCCGATGACTGCACCGATCAGTGCATACACCAGGCCGTGCCCCACCTCGCCGCCGACAGTCTGGATTTCCTTGGCGTGTCCGCGCAGCCAGGCGACGATTTGATCCTTCAGGTCGATGGCGTCCACCGGTATCCATTCCTGCATCGCCTCCGGCAGGGTTTCGCGCGCCTTGTCGAGAATTTCCGCCATTTTTTCCAGCAACACGCCCAGGCTGCCCGCGTCGCTGCGCAGGAACAGCACCGTGGCGATGATTGCGCCCCCCACGATCAGCACAATCGCCGACAGCAGCAGCGTCAGCGCGACGAGTTTCGCGCGCCCCGGGTGATCCACACCAAACATTTTTGGCGCGGCCATGTGCACCAGTTCGTGCACCAGCAGGCCCGCGAACAGCGCGGGAAGCAAATGCAGTTTAATGATGGCGGGCAGGGCCACGGCCATAAACACCAGTGCCGCGATTTCAGGACGGCTCAGACTGGCTGCTGCAGGGTAATTGGGCATGGCGTCTCCAGCGTATCGATGGGGCCGCCGGATGGGCGGATCATGCCGCCAGTTTAACCCGCCGCCTGACGGTACGTTGCGCCGGTCTCGGCGCCGCGTGCAGTGCGCTCATGAAAAGATCGATCAGTGCCTCAGCTTCATGTGCCTGCGGCTGGTGATCGGGATCCATTACCCAGGTGCTCATCAATCCGTCGAGCAGCGCGCGCAAGCCAAAAGCTGCCCGGCGAGCGTCCAGCGTCTTGGGCAACTGCCCCTTGGTCAACGCGGCGCGCAGGCCTTCTTCGATGCGTAACAGGCAGCCGGCATGCATTTCGTTAAAACGCTGCCACACCGGTTGCATTTCATCGACGTGTTCGCATTTATGAAAAACAATGTGAAATACGCGCCGTACCTGCGGGTCTTCGGATGACTTGCGCAGGATGCCGACCATCATGTCGCGAATGCTGGCCAGCGGATCCGGGCTGGCGCGATGATCCATCTGGCAAATGGGGGATTCCATGGGCATGGTCACGCGCGCCACCATGCTGCAAAATAAATCAGCCTTGTCGGTAAAGTGCCAGTAAATCGCGCCGCGCGTGACGCCTGCCGCTTTAGCTATATCGGCCAGCGAAGTGCGCGTGACGCCGCGTTCATTGAACACGCGCTCGGCAACGTCGAGGATGCGATGGCGCGTCTCGAGTGCTTCGTCCTTGGTGCGCCTAACCATGGCGCTGTTCGTGCCGATACTTCAAGATACCTCCGTGTCGGTACTTGACCGCTCCGCAATCGTCGCGTTGGGCAAATGGCGCGCGCGATTTCCGGAATTAACGGCAGCGGATTTTAAAGCCCCGCTTGTTGGTTTGCGACAGTGTAGCACGATGGAAGGTTGCATACATACAAGTATGTATGTAAAATAATCGTAAGGCGACTTTTTGCCAGTGCGTGCTTCTTCCGCATGCGCAGTGGATCAGTCCGCACGGTCGTACTTTCACCATCGACACTCTGTTTTCGTCAATCGTGTCTCACGCATTCCTACCATGAGCTGTACACCATGAAGCTCCCCCGCAATTCCCACGCTGCTTTCGCTTTGATTTTGCCACTTGCCTTGCTGACCCACATCGCGGGCTGCGACAAACCGGCAGGTGGCCCGCCGCAAGGCGCCATGCCACCCGCGCAGGTCTCGGTGATCACGGTTGAAACGCGTGATGTGCCGGTGCGTTATGAATATGTCGCGCAGACGGCGGGTTATCGCGAAGTGGAAGTGCGCGCGCGCGTCACCGGTATTTTGCTCAGGCGTGAATATCGCGAAGGCTCACCGGTGCAAAAAGGGCAGCCGCTGTTCAGCATTGATCCCGCGCCGTTTCAGGTGGCGCTGGCGAGGGCAGAGGCCGACCTGTCGGTGGCCGAGGTGCGTCTGGCGCAGGCCAAACGCGAGGTTGCACGGCTCAAGCCGGTACGCGAAGCCAACGCCATTAGCCAGAAGGAGCTGGACGATTCCGTGTCGGCAGAGGCGGTGGCCGATGCCGAAGTCAAAAGTGTGCGTGCGCGGGTGAGTGAAGCGCGGCTGAATTTGTCGTACGCGCGCGTCGAGTCGCCCATTGCCGGCATCGCCGGTCGCGTGGCGGTGTCTGAAGGCGCGCTGGTGTCAGGGCCGAATGTGCTGCTTACCACGGTGACCCAGACTGATCCAATGTATGTCACGTTCGGTGTAGCGGATCGCGAGTATCTGGCGCTGCGGCGCGATGTAGAACTGGGCCGCGTGCGGTTGCCCGCCGGACGGCAATTTCAGGCACGGGTGAAACTGGGTGACGGCACGCTGTACGACAGCGTGGGCACGCTTGGCTTTACGGATGTGCGTGTTAACGCGCAAACCGGCACCACCGAGTCCCGTGCAGAATTTCCTAATAAAAACAATAGGTTACGTTCAGGCGAGTTTGTGCGCATTATTCTGGATGGTGCACTTCGGCCTGACGCCATTGTGGTGCCGCAACGCGCGGTGCTGGAAAGCCCGAAGGGCAAGTTTGTGTATGTGGTGAGCGCGGACAATAAAGCCGAGGCGCGGCCGGTCGAGGCGGGTGAATGGTCGGGCGACGGATGGGTGATCAACAACGGGTTGAAACCCGGCGAACGCGTGATCACCGACGGGGTGATGAAAATCGGGCCGGGCGCGCCGGTGCAGATCGCCGCGCCGGCTGCCGGGGCCCCGACTGCACCCTCAGCCAATAGTGCCGGCAAAAATGCCGACAAGAAGTAGGCCGCCATGATTTCACGCTTCTTCATAGACCGGCCGATCTTCGCGGCGGTGCTGTCGATTTTCATCGTGATCGCGGGCTTGGCAGCGATCCGCGTTTTGCCCATCGCGCAGTACCCCGAGATCGCCCCACCGGTGGTTACCGTGCGCGCGGTGTATCCGGGCGCTTCCGCGCAGGTGCTGGAACAAACCGTGGCAGCGCCGCTGGAGAACCAGATCAACGGCGTCGAGAACATGCTTTATATGAACTCGACGTCTACTGCGCAGGGCGTAGTGGAAATCCGCGTCACCTTTGACATCGGCACCGATGTGGATACCGCGGCGTTGAACGTCAACAACCGCGTGAAGCAGGTCGAACCGCGTTTGCCGCTGGAAGTGCGGCGGCTCGGCGTGACAGTGGAAAAAGGCTCGTCCTCGTTTCTGCAGGTGCTGGCGTTTACCTCGCCCGATGGCAGCCGCGATGATTTGTTCATTTCCAACTACGTCACGTTGAATGTGCTGGATTCGCTCAAGCGTATCAAGGGCACCACCAACGTGCAGATTTTCGGCGCCAAGGATTACGCCATGCGCATCTGGGTTCGGCCCGACCGCATGGCGCAATTGAAAGTCACCGCCAATGATTTGATCCGCGCGGTCAATGAGCAAAACGCGCAGTTCGCCGCCGGCAAAATCGGCCAGCCGCCCAGCGGCGGCCCGCAGGAGCTGGTCTACAGCATCACCACCCGGGGGCGTTTGAGCGAGCCGGCCGAGTTTGAAAACATCATCATACGTGCCAATCCTGATGGTTCGGTGTTGAAGTTGAAAGACGTGGCACGCGTGGAACTCGGCTCGAAGGACTATGAATTCCTGGGCCGCGTCAATGGCAAGTCGGCCACACTGATCGGCATTTTCCTGCAACCCAACGCCAACGCGCTGGAAACCGCCGAGCGCGTGCAGGCTGAGATGACGCGCCTTGCCCCCGGCTACCCTGCGGGCTTGCAGCATCACGTGGTGTATGACACCACGCGCTTTGTCAAAGTGTCGATTCGCGAGGTGTTGATCACGCTCGCCGAAGCGATGGCGCTGGTATTTGTGGTGGTGTTTCTGTTTTTGCAAAACTGGCGTGCGACGCTGATCCCGTTTGCTGCCGTGCCGGTGTCGCTGATCGGCACCTTTGCCGGGTTGACGTTGCTGGGCTATTCAATCAACACACTCACGCTGTTCGGTATGGTGCTCGCCATCGGCATCGT
>SXGR01003634.1_pt1 | contig 28905 bp, 25 predicted proteins | sample 3174711 | NCBI WGS metagenome assembly SXGR01 (sample SAMN11356860, study PRJNA531348) | freshwater metagenome | isolation source: freshwater sample F1-60 | place: China: Fuxian Lake, Yuxi | collected 2017-12-25
GATCTCTACAGCCCGCGGGTCGGAGAGGAAATATCCTTCGCGAATTGTGTCGGCAAAGTGCTGCTGCCAACTATCTTCGGGGTCAACCGTTGCCAGCGCGCCGTTGATGCCGCCTGCAGCCAACACAGTATGCGCGTCCTTGCGCAATCGCTTTCCCACAATGGTCACTTCACAGCCCGCTTCATTGGCGGCAATTGCAGCGCGCAGTCCAGCCGCGCCAGAGCCAATGATTAGAACATTTGACACACTTGTACGATATGTTGGCACTATATTCACCTTTTTCTAAGTCTTCTCGGCCCCAAACAGCGAATTTTCCACGATGACCACAATAAGCCCTATAGGTAGGAGGACGTCTAACTTATTGTGCCTTGCCCACTTATGCGCAACCCTTTGGCTCCCTGATGAGAATTACCACTTCGCCAAATCAGAGAAACCTCGCACTAACTTGAGGTTATTTTTCTGCCTAATGCGTGAGCTGCCTGACCAACAGCAACTCCAAGGGTGTATCGCCAACCCACACGCGACCAAACACCCCCGGATTCCCTGCCCCTACCGATTCTGCGCTCGCGGCAAGCCAGCTGGTTAGCCGAATGCCCTTTACTGAAAAACCCTACCAACTCACGAGCGGCTTCGGAGATCTAAGCCGCGCAACCAAACCAAATTGCACAATGCCTCCAAATCGGCATCGGCAGTCCTAGCCATTCAGTGCGTTCCGCCAGCGGCTGAACTACACCTGCCTATGCTGCGCCGCGTGTGCCATTCCTCAGCGCAGGATTACCAGCCAGCACTCCGTTCCAGCCGCCGGCGTTGATACACAGCGACCAGCCTCATTCTGCACCTACTGCCTGCGTGTGTCCCCGGCTCACCAGCTGCGCTGCTCATCTCAAGGCGCAATCAGATATTCCAGCAGCCGGCCTCGATCCTCAATAACCTCGCCCGCTTAATTCAGCTGGTTTGAAGTATTGCATTGTTCGCTTCACTTCTCAATCGCCCCAGCTGGTTAAACAGATAATGGATCATGTGTTGAATTACATCGAACTATCGCGCCCTAGTTGAAACGATCAACAGCAATTAATTAAGATACCGCCCCACCCCACCTGTACACCGCACACCCGAGCGAAAAGCTTATGGCGCACTCGCACCGGTGCCAGATTCCAGTGCAGCGACCTTCAGTCCCCAAGCTTGCCGGTGCTTGATAATTGCACCTTGCGACTTGTAAGCCCTGTGAACAACGCGAGCCCGTCACTCGGACGGGTTTGCAATTCACTCACACAGCAATTCGGCTGCTAGAAGATGCCGCGTACAGAACTCTCAACAAAATTCATTAATGGGCCCGGTACAATCCCAAACACCAATGTTACCGCAGCGGTAAGCCAGATGGTGAAGTTCAGCGTGCGCGGCAGCACGGCCTCGCCCAGGCCTTCTTTCATCCAAATCACCACAATCACACGCAGATAGTAGTAGGCGGAGATCAGAACTGTGACAACACCCAGCAGCACCAGCCACGTATAGCCGGCCTCAACCGCAGCCCGGAAAACGTAAAACTTAGCGACAAAACCAATTGATGGCGGCAGCCCGGTCAAAGAAAGCATGAAGAGTGTCATGGTTGCGGCCAGCGCGGCACAAACGGCACCAGCAGAGGAGGCTGCCGCCTAACTGCGATTGCCGAGGTCATATTTGCCTCACGGGTTGTCTTGCCAACTAAGCTCTAGTAAATGAGAAATATGCCACCTCCTCGCCGAGACCATAAAAAGACACATTTAGGTGAGCGGATATTGGGCCGACTACGGCGAGCTTAGCAAAAGTACCATTTGCTACAGCTCCGAGTACGATGCTGTGTGACTGTGGGACTCACATCAGATTTCTTGGTGAATAATCCTTTGTTCAGCGTTGAACATAGCAACCGATTCGCAATGAATTGCTTGGCAGGAACTCACAGTGTCTTTGTCTCCTTCATCCGCTGTCCTTTTGGGCACTGAGACACAGCACTTCCAATGACTCTTGATGCAGCACACCTAGACTGAGCAAAGGCTCAGTCTCGACTAAACCACATCCTGCTGGCAGTGTTGCCGGCTATATCAGAAAGGCTCAATGGATCAAACTGCCAGAAATTCTCGAGCAGCAGCGCAAGGTCACGTGCGTAGTCAGTTTCATCACCGAGGACAGGGTAATTCGATCCCCATTGCACACGCTTGGGCCCAAACAGGGACACCATTTCGCGATAGAACTCAACAAGTGGCGCATGAGGAAAACGACAAGCCATCGCGGAACCTGAGAGAGTCAATGAAATCCGAGGCAGCGAAGCGCACTCAGCCAGTTCTCGTCCGCGCACCAAGCTAGCATCAGCAACCTTTGGGGTCCCCATATGCGTGATCACGATAAGTCCGGAACCATGACCATGGGCGAGGACATCCAGAAGCTTGAGAATTGGGGCCGTGCCTTCGGGGCAGTAGAGTACAAGATGGAGATTGCGCTCCAGAACTTCTTGAGCGAATTCAGGTGCCGCTACCAACATTTCAGAGGTCATCCGAATTCCGCGAAACTCGCTTTGCCCGGCTATGTTAGCAAGTTGTTTGCGGGCATCTATATCGCCAGGGTTAATCATCGCTACGGCGATCAGAGAGGTTGGTCTTTGCTGCACTGCAGATCTGAGATAGGTATTATCAAATTGCCCTAATTGCTGCACTAAAACTGCTTTATCAACTGATGCGCTCGCCATGCATGCTAAAACGTCCTCAACTGGTCGAAACTTTATGTCACTACAATGGCTATAGGCGTCGATAGTCAAAGTTCTCACTCCTATTTACTGGTGATCTCAAGATTCAGTATATGATCCAACAGATCTACACTTCCAATCATATACCAATAATAATACTTACCCGACATCTGTCAAGCCCGTCAGGATTACAACTGCCACCCACCATACTAAGCATAGTCAGGAGCTATGCTTATCTGAACTCTATTTTTGCTTGCGATTTGCGCTTTGCTCTTGGTACAAATCGCGTCCCTGCTTTGAGCGCAGTGCCAGCAAATAGCAACTTGTGCAACGCTGTTAGAAGTAGCCCAGACTCTTGATTTGCGAGCTATGAGGACTATTCTTGAGGAGAACTCAATGATCATGACCAATGACCGCTACGGCATACATTCGCAAAACAGAAAACCAATCCACCTCGAGCACCGGATGTACCCGGATTAGCGCATTCAGGTGCAACTGCGGCCAGAAGCCGGGCGCGGGCGTGGAGCTTCACTGGCACGACAGCGACGCAATCTAACTCAATCGCAATCCTACCCGATCACGGTAGCCACCGGGGTCTTCACCCAAATAGGGGTAGTGCACCGTTTCCAGATGTTCCTAGTTCAGCAATATAGCCAACGTCACCCCTCTTGAACGGCAGCGCCGACCCTCCCACATCTTGGCCGAATAAGAGAAGTCACCGGAGCGAATCACCTCAGCTTTGCAATTCCCGGCGCCAAGAAGTCCGGCTCATTCGATCCATAACTGCGCTGCCAGTTCCGCTGGTTGCGCGCAGTGGAGTTGAAGGTCAGCTACACCATAGTGTAAGGGTACTTGGCATCAACGAAACATTACTAAAATGAAACGCATGGTCTCCCTAAAGGCAGAGGACCTCGAAATGGAGCTGTGCACCCACGATCCAACCATACTGCGGGTCCGCGCATAACGCCGCCAAAGCGACCTCTCCGGGAAGCACCGGGCTATGGCTAAGCGGTAGGTGCATGCGTCCTGAACAGTATGGCACTTGAGGGATACCCACCCTCCTTTTACCAGCTTCTGCAAAGAAAAATGGCACTCAATGAGCCAGGGGTAATCGCGAGATATGTATGTGCCTACCGGAATTGAGATTGCTATCCTTAACACTTCAATGACTTAGGTAATCGAATACAGTTTTTACATCGATTTATTCTTCATAATATTCTTCTAAGAACAAAAAGCAATCCTGCACGAGTCCGCCAGCGCGCAGTCGAACCCACCATCGCCAGCTTTAAGGGTTTGGCCAATAGCAACGTCGCCGAATTGATTGCATAAAAAAGTACGCTTGACAGGTTGCGACACCGAGTACATGCTACTGGCAATGAAAGGCAATTATGTCGTTCCCTTTGCGCACATTTCCCTAAAACATCCGGGGTAAATTCAACGCACTCTTGATATCAAGGCATAGGGTAATTTCGTTCAAATGGTCAAGATGGCAGAAGAAGCACGGCAGTTCGTCGGTGCAACGTTTTTGACCCGGCAAGCAACGCGCCACTTTGGACCCCTAAGGTCATCTCACTATACGGACAATCATGTGGTTTTTCGCGAGTGCCAACGACCACATTCTCGTAGCCTTTCTCATTGAGACAAACGAGGCAGTCAACGACGCTGAGAAAATTGGCGCGGTGTCCAGGGTAGGTGAATTATTCATTGGACCAGCGGATCACTCTATTGCGTTGGGCAGAAAGCCGATCGGACCGCCCTCCCCGAACCTCAATGCACCAGTGTAGTGCGCATTACAAGGAGGGCGCAAAGCGTGTGGCGATTGTGCAAGGCGGAGCACGCCTCAGAAAGTCCGCAAGCAGCAGTGACAGGGCTTTGCCAGAGTTGCGAACAGACCTGACTTCTTCTTGCTACGCGGCGCCATAATAGTACCTATTAATGCCTTTTCACGTATTAAGGTTTGGTTGAAAAGGTCTGACGTGCACCGCAGCAGTGCGTCTGCCTGGGTAGTGGAAAGAACTGATTTTGGCTCTTGGCATCCAAAGGAAAGTGGCTTTCATCACAGGCTGCCCTGGCAACGGCATTTGCTTTTTCCCGCGCATATGCCAAAGGTATTATTGGAGATCTACAATCTCTAGCGAGGAAACCACAGTAGAGTAGATGGTAGCAGAGGGTGGAACAACCACTATTGCCTTGAAGTGTACGGTTGAGACCTGAGAGAATTTTATAGACACAAACTCAAAGGCAGTTTATCCATCCATGGAGTACAAAAATCACCAAGTCTTTGCGCAGAAGCGCGGACCAATCGTCAGAATTGCGGCGATGGACGCCGTTGCGTGTTATGGGGAGCGGTCCGCCTCCAACGCCGCCAAGAGCGATGTGGTGCAGCACTCTAGGTTCGCATCCCTTGAATACGGCAGCGAGGACATACGCATCAATGCTGTTTGCCCCAGAGCCCACTGCTGGGTAGGACTTCCTCGTCAGCCGTGATCAGGAACAGGAAAAGTCATGTGCGAGAAAACTACTCTTGGTGGCATCGGCAAATCGGACGGGATTGAGGCAGCGACATTCTGGTGACGGGTGCCCTCAACTGCGGCCGGGACGGCGGTGCCTCAATGCCGAATGCCATTGGCGTCCGTGGCCTCAACCACATCATCGAGGGGGTACGGCCGGCTCATTGGGTAAGCACCATCCGACAGGCGCTCGGTGACATACTCAGCGCCATCGAAATCATTTTCAGCTTGGTCGACCAAGCAGCCCCGACCCGGACACCCATTGCTTTCGATGCCGAAAGGCAATACGGCAGACCCTGAGATCAAAGTGAACTAAAAAAGTTTCCGGCGTGTAAGTCAGAAATCTGAAGGTTTGCCCATCGAGCCCCAGAAAATGAACAGTGCCGCGCGCAAAATCCGCGTCGCAGTTTTTGCGCGCCCGGCAGCTAGTATTTTGCGGCGCCATAGAACAGGGACATTTTTCCGATCCCTGTCCACTCTATTTGACCAAGACGCTCGGGACGTGGCTGTGGGACATGGACGGCAACGAGAAGATGATTTTCCCCGCGCTTTCAGCGCCGTGCTACTTGGCCAGAATTTTGCACCACTTCCCTAGATCTTTGATCGGACGCTCGCCGCGCACGGAATGTGTTTTCAACCGCCCATCAATCCGAGTCGGAGCTGCTCAAACCTAGCGTATTGTGCCGTCGGCGGAGCGGTTTGACTTCAGCTGGACGGGCGCCGAGGCGCCCCACCCAGCCAATCGCAATGCCAAGTCCGGGTTCAGCGGCATCCCATTCTGAAATTTGATGGTAATTATCGTGGCTAGCACTACTATGTGCCATGGAGCATACACTTCGAACCAGCACTCGCGGAGCATTCAAACGATCCGACGCTGTTTTTGAGGTCGGCTGGGGTGATGCCCAGCGCGAAGCGCTGCATCGTCACCTGAGGAAACCAGGACATGGTCATGCTCCGGGCCACAACCGAACAGCATCGCGGCGACCTCGCCACCGCCATCATGGATCTGGTCTTCTTCAAAGTCGGCATCGTCATTCCCAAGCGGGGATTAGCTGAGGAAGTCCGTCGCATATACGAACAATCACCCGGTCCTGATCTTCCAAGTCGTCCCGACAGATTTTCGGGTCGGACTTGGCGGAGCGCATCAGTTGATCAGCGTGACCCAGACGCCACACCTATGGGAAAGGCGATCGCCCACCGCATGCCGATTTCAGCCATCGCAGGTAAAGCCGAGCTCATGGACGGCTACGCCCCGACCGGACACAACTTCTTCAACGGTACGTTCTACGGGCAGGTACTTTATGTTGCGGTCGCCAACAGAAACCCAAACATCCTCCAAGAAGACCTACAGTATGCGCGACCCGAGGCGATTGAGGCACGACTTCAGCCGGTTAGTGGCGCAGCGATCGAAGAAACCGGGGACGTGGTGACGATAAGGCCATTGGCATCCCTGTTGGCGGTCTACTTCATCCGTAAACCTACCCGCAGTAACTGCAACAAGGCAGATTTCGCCCAAGCTGAGAACCATCCCATCCAGACTGACTATAAGCGCTAGCCGCTCAGCACGGATTCTACATCCATCCTCAGGTCCTCATCCGAGGCTTCCTAAACGGTTCGCATACGGAGGTCGACATCGACAAAATTGTTGCTGCCACGCGCGATTTTAACTTAGCGCATCGTGAGATGCTAACTACCGGCCGATAAGAACCCTTCTCCGGTAACGAGCGAACTGATCGGCTATTGCTACGAAGTACGCGCCGCACCCGGCGAGACGCATTATTTCAAGGTGAGCACCGGTCTTCCCAACTACGACGTCCCAATTGTCCGCCTGATCAAGTCCGACAAGAATGGTCCGAGACTCTTAGGAGGAGGTTGCGTTTGCCCGCACCCATGCTGGTCACCTCAAGACCACCTATCCGGGGTCATTCGTTGTCATTTACGACATATTGCGGCTCCATCTCTCATGCGGGTTCACAGTACACCTCCGAATCTGGCCTACGACTCCCGAACAGGGGGTGAACAAGAGTTACTGGCGAGTTGGTCAAACAGTTGTGGCTTGGTCCTGCTGACCAGCAGAACCGGCCAGGCAATCCTGCTAGTCAGTGACAGACAGTCGGTGAGGGATCTCCCCCACCGAGGCGCTCCGACCGAGGCAATGGGGTAGCGTTTCAGCAAGCTTCGCTGCGGCAGGTAAGGTGTTGTGGTTGCTACAGATCCCTTGGTTGCGCTGGCCAATCGACGAGTTCGTGGACCGAGAAGTACGCACCGAGCTAAAGCTATCGGGTCCGACGAGCAATCACTCTTTTTAGTTGCTCTTGGAGCAGAACGCGGTGCCAACGGCCGTTTGGCATCTTATGGATCATACAACGGCAAAATCGATCGCTCGGCGATCTACTCTCGCGCATTCGCGGGCAAAGCTCTTGTGGCGATAGCCGGCAGCCCGAAACCCCATGACTTTGGGTCATCATAGAATTTGGCGCGTGACGCGGGTACGACAGACGCCAATGACTTAGGGCCTGCGGGTCTTCACGGACGCGCAATCAACATGCCAACACGCAACGTCACTGGACATGCGTGACTGGGGAGGACTACGACTTTAGGCGCGAGCCCGCCAAGTACGGCGCGATCCATGAAAAAATGAGGCCGATCTCGAAGACGCTGGCCGAGCAACGGACTTCACTTGGACCATTCCGGATAGCGCGCGAAGCGGGTTCTTAGCTGCGCTACTCCGCCGAGTCGAAAGTGAGGATCATATACCGCTCTGGAAGAGGCCGTCGCGGCCCAGAGCCGACGCCTCTGCGAAGGCGATCGTCTTGGCGCCGACCTTTACCAAAATAGCCTATGCCTGCGAACGACTTAAGGCGTTGCCGGGCCCTGCCGGGGCATACCCCGACCGGCCAATGGTCCAAGACCCGCTTGATCATGTACTCGAGGCGCATCCAGAATAGTCAACTTCGCTCTATGACGTGCACAGCGACGGTAATGGTGTCTGTCACTCGACCCGCCGCCGACCGATGACCAGCATGTGCCCGAAATACCGGCAATGGTAGATTGTCGCTCGCCGCCATCTTGGCGCTCACCTCAATCAGATCGATTGGCTCGAGGCAAAGGGATTCGCTTGTGACGTCGCGACCGATCACGACCTGCATCAGGACGGCGGACGCATGATGTATCTCGGCGGTACCGGCTTATACCGGGTCACCGCAGTTCACAAAACACGCCCCAAATCATCGAAGTACGCAACAGTAATTCTGGCTTCTGCGTATGGAATTCGCCATGGGGCGAACTTGACCTCGCATCGACAGGCGAATTGGGAGACATGTGCTGTAATCGCGGTCAACCACCAAACGAAATCGTGGGAATCGGTTATTCCGCGATAGGCTATAACGCACCTACACCGGTATTTTTTGTGAGTAAGAAAGCTTCGATCCTCAAGCTGCATTCATCTTGAATGGAATTAGTGAAATGGCGGTTATTGGCAACTTCAGCTAGATGCTCGGCGGCGTAGCCGGCGACGAGATCAATCGGTTGAACGTCGACCTTGGTAGCCCGGCCCATGCACGACTTCTTGCCCGGGTCACCGGGCACAATCAAAGCGTTGAGATGTTTGTCCTTGAAGATAATGCCAAGAATTTCAACACCGTGCTCGTAGCACAAGCCAAGACCGTCAGCGCCGACATCGTCTATTTCGAGGCGAAGAATCACGGCGCCGTCTTTTCTGCGGGCGCGAGCTTGCGATGCGGCAGCCTGTCTTACAATGGTTTTGACGACAACGATCCCGGGATTACCGAGAATGTGCGCGGACGCTTTGTCGGTTAGGGCGCACACCGCGCTGTAGCAACTAGTCCGACTTTAGGAAACCGAAGGGTGCCGACCCCCACTTGAAAACAAGCAGTGGTCACCGAAAACAAACCGCAATGGTTGTGTCCTTACTCAAACCCAAAACTGTCCTTCTCGAAACAAACCACCATAACTCATCACTCAGTATGAGGTGGGCCTTACTGCAATAAGTCGTTCCAAAGAAACAACAACTAGATAAACCCGCCCTCTAACCCAAAATCAAACATCAAACTAACGAAGAATACCCTTTTTCACCAAGGTCTATAGGGTACCTGACCATGTGATTATTAGGGACGTGATACACAGCCACGGAAAGCAAGATAACCCTGTATCTCCATCCTGAAACGTTTGGGCACTCCGGCCAGTTACTTAATATCCACCTAAACGGATCAAAAGCCCGGCTCCACTGCCAAGATTAGAGCGACCAACTCACCTTGCCTCGCTCTACCAAATTCAAGAAGACCACTGACAAAAGCCCTCAATCAATTAAACACATTTTGCACTTTGTATAGAATGGGTAAATTTAACATTAGAACCTTACCCTCCGCCTACATCAAAAGACTACCTGCAGTGACAATTAAATTCTGACCCGTAACTACGGAAGCCTCTTCGCTAGCGAGGAACACAACAGAAGGCGCAACTTCGTCGGGTTCCAGTCGCCGGCCAAGTGGGGTAATGTCAGCCAAGTATTCTTCATGCAGTTTTCCCAACCGTTTCGAATCGAATAAGGTTCTTTGATCGCTTGTTGAGGAGCTGACAGGGCCGGGACTAATCCCATTAACGGTGATTCCGTCTCTCACAACCTCCGCCGCCAAAGATGCAGTGAAACCAATCAATCCATGTTTGCTTGCAGAATACGCACTACCGTATAGCAACCCAACTCGGCCAGGCACCGACGTTACATTAATAATCCTACCGTACTTACGCTTTAACATTCCGGGTAAAAACGCTTTACAGAGCATGTAAGGTACGGTGAGGTTTACAAGGATCGTCATATCCCATACGCAATCGTCAAACGCAACGACCGGTTTCGGCTCGAAACTGCTGCCGATGCTGCCAAGCCCCGCGTTATTAACCAGAATATCTAGATGGTCAAACTCGTGGTGGAATTGGTTGGAGATAATTTCAACACAACCTTCCTTGCTAAGATCAGCGACAATCGTAATGCAGCGCACGTCCATTGCACTTGCAAGCGCTCTAACAGACTCCAGATCCTCGGACGTCCTCGCGGTGAGAGCCAGATCAGCACCCTCTTTAGCAAAAGCCACGGCTATCGCCCTTCCGATTCCGCGGCTAGCACCTGTGACAAGCGCGATCCGATTTTTTAGTCTCATCTCAACCGTAATCTCTAATGTTATAAAAAATTGATGTGGCTAAACTCAAATTATGCAATCCATAATGGACCCGATTTAACACAACTTTACCGCGAAACATACCTCGTGCGGTGATGTAAACCACAGTGCTTTGCACTGCTGGAAGGGAAGATGTTCGACGGCTTACCGCACTTCATTTCTGCTTAGGTGGCAACTGCGTTGCGCGCTCATGCAGTACTAGTGAAGCAGCTCAATAGAGTTTAACTTCAACCCGCACTACATACGCAGTAGGGATGTGCACAATGCCTGCCTCCTCGGGGTGCAATTCCGGCGGTTGTATGTCCCACAAACTTCGTGCCACCAGCTTAGGTTAACATGTGGCATTGGTGCGTTACAAGTAAATGCGCATCATCGTTGTAGTGACTGCATTGGATATCATTTTGCAGATGAGTTCGACCAATATAGCGCGGGGCCTGAACACCACCGCAACCAATAGTCAAATGCCTTCGTGTCTCAGATCACTCTATCGGCCTACCAGTAACCCAACAGTGACCTTTGGGCACTTCAGGGCAGGCGATGATCAACGCCGCATTCGCTGTTGAAGCAGTCGCGCCGCGGCCCGAAAACTTCAGTACCCTTTCTGGCCTGCCTTTCTTACTTACCAAGTCCCTCCCTTAGTCACCACCAGACAGTGTCTAAACATGGAGGTAAATGGGTCGGGGGTTAACCCCGAGGGCCCCTTTTGAGCACATGTGCAATAGCCTGTTCCTAGCCAGCCAAAAGATTACCTTGGTTGGGCAACCTTCAGGTCCAAACGCAGTGTCACCGCATTTGCGGCTAAGGCACTATATACAGCATCCTTTCGCCTGCAAGACTCCGCCGTACATTTTCAGCGGCAATCTCTGAGCGACGCCCAAGAGTCTCCAAAGTTGCCGCGGCAAGGTGCGGGGTAAGCACAACGTTAGGCATACTCATATAAGGGTGGTCAGGCATCAATGGCTCAACTTCGAAGACATCTAGCCCAGCTCCGCGCAACAAGCCAGTCTTCAGTGCATCGATTACAGCCTCCTCATTGGTCAACCCCCCCCGGGCAACGTTAATGAGGATTCCACCAGGCTTCATTGCAGCGAGCGCAGGTCCATCAATAATCTGGCGAGTTTCATCCGTTAGTGGCAGGTGCAAAGAAACATAATCTGCCTCCGCCAGTACCTCATGCAACTTGTCTATTGCAAAACATTTCTCAACTCCCAATAAACTAAGAAATGCCGGATCAAAATCGACAAGGTCTAACGCCAGAACTCGTATACCAAATCCGCGAGCACGTTTGGCCAACTCTTGCCCACTCGCGCCCAATCCAATTATCGCCAATGTACGACCAGCCAATTCGCCGTTAAGGCTGTTGTAGAAATGTCCTGATTTCATTAGTGCGCGAGCAGTATTGCCATTCTTTTCCACCGCCAGCAGTAAGTACATCGCGTGTTCAGCTAGTGGGATGGCAGTTGTGGGGCCTGGCGTGCGAGCAACTATGATATGAGCGTTGCGCAACTCCATCAAATCTAGGTGGTCTAAACCATACCCAATCACTTGCCAAAATTTGACGCCGGCAGCGTGAGCGACCCTAATAAATTCCGACTGGGACCAACCTCCAATGTCAACCACAATTTCTACTCCAGCTAACTGTTGCTTCGCTGAGTTCCCGGGGTCAAAAAGAACCGAAGGGATAGACCCAAGTGCCTGTAGGAGGTAACTGTAGGCGGGTTCCAAGCTGGAGGCCGCTGCATGGACTACTAAAACTCGAGAGCGCGCGTTATTCACACGATACCTCGCTTGGCAGCGAGCAGCTCCAAGCCAGCTCCAGTTGCCATAAAACTGGTATCACCACCAATGCCAACAAAAGCAAAGCCAGCTAGTGCAGCACTCGCTGCCGCCCCACCAGTGGCTACCTGCAATCCAGTATGTTTGTTGTGCCGCTTACAGGCGGCAACAATGTTCTCCAAGGCTTTCTGCAGAGCCGGGTTTATACTTGCGGTCTTGGGAGACGTGCTGGTGTATAGGCTTGCCATCACTGGGCCCTCTCCCATACTGATAGACAAGTCATTTGGGCCCACATACACCCCGTCTAGTCCGGGGGTAGTCAAGATCTCATCTAGTCGTTCGAGGCCCGCAATTGATTCAATCATAGCAAAACAAAGCACTTGGGAATTTGCCCAAGCGCAATCTGCACCATAAGGCGACCAGTAGGGACCAAAGCTTCGATTGCCAGCTGGCGGGTAGCGACATGCATCTACCGCTTGACGAGCGGATTGCGCTGAATCGATCAGCGGGAAAATTATTCCTTCAGCCCCAGCATCAAGAGCGCGCTGGGCCCCAGAAAAATCATTGAACAACACTCGCACCAATGGTGTGGTTGCGAACTTCTGAGCCATCATGCAAAGAGATGGCAGATCAGAGAAAGTCGATAAGCCATGCTGCATATCAATAAAAACATAGTCAAATCCAGCGCTGGCTACCTGCTCTATCGCAAGCGCCGAGGGCAGCGCAGAAGCGGTACCGTATGCTGGGGAACCCGATTCGAGTAAACGACGCAGGTGATTGGGGTGTTGGGAGGCGGTCATTAGCGTTGCACCTCGCCCGAACCAGATCGGGAGGCGCAAAGTACACGCGCAACACGCCCCGGCTGCCCGCCCGAAGAGCGGCGCAGCTTCATTTGGAAATCAATTATGCGATCGCTCACCTGAGCCGGAATATAACGAATGCGAGTACCAGCCTCATTACTGCTACTGCCGATGTGCACCTGCGCCTCAGTCCGCAGGGCAACGAGGCGCATACCCAAGCTGCAGCACTGACCTTGTAAAATCATAGATTTCTCCTTATGACAATACAGTATACTCAAAATTTCCGAAAAGTAAAGTCCCTTTTTAGCAAACCATTATCCAATTCGAACTCATTGGTCAGAGACCCCAGTATTCAATATTAATTAGATTTTTCCTTCCAAACTAACCCAAACATTACCCAAGCTGGGAACCTGGCACGGGCATTCGTTCGCCTTTGCCCAAGTCTGCAACACTTATCCACCCGAAATCAGGCTGCGCTCCCATTAGCAGTTCTTCAGCACTGAGTCACAAGTTCGGTCCTATCAGCCCGGAGCTCGAGGACAATTTCAGAATAAATTTGTGTGGGCAGCGTCGTTTTCCGAGGTTTCAATTCGGCACTATAAATGACCTTACCCCTATCGACCAAACTACCTCCACGACCGCTGACTAATTTACCCAGGCGCCGCTGAGGTCTGCAGAACCGCCCCAAAATACGTGAGCATTCTTGCGGGAACCTGGCAGAGATTCTGGTGCGCGAGCGGAGCACGCTGCCACAACAGTACCGCCGAGCAGCCCGTAGTGCCCAGTGGGACACGCCGCGCCATCTCCATTACGCACATCAGCGCAGTGCCACCTTGATCAGTAGAAACGGCGACCCCACAGTGCAATCGCCAACACAAAAAAATCTCTTGCGGACTGATTGTATAAACTGTCTAAAACTGAGGAAGCAGACTTTTGACACGACCGACGTGCTAGGGTTATTTCAGTGGGCATAACTGCCAGTCTCTGATCAGCCACATTCACAACCGTGAAAGCTGACCGTATACATTGCATCAAATGGCATCGTACTTATTAACCATGCCACGCCATAGCGGGCGGACCAGTCTGGCCAGCCTGCCAATCCGGTTGGCAACTGTTGAGCATCAAGCCGCTGGCAGCATCCAGCCACTGACAGGCCCAGTCGGACTGCACCTGAGCCACCAGCCCCAAGCTGCGCTAACTCTATCTGTGCAACCTCGGCAGGTTATCCATGGGAAGGTTAAGAACACTAAGTAGAAGTTTTGATAAAGCGTTCAGCCAGACCATTGGTCCTTGGGGTGAATGGTCTAGAGCGTATGTGGCTAAGGTCGGTGTACTTGGTGCCATTTGGTGGGGGAAGATGTTTGTGAAGCCGACGCGGGAGGCATCATCGATACAGTCTTGAACATAGTCCCGAGCTACACCCCAGCTATTGGATCGGCTGCTCCGATTGCGTACCCCATTAGATCGTGTCAGCGTCTTGATGTCGAGATGGATCAACTTTCCCTGATTTTCCAAACGTAGCGCCGCATCGGATGAGCTTGTTCGAGGTGCGAGAAGCGGAACAGCCTGACCTAACGCAGCACCTAGCTCACGGTACTCGATGATACGCCGGCCTGCAACGCAATGCCAACCGCGCAGGCGCTAGCACCGCAACGCGATGGTCATCTCGACCGCCTCTATGTCAATTGGCTAATGCAACTAATGTGGCCGCGATGAACGGTCGCACATGCGACGCAACCCTATTACCTGCACCGCCCGATCCAGCGCACTACGATCATCGCAAATACACCATAGACGCGTATCGCTATAGCAATTTTGAGTTGCAACTCGCTAACCGACCGGGCCATCCCCTCTCGCCGCAGCGGAGTCAACCAAGCATTCTTAGGCATTTTCTTTCGGACGCTCCTGCGCGTCCGGTAGAAAGTACCTCCAGTCTCCCCGATCCCTCATGTAGACAACCAGTTGAAAGCCCATATCTAGCCACCTAACCAATGGCAGGTTTTTGCCGTGCACTGGTGCAGACCAAGTTCAGGGCTCGGCAAAATCAAGCAGTAATGGGTCGCCGCCATTCACCGACTCACGGTAGCGGGTAGGTGGTCGGCCTGCTGGCGCTGAGCAACGCAATGCTGGAACGCAACAACCAGACCGGCGCGCCGACTGGTCCTGACGGTCCATGACGATTAGTTGCGCGCAGGCACAGGGTTACCTCGCGCTGCTCTGCGGGCATGGCCGCAGGGAAACAGATGCTTTAGGTTGACGCACGTCCCGGGCCGCTAGGGGCTCGGCGCGGGCCGCCCGGTTTTCGTTGTCTCTGCCGTTCAAGCCTAGGGAGGCGGAACTCGACCGTGAGCTCATCGAACCACTGTACGACCTCACGGTGAAGTGGAACACCATTTTTCTTTCGATCCTGCTCCGCCTCGCTTTCCAACAGGCCCGGGTAGAGCACGCGCGGGTGGCCCGCGGCCGGCCGAGTTGTTCTCAGCGTGCTCAGCATCGCGTCCATCGTGTCTTTGAAGTCGTCGAGGCTCGTTAAGGCTGCGATGTTGATGGCGGCGAAGAACGAATGTTGCACCCAGGGTCCGCCGAGCATGATCGGCGCGGCGCCGCCTAGGACCGTGGCCAGAACTTCGACCATCAGCGCCAGACCATAGCCCTTGTGCGATCCTTGCTCGGGCGTGCCGCCGAGCGGGAGTAGCCAATAGTGATTCTGCCCGGGCGATGGCGCCTCCTTGGTGGCCGGTGTGCCGTCCAAGCCGGTGATCCACCCCGGCAGGAGCGGCACGCCGATGCGCTCGGCCAAGACAACCTTATTGCCGGCGATGGCGGAGGTCGCCGCGTCGAAGAGCAGATAGGGCTCGGAGCGCGCGGGCGCGGCGATGGCGATGGGATTGGTTCCCAGCCTTGGCTCCGCGGCGAAGGTGGGCACCACCAACGGCCTGGTAGAGCACGCGCACAGGCCCACCATTCCGGCGTTTGCGGCCAGGAGGGCGTGGTGCCCGGCGGCGCCGATGTGGCCGGCGTTGCGCAGGGTTACGATCCCCACGCCCGCCTGCTTCGCCTTCTTAATCGCCATCTTCATGCACCGCGGCGCCAGGATGATGCCAAGGCCCTGGTCGCCATCTAGGGCGGCGGTGGTGGCCGTTTCCTTGACCGTCTTGACTCTCGGCCGTGGGTTCAGTTCATGGTCCAGGTATTGCCTGACGTACACACGCAGTTGATTGGAAACACCATGGCTCTCCACGCCGCGCAGGTCAGTGGCCACCAGGGTGTCGGCGCCGGTGGCGGCGTCGCGCGGGGAGCAGCCCAACTTTTCTAAAATGGCGGCCGTCGTCCGGCGCAGCGAGGCCTCCGGGATCCGAAACGTGTCCCGCCGTGGGGCCTTGAAGCGTTCAAGCATCGGGCACGTCCATCCACTGGCGCGCCTCGGCCGAGCGCATCACCGCCTCCATCACCTGTTGCACGCGCAACCCGTCGAGGAAGTTGGGGTGAGCTGGGCGGCCCTCGCGGATCGCGCCGGCGAACTCGGCCGCCATGCGGGCGAAGCAGCCGCGCATCGGCGTGTAGTAGTCTGGGAGCGTGGCGAACTCGTCGACCAGCCGCGCGGGCAGCTCGACCCGCTTGGGCGAATTGTCTCCGCGGCGCATGGCGGTGATCGCGCCCGTCAGCTCATAATCCGCCCCCCAGCCGTGCTGAAAGGTGAGCGACCCCTCGGCGCCAAAGAGGTCCACTTCCATCCGGGTGCGCGCGACATGCGCCACCGAGCTGGTGTTGAAGACCAGCGGCGCGCCGTCATCCAGCTCGCCCACGAACACACAGACGTCGTCCACGTCCACGCGGGCCAGGCCGTGCCCCTCCGGCGTGGCCCGCTCTGGGATCGCCGTCGCCAGGCTGGCGGATACGCGCCGGATGCCTCCCAGCCACCAATGGATCAGGTGCAGCATGTGTGAACCGATGTTGCCGAGGGTGCCGCTGCCCGCCTGCTGTTTGTCGTATTGCCAGCGCATCGGGCCGTACAGATCGCCCCAGCCCAGCACGTAGAACCGGGCGTTGACGTGCAACGGGCGGCCCAGGAAGCCGCTGGCGATGATCTCTTTGACATAGGCGGCCGCCGGGAGGAAGCGAAAGATAAAGGGGACGAAGTGCCGGCGCCCGAGCTGCTCAGCGCGCTGATACATCTCCTGCGCCTGGGCAGTATTGAGCGCGAGCGGCTTGTCGCACAGCACATGGCGGCCGGCCTCCAGCGCTTGCAAGGTCATCGCGTGGTGCAGATGGTTGGGCGTGGCGATGACGACGATGTCGAGCGGCTCCTCGGCCAGCATCGCCGCGTAGTCTGTGTAGACGTGCGAGATCCGATAGCGATCTGCCACGGGCTTGACCCGCGCCGCCGTGCGCGCGCACAGGGCCGTGACCTCGGCGCCCGGCAGTTTTTGAAAACCGGCGATGTAGCCCGCGCCGATCCCGGCCCCCACGACTCCGATTCGCAATGGGTCCATGAGCTCTCCTCCCAGTGTAACATGGCGCCACCAGCGCGCTCCGGCGCGCCAGAGGGCAAAGGCCGCGCTTCAATAAACGAACTTCTCCTGACCGGCTCACGCTTACAAAGCCAGAAAAAGCCCGCCCAGGAGCACGACCCCGCCGATCGCCTGGCGCACGTCCAGCCCCTCCCGCAGCAGCAGCAGCGATAGCGCCAGTCCGATCACCGGCAAAAGATATTGATACAGCGCCGTGCGGATGGCGCCGATGCGCCGGACGCTTGAGAGCCAGAACAGCATGGCGATGACGGTGGCAGCCACGCCGCTGTACGCCAGCGCGGCGTAGGCGGGCCAGGAGATCGCGGTCCAATCCTGGCGCATCCACGGGCCGATGGCCATCGGCGACAACATCAGCGCGCTGCTGGTGAGCGCGTAGGTTTGAATCTTCAACGGCGAGTACGCTTTCAGGAAATGCCGGCTCAGCACCACATAGCTGGCTCCCGTGACGCCGCTCAGCAACAACAGCGCGTCGCCCAGCAGCAGGCGTTGGTTCGGATCCCCCCATCCGGCGCCCGTCAGGATCCACAGCCCCGCCAGGCAGAAAGCCACGCCGATCCAGCCTGTGGGCTGAAGGCGACCATAGCCCATGACGCTGGCGAGGATGGCGGCGAACACCGGGTTGAAGCCCTGGAGGAGCGAGGCGTGCGTGGCCAGCGTCAATTGAAGCCCGCCGTGGAACAGCAGTTGAGCCAGTCCAACGCCAAAAAGCCCCAACACCACCACCGGTAGACGGTCGGCCGGGCGCAAGCTGACGTCGCGCTCCAAGAGGACGAGCGCGATGAGGGCGACGGCCGCCCCAAGCCAGGTGCGTAACCCTGAGAAGACCAGGAGGTCCATCTCCCCCAAGCTGAGCTTGCTGAGCGGGATGTTCACGCTCCACAGGAGGACGGCCAGCAGGGCCGTACCATCCCCGTGGCGGAGATACCCCACCAGGCGCGACACGCGGCCGTCAGCCTCGGGTTCCACTGGCGGGCTCATGGCGCGGCCCGCCGCGGCGCTCTCAGCTGGATCGGGTGGGCGCGGCGAGAGATCGACAAGAGCGGCCAGGCCTTCATAGCCGAACCGGTCGCTTCTTTCGGGCCGAGGCGAGCAGGTTGCCGGTGCAATTGAGCGCGCTGAGCGTCAGGCCGCGGCTGGTGATAGCGGCGGCTAACTCGGCCCGCGCCTCGGCGCTGTGCCGAAGCCGCGCCAGATTGCAGTGCGCCACGTGCGAGAAATTGCCGGTGCCGTTCTCCACCTCTTCGATCCCCTGCGCAGCAATCCAGTCGAGCGCGGCGGTGAACCTCAGGTCCGGCCGACCGTCGGTGAATAGCCCGATTTTCATGGGTCTCTCCCTGGTGGTTATCCCAACCCAATTTCGCGCAGGTAGGCGCGCGTGCGCTTGGCGATGGGCAAGGGCTTGTCAAAGGGCGCGGGATACATGTCTTGCTCGACGACGGCCCAGCCGTCGAAGTTAATCTCGCGCAGCACATCGCGCAGAGCTGGAAAATCCACGCTCCCGTTGGCGGGCTCGCAGAACACCCCCAGGTCGACGGCTTTGGCGGTCGAGAGGCGCTCAACCTGGACCCGGGCCAGCACTTCGCGCTGGACGGTCTTCAGGTGCAGGTAGGGGATGCGCGCGTGGTGGCGCCGCATGAACGCGACCACATCGTAGCCCAGATAGGCCAGCCAGCCGGTGTCCAGGCAGAGCGCCACCAGGCTTGGGTCGCTCTGCGCCAGCAGGGCCTCGAGCTGGTCCACGTGCTCGAGGCACGAACCCGCATGGTTGTGCACCAGGACGCGCAGACCGAAGCGCGCGCGCGCCAGCTCGGCGATCTGGTGGAGGGTGGCGATCATCTGCTGGTGCTCGGCTTCGTTCAGCCGGGCGGGGCGCGTCAACTGGCCGGCCCGGTCGGTGTAGGCGTCGGCGATCAGCACCAGGTGCCCGGCCCCGAGCGCGGCCAGGCGCTCGCCCACGGCAAGAAGCTGCGCCTCGATCTCCGGCCAGGCCGAGGCGGCCTCGAAGCAGCCGTGAATCCAACCGGAGGCCACCTTCAAGCCGCGCCGCAGGACCTCGGCGTGTAGAACCGGTGGCATGGTGGGCAGATAGCCCGGCGGCCCGAGCTCGATCCACTCATAGCCAGCCTCGAACACCTCGTCGAGGAAGCGCGGCCAGGGTACCTGATGTGGGTCGTCGGCGAACCAGATGCCCCACGAGTCCGGCGCCGTGCCGATGTGGATGTTCATACTGCCGCACCGGGCGGGAGGCCGAGCAGCCGCGCCGTATTGCCGCCGAGGATCAGGCACTTCTCCTCCGGCGTCAGAAAATCGCAGTGCATTCGGATGAAGTCCACCGCCTGCCGGTAGGTACACCAGGTGCCGCCAGCAAAGGGCATATCCGAACCCCATAGCAGCTTCTCCACTCCGGCGCGCTCGCACAGGCGCTTCACCAGCTCCTGGCCCTGGGGGAACGGGTAGTCCGGCCACTTGGCCGGGATCAGAACCTCGGCGTAGATGTTCGGGCGCGCCAGCAACTCCCAGACCGGCTCGGGGATGCCGATCTTGTGGATGATGGCGGACGGCACCAGGCCGTGTGTGATGACACTGGGGATATCCGGATTGACCTCTGCCCACCGGGCCAGCTCGGCCACCCGCTCAAGAAAACCGGCGATCCGATTGGCGCGGCGCGCGTCGAGATACCACCACAGCGAGAGGTCCAGCTCCCGCACCTTGTCCCACAGCGGCTTGAACCGGGCGTCATCGATGTGGTCGACATAGCCGCGCAAGGAGAACAGTTCCACGCTGTAGTACAGACCCCGGCAGTTAAATTCGCGCACAGCCCGTTCCAAGCGGGCCAGCTGGTCGGGCTGATCGGCGTCCGGCTCGCGGATCTGGGCCAGGCCGATAAAGCGGCCCGGATAGCGCCGCATGGCTGTGCCGTAGTAAGCGTCAATGTCCAGGCCATACACGTGATCGCTCTGCAGCACGCCCACGTCCACGCCTGCGAAGTCCATCTCGGCGATCATGCGCTCCGGGGTCGCCTCGAGGTTTTCAAGGCCGGGCGGGTAGAGCTGGACATAGTAGTCCTCGCCGCCAATCGTGAACTCGGCCTGGCCGTACCGCCCCATCCGGAAGTTGATATCGGGCATCGCATCGATGCCGTCCCCGGGGAAGTTCAGCAGCGGCTCGGAGACCGGCGCGCCATCGCGAAGCCGGCGGATCTCGGTGAAGTCGCGGATGTGATACTGCCACAGGCGCATCGTCAGGGCCGCACTCTCCGGCCCTGAACCGGTCCCAAAGCGCGGGAAGATGTGGGAGTGCGCGTCGATGACCTTGGTCCGCTGCTCCGGCGGGGTGGCGTCCTCATAGCGCCAACCGCCCCCAAAAAACGTCATCCGTCGCTCGGCAGTCATGTCAACTCCTTGTAGAGAATGGCCTGGCGTGCTTCATGCCGGCTCAGCTCCCATGCCAGACGTTACCCTGTGGGTCGATGCGGCTCACCCGCCGCCGGCCGGAGTACAGCACCGCCTTGAGCTCCACGCTGCGGCTTTCCCCCGGGCCGACCACTAGGTGGGTGCTGGTCTTCTGGATAACGGCCGGAAGCCCGTGGCCGGGGTAACTGCTGTTGGGTTCGATGGCGGTGACATAGGCGGCGCCGAAAAACGGAAACCCGCGCACGCCGCCGGTCTCCTGCCAAAAACACGCATACGGGAACTGGCGGCCGTCCCACACTAGGCCGGCGCCAAAGCCCAGGGCCGGGTTGGTGATCGCGTACCAACTGTGCTCGAAGTCCTTCAAGAACAGCACGCGCGAGTGGCCGGACCCAGGGGCCGGCAGGCGCGAGAGGTCCAAGGGCTCGCCGCGCCGGTCGGCGATCACCGGCCAGCGCCCGGCCTGGCCGAGGGGGAGGTCGTTGCCCGGCACGTCATAGCAGTCGTCGGTCTCGATCAGGCGCGCGCCGGTGTCGATGACGCTGTCCGGCGACACGAGGGGCGCGCCAAAGGCCGGATGATGGCCCCACATGCAGTCCATCGCGTCGGGGCCATCGTTGGTGATGGTCTCGCGGATCGACAGCACCGGCCGGTGGGCATCGAGCGCCATCTGCCGCTCGATCCGAAACGGACTTTTGAGCAAGGTCACGCCGAGGGTGACGGACGCCCGCGCCTGATCCACGTCCACGGCGCCAACCTGCCAGCCGGTCCGGGCCGCCTCGCCGTGAAAATCGAGCGGGGCGCCCTCGTGTTCCACCGCCGGGCCGAAGTTGGGGAAGATGGTCTGCAAGCCGCCGCGGTAGTGGGTGATCCACACGGCGAGCGAGTCGCCGGCGGTGGGAGGCCCGACGCCCGGCTCGCGCGGAGGCCGCGGCGGCTTCCACAGCACATCCACACCCTGCGGCTTGTACACCAAGGTGTGGATGTCCGCGCCCTGGTCGAGCAAGATGGTGGTGGAGAGCCAGTCGTTCTCCAACACCAGCGCCCGGCAGGCGCGGCCGACGACTGTCTCGGTGAGAGTGGGGGGCGGCACGCGGGAGGCTCCTCGCTAGATCCCTGGCACGTAGCCGCGGCCCCATTGCTCTTTGCGCGGCTCGCGGAAGTCGCCGGTGAGTGGCATGATCGCGCCCTGGCCGCCGTCAAAGCACAACGTCTGCCCGATGATGTAGCGCGCGTCATCGGAGGCCAGGAAGATCGCCAGCCGGCCGAGGTCCCGCGGCTTGCCGATAAAGCCCGCCGGGATGGCGCTGGCCGAGGCGGATTCGTCGAAGTCCTTGAGGACTTTGAGGTGGTTTTCCACCTGGATCCAGCCCGGCGGGCTGGCGTTGACGCGAATGCCCTTGGGCGCCATCTCCAGCGCCAGTACCCGCGTAAAGGCCACGATCGCCGCCTTGGTGCCGGCGTACACGGTGTGCTCGGTCATGGCGTAGAACGCGTGGTTCGAGGCCAGGTTAATGACCACGCCATCTCCCTGGGCGGCCATCGCCGGCGCGGCGGCCTGGGTGACAAAGAACATTGCGCGGATGTTGACGTTATAGAGCAGGTCGAACTGCGCGACGGTCACCTGCTCGAACGGCCGGTTCATGGTGATGCCGGCGTTGTTGACCAGCACATCCAGCCCGCCCAGATACTCCTGGACCTGCGGGACCAGCGCCTTGACCTGGGCGATGTCATTGAAGTCAGCCTTGAACGCCGCCGCTTTCCCCCCGGCGCTCCGGATCTCCTCGACGGCCGCGAGGGCGCCCACCGCGTCGTGGGGATAGTGCAGGGCCACTGCTGCGCCCTCGCGGGCGAACTCCAACGCCACGCCGCGGCCGATGCCCGTGTCAGAGCCGGTGACAAGCACGCGCTTGTCCTGCATCCGTCGCATGTCAGTCATGGGCTTGCTCTCCTGTTTCTGAAAGTAAGTGGCGCAGATAGGCGAGGTTGTGCGGCATCGCCACGCGCGGATCGGCCTCGCCCTGGTACTCGAACAGCAGGCGGCCGTCGTACTTCAGGCGCCGCAGCTCTCGCACGATCAACGGGATGTCGATCACGCCGCGATCAAGGTCGCCGCCGGCGTACAGCTGTCCGTCATCGGCGGCGAGGGCGCGCGCAGCGCTCTCCCCGGCGGCCAGTTGGCGGCAGTTCTTCATGTGCACGTGCACGACGTAGGGCCACATCGCCTGGAGCGCCTCAAGCGGGTCCTCGCCCACAAAGACCGTGGCGCAGGCGTCGAAGATCAGCCGGAAGGCGGGCGAGGCCACCGCTGCGCACAGGTCCCGGCAGTCCGCGCCGCGGCCCATCAACGGGCGCAGTGGCGGGAAGTCGATGTTCTCGGCCAGCACCGTGACGCCGACCCGCTCGGCATGCTCGGCGCATGCGCGCAGCCCCTCGGCCAGCCAGCCGCGCTGCTGAGCGAGCGGCGCGTTGCTGGGCTGGGTGGCCGCGACCAGCATGGCGTAGGGCGCGCCCAAATCCGCTGTCCGGTCGAGCAGGGCGAAAGCGGCATCCAGGGCAGGCCGGCGCTCGGCCCCCGGCACGATCAGATCCACAAAGATGATGTAGCTGGCGATCGGTAGACCGGCGTCGGCGGCCAGGGCCTTCAGCCGCGCCGGCGAGTAGTCCTCCCAATAGCCGTGCATCAGCTCCACGCCGGCCAGACCGAGCGAACCGTAGAAGGCGATCGCCTCCTCGCGCGTCAGGTAGCCGGGATCGGGCTTGGGGTGAAAGAAGCGCTCCTTCAGAGCCCAGTCCGAGTTGTAGTCCACGCAGGTGAGTCGAATCGGCATGGGCGTCTTCCTCACGTCAGGCCAAACTGCGCCAGATGCTCACGCGACCGCTGCATCGCCTGGTGGATGGCCTCCAGCGGCGGACCCTCGCCGCCCTGGAACTCGACCTCGACGCTGAACGGGCCAGTGTAACCGGCCTGCTGAAACATGGCCATCAGCCTCCCAAAATCCACATGGCCCGCGCCCAGCGCGGGGAAATCCCAGATGCGCGCGCCGCCGACCTTGTCTTTGAGGTGGCAGTGCGCGACGAGCGGCAGCGCCTCCGGCAGGTCGGCCTCGGCCGGGACGCCGGCGAAGTACTCGCTGTTCGCGGTGTCGTAGTTGATCCGCACCGCCGGATGGTTGACCTTTTCTAGGAGCAGGCGCGTCTTCAGGCCCGTGCCGGTGAGCGTGCCGTGAATCTCAATCCCCATGATCACTTGGCGGGTCGCGGCCTCGTCCGCAAGCCCGTGTATGCCGCGCAGGAAGGCGGCCTCATCTTCATCTTCGTTGGAGGGGCCGCCGACGGCGGTGTTCATAATCCCCAAACCCAGCCGTTCGCACAGCCGCAGCGCCCGCTGGGCGACCTCCTGTCCGGCAGGGGTAGTCAGGTCCGAATGCGCGCTCAGGCTGATTGGGATCAGGCCGGCGGCATTCAGTTGGCGGAGGAGGCCGTTGAGGGTCCGCTCGTCGGCGTTGAGCGGCACGTGCTCAACTACACCCGGGATTGCCGCGAGCTCGACGTGGCGATAGCCTGCGGCAGCAATGCCATCGAGGGCGGTCGCGAGGCTGTGGCGATGGTAACTGCCGGTGTTTGCGCTCAAACGGTTTTGCATAGCGCCGTCCTTTTTGCTCATTGCGGTGCTTCCGCGCGCATCTGGTCGAGGGCTTGGCGCGCGGCGCCTGCCATGAAGCCCAAGTCGCCGCCCAGGGTCATCCACTTGACCCCGCGCTGAATCCATTGGCGCATCGCCTCCGGCCCGCCGCCCACCGCCACGCTGGCCCACACGTCCGTGGCGCGCGCCTTGGCCACCACCATCTCCATGGCCTGCACAACGGTGGGATGATCGGGTTGGCCCATCATCCCCATCGACCCGGACAGGTCGTTCGGGCCTACGAGGACTCCGGTCAGGCCGGGCGTCACCAAGATCTCATCCAGATCGCGCACGGCATCGATGTGCTCGATCTGGATCATTACCAAGATAGACGCGTTGGCCAGGCGGCAGAACTCAGGGCCGCCGAGCTGGCCGAAATTCGCGGGACGGCGGGGGCCATAGCCGCGTATGCCTTCGGGCGGATACCGGCAGGCGGCCACCGCAGCGCGCGCCTCGGCCGCTGTTCGCACCATGGGCACGATCACGCCATCGGCCCCCATGTCCAGAACCGGCTTGATCAGCACCGGGTCATTCCAGCGCACTCGCACGATACAGGCGGCCTCGGCCCCCCGGGCGGCCACGATGTGCCGCTCGATCGTCTCCAGCGAGAAGGCAGTATGCTCCATCTCGATCCACAAGAAGTCGAAGGCTTGGCTAAGGATCTCGGTGACGGTCGGGTCGCTGGAGGAGATTAGGGCGCCGAGACACACCTGTCCGGCGTGGATCTTGTGTCGGAATTTGTTGGCGTTTTCCATGGGTTGCTCCTTGCCGATTAGCGGCGATAGATCCGATGATTGAACTCCCGATAATGTTGGCCGGCCGCCTGAAGTGCAGTTAGGCCCGTGCACGGGCGGCCTAGCGTAGCGGCGCGCGTCCGCGGGAGGCCCAAGCCTACTCTCCATGGACCAATTTGACGGCCTCCCCGCTCCGCGCGGAGCGGTAGGCGGCCTCCAGCACGCGCACGCCCATCAGCCCGTTCCGCGCCGCGCAGGCGGGGGGGGCGTCGTGGACGACGCAGTCGACAAACCGATCGATCTGGGCGGCGTACATCGGCGCGGTGATGTGCTCGGCCGCGGCCGGCCACGCTGGACGAAACACTCCCGGGACGCCGCTCAGCGCACTGCGGACCTCGGCCGGGAACGTCCGGGCGTAGCCCTGGACGCCAAACAACTCCAACGCGCCGTGCGGGCTGGCGGCATGGACATGGCGCCAGCCGGCCTCAAGCTCGGCCACCATCCCATTGTCGTACTCGATGATCACGGTGGCCGTGTCCTCCACCTGGATCGGCTGAAAGCGGGTTCCGATCCGAGCGAACACGGTCACCGGACGCGGCTGGTCATCAAACACATAGGAGATGGTGTCGATGGAGTGGATGCCGATGTCGGTCAGGGCGCCGCCGCCGGCGAACTCAGGCTGCACGAACCAACTGTTGGCTGGCGGCCCGGCGCCGGCCAGCACGGCGTGGGCGCGGACCTTGAAGATGTCGCCAAGCGTCCCGGCCGCGACCACGGCGCGCAGGCAGGCGTACTCGTGGCTGCTGCGCCAGGGATGGGCGACCACCAGCTTGCGGCCGGCGGCGGCCGCCGCCGCCAGCATGGCCTCGGCTTCGGCCACATTTATTGCCAGCGGCTTCTCGCACAGCACGTGCTTGCCGGCCCGCAGCATGGCGATCGAGGCCGGCGCATGCAGATAGTTGGGCAGGGCGTTTACGATGGCGTCAATCTCTGGGTCGGCTGCCATCCGGGCGAAGTCGGTGTAGGTCTTTTCGATCCCGTGGCCCTGCGCCAGTTGCGCCAGCGACTCGGGGCGTTGGTTCCCCAGCGCCGTCACCTGGATGCGCGGATTGGCCAGCAACGCCGGAAGGTGAAATTCACGCACGATGGCCCCCGTCCCCAACACCCCGATGCGTAAGCGATCTGGCATGGCTTATGGCCCTCAAGGCAGCCGGTTGTGGTACACAGCCGGAAACGTCGTTGATTGGCGAAAGGCCTCGGCAAAGCGCACGCTGGCCTGCAGACCCCGGAACGCGGAACCGATCTCCATGAACTCCAGCAGCGTCAAGCCGTAGCGCTCCCGCATCAGTTCGAGCTGGCTCTGATGCGCGGACAGCATCTGTCGTTTGAGCGCCATCGTCGCGCTGATGTCGACATAGGTCTGCGGGGTGAAGTTGATCCCGGCGATGGTGTCCATGAAATACAGATCGGGGATCGCCTCCAGGGGCGGATGCTGAGTCGGGATGTTCTGCTGGACCACCATCACGCGGATGCTCCACAGGATCTGCCCGGTGGCGAGGTGGTCGGGGTGGTAGTCATTCACCGGGTCGTGCGTGATGATCACATCCGGCCGGGCCTCCCGCACCAGCTCAATGTACCGTTGGCGGGTGCCGTCGTTGTCGTACAAACGCCGCTCAGGATAGCCCAGCCACACCGGCTGGGCGCCGATCACGGCGGCCGCGGCGCGCGCCTCGGCCTGGCGAATGCGGCTGATCTCATGTTCGGGCAACGTGGTGGAGCCGCCGGCGCCATCGGTCGAGACCGCCATAAACACCGTGTCGCCCCGTTCGGTGTACCGGGCCAACGTCCCCGCACACAGAATTTCCAAGTCATCCGGGTGAGCGCCGACGGCCAGAACTCTCATGGATTACCTCCCAGGTAAACGCAGGCCTCAGGCGACCGCAGCCAGCGCCTTCGCCCGGCTGACCGCCGATGCGGAGTCGCGGGCGTACCAGCGCGCGGCCAGCGGGGCGAAGGGTTCATCGCAGGTACTTGCCAGCAGCCCGGTGGAACACTGGCGCACCTCGGCTTCGCCATCGCGCATGGTGACGCCACGCACAGGTGCAGGTCAGACACGCCGATACTGATGTTAAACGAGCGCGCCAATAGGGCGTCCGTGTTGGGCACCACCCTTTCATAAAGATCGCATGGACCCGTCCCGGCTGGTGTAGGGCGAGCATGCAAACGGGCATTGCACCGGCGTGACCGTGCGCTGTTCCAGAGTGAGCTCCTTGTTGTTGTACACATGCCAGCACGCCTGGCCATCACCTGGGTGCCCAGATCGGCTGTGATGCGCCGGGCGATGTCCGCCGTGGGCAACATCACTGTCAGCGTCTGAATGCGCGCCCGCATCGCCTCTGCCGCGCGCGGGGTGAAGGCCTTGTTGACCAGCGAGCGCATCCGAGTAAGGTCGTGGGCTCGGAGTTGCCCAACATCAACGAGAGGTGCTCGCGCACGGCGCGCGCTTGCTCCCGCGCGGAAACAGACAGCAATGTGCGCCCCGACCGCGGGCCAGTTGGAAGACACGTTCGCCTGCCGGAGCGGGGCCTCCGTCTCCTCGTAACCGGTGATGACCCATCCGCCGATGCCCTCGCTCCAGCGAATGCTACCCTCCGCTCGCATAGGTTCATAGAACGGATACGGATCGGCCACGCTGTCTGGCTGGAGTTGCAAGTAGCGCTCAAACGCCAGATCGCTTTCCTTCAACATCGTATTTTGCTCACTTGTTTAGTCTAACCCAACCTGATACAGCGGCAGTTGGCCTTGCGCGATCCGGTTGACGTTGTCCGCCGCCATCGCCACCCGATTCCGGATCGTGCCGTCCGTCAGGCCGGCCACGTGCGGCAGGGCCACGACGTTCGGCAGGCCGTAGACCGGCCGCGCTGGATCGGGTGGCTCGTCGGAGAACACGTCCAGGCCGGCCCCGCCCAATCGGCCCTCGAGCAGTGCCGCATACAACGCCTCCTCGTCCGCCAGCGCGCCGCGGGCGACGTTGATCACGCACGCGCCGGGCTTCATCAAGCCGATCCGGCGGGCGTCCAGGATGTGGCGGGTCTGCTCGTTGAGATGCAGATGCAGTGAGAGGTAGTCACTCTCGGCGATCACGCGGTCGAGGTCGGCAGGCGTGCCCAGAAAGTCCGGGCCGATCTCGCGCACGATCTCGGGCTCGATCTGGCGGACGTCCACGCCAATGATCCTCATCCCGAACGACCTGGCGCGCCGGGCCAGCTCCTGTCCGCTGGCGCCAAAACCGATGATGCCGAGCACGGCGCCGCTCACCGTTCGCCCCATCGGCTTCCCAAATCCGCGCGCGCGGAAGGTGGCGTCGGCGTCGCGGAACCGGCGCGCCAGCATCAGGATCATCATCATGGCGCACTCCGCCAGCGCCACGCCGGATGAGGCGCCCGGGCAGTTAGCCGCCAGCATCCCTTTGCTGCGGATGTAGGCGACATCGACATGGTCCAGCCCGGTGCCGATGATCTGCCACAGCCGGCAGTTCACGGCGGAGTCC
>SXGR01507768.1_pt1 | contig 28891 bp, 14 predicted proteins | sample 3174711 | NCBI WGS metagenome assembly SXGR01 (sample SAMN11356860, study PRJNA531348) | freshwater metagenome | isolation source: freshwater sample F1-60 | place: China: Fuxian Lake, Yuxi | collected 2017-12-25
ATCGTCGGCGAGGATGATGACGAGGTTGGGGCGGGCGGGAGGTGGCGCGGCCGCGCCGGGGGCGGGCGTCGCCGCGGTGGCGGTCGCGATGACGAGGAGGGCGGTGGTGCGGACGACGAATGGGCGCATGGGGAAATTTTTTTGGACCACAGATGGCACGGATAAAACGGATAAAGGCAGGGCGCGTTGAGAATGCGGTCTGTAGGAGTCGTGTAATCCGCGGTAGATGGTTTTTGGAAAGGGCCGGTCGGAAAAGTACCCTACTCTCAGAAGGAGCCTTTAACGCCGAAAGTCCAGAGGGCGCCGAAGTCGGTGGATTGGCGGAAGCGGGCGCTGGCGGGAGTTTGGGGGCCGGAGATGATGATGCGTTCGGTTTGGTCGTTCACGTTGCGGAGGTTGAAAAAGAACGCGAGGTTGCGGCGCAGGGCAACTTCGCCGAGGACGTCGATGTAGAGACGGTCGTCGCGCCAGTTGTAGATGGCGGGGCCGATGCGATCGGTGCCAGTCGCGGTGATTTGGCCCTGACGACGCTGGCCCTGGTAGTTAAAATTTACGCGGAGGTTGTAGCGGGGGCGCGTGAGGCTGACGCCCCCGTTGGCGCCTTTCGGCTGATAGCCGGAGAAGAAATCGGCGGCGGCGCCGGTGACGCGTTGGCGGCTCAGGTTGCCGAAGACTTGGAGGCCGCGGGCCCAGTGGGGGAGAAAGGTGAGCGCCTGCTTATAGTTGATGTCGAAGCCCTCGACGCGGGTGGAGGTGGCGAGGTTGTACTGGGTGGCGACGTCGTATTTGCCGTAGACGGCGGGATCGAGGCCGTAAAGGGCGAGGAATTCGGAGGTGGGGGCGGCGTTATTTTGGGCGAAGAAGTTTTCGAAGTCGCGGCGGAAGGCGCCGGCGGAGAGAACCCCGACGCCGGGAAAATAATATTCGAGGCGGACCATTTTGGTGCGGGCGAACCACGGTTTGATGCCGATATTCGCGACGGTGGTGACGTTGGTGGGGGAGGCGGGCGACTCGGTGTCGGGGAGGGTGACGCCGCCGGTGTAGAGATCGAAATTGGGTCGGCCGATGGAATGGTAGTAGGCGGCGCGGGCGGTGAGATTTTCGCGGAGCGCGTAGCTGGCGTTGAGGCTCGGGAAGAGCGTGAGGTAGTCCTTCTTCGCGTGCGTGCCGCGGAAGATGCGGGTGAGCTGGGCGGAGGCGAGGGCGTCGGAGGTGATGGCGAGCGGGCGGCCGTTGGTGCCGAGGAGAATCTTGCCGGAGGCGTCGCGCTGGTAGTTGCGGGTGGGGTCGTTGAGGGGGCCCGCGCCGTCGAGGTTGGTCTGCTCGGCGCGGAGGCCGCCGACGAGCTTGAGGCGATTTTCGAGGAAGCTAACATCGCTGCGGACGAACCCGGCGATGATCCGTTCGCGGGCGAAGCGCGAGTTATTGACGTTGGAAATGTAGGTGGTGGCGGGGACCGTGGTGAACTGCGCGGGCGTGGACTGGAAGAACTGATACAGGCGGTCGTTGCCGATTCGTTGGGTGAGCGGAAAGCCGAACGGTGCGGTCTCCTGCGAGACGGACGGGTCGAGAAAGCGCGCGGCGTAATCGTCGTTGCCGAGGGGCGTGGTGCTGGCGCGGCCATCGGCGCCGACGAAGTTGTAGGTCGGCTGGTTGAACGCGTTGTCGCGCTGGGAGACGAGCCAGTTGACGCCGCTTTTTAGGGAGAACGGAACCGGGCCGCGGAAATCGCGGCTGGCGGTGACGTAGGCGTTGCGGCGGAGATCGGCGATGACGCTCTCGGTGCTGTTGGCGGTGGCGAGCGAGTAGGAGGCGAGACTGTAAGGATCGACGGTAGCGCCGGTGGTGCCATCGGTGATGGTGAGGCGAGCGGGGCGGCCGGGGTCGTCGGGCTGGATATCGTCGAACGCCATGGTGAGGCCGGTGCGGCGGGAGGTGGCGTTGAAGAAGCGTCCGACCTGGACGTCGACGTGGTTGTTGACGTTGGAGGAGGAGGTGCCGGCGGCCTCGAATTTCCAGACGGGGCCGCGGTGATACCAGAAGAGCGTGGGCATGGCGGTTTTGTTGACGCGCTCGCGGCCCTCGGTGGCGAGGATGAGTTCGGCGGCGCCGACGCGACTGCGCGTGGACGTGAGGGAGAACCCGGCGGGATCGACCTGGTTTATCTGAAAGGCGAGGGATTTGTTGTAGTAACCGATGGTCGTGCGGGCGGCGTGGAAACCGAGGGAGATGCGGTCGTGAGGGGAGACCCGGAAGTCCAGTGTAATGCCGAGGGAGAGACGCGTCGTGAATTTTCCACCGTCCTCGTAGGAGTAGCGCGAGAGGTAGGGCAGGTCGGGCGTGGTGTGGGGAAACGCGACGCCGTTGGTGATGGCGCTGGCTCCGCGCCAGAGTGCGACGGGCGTATCCTGCGGGGAGAATTGAGATGCGGAGCCGGCCGAGACGGTGTAGCCGAAGGATTTACCGACAGGTGCGGAATAGCTGAAATCGGCGCCGGGGCGGATCTTGTTCGTCGCGTGGCCGCGCGGGCCGGGCGTGGTGCTGAGGCTCTTATGGTTGTCCCGCATGAGCGCGGAGACGGAGTAGTTGAAGAGCGGCTTGGTGCGTTCGAACGCGCTGCGCGGGACGAGATTCACGGTGCCGGCGAGGGCGGAGCCGGGCGACTCGGGGGTCGGCGAGTATTCGATTTCGACGCGCGAAAGATTGTTGGTGGAGAAAAAATCCATGTTGAACGAGCGACCGCGACCACCGTCGCCGCTGGAGCTGGCCATGCTGAGGCCGCCGAGGGTGACGGGCACGTTGTCGGGCGGGACGCCGTTGATGGAGATAGAGCGGGCGTTGCCGCCGACGTAGTCGACGGAGACGCCGGGCAGGAATTTGAGGAACTCACCGACATTGCCCTCGGCGACGGCGCCGAATTCGTCGGTGGAGACGACGTTTTTCACGTTGGCGGCGAAGCGTTGCTCGTTGATCGCGAGCGCGGCGGCGTCCATCTCGCGGTGGGTGGCGACGACGAAGGCGGCGAGTTTGAGGGCTTCGGTGGCGGAGGGGTCGTTGGCGGACGGAGTGGTGGGGTAAGTCGGAGCCACGCGGAGGGAATCGAGCGTCACGTCACGCGTCGCGGTTTGGCCGGCGGCGACGATGATGGTTGTGCGGGAAGGAGTGAGGCCGGTGAAAAAGGCTATGAGCGTGGCGCTGCCGGCGGGGATCTCGGCGAGGCGATAGGAGCCGAGTGCGTCGGTGAACGTTTCCAGTGCGGTGCCCTCGACGGTGACGCGGACGTTGACGAGGTAACGTCCCGTGGCGGCGTGGACAACCCGGCCCGCGATGACGCCGGTGGCGGGCTGAGTGGGTGGGGCGGAGGGTTGGGCGGTGAGGGAGGTGGTGAAGGATAGGAGGAGAGCGAGCGCGGCGAGAAAGGGGGCGAGGGCGAAAGAGCGATTCATGGGCGGGTGGGGGTTGGGTGGGGAAAGGCGGACGGAAGTCCGCCCTGCTTTCAGAATTTGCCCTTGAGGCCGAAGGTCCAGAGGGCGGCGAAATCGATGCGTTGGCGGAACTGCGCGTGCGCCGGCGTGCTGGGGCCGGCGATCTCGAAGTCTTCGGTGGCGTCGTTGAGGTTGCGGAGATTGGCGAAGAGGGCGAAGCGACGGGAGAGGTTATACTCGCCGAGCACGTCAATATAGAGGCGCTTGTTACCCCAGTTGTAGGTGCCGGGCTCGATGGACGTGCCGGCGGCGACGAGGCCGCGACGCTGGCGACCGCGATAATTCCAATGCATGCGGACGCTGTAGCGTTCGCGAGTGAGACTCGCGCCCCAGCTCGCGCTGCGTGGGATGAAGCCGGCAAAATTATCGGCACCCTCGCCGGTGGCGCGGAGACCGGTGGCGTTGGCAAAGACCTGCACGCCGCGCGCCCAGGGCGGGAGAAACGTGAGGGTCTGACGGTAGTCGAATTCGAGTCCGGTCATCGTGAGAATGCCGGGGACGTTGTATTGCGTGGAGACCTCAAAGCCGCCGTAAGTGGCGGGATCGAGTTCGTAGAGGGCAAGCAGCTCGGGCGTGGCAGCGGCGGCGCGCGTATTCCAGAAATTTGTGAAGTCGCGGCGGAAGGCACCGATAGAAATCTGGCCAACGCGTTCGAAGTAATATTCGAGACGGAACTTGGTGGTTTTGGCGGCCCAAGCTTTCACCCCGGGGTTGTTGACGGTGATGCGGTTATTGGCGCTGGCGGGGAGGGAGGTGTCGGGGAGAGTGACGCCGCCGGCGTATTGGTTGAAATCGGGCCGACCGACGGACCAGTAGTAGGCACTGCGGGCGATGAGATTTTCGTGGAGCGTATAGCTCGTGTTGATACTGGGGAACAGGCGGAGGTATTCCTTTTCGGCGAGGAGGCCGCGCTCGAGGAAGGTAAGGCGCGAGACGGCGAGGGCGTCGGTCGCGATGGCGACGGGGCGACCGTTGGCTCCGAGGAGGAGGCGGCCGGCGGAATCGCGCTGGAAGTTCAGTGTGGGATCGCTGCGCGGGCCCGCGGCCTCGACGTTGGTCTGCTCAGCGCGCAGGCCAGTGACGATTTTCAGGCGACGGTCGAGGAAGGCGGCGTCGCCGCGAAGGAAGGCGGAAGAGATGGTTTCCTCGGCATATTTGGAATTACTTACGGTGGAGCGATACTGGGCGTTGGCATCGACGGTGAAATGCGCGGGTGCGGCGACGTAGTGGGCGTACAGCTGGGTGTTGCTGACCCAATCGATCTGCGGGAAGCCGAAGGGTGCGATGCGTTGGGAAAAATCGCGGTCGATGAACTGGGCGGCGCTCTCGGTGCCAGTGTGCGTAAATGTGGTGGACATACCGCGGGTGTCGCGCTCGGAGACGCGCACATCGAGGCCGGCCTTGAGCGTGAAAGGCACGCGCCACGTGAAATCGCGCGCGGCGTTGACGTAGGCGGTCTGGCGGCGGTCGCTGGAATCGCGGGGATTCGACGTGGTGTTGGCGACGGTCTTGGTATCGAGGCGGTAGGGGTCGAGCGGAGCGCCGGTGACGCCATCGGCGACGGTGATGCGGCCGGGGCGGAGGTAGAAGATATCGTCGAACGCGATGGTGAGATTGCTGCGCACGGCGGTCATGTTGTTGAAGAAACCGAAATCGATATCGCGGTCCGAGTTGGTCGAGCGCGAGAAGCCAAGGCCGCCCTCGGCCTTCCACACGGGGCCGGTATGGCGCCACGTGAAGGTCGGCATGGTGGTGCGATTGGTGCGGTTGATCGCATTGTTGAGCGTCGTGACGTTGCCGGCGCCGGTCCCGCGGTCGCCACGGGTGAAGGTGGGCGAGAAGTTGCCGGGGAGAATGCGGCCGATGGTGAACGTCAGCGTGCGGGCGAAGAAATCGACGTAGTTTTGCGTCGCTTGGAAAGCAAACGAAAGGCGGTCGCGGTCGGTGAGACGGTAGTCGACGCTCGCGCCGAAGGAGGTGCGGCCGGTCTCCTTCAAGTCGTCGCGCACGGCGAAATCGGTGAGGTAGGGACGGTCGGAGGTGGTGTTGGGAAACGTGCCACCGTTGGTCACGGCGCCTGCGCCACGCCACGTGAGCTGCACGAAATCTTGCGGGGAAAATTGCGTGGCGTGATTGGCGGAGACGGTGAAGCCGAGGCGCTTGTTAACGGGTACGGAGTAGGAGAAATCGAAACCGGGGTGGACCTTGCGACGAGGCTCGTGGGTGGGGCCGGGGGTTTTGCTGAAGTGCCGGTCGTTGTCGCGCATCATGAGAAAGAGGCTGCCCTGCAGCTCGGCGCGGGCGCGTTCGAAGGCGGAGCGCGGGACGAGGTTCACGGAGCCAGCGAGGGCGGCGCCGGGCGATTCGGGGGTGGGCGAGTGGAGGACCTCGACGCGGGAGACGTTATTGATCGAGACGAAGTCGAGGGCGGTGGCGCGACCGGTGCCGCCGACGCCTGCGCTGGAGAGATCGAAGCCGCCGACGGTGACAGGGACGTTGCCGCTCGGGGCGCCGCCGATGGAGATGTTGCGGGCATTGCCGCCACCGTAGTCGATGGAGACGCCGGGCATGAATTTGAGCAGCTCGGCGACGTTGCCCTCGGCGACCTGACCGAATTCCTGGGCGGAAACGACGTTTTTGATTTCAGCGGCGAAGCGCTGCTCGTTGATGGCGAGTGCGGAGCCGTCCATGCTCGTCATGCCGACCACAAACGCATCGAGCTTGACCACGCTCGGGCCCGTCGCCGCGTCGCCGGATTTCCCCGACGGCACGGCGTCGGCCGCGGTCAAGTTGATCGTGTGCTGCGCGATGCCGCCTGCAGCGATGGTGACGGTCGTCGTGCTCGGCGGCAGGCCGGTGCGAAACGCGAGCACCTGCGCCGTACCCGCGGGCACCCCCGCGAGGCGATAGTTCCCGTCGGCATCGGTGAACGTTTCCAACGTCGTGCCGGCGACGGTGAGCCGCACTCGCTCAACGTAGGAACCGGTCGCGGGGTTGAATACGCGGCCCTCGATGGAGCCGGTGGTGGCTTGGGCACTGAGCGATGCGGTGAGGAGCGAGCACAGCGCGAGAAAGAGGAATGACGCGGAAGCGAGACGACGGAGCAGAGACGACGAGGGCAGTGGCATGGGCGGGGTGGGGTTGACTCGCTGGCGAGAACGAGAATGAGAACGAGAATGCGGGGGAGGGAAGTTGGCGGGGTTTGGGCCGAGCGAAGGCGAGGCCAACGGATCGTGGCGCGGGCGTGGCGGCGCAACAAGGGCGGACCCCACACATTCGCCTGACGATTTTGCACATTTACTTGCGGGCGTCCCGGACTTGGCGCAAGTCGCAGGGTGTCGGTGACACCCCATGGATCCACTTCCTACAACTTGGCAGGAAACGACGATCGACGGATCGCGCACTCGGCGATGGTCGCTTGACGCGAAGCAATGCCCGGAGCTCTCGACGCATCACATTGGCTGGCTTGGTATCGACACGGTTTACGCGCCCTATCGCCGTGTGCGGCTCGCGCCCTCTGGCAGTTTTTTCCTGGCGTGCCTCGAAGGTGAGGGCCGCGTGCTGCTCGAGGGCCGCTGGGAGCGGGTGACGGCCGGCTCGCTGTGCCTCGCCCCGCCGCGTGTGCTCAATGCGTTTCACGCGGTGCCCGGCAAGCGCTGGACGTTTGGCTGGGTGCGTTACGAAGAGGCCCCGTGGAGGAGGCCGTTCGTCGGCGCCAACTCCCCGCTGCGGCTCAAGCAGGGCACGGAGGAACTGGGCCGGGTGCTCGCGGGTTTACGCGCGGAGTGGGAGGGCGGGCGCGACGCCGCGCTCGTGCACCACTGGGTGAGCCTCGCGCACGGGCTCGTGGCCCGCGCGGCGCGACCGTGGCTCGGCGATTCGCGGATCGCGGACTTGTGGAGAATGGTCGCCGCCGACCTCACGACGGACTGGAAGCTCACCTCGCTGGCCGTGCGCTGCGCGCTCAGTCCCGAGCACCTGCGCCGAGTGTGCCGCCGAGAACTCGGCCGCACGCCGATGGAGCACGTGACCTATATGCGCATCCAGCAGGCGCAGGAATTCCTCGAGAACTCGGACGAAAAACTCGAGGCGCTCGCGCCACGCGTGGGCTACCGCAGCGCAGGGGTATTCTCGCGGGCGTTCGTCCGCTGCGTGGGCCTCACGCCGTCGCAGTACCGGGAGCGGCGGCGGGCCTGAGCACGGCGCCGTGCCGTTGGTGATTCCCAAATTTTTCGATGCACCCAGTGAACATTCCCCTCTGGCGACCGCAGGCAGTCCATGCTGCGGTGGTTCTGTTTTTTACGGTTGCTGCCAAGGGGCAGGACCCGCTGTCCGGCGCGCAACCGTTGTCGATGACGGGCGATTTTTCCGCGCAGATGGTCGCGGGAATCGGGCGATTTCTGGATGCCGAGACGCGCGCGGCGCCAGACGAACGCGCGGCATTTTGGAAGACAGATTTCACCAGTCGCGAGGCCTAGGAGAAATCGGTGGCGGCGAATCGGGAGCGCTTTGCGCGGATGATTGGCGTCGTCGATCCGCGCGTGGCGCGGCCGGAAATGGAGCTCGTGGCCACGGTCTCGGTGCCGGCGAAGGTGGCGGAGACGGAGCGTTTCACGGTCTCTGCGGTGCGCTGGCCGGTGCTCGACGGTGCATGGGGCGAGGGTCTGTGGCTGCAGTCCAAGGGTCGCGTGATTGCGCGGGTCGTCGCGATTCCCGATGCCGACGAGACGCCGGAGATGATCAGCGGAGTCGCGCCGGGACGCGGCACCGCGGCGGACTATGCGCGTCGGCTCGCGGAGCAAGGCTGCGAGGTTTTGGTGCCGACGATTCTCGATCGCGCTGACACGCACTCGGGCAACGCTGCGATTGGCCGGCGCACGAACCACCCGCACCGCGAGTGGATCTACCGGCAGTCCTACGAAAGGGGGCGGCACGTGATCGGCCTTGAAGTGCAGAAGATCCTGGCGGCGGTCGATCGGCTGGCGCGGGACGCCACCGCGCCAGGCCCGCCCGCCGGGGTCGAGACGCGGCGCGCGCTCGCCGGGAGGGCACCGCGCGTGCCGATTGGCGTCGCCGGCTGGTGCGAAGGCGGACTGCTCGCGCTGTACAGCGCTGCGCTCGAGCCGCGAATCGCGGCTGCGGCGGTGAGCGGATATTTTTCCCGGCGCGAAGAACTCTGGCGCGAGCCGATCTATCGCAATGTCTTCGGCCTCCTCCGCGAATTTGGCGACGCCGAGATCGCTCAACTGATTGTGCCGCGCGGTCTCGTGGTGGAGCACACGCGCGCGCCGGACGTTTCCGGGCCGCCTGCGCCGCGTGCTGGATTCGCCGGGGCCGCGCCCGGCAGAATCGCCACGCCGCCGTTCGCGGACGTGCGCGCCGAGGTGGCGCGTGCGCAGCGGCTCGCGGGGCCGTTTGCGGCGGCGATCTCGCTGACGAACGCGGCCCCCGAGGGTGGCAGCGGCGCAACCGATGGCGGCGCGGGATTTTTCCCCGACGCGACGCTCGCGGAATTCCTGCGCCGGCTCGCGCCCGCCGACACCCCGAGCACACTCGCGCCGCCGGGCACGGAGCCGCAGGACACGCGCCCCGCTTTTGATCCGGCCGCGCGCCAGTGGCGGCAGGTTGCCGAGCTTCAGCGCTTCACGCAGAGGCTGCTCCCGCTGTCGCACGCGGTGCGGGAAAATTTCCTCTGGAAAAAATCGCCCGTGCTGACGCCGGCGGCATGGCAGCAGGCGATGCGGCCTTACCGCGAAAAATTCTGGAGCGACGTGATCGGGCGGTTTCCGTCCGGCAAGGTGCCGCCGAATCCGCGCACGCGCCCGATCCTCGACCGGCCGGCGTGGGTCGCGCATGAGGTCGTGCTCGACGTGCTGCCGGATGTCTTTGCGTGGGTTTATCTGTTGTTGCCGAAAAACCTGAAACCCGGCGAACGGCGGCCGGTGGTTGTCGCGCAGCACGGGCTCGAAGGCCTGCCGGCCGACGTGATCAATGAGGACACGACGACCCGCACGTTCGGTGCCTACAAGGCGTTCGCGGCGCGGCTCGCGGAGCGCGGCTTTATCGTCTTCGCGCCGCACAATGCCTATCGCGGCGAGGAGGCGTTTCGCCTGCTGCAAAGGAAGGCTAATCCGCTCGGGAAATCGCTCTTCTCAATCATCCTCGCGCAGCACGAGGCGATGCTCGCGTGGCTCGCGACGCAGCCCAATGTCGATCCGGCGCGCATCGGCTTTTACGGCCTCTCCTACGGCGGCAAGACCGCGATGCGCGTGCCGGCGCTCCTCGACGGCTATGCGCTTTCCATCTGCTCGGCGGATTTCAACGAGTGGATTTGGAAGAACGTCACGACCGGCTGGACCGGCAGCTATATGTTTTCCAAGGAGTGGGAGATGCCGGAGTGGAATTTGGGAAACACGTTTGGCTACGCGGAGATGGCGGCGCTGATTGCGCCGCGACCCTTCATGGTCGAGCGCGGCCACGACGACGGCGTGGGGATCGACGAGTGGGTGGCCTTTGAGTTTGCGAAGGTGAACCGGCTCTACGCCCGCCTGAAAATCCCGGAGCGCACGCGGATCGAATTTTTCCACGGCCCGCACACGATCAATGGCGCGGGGACCTTCACGTTTCTCCACGAGCAGCTCGGCTGGCCAGAGCCGTGAGGGCTCCGCCGGAATTGCCGATGACGAAGCAACGATGCGGCATTCGCGACCCTACGCCGCCGCCAGCAGCTTCCGCGCGTTGCCCTGCATGATCGCGTGGAGCTGCGCGGTATCGAGCGGCGACTCGATCAGTTTCAGAATCGCGGTTTCCAACGGAAAATACGGCGCGTGCGATCCGAAGAGCGCACGCTCGACCGGCACGCGCGGGGACTTCGTCTCGGGTCGTGCGCCAATCATTCGGCCGACCATGCCGTTACTCTCCCAGCGCGAGATGTCGATCGCGGCGCTCGTCTCGCGCATGAGCTGCCCGAGGTCGCTGCCCTGCGCGTTGCCGGAGAAATGCAGCACCTGCACTTTGGCGGCGGGCACGGATTTCATCGCCGCAATCAACGGCGCCGCGACGACGGTGCCCGGCGAGATGGCGGGATGATGGACGCGCGAATCCTCCATTGAGAACGCGATCTGGAGCAACAGCCCGCGCTCGCGCGTGAGTGCGAGGAGGCGCGGCAAGTCCGGATGCCCGAGATCGAACGGCTGGTAGCCGGGAAAAATCCGCAGACCGGGCATTTTGAACACTTCGTGGCAGCGGCGGACGTCCTCTTCCCAATCAGGCCACGCGAGATTCACGCTGCCGATCGGGCGCAGGAGACCGCGGCCGTGTGCGCGGCATGCGGCGGCGAGGCGCTCGTTGACGCCGTTGATGTCTTTGTCGAGGAGCGCCTCGTAGCTGCCGGCCCACGCCTCGATCACGCGGTGTTTGCCCAGTTTGGCGACGAGCGCGGCGGTGTCGGAGTATTTGAGTTTCCGGAACGGCCAGCGGAACAGGTTGACGTTGGTGTCGATGATACCGGGCGAGGCGGGACGAGCGGCGGCGGCGACGGCCGCTGGTGACGAGCGGCTCAACGCGAGCGCGGCGCTGGCGAGCGCGGTGCGATTGAGAAACTGGCGGCGGTTCAGGTCGGGCATGGCGGGACGTGGGTTGCGGCGCGGGCCAGGGTTCACCGTTCGAGCTTCAGCCCCTTCCGTTTGAAAATGGGCGCGGCGAGCTGCCGGAAGTTGCCGCCGAAAACTTTCATGCGGTCCGCGCGCGAGAGATCGGCGTCGAGGACTTTGCCGAGCTCGGTCGCGTAGCTGCGGCTCGGGCCGTGGCCGCCCCAGACGATGCGATCGGTGCCGAGTTCCTTCACCGCGTAGTCTACCGAACCCGAGTGCGGATCGGAGCCGGCGAATTCGAGGAGTACGTTCTTCTGCGCGCGCACGGCGCGGATGCCGAGTTCCCAATCGCCGCCGGAGTGGCCGCAGATGAAGCGCACATGGGGGAATCGGCGCGCGAGTGCCACCACGTCCATCGGCGTGGATTCACCGGGGAGATTGTCGCGGCCGGGGAGGCGCGGCGTGCCGCCGACCTTGAGCCACGTGTGGATGTAGATCGTCGCGTCGAGCTCGGCGGCGAGGCGGATGATCGGGTCGTTGTTGGGGTGGCTGCACGCGACGCCGGTTTTGTTGCCGCCGACATATTTGATGCCGATGCACGGGCCGTTCCGTATCCATTTTTCCATCTTGGCGCAGCTCTCATCGGGGAATCCCGGATCAATCGGGGTGATGCCCGAGAGGCGATCCTGGTCGGTTTCGAGGATGGCGCGGACAGCGTCGTCGTGCGGCGCGGGCGTGAGGGGGTTGGCGAGCGTGCCGCCGATTTCGAGGGAGATGGAACGTTCGATGCCCATGCGTTCGACGTAGAAATTGTTGGCGCGGTATTGTGCTACGGGGTCGGACGCCGCGCCGTAGAAGCCGTGGAAGTGCGAGTCCCAGATGCGGAGGTCAACGAGTTCGTCGCGGGTGGGCAGGCCGTAGTCGGCGGGGTTGAGGTGAAATTCGCGCGGGGTCATCGCTGCGGGGCGTGGATTATGTCGCGCAGGGATCGGCGCGGCGGCGATGGGATGGAAACGAGTCAGATGACAAAGATGATTGAATCGTCGGCTCCGACGCGGGCGCCAGAAAAAAATCTTGGCATTTGGAATGCGATCACTGACGAATTACGCGGAGTTATCCACCCTGCTATCTCTGTTGTCGGCTCTTTCCCCGAGTCGCGCAGACGGTCCCTTGAACCCCATCTTGAACTCCATTGAACCATGAAAGCACTCTCGTATGTCGCCCTTCAGTTCCGGCCTGCGGCCAGCGCCGCGTTGCTGTTGTCGGTGGTGCTGGCCGCGATCGTTTCCCCGGTTTTCGCCCAAGGCTCGCTGACCGGCACGGTCTCGAATGCCGCCACGGGCGCGGCGCTTGAGGGTGCGCGCGTCGTCCTAAAAGGCACGGGCCTCGAAACGACGAGCGACCGTCAGGGCGTCTATCGTTTTGAAAACGCCCCGCCGGGCTCCGCGGTCGTCTCCGTGTCCTACACGGGCCTTTCCGTCACGAACATGGCGGTGGTGGTTTCCGCCACGGCGCCGACGCGGCGCGATGTCGGCCTCACCGCGGACATCTACAAATTGGAGAGCTTTGTGGTCTCGAGCGAGCGCGAGGGCAACGCCAAGGCCGTCACGCTGCAGCGCCTCAGCGAGGGCGTGAAGAGCATCGTCTCCGCCGACGCGTTCGGCGGTCTCGCCGGCAACCCCGCCGATCTCGCGATGCGGCTGCCGGGCGTCGAGGGCGAGTCCGTGGGCGGTGACATGCGCTACCTGCGCATCCGCGGCCTGCACCAGAATCTCTCGACCATCACGCAAGACGGCAACCGGCTCGCCGATGGTGGTTCGGCCGGCGCGACGCGTGAGTTTCAGTTCCAGACCGTGGGCTCCGACTCGATCGAGCGCATCGAAGTCACGAAGTCGCCCACGCCCGACATGGACGGCGACTCGATCGGCGGGGCGGTGAACCTTGTTTCCAAGTCCGCCTTCGACAGCTCGCCCGAGCGCCGCATCCGCGGCAGCGTGGGCGCGATCTGGCGCGCCATGGATCCGCGCGATATCGCGCGGCCCAACGCCTCGCTGTCCTACGCGGAAGTCTTCTTTGGCCGACTCGGCGTGAACCTCAACCTCGCCTACCGCCCGCACGGCTCGGTCATCGACATGTCGACGCAGAATTTCCAGCAGCTGCCCGTGGGCACCGAGGGCCCGGCCTACCAGTATTCGCACTCGATCCAGGATTTCCGGAATATCCGCACGCGGTCGGGCGCGGGCCTGCGGCTCGACTTCAAGCTCAACGACCGCGTGCGCTTCTTCGCCAACGCCCAGCTCAACAAGCACACGGAGCACGCCGCCAACAGCACCGCCACCTGGCAGACCAACCAAGCCATCGCCACCACCGACCCCGTCACCGGCGCGCTCACCGGCACCAACGGCATCACGCCCGGCTTCACCGACTCCGAGACCCGCGTGCGGCCGGTAGCGGCGAGCACCGTCACGCTCAGCTCGCAGGCGGCCTACAAGCTCGGCGACACGCTCACGCTCAACGCCGGTGGCGTGCACCGCTACCCCGGCCTGCTGATCGACTACGATCTCTACTCGTCGAAGTCGAAGGCGTATTACCCCGGCAACAACACCTTCAACTTCATCGCGCCCGGCGTGGGCTTCATCATCCGCCGCGACGACAAGCTGTTTCCCACCGTGCTGCCCAACGGCGGCGCCGACTGGACCCAGCTCCCCAGCTACACCCAGAACACCTACACCAGCGCGCGCACGGTCGGCTGGGACAATTATCTCGGCAGCTCGCTCAACTTGAAGAAAGCCTTCACGTCGCCGGTGCCCACTTACCTCAAGACCGGCCTCCGCTTCCGCGAGCAGACGCGCTTTCTCGACAACACGCCTTACACCACGCGCTACGTCGGGCCCGACGGCGTGATGGGCGTCAATCCCGCCACCGGCCGCAACGACGACAACCTCTCGCAGTTCGGCCTCGCCGCCCGGCCGTTCCCCGACACCGAGCTTGCGCGCTACGGCAATCTCCCGCTGCCGCCCTTCGTCGCCGACGGCCGCTCCCACAACCTCGACCCGCACATCGCCGCCAACCCCACGCATTGGGTTCGCAACCTCGCGACCGATCGTCAGGCCGCCTACAACAACAACCAGCAGTTCCAGGAGCAGATCGTGGCCGGCTACGTGATGGGCCATATGCAACTCGGCCGCTTCGGCGTGCTGGGTGGCGTGCGCGTGGAGGAGACCGAGACCAAGGGCGAGGGTGCGCGGCAGTTCCTCACGCCCGAGGAACGCGCGCGCCGCGCCGCGTGGGGCACGGCGCCGCTCACCGACGCCGAGATCGAGCGACGGACCAAGGAGGAGTTCGGCCGCCGCCAGCGTCGCACCGGCGACTACCGCACGGTCCTGCCGGGGCTGCATTTCAAGTATCAGTTCACGCCCAACCTCCTCGCGCGCGCCTCGTATGCCGAAAACATCGGCCGCCCCAGCGTCGGCCAGCTCATCCCGCGCGTGAGTGCCAATTTCGACGCCAACACGCTTTCGATCAACAACCCCGCGCTCGAGCCACAGCGCGCGCGGAACTTCGACATCTCGGCCGAACTCTACTTCGAGCCCGCCGGCATGTTCTCCGCGGGCGTGTTTCAAAAGGACATACGCAAATTCATTTACACGGCGGTCGCCGGCTCCGTGCCGACGGGCGCAGACAACGGCTTCGATGGCGACTACGCGGGCTTCGTCATGACCTCCCAGTTCAACGGCGGCTTCGCCAAGGTGAAGGGCCTCGAGATCGGCTACTCGCAGCAGTTCACCTTTCTGCCCGCACCGTGGAACGGCCTCGGCGCCTTCGCCAATGCCACGCGCATGCAGGCCGAGGGTAACTACGGCGCCGGCACCGCCATCGCGCTCGCGCCCAATCCGCGCATCGCGGGATTCAATCCTTTCGTCGCCAACGTCGGCGTCTCCTACATCAAGGGGAAAGTGAACCTCCGCGCGTCGTTCAACTACCGCGACCGCTATCTTACCGCGTTCAACGTGAACGAATCGCGCGCCTCCTATTTCGCCGCGCGCCCGACCGTCGACATCAAGACGCTCTACAACGTCAACCGCCGCCTGAGCATCTACCTCGACGTGGTGAACATCCTCACGGAGCCCGACCGCCAGACCCAGTGGGGCTATGGCCGGCCGAGCGTCACCCACTACATGTTGCCGCAATTTTTCTTCGGCGCTAACCTCCGCAACTAGCCGTGTTGAGCCGCCCCGCCTCAGATTAATTTCCCGCCCCATGCGTTCCCTTCGCCGCCCTCTCTCCCGCTTCGTGCTTTTGCGCTTCCGCGCCTCCGCGATTTTTCTGCTGCTCCTCGCGCTCGATGCATCCGCGGCGCCGGCTCGCCGGCCCAACCTCATCCTCATCGTCAGCGACGACCAAGGCTTCGATCTCGGTTGCTACGGCTCGACGCAGTTCGTCACGCCCCACCTCGATCGCATGGCCGCCGAGGGCGTCCGCGCCACCAACTTCTACATGACGGCCTCCGTCTGCACCCCGGCGCGCAGCGGCCTCATCACCGGCCGCTACCCCCAGCGCAACGGCACCTACGAGATGATCCGCAACAACATGGTCAACTACGGCCATCGCTACACCAAGTCCGAGTATGCGATCTCGCCGGAGATGACGCTCGGGCTCGATGTGCGCGAGCTGACGTTCGGCGATGTCCTCCGGCCGGCGGGCTACCGCAACGCGGTCTTTGGCAAGTGGGACATGGGCCAGGCCCGTCGCTTCCTCCCGTTCCAACGCGGCTTCGATGTCTTCGTCGGCCACGGCAACAACGGCATCGATTTCTACACCCACGAGCGCTACGGCGCCCCGTCGATGTTCCGCGGCAACGAACTCTCCCTCGCCGACAAGGGCACCTACGCGACGGACCTTTTCCGGCGCGAGGCCGTCGCTTTCATCCGCGAGAACCGGGCGCGACCATTCTTCCTCTATCTCCCGTTCAACGCGCCGCACGCGGCCTCGAATCTGGAGAAGGATTCCATGCAGGTCCCCGCGGCGATCCTGAAGAAATACTATCCCGATCGCGATCCTGCGACCAGGGAAACCAAATACGCCGGGATGATCACCGCCATGGACGAGGCCATCGGCGAGGTCTTCGCCACGTTGCGCGAACTCGACCTCGCTCGCGACACGTTTGTCCTCTTCATGGCCGACAACGGTCGCACCGGCGCCCGCATCGACGAGGTGCGGCTGCGCGGCGGCAAGGGCTCCGGTTTCGAAGGCGGCCTCCGCGTCCCGTTGGTCGCCTGGTGGCCCGGCGTGATTCCCGCCGGCCGCACCACCCATGAGTTCCTCACGGGCCTCGAGATCCTGCCGACGCTTGCGGTCGCCGCCCGTGCACCGCTGCCCTCCGGTGTGATCTACGACGGCCACGATGTTCTGCCGGTGCTCAAGGGTGAACGCCCCTCGCCTCGGCGGGCGATGTTCTGGGACTGGCCCGACGGCTTCCAGGTCGCCCGCGTGGAGAACTTTAAGTGGATCAGCTACACGCCCCGCGGCAAACGGGGCGAGGTTCCCGCCAAGGAGGAGCTCTTCGACCTCGCCGCCGATCCTGGGGAAACTAAAAATCTCGCCGCCACGCAGCCGGCGAAACTCGTCGAGCTCAAAGCTGCCTTCGCCCGGTGGCAGGCCGAAATGGAAGCGACCGAACCGCGCGGTCCGTTTCGCAACTTCTGACAACGCCCTGCTTGCCTGGCCCCATCCCGTTTCCGAATCTGAAAACCATGCGGTATCCCCTCGCTCTGACCCTGCTCCTTTCCTGGCAGGCCATTTCCGCCCAGCCCGCGCCCGCCGATCCCGCGTCGCCGTTTTCGCCGGAAATCGCGGAATTCGTGAAGAGCTTCAAGACGGCCGGCCAGGATCTCGGCCCCGAGGTGCGCCCGCTGGCGCCACGCGCGGCCCTCGCGCGTTTCAACGTCGCCGCGGGCTACGCCCTCGAGCTTGTGGCCAGCGAGCCCGTCGTGCGCCAGCCGATCGACATCCGCTTCGACGACCGCGGCCGCCTCTGGGTTGTGCAATACCTGCAATACCCGTTCCCCGCCGGCGTTAAAATCACCGGCTACGACCAATACATCCGGGCGGAGTTCGACCGCGTGCCGCCGCCCCCGCCGCGTCACCCCCGGGGCGCCGACAAAATCACCATCCTCGAGGATCGCGACGGCGACGGGACCTTCGAGAGCGCCAAGGACTTCGTCGGAGGCCTAAACATGGCCACCAGCGTGCTGCCGGGCCCCGGCGGTGTGTGGGTGATGATGTCGCCCTACCTTCTCTTCTATCCCGACCGCAACGGCGACGACATCCCCGACGGAGATCCCGAGGTGCACTTGAGCGGCTTCGGCCTCGAGGACACGCACTCGCTCGCGAGCAGCCTGCACTGGGGCCCCGATGACTGGATCTACGGTGCGGGTGGCAGCACCACGACCCGGGAGGTGCAGGGACTGAAGATTCTCGGCCAGTGCATCTGGCGCTACCACCCCGGCACGCGGGTCTTCGAGGTCTTTGCCGAAGGCGGCGGCAACACGCACAGCTTTGAGTTCGACAAGTTTGGCCGCGCGTTTTCCGGCACGAATTTCGGCGCCACGCGCGGCCTGCACTACGCGCAGGGAGCCACCTACGTGAAAGGCTGGACCAAGCACGGCCCGGCGCTCAATCCGTTCATCTTCGGGTTTTTCGAGCACATGAAGCACGAGGGTTACGGGCTGCGCTTCCCGCAGGCGTTCATCCTCTACGAGGGTGGCGCGATGCCCGCGCTCGAGGGTCAGATCGTCGTCGGCATGGCGCTTACGAACCGGCTGCAGGCGAGCGAGGCGATCAAGGACACGTCGACCTTCCGCACCGTTGACAGCGTGACGCTCGGCACGACGGATGACCGCACATTTCGCCCCGTCGATGTCGAGATGGGACCGGACGGCGCGATTTACGTCGCCGACTGGACCGACGCGCGCCTGAGCCACCTCAATCCGGCGGACACGTGGGACAAAACGAACGGCCGCATCTTTCGCGTCGTGCCGAAAAATTTCGTCCGACCGCGCCCGCTGAATCTGCGCGCGATGGCGACGAACGATCTCGTGGCGCTCCTCGCGCATCCCAACCGCGAGCATCGCGAGCACGCCCGGCGACTCCTCGCGACGCGCCCTGAACCGCTGGCGGCGACCCTGCGCGCGATGCTCGCGAAAAACGACGCGACTTCGCTCGAGGCGTTCTGGGTGTTGAATCTCCGCGGCGAACTCGACGAACCGCAGCTTCGCGCCGCGCTCGGCCACGCGGGCGAGCACGTCCGCCGCTGGGCCGTGCGCCTCCTCGGTGACCGCCAGAGCGTCGGCGCCGAGACGCGTTCCGCCTTGGCGGCGCTCGCGCGGGGCGAGCGTGACGTCGAGGTGCGCAGCCAGCTCGCGAGTAGCGCGAAGCGCCTGCCGCCCGGCCAGGCGTTCCCGATCATTCGCGAATTGCTCGGACACGACGGAGACGCGGCGGACCTCCACCTGCCGCTCCTGATCTGGTGGGCCATCGAGGCGCAGGCGGAGAGCGGGCGCGACGAACTCCTCGCCCTAGTCCGCGATCCGGCGGTGTGGCAGTCGAAGATTTTTTCCCAGCACACTGCGGAGCGGATTGGCCGTCGCTTCACCGCCGATCAAGGCCCGCGAAAGTATCTCACGCTGAAAGAAGGCGTCTATTCCGAGTGGCTGATCGAGCGCGCGCCGGAATATTTCCGCCGCAATCTCGACTACTGCGGACGGCTGCTCGAGGCGGCGCCTAACGAAGCTGCGGTGGCGACGCTGCTCGCGGGCATGGCGAAGGGAATGAGCGGCGGCCGCGTCGAGTCGGTGCCGCCGATGCTGAGCGAAGCCATCGCGCGCGCATGGCAGGGCCGCGCGCACTCCGCGACGCTGGTGACGTTTGCCGCGCGGCTCGGGCTGCCTGCTGCGATGTCAGAGGCGGTTTCGGCCCTGCGGCGCGGCAGCCTGCCCGAAGCGGATCAGCAGGCTCTCCTCGATCTGTTTACTGCGACCGCAGAGCCGGAAGCGCTCCCGTTGATTGCCACGCTCGTGCGCACGGAAAAGAACGAAACGCGCCGCGCGAAACGGCTTGCGGCGCTTGGCGGCTACGATGATCCGGCGGCAGCCGAGGTGATCTTGGAAAATTTTTCGTCGTTCACGCCGCGGCTGCAAAGCACCGCGCAGCGCATGCTGAGCGAGCGGCCCGCGTGGGCGCAGGCGATGCTGACGCGCATGAACGCCGGCACGTTTGACCCCGGCGTAGTGAGCTCGGCCAACCTCGCGGCCATTCGCGCGCACAAGGATCCGCGGCTGGTTTCGCTGCTGACGAGTTACCAGCAAAAGCATTCGGAGGATCCGGTGCAGCGTGCGGCGCAGGCGGCGTATGAGACGGGTAAGACGGCCTTCAACCTCACGTGCGCGCCGTGCCATCAAGAATCTGGCGGTGGCCTGGCGATGCTGGCGCCGGCACTCGTGGGCTCGCGCTGGTTGCAGACGGACGATGCTGTGCTTGCGCGCATCATTTTGCACGGCAAGGAAAATCCCGGCCGCGGCCTCGTGATGCCGCCGTGGCGCCAATTCGATGACGCGCAGGTTGCCGCGCTGCTCACGTACGTGCGCCGCGAGTTTGGCGGGCAGGCAGCGGCTGTCGCACCGGCGAAGATTGCCGAAGTACGCGCGGCCACGACCGGGCGGCAAAAAGCATGGACGGACGCGGAGCTCGACGCGTTCGTGGCCCAGCCGAAGCGCAACTGACCTGCCTGAGCCGGGGCGATTGAGTGGCGAGCGAAGCGTTGAGAGCTGAGAGATCGCTCTTCAGAGCTGAAATACGTGCGACTATGCTTGGAAACCAGATTCACCGTTTGATTTTGCTCTCTCCTCTTGGCTCTCGACTGAATTTTTACGGGTGGGATCGGTCTATTTCGCGGCGGGCGCGCTGACCCAGCGCACCGCGTTGGCGACGATGCGGCGAAACTCTGGTTTCTCCACGTCGTAGGCGTAGCCGAGTGCGAGGTGAAACAGTCGTGCGCCGCGATGGACGCGCGTCCACGCGACAGGCGTGGTGCCGTGGTGTGTTTCCCCCTCCAGGATCACCGTGACATCGGCGGCCATGGGCCCATAGCGGTAGAGATCGCAGCGCGTCGTGAAGGACTCGCCGCCGACCCAAATGGGGTGCGGTCGGAAGAGGAGCTTTTCGGCGTCGCCGAAATTTCCGCCCTGTGGTCCGCCGTATTTTGCGCCGAGAATCTCGGTGTCGAAGTCAGGCCAGTTTTCCCACGCATGGCTGGTCGAGCGCAAGGCGACGAAGCCCTTGCCCGAGGAGAAGAAGTTTCGGAGGACGGCGAGGTTATGCGGATTCGGCGACTTGCGCCGTACAAAGAAAATGGCGACGTCGGCGTCGAGCACGCGATCGATGTCCCGGAAGCCCGCGGTCTCCGGGTCCCACGTGAGCACCGTGCAGTTCATCGCATGATCTGATGCGAGGTAAAGGGCGACGCCGGCAAGTGTGCGGTCGGTGGCGTAGGGCGCGGAATCGTTGGCCCCCGAGACGAGACACACGCGAAGCGGTGCGGCGGCGGAAAGCGTGGCGGCGAGCATGGCGAACGTTGCCAGAAAGGATGGGACGCGCAGGAAACGATGACAACGGAGCCGAGACGGGGAGGGCATAGTGGGGTTGGTTCGGTTGCGAGAAGGAGAAGGAGAACGAGAATGAGAACGAGAATGCGAACGCGAACGAGAGTGCGGGGGGGGAGTCGGCGGGTTTGGGCCGAGCGAAGGGGAGGTGGGCTTGCCGTGGCGGCGCGGTGACCGGGAAAGATTGTCGCAGGAGGGGGCCGGGTGGGCGCGGCTTACTTCAGCACGCGAAACATGCTCGTGTAGTCGTCGGTCCAGAGCGGAATGGTGTTGGGGACAGAAGGAGTCGAGCTGGCGGCGTTGCGCAGCGCGTAGTTATCCATGAAGGCGCGGTTCTGGCTGAGCACCACAAAGGTCGAGCCGTAGAGCCACCAGGCACCCTCGTCTTCGTCGTCGCTGCCGTCTTCGCATTCGATCGTGTGGTACCGGAAGCCGATGGCGCGTGCGGCGTTTTCCACCACGGGCCGGAGGTCGAGGTAGCGGTTGGAAATATTCACAATGATCACGCCGTCGGGCTTGAGGTGGCGGAGGTAAATGGCGAAGGCCTCGCGAGTGAGTAGGTGCACGGGCACGGCGTCGCTGCTGAAGGCGTCCATGATCAGGAAATCGAAGTTCTGGGGTGGCTCACGTTCCAGCGAGAGGCGGCCGTCGCCCATGACGAGCTCGATCTGAGCGTCGCTCCTAGCGAGGTAGCTGAAGGGTTTCTCGGCGAGCTGCTTCACGGCGGGATCAATCTCGTAGATGCGCAGGTAATCGCCCGGTTTGCCGTAGGCGGCGACGGTGCCGACGCCGAGACCGAGGAGGCCGATGCGTTGGTTTTGCTGGCGTGGAAACGTTCGCAGGGCGAGGCCGAGTCCGCTGCGCGCACCGAAATACGAGGTGAGCGTGCGCGCGCGTTCGGGGGCTACGAATTGGACGCCGTGGGTGATGCGTCCGTGCAGCAGCAAGCGGTAGTGAGTGGAGGGGTCTTCCGGGCCGTATTCCTGCACGGAGAGGACGCCGTAAAAGTTTCGCGCACTCAGGAGTGAGCCGCGCGATGTTTCGTGAATCTGCACGCCGAGCACGACCATCAGCCCGACGAGTCCGAGGCCGAGCAGGCCGCAGGTGGCGCGATGGCCGTTCAGGGGTTGCGCGCGCCGGCGCAGCAATGCGACGAGGGCGGCGAGCAGTCCGGCGGCCAGCCAAACGGGCCAGTGCAGCCCGGCGTGTTGCGTGCTGGTCCAGAAGTATTCGACGGTCGAAAACAGCGCGGGTGGCTTCGTGCGCAGCCACGCGACGACTGGGGTCATGGTTTGATCGGCCCCGTAGACCGCGCCGACGGCGAGCAGCACCGCGAGCACGCGCCAACGTCGTGGGCTCAGCGCCGCGTGGTCTTGGGCAGAGATAACGAGCAAGAGCGCGACCAGCAACGCGAGACTGAAGTGCAATTCGTAGTAGTTGTTGAAAACAGCCGGGGCGATGAGCGCGACGAACAGTCCGCCCAGCGCGCCCCCGGCGGCGATGAACAGGTAGAACTCAGTGAGGTGTGTTGGGTGGGGCTTGAGGCGATAGAGCTCTCCGTGGCAGATCATGGAGCCCACCCAAAGAGCGGCTGAATAGATCACGACCTGTTGCACGATGGGCATGTCGGGGCCTTCGAACAGCGCGAGGCACACGCCGATCAGGGCGGCGCCGAGGAGGAGCGTGAACCAGAAACGTGAATACCAGCGCGGACTGTCGAAACTGATGATAAACGACAGGAGATACAACGCGAGCGGCAGCACCCAGAGAAAGGGAATCGAGGCAACGTCCAGACACATCTTGTTCGTGCCGGCGAGCAGGAGCGTCGAGGCCACGGCTGGCAGGCAGATCCAGAGGGCGCGTTGGTAGGCGGTGGGAGGCGGGATGTCGGCGGGTGCTTCGGCGGAGGCGGCGGATGGCGTTACCGCGTCGGCATTTTTCCAGATCCGCCACGCACAGAAGCCGCAGCAGGCGGCGTAGAATCCGAGGCCCCATGACCAGAATTGGGCCTGCGCGAGCCGGGTGAAATTTGTTTCGAAGTAAAACGGGTAGCTGATGAGCGCGAGGAGCGAGCCGACGTTCGAGAGCGCGTAGAGGCGGTAAGGAGAGGTGCCGGGTGACGTCCGGCGAAACCATGCTTGGAGGAGCGGGCCGGTCGCGGAGAGAACGAGGTAGGGCAGGCCGAGGCTCGCCGTGAGCAAGGCGAGGATACGCCAGGCGGGATCGTCACCGGCGGCGGGCTTCCATGCGTCACTCGGGGTGATTGGTAGCGACGCGAGCGCGGCGGCGAGAAGGACGACGTGGAGAATCGCCTGCGTGCGGGGCTTCAGGTAGCGGCTGACGGCGTGGGCGTAGGCGTAACCGCCGAGGAGCAGTAGTTGAAAAAACAACATGCACGTCGTCCACACGCCGGGCCCGCCGCCGAACCACGGGAGGATGTATTTACCAGCGAGCGGCTGGACTTGGAAGAGGAGAAACGCACCGGTGAAGATGGTGAGGGCGAAGGCGGGCATGAAGGGAAGAGCCAACGTGCGGTGAATCGCCCTGAAGATGAAGCGTAAAGAGGCAGGGGCCCCGCTCAGGGGTGCGATTCAAACAGTGCCGACGATCCACTGGACTTCCGCCAGCGGACGGCCTACCGAAATCCAAAACCGACCAGACGTTGGGATCACTTCTTCGCGGCCGGCGCTGCGTCGAGCTTGGCTGACTGCCAGGCAAGGAAACGCCACGCGCCCTTTTCGAAGCGGTAGGCGGCGAGGACGCTCAGGTAGAGCTCGTTGTGCGGGGCGGTCTTGCCGAGCTGCACGCGGCAGCGCGCGGTCATCAACACGAGCCCCGGCGAAACCTCGCGGAATTCGCGCTGCTCATAAGTGACGGAATGATAGACCGACCGGCCGGCCGAAATCGCGGCGACAAACGAGGTCTTCGTATCGGGTTTGCCGTTGGAGTGGACGTAGAGGAGATCGTCCGAAAAGACCTCGGCGAGTTTCGCCGGGTCGGCCGAAATCATCGCGGCGACGCGCGCATCGTCGGCCGCGTGCCAGACGGCGGCGGGATCCGTCGCCGCCTGAGCGGTGGTGAGCGCGAGTGCGAGAACGAGGAGGGTTGCGGAGAAAAGCGGGGATTTCATGGGAATGGGCGGGAGCCTGAGTTGACGATTAATGTGCTTAGGGAAATCGGGGCGACGGAAGGGTTACTGACATTGCGGGGCAAGGCGGACGTCAAGGCGCGAGCCGTCGCGGCGGTTGAGGGCGCGCTATTTTCGTAGCTCGCTGGGCGCGGCGCGCATTTTTTCCCTCGCCCGGAGCAGCACGCGGAGCGGGTGCAGTTCCTCGTCGAGCGTGAGCGGCATCGCGGTGCCGGTGACGAGATGCGCGGCAACCGCGTCGAAATAATCCAGCGCCGGCGCGGCTGCGAGCGGCTCGACGATCCGCCCGGCCGTGACGAGGCGGGTGCGCGCTCCGCCATCGACCGACTCGATGAAGCCCGTGGTGCCAAAGACCCGCAGGGTTTCGTTGCCGTGCGGAAGCGTCGTGCCCGGTGGGTTCAGGTAGTTGATGATGATTGTGGCGATGCCGCCATTTTCGAGTTCGGCCTGGGCGGCGCCGGCGATTTTTCCCTCGCCCGCATCCTTCGCGGGTTTGCCGAACGCGGTCTCCCAGCCGGCGATCGACTTGATGCGCACGCCGCCGACGTGCTCGACCAGACGCGCCGCGTGGATGCCCACCTGTAAGAACATCCCGCCATCGATCGCCTCGTCCTGCGAACGCGCGGCGCCGTAGCGATAGGATTTTTGCACGAATATCTGGATCACCTCGCCGACCGCGCCCTCGCTCACGAGCCGCCGCATGATCGCGTAGCTGGGCGCGAAGGCCGTGCCAGCCATCTCGTGAAACTGTTTTCCGCTGCGCCGCGCCGCCGCGAGAATCTGATCGAGCTCCGTCTCGGTGAGCGCGGCGGGCTTTTCCGCATAAATGTGTTTGCCCGCTTCGAGGCCGCGGATGGCGTCGCGCGCCTGATCCGCCCGCCGCGGTGAGCAGAGCGAAACCAGCTCAACCGTCGGGTCTGCCAGCAGGGCTTCAAGCGACGCATGGCGCGTCACGCCCTCGGACAATGTCGTGGTCGCCCGCAATCCCGCGACCGCCACGAGCCGCGCATGGGGATGGTTGGCGAGTTTCGCCGTAGTGACTTGGTGGCCGTTGGCGCCGTAGAGGCCGACGCCGATCTTTTTCGGCGCCGCCGGCTCTGCGGCTCTGACTCCGAGCGCCGCGACGACGAATAGGACTGCAACCACGCAAAACGGAGCGTGCGGCCTCCTCCGGCGGAGTAGGGCAAAGGCGACAGTGGCAACGGCGGATTGAGGAGAGTTGATCACACGCGTTGGGGCCGAAGCCACCGCCCCAACAACGGAGCAAGGGAAGGCCCAATCGAACTTTACGGATTGAAACGGGTGGCGTTACGGGGGAGGGGGCGAACGCCGGCGGTTTCCGTCATGCCGGAAACGCGCCGACTCCCCCGCGCCGACTCAGAACCGCCCGTTCACGCCGACGTTGATCGTGATGAAATTGTAGTTAATGGTCGAAGGTTGGTTCCGGAAGCCGCGGTAGATCACCTGCGGCTCGTTGAAGAGGTTGGAAACATCAAGCGTCAGGCCCAGCTTGGGATTCACTTGGTAAGAAAGGCCGAGGTTGACGGTATCCATCGCTTGGCGCCAGCGATTGCGGCCGACGGTCGCGGCCGAGTATTCCGCGATGTAATCGCCGGTCCAATTATAGAGCACGCGCGTGCCAAAACGCTTATAGCGCCAAGATATCATCACGTTGGCGGCTCTAGGGATGAAGCCGACTACCTGCCCGCTACTGAGATTCGTCGTGCCGCCAAAATTTCCGTGTGTGTCGAGCATGGTGTAGTTGACGGAGCCGCTCAAACCCTTGAGCAGGCCGGGGAGAAAGGTGAACTGCTGCTGATAGCTGAACTCCCAGCCCTGCACGTAGGCCGTGCCGGCGTTGGCTGACGTGTACTGCGTGAAGTTCACGTAGTCGCCATTGTAGCCGTTATCCTGGCCGGAGGCCACGGTGCCGATGTTGATGTTTCGGACGATGTAATCCTTGATCGTTTTCTTGAAGAACCCGACCGAGAAATTGCCCACGGGCTCAAAGTAGTAGTCGAGCGAGGCATCCCAGTTCTTCGCGTCCTGCGGCAGCAGGCTCGGGTTGTTGATCGTCAGCGACTGGTTGGTCTCGTTGACCGTCTCGTTGGGGAAGAGCTCGCCAAAGCCCGCGCGACCAAAGCTGCTGGACCACGCCAGGCGGGCCTTGAGGTTCGGCGTGACATCGTGGGTCAGATGGATGCTCGGGAAATATTTAGTGTAGTCACCCTGGATAACGCGGCGGGTATTCGCGTAGTCGCTCGTGACGGCCGCCAGCGGATTCGCCACCTGTTGCGCCGCCGTGCTGCCCACGCGGGAGCGCACCCAGCCGAAGCTATCGTCTTCGGTTCGCTCCATACGCACCCCGCCCAAGAAACTCGTACGGCCGAGAATGCCTTCCCGCCCGAATTTCCCTTGGGCCATCAGGTAGGCGGCCCTGACAGTCTCCGTGACACTCCGCGTCCCCGTGTATCTCTGCTGGAGCGCGTAGTAGAGGTCCTCCGACCACAGCGCCGGATCCTTCGGAGTGCGCTCGCTGATAAACATCGAAGTGGTCCACTGCGGTATTTTCCGGCCGGTCTTAACCTCGTTATACATGATGGTGGTCGGGTCGGACGGCAGGGAAGTCGTGCCGAGATAATTCCAACGCCGGCTGCGGCTCTCCGTCTGCGCCAAGGTCTCACGCCATTGTGCACCCGTCTTCAACGCCAGCGGGATCGCGGTGGGCAGTTTGTATTGTACATTGAAGCGGGCTTCACGCACCCGCTGGTCGTTTTGACCGTTACTATTCAACAACTGGCCGCTGGGACGGTAATTCGCCGGGTTCGTGAAATCCGGTCCGCCGTTCTGGATGAAGCTCGGATGCAGCAGCGATTTCGAGGTGTCGAGGATCCAGCCAGCCCCGACCAGACGGTGCGTCAGTTCGCCGCCCTGACCGTTGCCGTTGTTCAGGTTAGTCCGCGCATAATACGCCGCATAGTCGATCTGCAGCGGACCGAAGTCCTGCTCCGCCGCCAGATCGAGCCGACGCATGCGGACCGCGTAGTTGTTCGGACCGCGGTTCTGCATTTCAATCAGTGAGGTGGGCACCGGACGGATCGTCGTGATCTTGTCGGTGAAGCCCGGGACGACACTCGTCGTGTCGCTGGGCACGGTGTTCTGGGTCTGAGTGCTATACGCGCGGGTGATGTAGCGGCGCCGGAATTGCTCGTTGTTGTCGTTCGCCGTGGCATTGACCGACATCTTGGTGTTGGCCGAGAGCCGGTAGTCGGTCTTGATGTTAAGACTCGCCTGCGTGCGGTTGTTGATGTTGTCGAAGGTTTGGTAGCTCCACACGTAGGCCGGTTGGGTCGTCGTATTCTGATAGTCGCGATCCGTCTGATGGAAGCCGACGGCATTTTCGCTGTAGAATATGTTCACGTTGACGCCGAGATTCCGCTTCCCGCCGAAAACATCGAAGACCTCTTGGTAACCGAAACTCAACAACGGGTGCGCGCTGTGCTTCTCCCGCAGCGGAATTTGATCGGTGAAGGAGGGCGCGATCCGGGACGAGAAGCTGTAGGTCATCCGGCGTTTTTCCTTCATGCTGAGCGTCGAGCGGGACTTGAGGTTGACGGTGCCGCCGAGCGAGTCGGCGTTCTTGTCGGGACGGTGGCCTTTCACGAGCTCCAACTGGTCGAACAGGGCACCGGAAATGCTCTGCATTTCGAAGGCGCGGCTGCTGCCCAACGAGGTCACGAGCCCGCCATCGATCGTGACGGTGTTGAGCCCGGCGCCCATGCCGCGGATGTTAAAATTATAGGCCAGCCCCTCGTCGGTGGGGCTGCCGGCCACACCGGGGAGCCGCATCAACACTTCGCCCGCGCTCATGTTGGGCAGATTGCCGAAGGAGTCCATCGAGACGACAGTGGTGTGATTGGGAGCGTTGCGCTGCGCGGTGATGGCCGCTGCGCCACCCTCGCGCTCGCCGCTGACCTTGAAGGCCTCCAGTTTATAGACACCCGTGGTCAAATCGAAGTCGCGGACGGCGCGCTGCCCCGGCGAAACCGTGACCTGCGCGCGCACGGAATCGAGGCCGATGTAGGAGACGAGGACCTCGTGCGTGCCGGCCGGCACGCCCGCGAGCATGAAACGCCCGCTGTTGTCGGTGAGCGCGTTCAGTCCGAGCGCCGGCACCATAACGCGAGCGCCCTCGAGCAAATTGCCGGTGGCGGTGTTGCTCACCGAGCCGGTCAGGCTGCCGGCATCGGCCGCGTGGGCGAGTGGGCTGGCGAACGCGCAGGCGAGGCCGGTGAGCAGGGTAAACAGCCACGCAGAGCGGCCGAAGAGCAGACGGGATATTTGAGTCAGGTTCATGGGGGTTACTGTTTGGGTGGTGGTGAAAAATAATCCGGCTATGCTCGCAGCGGACTGCTTGAAGATGAACTGCGCGGTGGCGCATTTCGGATGCGGGGTCGAGGTTGAAATTCGGTGGGAAATTATCGGGATACAACCTAAAAAAGGGCGATCAAACCGTCCGGTCCTGATGGGCGCAGTTACTTCCGCTTCACGTGCTCCGGAAAATCGCGGGTGTAGCGTACGAGCAGGCGGGCCATGTCGTTCGGCACGATGTAGATTTTTCCGCGCACGTCTTTTGTCTCGCCCGGCTGCAATCCGCCGATCCGAAAATCCGCGTGGAGGGCCACAAAAAAAACAAGAAAATGGGGTCAGGCTTTGGGGTTTGGGGTCAGGTCCAATTTTTTGCTGAGCGCGGCATCCGGGGCGCGCGTCCACGCGGCCACCTTGCGGCTGACTTCGTGCAGGTTGCCGAGCTGCAACGCCGTGCCGAGCCAGCGGTTGGTTGCGGTCGTGCGCGCCTTTAGCGCCGCTGCGAGCGCGAGTTTCCATCTGGCGGACTTTCCCGCTGCCTTCAGTTCGTCCGCCGTGCGACTCAATGTCCTCAGGAGCTTTTCCAAGGTCTCCTGCCAGACGGCTTCCTGCGCGACCCGCGTTGCGTTCGTCATTCGC
>SXGR01502696.1_pt1 | contig 28885 bp, 34 predicted proteins | sample 3174711 | NCBI WGS metagenome assembly SXGR01 (sample SAMN11356860, study PRJNA531348) | freshwater metagenome | isolation source: freshwater sample F1-60 | place: China: Fuxian Lake, Yuxi | collected 2017-12-25
CATGGGTAGCAGCATGAGCAGTATGTTTGGTGGAATGGGTGGTAGTGGTGGTGGCCCCACAGGTGCAGGCTCGACCGGTGGTGGAGCGCCTGCTGGTGGTGGTGGAGCTGGAGGTGGAACCTGCTTCTTAGCACGTGAAGTCTTTGGCGAAACCAACCCAGAATGGGTAGCCTTCTATTGTTGGAAAGAATCCCGTCCTCTCTTTAAGAAGATCTACGACAAGACTGCGTTTAGGGCAGCGGCCATTGTTCGCTCTCTTCCCATCCTTAAAGCTCCCATTCGCAAGTGGATGCGTGAGCGCATAAAGGAACACAGTAATGGCTGAACCAGCTATCCAGCCTACTACGCCTATAGAGCCTCCTGTTACCCCGGCACCCGCTGCTCCGCAGCGATTGCCTATAATCGAGACTCCAGAGGGTACGTATCGTCGTGACCCTGAATGGAAGCCTGTTTATAGCCGAGATAAAGGGCCGGTTAATTTAGGCCCGGTACTTCCGGAGTACGTGATGGAAAGCTTCGGGTTGGCTTTCTCTACAGCTATGGGCAGTCCAGAGAGGGCTACGGAAATAGCCAATCAGTTTAGGACAAAGGGCCGCTCGGAAGAGTGGGAGACCTTTCGTGCTATGTACCAGAGTACCACTGATGTTAAGTTAGCCAACATCGTCATAGAGAGAGCTTGGGCAGCAGCCAAGAAGGCTGGATTCATACAGCCTACGCCTGAGCAAGTAACTACGGAAGCTAACATTACAGGTAATACGTTCTATGGACTAGTGGAGAATCCCCAGATACTCTCCGTCTTGGAGGGCGCTGTCTTACACGAGATCCAAAGCCAAGAAGCCACTGTACAAGATGACAAAATACAACAGGTCGTGGGTGTAGAGGGAACTCTTATTAGAGGTAATCAAGCCCTAGAGCGTAAAGTCCGAATCCTAGACAGCCATTTAGAGGAGCGGCAAAAGTACGCGGCAGAGACAGGTATTACGTGGAAGCCCGGAGAAATCGCCGCACAGATGGCCTTGTGGTTAGCCCCAACCGGCGCTGACGGCAGGTACGTTATAGAACTAGCTGAGACTATCGGACTCGACGTTAGTAATGCGGATACCCTACAGTTTCCTAGCATAGTTCTTGGTATACAAGACTATGTAAAGACAGCCACCCCAGAGCAGTTGGTAGAACTTACACAAGCTCACAAGCGTCTTTGGGACAAAGGCCATATCTTTACACAAGATTGGAGCCAGCTTAACTGGCAAGAATTAACTATGGACCCTAATATTCTATTAGGGGAGCAGCCTTATAGTCCGGTGTATCAGATCCTCGATTTAATGGGACTCTACTTGGACGCAGGCAGCGTCCTTGCTGGCCCTATGTATGGTCTGGCTAAGGTGTTTGGTAAAGGCGCATTGAAGCTTGGAGCAAGCCCAGTCCTTAATGCTATTAATGATAGCAACAAAGGTCTGTCACAGAAGATACTCGCTCAAGTAGCTAACGACCCCAACCCCCAGACGGGGGAAAAGTGGAGCATCTCTAAGGAGCAAGTAGCCACTTCTCAGTTACCTAAGCCTAAGTTTACCTCCTCAAGTGAGACCTTGGATGACTTGCCTGATGGCGTCTTTGAAGAGGTGGCACGTACCCGCGCTATACAGGTGGACATAGAGGAGACAGTGAATACGATGCGGAGAGAAATCTACTCTCCCACAGAACGTATTGATACCATAGCCCGTGAGAAGGCAAAGGTTGAGGCTGCATGGGGAGGGCGTATACGTCTAGCTCTTTCAGAAATCGCTGAACACGTAGATGGAAACGGTGTCAGGTTTAATATAACTATCGGTAGAAACTCTCTTCATGGCTTTTTAAATGAGCATAACGCCCTCCGTTTAGCGAGGCGTATGCAGGACAAGGGCCTTAAGGACATACAGGTCTGGTCGTCTGATGGCAGTAAGCTCACTCGTATATACGAGGGGGATGGAGATTGGGAGCGCGCTCTTGGCCTTATGGACGAGGGGGCTGTTCCGGGGGCAAGGGGTAACTTCTATTTACGTTATACCGAAGATTACTTCTATACCCCGTCTGACAAGATTGCTTTCGGAAACAATCCAGTAGCTCTTAACTCTGGGGGTTTCCGTATACTTAAAGAGATTTTAGACCCACGTTCTCTCTTTGATGAGGAGGGTGTCTATAAGAGATATATCACCAATCTATTAGGTGAACAGTCTGTGGCTACCAAGCTGCAACAGTTAGCTCACCCTATCTATAAGTTACCCAGAGAAACGCGACGGAAACTAGGAGACGCCTATTCTAAGATAGAGGCTTTCGGTCAAGCAAAAGACCGTACACCTACTATGTCTGAGTTATACGCGATGTTTCCGACTATGACTAAAGCGGAGATGGGGCACCTTTATACCCTTCGTAATTACTACGACACTATCCATTGGTTACAAAATAGCCGCCTTGTGCGCGAGTGGAGCGCTAAGGGATTCAAAACTCTCAGTGGCCCAGCCGGTGAGTTTCATGGGGTACCGTTACCTAGGCTGGGCTTGAGCCTTCAAGAGCAAATCTATAATCCGATTACTGGAACCTTAGTGGCACCCAGCCCTAAAATGCTGGACGATCTCTATAAGGGCAACGGAATGGTTCTGCGCACTGAGGCCAACATTGAAGTGGGCGAGGGTAGGTTAGCGAACCTAGTTATGTACGATCCCAAGTATAAGTTAGCCCTAGACATAGGGCCGCTTAGCAAGAACCCTCTTAAGTATATTCCGGGTTACTATCCTAGGATCTATAAAGATAACTACTATATCTATAAGATCAACCCAGAGGGAACTATGAATGGGTTGAAGCAAATGACTCGCCCTGTCATTAATGCAGACGGGACTGTCACTCAGGCAGAGGGTCAGCTACAGATGGTAGCCGTCGCTCCCACCAAAAGTGAGGCGGATTATTTTGTAGCTCGGCGTAGAGATGAGTCTAAGGACGGAACCCTTTGGGGAGTCATGGCAGATAGGCGTCTGTCACAGATGGATAAGACAGCAGCAGACATAGACCTTATGCAGATTGAAGGTCGTCTGTTCTTTGGCAAGCGCGACGAGGTAGCTCTTAAGGGCACCCGTGGTGGCTTCGCAGACATTGAAGATCCTATTAATATGCTAGAGCGTACCAGCAGAATGGTGGCTAGGCAATTAGGTAGTGAGGAACTTACGAGAGCCTTACGTAAAAGTTTCTTGATGCACTATCGTGGTATACTTTCCCCTACTTTCGAGATGCAAACTTGGTCAGAAGTAGAAGCCGGGTTAAAGGTCAGCGTTGCAAATGGTTCAACAGTAGCACAAGAAGCTTTGGAATTATGGCGATATATCCGGCTCATGGAAGCAGCTAGTGACAATATTGCGAAGGACTTTAAGCGGGGCAGTATTCGTGTAGCCGAGATGTTGGACACCTATGCTGCTAATAAACTTGGTGGGGCTGATAAGGACGCAATGCGCTGGTTCTACAACGTCGGGTCTGAGATGACTCCCGATAAGTTGTGGAAGGGTGCTGCACACCTTGTCTTTATCGCCACTACAAGTGCGCGCCAGTTCTTTATCAATGCCTTACAGCACCTACAGCTTATTGCCCTTGATCCGGGCTATGGCCTACTTCGGCTCCAGAAGGATGCACTAGGTCTAATGCTTGGCGTTAAAACCAGAGGTCAGGTATTAAGTGGCAAAGAGTACACCAAAACGGTGGACGCTATTAATTCCTCTGCCCGAGTTACTTTGGGACTTAACCCAAAAGAGTACGAAGTACTTATCCGGCAGTATGATTTAGCTGGGCATAAAGGTATCGTAGACATACATTCCTTTGCTGGAGAATTGCCGTCTACGAGTTTGACTACCCCCGGAAGCAGGGCAGGAGACGTAGCACAGACAGCGGCTAATGTATTCCGTAGGCCCGTTCGTGTCCTCCAGTCCTACGGGTTTGATATGGGCGAACACGTAAACAGAGCAGCATCCTATATGCTCGCGGTACGTAAGCATATGAAAAATAACAGACTCAAGAGTGTGCTTGAGATAGATAGAGATGGATGGACGAACATCAGTCTACGTGCTGATGACTACGCCTATTCAATGCACCGTGGAAACCAGTTCCGGTACAACCGGACGTTGCTTAGTATTCCGTTCCAGTTTATGACCTTTATGCACAAGCACGCTCTGCTTATGATTAAGGGCATTCCTCTTCCGGACTTTATGGTTGGGAAGTTTGCCGAGAAGTATGGTACCAAAACATTTACTCGGAGTGAAGCTGTTCGGTTAATGATAGCCAACCTACTCCTGTACGGATCTACAGGTCTCGTGCTTAAGGATCAAGTGCGTGAACTCTTGACCGATAAATTCCCGCAGTACAGAGACACGATTATTGCCCAGATTATAGAGAGCGGCCTACTTGATTGGGGCATGGATTTAGCTGTACAGAAATTAGCTAATGACCCAGAGTTAGATCTGGCGTTTGATGAAACGTTATCGCCGGGTGCTGGTATGGCCTATACAGCCGCTAGGTTCTATGAAGCGGGTGTAGAGCTTTCTCCGATAGGGTTACTTGAGAGTTCTCCCGGTGGTGTGGCTATCTCCCGTATGCTGGAAGCAGCTAAGCACGGGCGTATGTTGTTTGCGGACTCTAACAAAACCCCACAAGAAAAGGCGGTCGGTATTGCTGACGCTTTACTTAATGGTACGATAGGTATCTATAACTCAGCTATGGCAGCTAGGGTGGAATATAAGTTAAATGGTGCCCTCACTAAGAGTGGTGCCACCAGATCCCTTGAGCCTAAGTTAGCTGAACTGTATGCTCGGGGTATCTTGGGTGTACGCTCACAGCGAGAACTGGATCAGCTAGAGTTTATTAGGGATATCAGAAAGACCCATGAGGAGGTTACTGAGGCTACAGAAATGTTCTATAGGGATGTGGTCAAGTACTATAAGCGATATGGGGAGATAGGCCCAGCCGAACAGGCCAAGATGTTTTCTCACTTACGATCTTTTCTGGATCTGTACGAACCAGAAGAGCAGGAAATCATTCGACAAAAGTTTATGTCCCTTATGGTTAACTCGAAGGATCGCTTGGATTCTCCCGCAGAACTAGCCGCTGACTTAGTTACGCAGGGTTACACAGCATTAGACGATATGAAACTTCGTATTGAATCCGCTAATATCATAGACGATCCAGAGGAAAAGAAACAACTCTTAGAGTATATTGATGCTACGATCCGAGCTGCGGCTGAAGCCGATATCTATACCCAAGAAGAGACGGTACCCAATTTAATTAAGGGTCTTGAAGAAGAAGCTCTCTATCAGAAACGGAGTGAAAAGTAATGCCTACCCAAGTACCTACAGTATCCCTTCCTAATTATGGGCCTCTTCCCGATGAGTCAGTACCCGATTCAGTCGAGGCGTATAATACTAGTTTAGACAATGTAGCGACTGCCGCCGGTAAAGCCAAGGATCTCATGGACTCTATTGACGAGGATAGAGAAGCCAAAGCCGCAGGCGAATTAGAAGCGGATATGAATAAGGTTAACGATACCTACTATGAGCAGGTTCGCTCAGAGAACGCTGCTATAGAGCTACGCGCCAATGAAGCTGAGCAGAAGTATATTCAGCAAGCAGCGGAAGCAGGAGAGGAAGTATCCCCAGAAGCGGTCAGTATGGCCAGACAGGTGGCTATGCAGAAGGCAGCTAGTGAAGAGGGGCTACTTACTAAAGCTGAAGCTACCCTTAATCTGAGTCGTATTGTTACCGACCACATACGCCGTCGCCCTAGGTATGCGGAGACCTATAGAAAGATTGCGACAACTGTGGGAGGTTTTGGTAACGGTGCTATGGCCGATGATCTTGAGTACCTGCTCGACCAGCGCGAGGAGCGTAAAGCTGCTGCAAGTAAAGGTCAGTGGGATTGGTTAATTCAGTCGGGTATTAAAGAAGGATTGTTAGATCCAAAATTGTTTATGTCAAACCCGGCGCAGGCCATTGATGAGTACTTTGGAAACTGGAAGAAAAAACAAAACTATGTGATGGATGGCTATGCTCTTAAAGCTATGGAGGTAGGTAGCCAAGAGGCAGAGATGACTATTAATAATATGTTTAGCCAGCAAATGACCAATTATCAGAACCGGCTTCTAGGTTCTGTTAATGAGGCCGTTAGGGTACAGACTGGCTTCACTAATCTTACTACGTTGAACCAAGCTATTATGTCAGGCACCTATCCTTCAAGGGAGCTAGACACACTAGCCGTAACACTACGCTCTAACTACACCCAGCTCGTTTCTCAAATTTATAGAGAACTGCCACCCGACGCTCGGAAACATATAGACGTAACCAAGATTGAAGCGCAGTTGGCTCCTGTTCGCCAAATGATGGAGGAGGCTATTAAGACTTTAGGCACTGATAAGCTGGGGCCATTCTTAGATAACATTACTAAAATCACTAAGAGTCACTGGCTTATGACCGTAGGCCCACATACTGTATATGGGCTAGAGCTTGTTGGTGGAATGAACGACAGCTTACTTGCAAAGAGCATTAATATTGATCTACAAACTAAGCTGGCTCCTTCGATACGAGCTTTAATAGGAGAGGGGCCGAATTCAATTCTACGGGAAGATGGGACAGTAGACGTTGAGAAACTAAATTATGGCGATCCCTACGCTCGCGCACAGTTAGAGGGCCTCCCTCCTGCTGAAGTGGATAAAATGGCAGTGTCTCTATCTGAATCCGTTAATAATGCTGATCCTGCCGACCCCGATCAGAACAAACACAGGGGTGTACGCGCTGCTAGTGCCCTGATGACTTTAAGATATTACGCTAATAGAGCTTCGACTAAAAAGAAACTGCCTAGTGAAGCCGTAGCTAATGGCGCGATCTATAGCCTAGTTGCAGACCCGCGCATTATAGAAGATTTTTACGAACAAGAGCCAGAGTTCCGTGCGATGTTTGTTAATCAGTGGGAAATGTATGCGGCTGCGGACTTAGAGAACCAGCGTCAAGAGTTGTTCGTGGATCTTAAGGACTACGCAAAGACTAGTCTAAGTTCCTCTGCGCCTCCGGTCGGAGTGGGATATGTCAATCAGGAGTTGGTGGATCAGGTAGCGGAGAATGCAGGCGTCCCAACCTCACGGCTACAGGATTACGTTGACCTCAAGACCAATCCAGCTACGGGACGCACTAGCTTTGAAGTCACTGGTCATCGTGAAGCTCTTACTGTAGAGCAGCGACAGGCGGTGTATAGCTATGTGGGTACGTTAAATAGAAAGTACTCGAATAATATATCTAACCTAGTTAAGGGCTGGGCACACAGAAACGCTATTGTCAATAATGAGAAGCCAGATTATGACTATGCCTTAGGCTTAGTACGTGACGACCTGTGGCTCGGTATGAGTGGATTTTAACTAGGAGTATATTGTGAGCGAACAAGAAAAATCAGCACGGGGTATTATCGTTCCACTAGTAGTGGACGGGGCTATCCTGTTGCTGGGTGCATATCAGTTAGGTAAGATTAACACTACGTTGGAGACCCTTGCGGACAAGCTGTCACCTATTACAGACGCCCGTATGTCGATTATGGAACAGCAGCTTCGCACTATAGATAAGCGTTTAGATGCTATGGATGCCCGGGATCTAGAGATCAGTCGTGAGCTTGGTCTTGTTAAAAGAAATCCGAGGTAAAAGAAACTCATGGTATCTAAACAATTAATAGCGTCTGTCAAGCGGCACGAGGGGTTCCGCACGAAAGCCTATCAAGATACGGTGGGTGTTTGGACTATCGGCTACGGGACTAACCTACAAGAGTTAGAGATTGATAAGGATATAGCAGAGGTTTTTCTGATGGATGCCTTAGAGGAATGTCGGCGTCAGCTAGAGACTCGGGACGAATATCAGACCTGCTCTTTAGTACGGCGTGAAGTACTAATAGAGATGTGCTACAATATGGGATATCCGAGGTTGTCGAAGTTTAAAAAGATGTGGGCCGCAATAGACGTGGGTAACTATACACTAGCGGCCAAAGAGATGTTAGATAGTTTATGGGCCGCACAGGTAGGCCAGCGAGCAGTAGTGCTTGCAGCACGTATGGAGAAAAATTTATGGTAGAGCCAAGTATATGGGCGTCTAAAAAGTTCGCCTTGGTTATTGGTTGTATAGCTTTAGTTACTGGATTACTTATTCTCAAATTTCTTAGTGAGGCTAGTTATGTTACTCTTTTCCAGTTTATTACAGTGGGGTACCTCGCTGCTCAAGGGGCTGTTGACACTTTTCGCAGATCCTAAACTGCTGATAATCCTCTTTGCTATTATAGCTGTCCACTTCTATACCCAGTCTACGAGACTGGAAGATCAGTTGGTTGGCGCTATCTCTAAGATAGAGGAAGCAGAGGCCCGAGGGGCAACCGCAGATACCGCCAGTGTCAAGATCATTTATAGAGATCGAGAGAATGCGGCTTTGTTAGTTGCCAAAGAAAAGGAGCAGGAAGCTGATGATACTATTAAAGAATGGGCTGGTTGTCATATACCTCAGTCTGAACTTGATAGGCTGCGGGATACTTGGAAGCGAGGAGAAACCCAAAGTTCCGAGGGTGCCGTCAGCTTTGCTGTTACCTTGCCCGCTGCCACCCGTCCCGCAAACTAACCCCGAGTTAAGTTTGACTGCGCAGTATTTATATCTGTGTGTTGTGTCGAGCAACAAGGATAAGGAAGAAATAAAGGAACTTTTAAGTAATGAAAATCTTTAAGTGGGATAATCCCTTTATCAAATACGTGGTGGTGGCGTTCGTTCTAGCTTTCTTTTATTTTCTTTTTGCCAACGAAGCCAAAGGCTTAGAGCTAGAAGCAGGTGCGGGCGTGACAGTAGGTGATCTGTCTGGCACACAACTTGCAACCGAGCTAACTATTCTTACTGATAATGGTAAGTGGGAGGCGTCGGTAGGTCATCTGGAAACAGACTGGAATGACATTAGCTACCTAGGAGCGGCACGGATCGTGCGCGTATTAGAGCGAGGGGAGACCCCGTTCTTGTTCTTGGGCGCTGCTTATGCTAAGTCAAGCGGCCCAGAAGTATTCTTGTCCACTAGATGGAACTTTCTTTTAGGTGCTGGGGTTGAGTATAAGAAGTTTCGGGCAGAGTATAAACACATCAGTAACGCAGGCACCAGCCTACCTAATCGTGGGCTTAATTTTATCTTGCTTAACTGGAGATTCTGATGGCTAAGAAACCACCGCCTAAACCTATTACTAGGCAGTTTGAATATATGGGGCGAGAGGCTAGGAGTCACGCTTATTTTAACCAGTTGCCTATAGATGCAGATACCAAGCTGTTAGATAAAAAACTTAAACAGAACCCAAACTTTGTCCATAATACTCCAGAATGGAACAGCCAACGAAAGGGTGAATTTAAATACTACTTTGACGATATGAAACAGTACGTTAAAGAGAATAACAGATTACCCAGCCACGGCAAAGACCCCACTAGTAAGGGCTATGTATCTGTCACAGGTAGTCGGGCACAACCAAATTTGATTGGTTTATCAGATGGTAACCATAGATTCCAAGTAGCTAAAGATTTAAAAATGAAAAGGGTGCCAGTACAATTCACACCAAATGCGATTGATTATTATAGAGCTGGGCCATTGATTAAAGATAAGACAGGCCACGATCCGTACAACTCAACTAAAGGGAGTAAAAAAATGGCAACGAAAAAGAAAGGCGGCTCGGGCCGCAAAGGTGGGGGTAAGACTCCCGATTGGAAGAAGTCGAATCCTCAGAACCCGTACAATAACGCAGGGCCAAAGGTTAGGGCCAGCAGCACAGGCGCACCTAGCTGGGATCACTATGAAAAGACTTTGGATCGCGCCGATAATAGCCGATCTAATCGCTTGAAGAAGCAAGCAAAGGCTTTTAGAAGCGGTAAGAATTTGGGGGATGCGTATGCTCGGGCGGAGCGTAATCCAAACTCAAGGCTAAAGTTAAAGGACTTTGATAACTCCCCGCGTGAAGTACGGCAGATGATTAAACAAGCTGACGTAGATGCTCGTCGTGATAATAAAGCTGGATGGAAAGCCCTTAAAGGTATGGGACGTAAAAACGCCCAAGCCCGAGGCGTTGCCGACTATAAGCGCGTAGTGGGTTCCACTCCGGGGCAGTTTAGTCATCAAGCTACTATGCAGAAGAAGCCTGTTATAAACAATGGGTACGCGGCTAAATCGGGCGTGAGCGACTACGCTCGATACAATGACGCTAAGTCCCGAATGGGACAGCGTGGTATGTTAGGTAAAGGTGATCCGCAGTCTCGGCTGGCTAATGCAGCCGGTGTGGGTGCCGGTGCCGCTAGTGCTGCCGGTAGGGTGGGGGTGCGTACCGCATTCACTAATCCGGTTGTTGCCGCTGGTGTGACGGCCTATGCACTTGCTAGTGCAGCCAATACTAAGTTTGGTATCTCTAGAAAGATTGTGGATAAGATTGCGCCTAAGTATGATCCGGGTGTGTACCGGACTAATAAGGCTAGTGGGCAGGCGTACAAGACACCCACTAAAAAGAAAAAGCGATAGATAACAATGGCTTACAGAAGTAAAGAAGCCAAGTCCTTTGCTTCGCAGCAAGACACTAAGGATCTTGAACGTAAACGAATAGAAGCTAGAAAGAGGTACGATAATAGTATGCCTAAGAAATTTGCACCACAGCATGGAAATACCGCTGGCCCTAAGAATATGCCAGCTCATCGAGCTAACCGTAAACTTAACCCGGAGAAGTTTAAGAAGGTTATCGCCCGCGCCGACCGAATGGCTGGGGGTAGATTCTTCGGCCCTACTGGGGTTGGGGGTGGACTAGCTCTAGCCGCCGCAGGGGTAGCCGGGTACGGTATCGGAACTGCGCTCAATAAGCGTTATAAGCTGTCTGAACGCATCTCTGAGAAGGCCGCTAAGGCTATGGGTATGGAGGGGTACGCCTCTAGTGGGCGCTCACAGGTCTATACGGAGAACGCCCGGTTTGCCGGTAACGATGTGGATGGGGAATCCGCTGGTAAATATAAGAAGCACAAGAACATTAAGAAGAAAGCTAAGAAGGCCAAATAAAAAAAGGGGGCCTAGATTTCTCTAAGCCCCCAGCTTCTCACCCGTTATTTACTCGTAGTTCTTGGGGACAAATAAACCGTCAACGTGCTGACCAAACTCGTTGATCTTATTCTTTACTTCCTTAAGCATCCGCTCCGCAAGAAACCAATCACTGATCTCATAGAGATCTACCTCACCGTTCTTACCTACACAATCTCCATACCCAAAGATATTGTGGGTGGAGTTCATGTCGCTACTTTTCTCTACCTCGGCTAACAGTCCATTGGCGATCTTGATATAGTCCGTCTTAGACTGGGCCTTTCGTTCATTCATCCGCTGGTGGCTAGCGAGACCCTCAAACCGCACAGCCTGCTTCTCTGCTTTTTCCTTCTTCATGTAATGCTTCTCCTTACTGTTTTGGTACACTACTTTAGGTTTATCAAAGGCTTCTTCTAGACTGACAAACTCATCCTTAAACTCTGCGCTTCGATCTACGAATTTTGTCTGAGTAGCTTTTGGGGACTGTGGTTCTGATGGATGGTGTTGGTTCTCCTTTGTCGAGGAAGTCATAGGGTCTAAACTCTTTGTGGACAAGCGGGCCTTGTTTAATAGTTTGGTAATCCGTTCCCAACGTCTTGCATTCAGGGCACTCATTGTCTATGTCTCCTATCTTTAGAGTGAATCTTTCCCATTCGTGTTCACAGTGGGGGCATCTGTAGGTATAGGTGGGCATTCTTTAAAGCTCGCAGGCTCCTCCTGTGCAGGCCAGTTCTTGGCTCCCGGTAGTTGAATCCTCAGTCTCTTCAAAAGAGAACGAGAGTGTACGGGGAATTTTTCCAAGATGTTCTTCATATTGTGTTTCGGTAATTTTTTCATAGGGTGCCTGCTGATATATGTGATCGTCCATAGGAAAGAAAGATATACCGTTTACGATATCCCAGTTCTTGTATATCCATGCTGCTACCTCTAACCACTCATGCTCTCGGACATAGATTGAGACACTCGGCTTATGCTCACACCATGCTTCTGCATAGACCTTCCAAAGTTCCAGTTGTTCCACCGCTCGTATAGTTTCTGAACAAACGGAAGCTCTCGGACTGCTGATCGGAAAGGAAAAAATAATCTCGTTTGGGTTATTACGCGAAGGTTCACTCGCCATTCCCAAACCTTTAAGGTGCTTCCCGAGAGGGTCAGTAGCGTCTGCACGGACACGCCTAATATAATATTCAGAATAGCGAGGATGAATACCGGAGCTAGTATTACATAACTGAGATACCGTACCACTAGGTTTAACGCAAGTAATAGCCGCGCTAGGATTGATCCCAAGAAGCGCGCTGGTTTCTTTATTAATAGTAACAGCATACTCCCTTAACTCCTTTAGTTTTTTATACAGCGGATATTCACTATACTCAAACAGACTAGTACTATGCACTACAGGGTGAAGATCATAGCACAGCTTGTTGTCCATAATACCAGTAAGAGAAACACCAAGTAACCTCTCCTCCTCAGTATTCTTTTTCCACCCAGACGATATATAACGGAAGTCAGTAAGAGTGGACTGTATAGTACCAAGAATAGTAGCGTAGCGTATTTTTCGTTTAATGTCATCCCAACTATCCTCTGGCCGGATGATAACCTCTGTTAAGTTACAGAACTGCTTAGACCTTAATACAATCTCAGAGCATGGGTTAGTGCCAAACTCATGGTCGGTGTCTCGTCTATCGGGTGCCATATTAACACAGGCTTCTCTATTAAAGATACCACGCTCACCTGATTTAGAACGGTACAAGGATGCCCATTCTTCCATGAAGATACCCATGTCTGGCTTCTCAGTATAGCACACACTGTTATTGGCTAATGCTCTCTGCGGTTCCAAGCTATACCAATCGCCAGACTTGGCATTCCTCATACGTTGGTCAGTAAGGTTAGATAAACTAAGAAGGGCAGAGCGACGAACCCCGCCACATACAACCACGTCAGCAATTTTACAAACAAGATCATGTACCTCTAGGCTGGTAAGTTTTCTTCCGGCGGCTCCCTTGAAGGTTTGGATTGTAAAGACAAACAATTCTGCCAGAGGTTCTGGGCCACTTGCTCTACCTCCGAAAATGTTAAGCCTAGCTCCTCTAGGTCGAACCGCTGATACATCCCACTTGGGAATTTCACCAGAATAAAGGAGGGAGAGAATACTACGGTAAGCGCGTGCCCATCCGATCTTTGAATCTCCAACCTTAACGACTGTATCTGAGTCTCTAAAGTCATCGCTTATCTCCGGTAGTTTAGTTATATACTGACGTTCAACACTGAACCCAACCCCTGTGCCACACATAAGAATATACATAAGCTCATCAAAGGCACGAACATTATCTATAGCCATGTAGGCACAGTTATACCCTGCCACGTTGTCACGTTCTAACGCTGGCCCTGCGGTCATTAGAGCGCGCATAGAGGGCATGACTTCCATAGTAGAGATTGCCATACGCAATTCATCCCAAGGTAGGCTCTCGTTCTTTATCTTAAATCTAAAGAAGTTTATATACCTATCTACAGTCTCGGGCCACTCCTCCCGCCTGTTCTCATCGGGAAGGTATCTAGCGTACCTACTCTTATAAATATATTCTTGATAGTTATCCATTTAATCTATCCACATAACCTTCCAATGTCTTTATCATTAGCTTTAACTGCTCGTTCTCTTGTTCCAAACCTGCCATCTTAGCCTTAGCCCACCGTTGCCACGAACGGTGAGCTTTAAGATGTGCTACTAAAGTTTCTCTACTATAATTCTCATAGCTATAATAGTTACCAGACTTCCCCGGTGCCTTCACACTCGGGGCACATTTCGTTTTGTCCGTGCTGTCCGTTGGGTATTGCACCCCACCCTCCGCAGATATCGCATACTTGACTTGGGTCAAAGTCTGTCTCCTTGTGTACATGGGACTTCTTAAGTAAAGGGTCAGTCATAATATACTTCTTTCGTAGTTGATCCTCTATACGTTTCTTCCAGCTACCCATTATCATCTTCCTTTAATGTAGGGGCGCTTAGATAAGTGCCATCTAACTTAAACGTGATGGCAGGCATACCACTAACATAGATTTTGGGCAATGCACCCATACTTACAGTATTTAATAGAGTTGTTGAAGATTTATAGACGCTTCGTTTGGAGTTAGAATCAACACCAATTAAACATAAAGTAATCTCTGTAGTTCTAAGTCTAGTATTATTATCAATCTCTAGCTGGGCGTGTGTCAGTGCTATATGTTCCATATTACACTCCGTAGATTTTCTTAAGCCTACCTAATCTAATAGGTTGCCAATCGAAAGAACCCGTTTCGTAGTGATCTATTAACACAACACCCCGCCAATAACTGGTTATGCTACCAAGAGCATAGTCGTCAATATGCTCAAAATAGCAGCCGACATTAAGAGCTTGAGATAAGTGTTTAGAACCGTGTCGGTGGACACAGCTACTAGATAACTTATGAGTATGGCCGAACACAATATTACCATCAACAAGTTCAAGACTTCTTGCACAGGCACTTTTACCTCCTACTGGTTTACCGCTTTCGTTAATAGGAACGTGGGTAAAGTGGACTCCTTTATACTTATAGTATTCCTTATAGGGTATAACCTTCCACGACTCTATACCCAAGTCCTCGACATAATCAATCGACCCCTCAAAGGTAGGGTCTATATCTAAGTACCGTCTTAGTCGGTGTTCATGGTTGCCCTCACATAAGATAAAGCCACCCTTCGGCGTCTCATCCATTTCCCAATACATTAGCTTGAGAAACTCTTTGCCTGAGTCTATATCCTTCTGATACCTACGGGCCTCCATCTTAGCCCGCTTGTTTTTATCCCAGTCACTAAGGGAATCGAACGTCAGGAAATCGCCTATGAATAGAACCCGGTTAGGCTTTACTTCATTAATCAAACGGCCTAACCATTTCGCCCTCCGTAAATCTTGGTCGGGGGCGATATGGGTATCGCCTATAACTAGGGTACTATCATTGCTCTTCAATATGTTCATGGGTATCCTTGTCTGTAACCTCATCTAACGTAGCGTGGTCTTTAGATATTGTACCACGACTGTTGCATATATTAAAGTAGTATCTACTACGTTCCTCTAGCGTTCTGTGCTTCTTAAAGATAGCTCTGATCTCTTTGTTAGAGTATCCCAACTGTTTAAAGTATATATACAGGTACTCCCCTGACCTACGGTTAGCTCTATTAGCAGCCTTTCGATTACAAAACTTACAGTGTGTTTTGTTTCTCCAGTGCTGGACTACATCCGGGTATGCTATAGGGCCATGAGTTTTACAATGAAAGAACAGACGTAGCTGCACCCGTATTTGATCTTTCTTTGCCCTAGCTAGTTCCTCTCTAGCTCTAAATAAACTCTGGGTCTGTTTAGCATACTTAGCCGGTGGATCACTCACTGCCATACTCCTTACGCAGCAAGGTGAGTACCGCGCCGACGGGACAGTTAGGCTCGTGCTTACCCTGCATGGGCATCGGGCAAATGGTGCAGCCGCCATCATTGGAAGTGCCGAGGTCATACGACAGCAAATCCAGCAGCGCCAGCGTGAGAGCATCATCGTCGGCCCACTCTCGCGCCCGCTCGATCACTTCGCGGTCACTCAACATCCCCAACCTCCTTTCCGCAGCAGGACGAGGGCGGCACCGGCTGGGCAGCTTGACGAATGCCTGCCGAATCCGTCTATTACGCAAAGAGCGCACCAGTCGTCCTTCGTTGTCGCGGCCAGCACGTCCAACAGGGCCTCCCACTCGTAATCCTGAGGGCGCACCAACCCAGTATCAGGATCGCGCTTCCGCGCCTTCTCGATGACTTCGCGGTCAGTGAGGGTCATGGCTTCTCCTCCAGTGCGCGGGCTGCTTCTAGCAAGTCACAGAAGGGCTGCCTGTTCATCAGCCCCATCTGGTTTGCTTTCTCGGCCACCGCCTTCCACGCATCCCGCTGGGCCGTGAGCCGCTCTGTTTCCAAACGCTCGTTCTCGGCCCACAGTTCAAAGCCCTTTTTGAGGTTTTCTTTGTCCCTCCGCAACTGCTCGCAGTTCGCACAGTCTTGGTCTGGTGGCAGGGCGAGGGCGTTCTTTAGTTCGTGCAGAAACTTGTGGATGTTGAAGGGGATTTCAGCGCCCTCGCATTCCGCAATCACTGCTGTTGCCGCCTGCTCCATCGCTTCTGTTTTGGTGGTCATTGTCTGCAACCCCGGCTGCCCCAAAGGGTGGGAGCCTTGGCCGCCTTGGCGCAATGCTCCGGGTCTCGGGTGATCCAGTCGAGGAAGCGGACAAACCCGACCGATATGTGATTCGAGTATTTCCGCAGTAAAACTTCCCCGTCATAGTCAGGGTGGTCGACTGTGGCCCTCTCCCAGAGAATGCCGCTAAAGGGCCGGATGGGGTGGCCGAGTAACGTGGAGAGCAGGTAGCTCGTCAGGTACACGGGCAGGAAGCGCCACGGACCCCAGCCTTTGCGGTAATGGATTCCGAGATGTGGTCGCTCAGTCGATGCAGCTTGGTATTTACCACGGAGTCGATACAGGCGAGGAAGCCCATCTGTATCAAGCTCGTAGTATTCTCGCGTCCACAGCCACCTGATCCCGCGCCAGTAGAGGCCCTGATTAGTCATGTATTGCCGGAAGTTCATTGGGTCACCTGATTGACGATGGGGAGGATATCGTCCCCATCTGTATCAGCTAGTGTAACTTGAGACAGGGCTAAATGGGGGAAACACAACATCATCAGTGCTAGAGCTAGTGTTCGCATTGGTTGGAACCTCCGGTGATTTGGGGATAAAGTTAGACATTGCCAAAGTAATATTAGCCAGATCCAAGGTAGACAATTCAATGTTTTGTTTCAGGTGCTTATATCGTACACTGTCTGTAACCATAATGGTGCCCACCTTTATACGGCGTCGTTGGTACTTTGCGTGTAACCAATGTGGGTTTTCAACCATGACACTATATACACCCTCTTTATTTACATAGCTGCTTACTGATACAGCACCCCAATCTTCCATAGTCAACGTACCCTTTAGCTTAATCATTGCCATTGTGGAATTCCTTTATCCAGTTTGTAGGTAGTTTGTCGCCAACGATATATGTGAAGTTGTTCTTCTTAGCCCAATCACTATAGTAAACAAAAGACTTGGGTCTAATCCTATTGTCCCGCTGAAAGATAAGTCGAAGGTCTATAGTAGGGTTGCTCTTAAGTATCCATTCAAACTTCCTCCGTTCTTTGGCAGTCAGTCTGCCCTTCGGTTCTAAGATTGTTTTCTCATTGTTTACTAGAAAATCAGGAGTATAAACACGAGTAACAAAATGCACAGTGTTGCCACACTGGCTACACGGGTTACAAGTAACCGGGTACTGGTAGTGAATCTTTCGTGCTTCATATAAAAAAGGTACCTTATATTTAGTTAACTCATCCGCTACTTTCTTCTCGAACTTGCTGCGGAATTTATATTTAGATGTGATCTTCTTCCGTGTATTCACAGTTGAAGTACGCTTCATAACATTTCTCCATGAGTCTCAAGTAAAACGCTGCGTCTACCGCACTGGTGCCATGACTAAATGCGGTAAGGTACGGGCCGCTTTCATTTTTGATAGCCTCCTCTTTCCATTCTAGGATAACCCCGATGCTTTTAATATCAGCGTGCTTACTAAAGAGCATAGCCAGTAATGAATGTGGCGTCAACTTCTTTTCAATGCTCCGTACTTCTGCTGTCATTCTATGATTTCCTTTGCGTTTGTAATCTCTAAGGCCGTGGGTTCCCTCATTACTCGCGTCAGATATACTGGCCCCTTACTATATAGAAAGGTTCTCAAGCCGGGCCAGCACCTATTCTTACTGGGACAATAGGAACAGATAGTACCTAACTTAAGGTTGCCTGACGCACCCTCTGGTACTGTTGCACCCTCTATCCGATCAGGTATAGCGTCGTTATCAAAGGCTAACTGTAGGGTATCCACCTTAGCTTTGAATAGAGTAGAGCTTTTATTTCTATCCCACTCAAGTAGTGGCACCACATCAACGTGACCTAGCTGTTTATCAATCATCAGGAAATAGGGCGTCTTATCTGAGTTAGCATTAAAGCTATCGTACCACCCTAGCTGGGCACGATACCCAAACTTATCGTTGGTATCATTAAGCCCATTCATATTATAATCTTTAAAGCCATAGCTGGAGGTACTCTTAACGTCCACCGTATGCCCATTGATTATACAGTCCTGCTTACCACTACAAGTCCAGCCCTTATATGAGGAGGAGAACCGCATCTGTTCCCCGGAGACCTCATACTTACCTGTAGCTTTAACTAACCCAAGAATCATTTCCTCTACAATATTACCATAGAGAAACTTAACCTTGGTAGACACAGATAGAGGCTCGGGCTTAGGCTCGTGATCTTTAGGTGGCACCATTTCATAGTATAGCTGGCGCACACATGGCTTACCTAAATCACTAGCCCATAGTTTGCCGGGTTCTCTAGCCCGCTCCTCTCTATTAAGACGATCAGAGAAGTGACCGGATATATTCGCACCAATGCTTGTGAGCTGTTCTTGCGAGAGCGCGTGGTCGATACCGGGAGTTAACACTTCTCCGATCTGTAGTTTAATATCTTCTAGTTTAGTATCCATAGGATTCTATTAGTTCCCTTTTGTTTCAAACTTATCTCCGATAGCCTTAAGTTCACGATGACCCGAGGAGAAATCTGTATAGGTATACGCTACCTCTAAGATCTGCTCAACAAATTCAATAAGGGATACATCTGAATTAGTTTCTTTGCCAAGGTAGTTATTGTTATATGCACTCACGGTATCAATAGCTGCCTTAAGTGCAGACTGGCGGATGATAGAAAGCTCACCACTATCCTTGGGTACAGGGAACGGGCGACCAGCAGCACGACCACTATAGCCACCACCACCTGACTGCTCAGGCTTAACAGTAAAGCCCTTAGAAGAATCAGGGGAGGTAGTGCCGACCTTCGGTACAAACTCATTATACTTATTCTTCTCAATGGAGGTAATGGTATCACCTACGGCAAAGGTATTCTTAAAGCCTAGGTTAATCCGCTGTACCAAACCCGTTTCCATATCCTCTGCGATAGCATAGTGAATGGTAAAGTTCTTACCAGTAGCCTTGCTCATGCCAGCCTTAGTCTCGAAACTTTGGATCTTATACACTAGCGTTCTCCTTTGTGGTAATGTCCAGTTCAAACGGTACGACCAACTCAACGTTAAATAGTTCCTTGTATACAGTAGGCATTGCTCTCTTTACATCCGTCAATAGTAACTTAGCTTGTGGTGCCGACCAAGCCTCTAACTTAATAGCATCGTGTACGTTAGCTATAAAGGTTATACTGGCTATAGCTCCGATTGCGTGGGCGCGGCAGTATTCCCAATATAAGAGCGTCTCAAACAATGCCATGAAGTCTGCGGTACTCCACCCTTGAATACGGTAGTTCCTTAACTGTGTCCATGAAGGCCCATCATAGAGGGGTGGTGATTGTGATATAGCATACTGTCTCCCTGTTTCGGTATCAGTTAAACCATAGTTATATACTACACGACCAGAGGCGTTATCAACCCCTGCGCTATACTGTGAATGTGCAATTAGATCAGCTCTTACTTTATTATAGTAAGTCTTTAGCGTATCGTATCGAGCAAAGAATTCTTTCTGAATCTTTTGAACAACTTTATATTCTATACCAGTTTGCTTTGAGATAGCATTCACTCCGCCACCATAAATGGTGCCGAAGTTCACACCTTTAACAAGGCGTCTCTCAGCAGGTGACAGGGGGAAACTAAACACACCTGCTCCAATAGCTGCGTGTATATCTAGGTGGTTATTTAAATCAGCTATCAGTGTAGGGTCACGGGATATCTGTGCCAACCCACCTACCTCTAGCTGTTTCCAATCAGCAGATACTAGGGTGCGTGTTGGAACGTGCGGTACAATCAAGGCTTCTATTTCTGGGGGTAGGTTCTGCCCATTAGGTTTAGATGATGACAACCTTGCTGTAGTTGTTGCTGTATTGTTATAGCTAGGATGGATACTAGTGGTTGTAGTACTAAGTAACCATTCCATGATAGGTTCTAAGTAGGTATTACATAACTTATTTAATTTCTTAAACTCTAGTAGAGTAGTAATGTATCCCCTAATGTCACCCGCTAATGGATTTAAATGACTAAGCGTTTCATTTAAGGACTCCTCAGTAATAGGGTAGCCTAGTGTTGGGTTAGGTTCTCCGAACAAGCTAACGTGTATGTCGTACCTATCCTCGGGTATAGTAATCGAGCGTAGCTTTTTAACATTATGGAACTTAGGCTTACCGTTCTTGTAAACGCCCTGCTGTTCTTTCTCAATAACAGGTATACCCGGCACCCCATATAGAAGGGTAGAGACTGTGCGCCCAGAGGTAGGTGAGTCAGGAAGGAAACCTAATGTCATTGTAGCATAGTCCTCTAAGACTAATCGTAACGCACTCAGTTTCTCGTGAGTATCTAATACTGTCTTAGATAATTTAGGTACGTCAATGTTGTATCCGTTATGTTCATAATGTGTAAGAACTTTAATCCGCTCACAATGAATAGCAAATAGTTTATTCCATCCCTTAGTTGGCAGTGCCTCTAGTTGCTTACGAAATATTTCGTATGTAACTAACACATCCTCCGCGCAATACTTAGACAGTACGTCTGGATCAACCGACTCGGCTCCGTCAGTTTCAAACGCAGCAACAACTTCCGGGTCTTTCTTAAATGGTATCCCATGTTTTCTAGCAGTATCTTCTAGGCTAGGATACCTCCAAGTTTGTGCCGAATCCATGTATTCATATACGCTGGTATCCCATATCAATATGGCATTGTCTAGCGTATAGCCAGCCTTAACTAAATAGCGGAGATCGAATTTAATATTGTGCCCTATCAGTAATAGTGGTGTGGTTGTAAGCTGTTGTGTTATATCTAGCAACGTCATCAACGACCCAACGTCCGATAATTTATAAGTATCGTGTACGGATAACTTGCGTTTTGCCTTGGTTGCCTCTATAACATTTAGCCCGATACCTAGAACCATCTTATTAGCAGGCGCACTAGGATTAAGTTTATCTAAAGCTGGCCCACGGTTAGTAGTTTCTAAATCTATAACTAGAGATTGTGGTAGTGTATCAATAGTAAGGGTCTCGTAGAGCTTTATACGATCTATGTAATCTTTAGGGTTCATATTATTTACTTCTATATATACCTGTCTCGTGATTGAAATACGTTTCAAACTTAGCGTATTTTAATTTCGGATTCATACCAGATACACTAGGCTTCTTGTTCCTTACAATAGATATAAACCTAGTGTCCTCATAGGCAGGGTCAGCATCCCGGCCTATCATAATCAACACATCAGTCTCCTGTTGCACACCAGTCTTAGAGTTCATAAGCTGCGACTGGTTCATATATTTACTACCCTCTGCTGAGAAGTCTGCTTGTGCAATAGAAAATACCACACCATATTGTACCGCTAGATTCCTAGCCCATGCTGATAGCCTAGCATACCTAGCGTGTTCTTGCTCGGAGTCTTTGAATCCCCGTACCTTCTCTAAGATATTGAATCCTATAAGATAATACTCACCACCCTGTAGCTTGCGCTCAACATCATAGATACTCATGTCAGGGTTGTGATAGATCTCAATGGCTCGGCCATTACTATAGGTATCAAACTTGGTATTAACAGCTACCGGATCAGCTATGATATCCCCTGTGTTTATATTTAATGCTGTCTGTAGAATGCGAGCCGCTATCTTATAGGCACCTTCCTCGTTGTGAAAGATGATAGCCTTCTTACCCTCTGGTAATTGGGGTAGCATAAAGGTCATCTCACTTATCATAAAGGAAGTACCACCAGACTCAGGACGTTTACCTATCATCACATGGTCGGACTTGTAAAGCGGGCCGACACCACTATTTAATTCAAACAATCTCCAATCCAAACCACCAGAAGTATTAAGGGAGGAGGTAACTAGGTTAGCATCAACTGGTACATTATATACATCCTCCCCTTTAGTAGCAGTAGCTTTGTTGTAATCATCTAATAGCTTTCGGATATCGTTAAGGGATATCTTCTTATCGTTATCCCCTACCCTACGGCATATACCTGCTATGTTGTTAGCAAAGTATTGTTCTATTAGTTTCTCTTTAACTAGATCATCAACTGTCTGCTTCTCAGCTTCAGTAATGATCTTATCATACAGTTCTTTCTTCTCTGTTTTCCAGCCGGGGTAACGCTCAAGCCTATACCATAGCCGGTAGTTATCCCACTCTATCTCGTTCTTATCTGGATACTTCTTAAACCAATCATTAAAATCCTCAATGATAGTTCTGGTTTCATTAAGAAGGACACCAGTCTTAGCAAAGTCTTTATACTTATAATAGTTTTCTTTGCTAGATAGATACTTGATTACTTGTGTTTCTATACTAGACACGTTGCACCACCGTTCGATAAGATATCCACAATGCTTTTATCTTTATGGTGTTTAGGTTCCTTAGTACCCAACACCATACGCACTTCAGGTACACCAACAGCTTTAAATGTAGTAGCTATTCTTTCAGCACTATCAATGATATGGTGATTGTCGTTGTCTAACCATACTGTAATACGCTTATACTTATTAGATAAACGTAACAGGTGGTCAACCGCTAAGTGATTACCATATAAAGGTACAGCGGCTACATCTAAGGATGGGTTACACACCACCTTAACTGCCGATAAATAATCCTCTACTATCACAGCCTCGATCTCTCGATCAAGCCATGTCACATCAGTAAATTTATCTACATCGTGACGAGATAGGTTATTCCTTAATGAGTGTGTAATATACTTAGGTGCCTTTCTGATAAAGGATCTAGCTTGATGCTCTAAGAAGTATACCTCGCCCCGCAATACATCCCCTAGAGCAGTCAAAGGTTTAGGGTATATTAAAGAACAAGCACCCTCGTGCCATTTAATACCAGCCATAGCTGCATCTGCATCACCAAGGTACTGATATAAATACTCCTTAACATACTCAGGCGCAAGATCTATAGAACAAAACTCTTTATCCCTAGCGGCTATCATTGTATCTAACTGTGAATCCTTTTCTGCTTTCTCATAAGTATTAGCTGATTCTTTTAGATCATTAGTCAGGTTATATAAATGGTATGGTGTCCCGCCGGTAACTACACTAGCGACACCACCTGACCCACAGTTATGACAGAAGCCAAGGACTGCCCAAGGTTGTTCTCTCTTTCTAGAAATGTATAGCCTACGCTTATTGTCTATACCAGCAGGACAGTTATTATGATTAACGTGTATTGTTTCCCCTATATCTGGTAGTGGACTAGCGTTTAGTATCTCCATCGGTGATAGTGTGCGTGATGACATTAGGTTCCCTCACCCTCTTTGACTACGAACTCCTCAAATAATTCCCAAGGGGTTTTACTACCTTCTGAATGCATCTCAGCTACCGCTTTTCCATATCTAGTTAGCAATTTCTTTTGGCTATCTGTAAGCTCTTGATTTCCCTGTAAGTTTTCTATGATATGATATAGCCCACTAATATCTAGGCTGGCTTTAGTCAGCATACCAGTCAGCTTACCTGTAGCATGGGTAGCATGGTTAACTTCGACAGCCATATACTCTACGCTATGGTTGCGCCACTCAAACATAAGATAGAATACAGCAAGGGTTATAAGCTGCGTGTCAGTAACTAAAGCCCAAGCAAAGACAGCAAAGATAGTTAATCTAAAAACCAGTGCTGCACCCGGAGTAAATGTACCAGCAAAGAATGCATCTTTAAAGTTCATGTCAGACTCCCTTTAATAATAACATTATGAAGCGTGTCTATTAGTGCAGGTTCCAGTCCTGATACATCACTAATGTTCCTACATTTATCACCATAATACCTACTGATGTTAGACATATGGATACCTATACCATATACTTCTATCTTATTTTCTTTCTTAAGATCTTTAATAACTTTAATTAATCCGTAGTCTGCGTCTAACCCTCCACCATAGCTATCGCTAGGTGAACCATCAGACAGTACCATCAAGATACGACGCTTCTCTTGGCGTCTCTTTAATCTCTGTTGTGCCCACAGTATAGAGTCAGCATCAGCATTGCCACTTGAATAGCCTACGAAAGTATTGAATCTCTTGATGAAGATAGGTGGGGGTACTAGCTTCTCACTAAAGGGTTTGACTATACCATTCAATACAGTCCCACCACTAGTAGTAAAGGACAATACTTCCACGGGTATACGCAAGGCATTACTGAATACATCGTACAATTTAAAGGCTGAGTGTGCTGCAACATTCATCTTCGGCCCGTACATTGAATACGACCAGTCAACTAGAATAGTCACAGCAGTATCAACACGACGCCTATCAATACGCCGTTTAAATACACGGTCATTCCACTCACCTGTACCTACCCGTGGTACTGCTACCCTAAATAGATTACGCTTACTTAACTTACCGGATAGTCTTTCATTTTGAAACTCCGATCTAGTCTCCACTAACAACAGACGTTTAACTTGGCTGGATAACGAGGCCGAGTTCTTAAGACCGGACTGGCTAACCGTAGTATAGTTATTTGGATTCTCCCCATTAGCTACGAGATCTATTTCTTTAGTGCGATCAAAGGGATACGGAGTAAAGGTATGACCCGTGTGTCCGGTATAATCTATACCCAGTACCGGGGAACCCTTCTCCCTGTCATCGTGAATAGACTTACGAATATCACGCCAGCTAATAGGTGGCGCAGGTTCTTTTGAATCAGGTTTGTTTTGTTTCTCACTAGCCTTGGGTGCATCCTCGGCTTGCTCAGTATCCCCATCTTGATCCTCGTCCGGTTGTTCCTGTTGTTTCTTTTGTTCCTCTCCTTTAGGTGGATCTTCCTTAAAGACTAGATCGTAGATTTCTTTTCCAAGATTAAAGGTATACTCAGGGTTACCTATCTTGCTGAGTTTATCCACGAGACCAGCACCCTCTGCCTTATTATATTTAGCCAAGGCATGAGGATGGGATACACTAAACAACTGCTCGACAAGTGGGATACAATCGTTAGACCACTTAGCTCTAGCAACAGCAGCAATTATTGATAGTGCATTTATATTAATAGCTTCCTTATCAAAGCTGTTAGGGTCAGCCTTGCGTAAACTATTAATCAAAGAGCTATAACAAATGTTATGCCCCACATTTAAATCAAACCCATCACCTGCATATTGTTCTGCGTGTTCATGTTCCATAACCTCATCTTCGACAGCATTAATCACCTGTCCTAATGTGCTTTGGAAGTCTAGCTTTATACTATCAGCTAACTTAAACAACTCCTTTCGATTAACATGAAGCGGTTCATGTATACTCATGTGCTTAAGTAAAGCAAGCTGATCCTCTGATAGTGGTGCCTTGAATAATGGGAACAGCAATCGCTGCCCATCTGTCATAGCACTAGGCAATCCCTCCTGAAAGCTAACACTTAATCCATACTCAGTAGCTCTACGTTCTACCTCTCTAGTTAATGTATATATATCAGTGAGTGAGGCTTCAGTATATGGCTCACGATTAGGCGTGGTTGACATAAGTATCCTCTCTATTAAAGGCCACTGCCAGTAACTTGCCGCCAGATATTCTGCACTGTGTTACGATCAGCAGCAGACAGCTTGTTATAGAACGCTAACTTAAACGCCAGAGAAAAGTCACCGATCTTAGTAAAGTTCTCCGCCCAAGATAAGAGGGCACGGATATCAGTAACTTGCATGATTACCTGTTTAGTAAACGCTTGCCTAATCAGGCTCACAATACTCAGCATCTTAAGTACGTCCGACTCTACGATATTAGGATAGGCTTTCAATACCATCTCCTTCTCTACTGACTGCTCCATGTAATCAATATAGATAGCAGTACGGATACGAGTAAGAGTGGACAAGTCCTGTGCCTCTGCTATATATGAGCCAGTGTTATCTCCTGTGCCATTAGTGTTATCCGTCAGCACGATATTAAACTTATCAATATCGGGAGACAGCACCGAGCTAACACCCTCACAATCTTGGAGTGTAAGATAGGGCGGGTTCTCTAATAGAGGCTGCACTGCCATCAGAATGGGAGAACGAAACGCCTCATCCAAGCACAGCATACCACCATACATAGCTGCCATAGTGGTATCAGTATGAACGTGCTTGGTTACAGACACACCACCCTCATTCACAATACCCGGTCTACCTAAGAAAGCATCCGACTCTTGATGCCGATGGCAAGCCACCCTAAGAAACGGTTTATTAATACGGGCACAAACTTCCTGCACTAGACTGGTCTTGCCTGTACCAGTAGGGCCATGCAACATGATGGCACCACCAGTATTAAGAGCAAACATAAACTCAGTCAGGGTACTCGTATTAAAATGGTAGGTATCAGTAGGCGTAGGGATACGATCCCTAATAGAAGCGTGCCAATCCTCTTTCTTATATACACGGATAGGAAAGTCAGGATACCCACGAGTAGGCTTCATCTTAAAGACACTAGAGAATGGTACAGTCCCAGATTTACTGGCCTCAAAGCCTATGATCGTGGACTTAGGCGGAGGCGCAGCACCAGCACCCTTCTGATTCTGTAGCTTACTCTCTAACTCAGCCTTTACTTTAGCCAAGTTACTCAAGTTAGCCAGCACTTCAGGATCAAGATGCGTCGTGGAAATGGGGGTCTTAATCGCCATGTTTCATATCCTCTTTATTGATGGTGTTGGTGTCGAACTTTAACTCTTTAGCAATGGACTCAAGAAACTCGGAGGCATTCTTATTAATGCCCCGTACATTTCCTATATAAATCATGGTCTTAACTGCCTTGATAATCGGGTACTCCTTCATGTCATCCATATAGAATAGCTCCGACCTACCCCTATCTACTGTAATAGGGGTACGCTGGAGCCGAATGGGGAACTCATCAATCGTTACAAACTTAGCGAACTTGTTTCCTTCTTTAACTATAGCGGTATAGATACCTCGGTGTGTGTGATACTTTACAACACGGACTTCTTTAGTAGAAGTTTTCTTGCCAGCTTTTACTTTCTTATTCATTTAATTATTCCTATTAGAATGGTGGGCGAAACAGGACTCGAACCTATCCGGGTAATTAAAGCCTCTCTTTAAGGCTCATAACCCAGCACTCACCTAACAAAAACGTAACAAAATAAAACACAGCATATGGTACTTCAGCTACAGGACGATTGCCATATTCCAATATACTCCAGCCTACTACACATATACACACAAACAACACAGCAAGTCTGACGATAATATAAAACATTTATGCTTCTCCTTAATAGTTATGGTGCCAGTGAAGGGACTCGAACCCTTACGAGGTATAGCCTCAACGGATTTTAAGTCCGGTGTGTCTACCAATTCCACCACACTGGCGGATAAAAAACAGGTAGCCTATAGCAACACAACCCACGCTCGTTAAATAGCAGTGCCTCCATAAACTATCCGACACATCTTTACCTGTAGGATGGGGATCGCATGAGGTATTGATGCCTGTTCTAAAGGGTATCAGAGGACGCTCAACGTTTCCATTATTTTATATTTGTCCACTGCCTCAAGCTCATCATTCACCCAGTCTATAATGCCGCAGTCATCACAGACCCAACAGATACCATCATCGTATTCATCAATGAGCATCTGTCTCTCACAGTTAGGACACGGATCAGGGTGTGGTGTATTCATAATTCAATTACCTCTCCCGGTAGAATCATTCGGTTATTAAATAGGAACCACATGAAATCAACCTCTGCTTCCTTTCTTGTTTTAAAGATAGGCCCATCCTTTTGTGCCACTTCCCACGACCATCCTTCTATACCAGCCTCACTATCAAAGACTGGCATGACGTACTTGGTATAGTTTCTTTTATAGTTAGCCATGCATTTCCCCTAGTTTAAATGGTCGAGGTTCAAGTTACTAAGCACAGCACCATACAGATGGCGAGCTGTTAATGCCAGCTCTTTAGTGGGGTACGCTCCGATCATATCGAAGCTCTCGTTCTCAAAGTAATAGGTGCCTGTTAGCAGGTCGATATAAATACCCCGTTGTTTAGTTGGTTCCAAATCAACAGGAGGATTCACTTCAAGGCGTGAGGTATTCATTTACTTGATGCTCCAGTTATACACAATGAGAGAGGCCCAAGGCTGGGGAAAATACTGCACCCCGCTGCGATAAGGCAGGCCAGTTATCTTACAAGCACGGCCCAATTCATCACCGTCCATTTGCAATATTAGGCTATCATCATACGCTCTGATAAGACCAGTATTAGAAGCGAGACCTGATAAACTGTCTTGCGTATTAAAGGCGCACCCTTCAAACTTGTTATGCTTTATATAGCCAGCCATTGTAGTCACCATTAATGAATCAATACACTTGACCCTACGACGGGGTATTAAACCCCGTTTCGCCAGAGTTTCACTGGCTCATCAGGTAGGTTAGTAACCCATCCGCTTGACGTAATCGTCGACCACCATCTTGGCATCATACAAGCTCAATGCCTTGCCGCAATCGTCGCGCAGCTTCTTAACCGCGCTGACCTTGAATCCGAAAGCGGCCAACATCTGCCAGTCGAAAGCCTCGGGCCTGTTGTTAACCAATGCCGCGAGCCGGTGCTGCATCTTTTCCTTCTGATCCAGAAGGTCATCGTTCCTGCTGCGCAGATTGAAGTTCTCCTCCTTCAGATTGTCAATCATTTCAAGCAACTCGTTGTTTGTCTTGAACTCCGGGTATGCCTCGCTC
>SXGR01159666.1_pt1 | contig 28840 bp, 21 predicted proteins | sample 3174711 | NCBI WGS metagenome assembly SXGR01 (sample SAMN11356860, study PRJNA531348) | freshwater metagenome | isolation source: freshwater sample F1-60 | place: China: Fuxian Lake, Yuxi | collected 2017-12-25
ACCGCGATCCCGATCCGCGCGAGGCCAGCGTGGTCGGTGCGCCGCTCTTGCATGGCAAGCCGCTCTCGTACAACAACCTGCTCGATGCGGCGGCGGCGCGTGAGTTGGTTCGTGATCTCTACGACATCGATCAGGGGGCGCACGCCTGCGCCGTGATCAAGCACACCAATCCCTGCGGGTCCTCGATCGCGGGCTCCGCGCGCGAGGCGTTCGATCGCGCCTATGGCGGCGATCCGATCGCAGCGTTCGGGGGCATCGTGGCCTTCAGCCGCCGCGTGGATGCCGCAACTGCCACGCTGATGGCCGAGGGGGAGCGATTCCTCGAGGTCGTCGTTGCCGAGGGTTTCGACGACGAGGCCGTGAGGATCCTGGGCGAACGCTGGAAGAACGTGCGGCTGCTGCCGGTCGGTGCGACGCGCCACGCGCTGGCAGGCGCCATGACGCTCCGCAGCGTGCCCGGCGGCCTGCTCGTGCAGGAACGCGATTCGAAGCCGATTGCCCCAGCGGCCTTCACGCATGCAGCGGGGCCTGCACCTGATGCAGTGATGCTCGCGGGTGCGGGGTTCGCGTTCACGGTGGCCAAGCACCTCAAGTCGAATGCGGTCTGCATCACCGATGGCACCACGCTGCTCGGCGCCGGAGCCGGCCAGATGGACCGCATCGCCAGCTGCCGGCTCGCCGTCGAGAAGGCTGCGGCGCGCTTGGCATCGTCGCGCTTGCCGATCGCGGCAAGCGACGCGTTCTTCCCGTTTGCCGACGGTCCCACGCTCCTGGCCGATGCCGGCGTGCGGTGCATCGTGCACCCGGGCGGCAGCAAGCGTGATCAGGACACTCTGGACCTGTGCGCCGCGCGCGGGATCACATGCCTGCTGACGGGCGATCGGCACTTCCGGCACTGAGTGAGCCCGGCATCCGGGCTTGGGAGGGGTGCAGTTCCGGCAGCCCGGCGCACGGCTACACTTTCGCCCCATGTCCGACGCGCCCACCGTGCCGAACCACCCGACGCTGCCGCCGCTGAAGAAGGCGTTCCCGAACGTCAGTTTCCTCGTCGCGAACTACCGCGACCAGGTGACCGTGGTGGTGCCGAAGGCGCACCTTCACGCGGTGGCACGATTCCTGCGCGATGACCCTGCCTGCGCCTACGGCTTCCTGAGCGACGTGGTCGGTGTGGACTATCTGAACTACCCGGCGCCTCAGCCCGGACGCTTCGCGGTCGTGTACCTGCTGGCGTCATACGCGCATGACCTTCGAATCCGCCTGAAGGTCTACGTCGAGCCGACGCTGCCGACCGAAGGCATCGATGCCGACCCCGGGTTGCTCGTGTCGAGCGTGGTCGACCTGTGGCCCGGCGCCGAGTGGCCCGAGCGCGAGGTCTACGACATGTTCGGCATCCGCTTCGAGGGTCACCCTGACCTCCGACGCATCCTGCTCTGGAAGGACTTCCCCGCTCACCCGCTGCGCAAGGATTACCCGCTGCGTGGCCGGGGTGAGCGCGAGTACTACCAAACGATCACGCGCCAGAGCACCTGAACGGACGTCGCGACCGTGCTCCCCGCCTCGGGATCGCGCGCGCATCGGTTGATCGAGCCTTCCTAGGATTCCGAGTGTCACGGCGATGTCGTGCACGCGTTGGAGCAGGCGCTTGGAGACGATCGACCACCAAGAACTCAAGTGGCTCGCGTGCGAGTGGCTCATCCGCCAGGGCGCGCGGGTGGTCGCGACCGAAGTCAGCGCACCGATCCCGCGCTGGCGCGTCGATGTCGCGGGCTGGCTTGAAGGGCGCGACCATCGCTTCCACCGCCCCGAACTCGACGCACCACTCTTCGATTGCACCGCCGCGGCCGACGAGCCCATCATGACCATCGCGGTCGAGTGCAAGCAGTCGCGCGCAGACTTCTTCCGTGACACCGGCAAGGTGGATGAACTGCTCGCCGAGCGCGAGCGGCTCGAGCGGCGCTGTCGTGAGCTCGAGGAGACCCGCATCAAGGTGTACGAGCCGCACCTGCGTCGATCGGGTTCGTCGCTGTTCCATGGCCTCGACGAGTGGGACTTCGCCTCCAGCCGAATCACCGCCTATCGCACCGCGCTCGCGGAACTTCGTCGCACGGAAGAAGCGCTGTACGGCGAAACCAAGTTCGGGCTGCTGCCACGGTACCGATTGGCCGATCGCTGCGTGCTCTTCTGCCCCCGCGGCATGGTTCGACCTTGGGAAGTGCCCACAGGCTGGGGGCTGATCGAGTGCGGGCGTCGTGAACTTCGGGCCGGTGCTGCCCGACTGCCGCGGGATGTTCCGCTGCCCCTGCGTGCGGTGCGCGGGGCGCCGCACCTGGGGGCGTCTGCAGCCCATCGCAACCGATGGCTGCGCAACATCGCCATCGCGGCCACACGATGCTGGATGGCACGAGATCTGCCAGCCCCGCTCCGGGCCTCGGATGAGGATCTTGCGGCGGGCATCGAGTGCCCAGTGGATTGACGATCGCCTGCGACTACAGTGCGCGCAGGCTCCGGTAGCTCAGTTGGAGAGAGCAGCGGCCTTCTAAGCCGCAGGTCGACGGTTCGAATCCGTCCCGGGGTGTTCGATTCCTGCACCGAATTCACTGCGGGTTTCGGGGCGGTCGGTGGTGCGTCCCGTAGGGTGACGTGGTCGGTGGGCATCGGGCCTGCCATCGCCACGTTCCGGGGAACCCATCATGACTTCATGCCTTCACGCAGCTGCCGGCTGCCTGCTGTCGATCGTCCCGACCTCATCCATCGTGCTGGCCACGAGTGGCTACACGCCGTGCCCTCCACTCATGGAACTGCCGTGCGACGGCAGCGCCAGCGGTGGCTCTTCGGGCCCGGGCACGCTGTGTTCATGCGGCACCGGTCAGTGGATCAGGACCGAGCCCACGGCCCGCCTCGAACCACCCCAACCGATCGCCGAAGATCGCAAGCTCCATGAGTCGCTCGTGTCGTGGAACTCGTCCACTCGCGCCACCGCCCAACCGGAGATGGCCATGGCCAGCGTCAGCGTCCGAGGGCGCAGCAACTTCTGGGCCGCGGGCAGTTTCGCGAGATCCAGCTCGGCGAACTATGTCTCCTCTCGGCGCGAACTCTGGTCGGGCGGCTTCCCGGCCTGCCCGAGGCTGCTGAGCCTCGCAGCAACAGGTGGTGCCACGCTGCACATCAGCGCGAGTGCTGCGGCACGGCGGGGTTGCTCGGCGTTCGCCAGCTCAGCGACCGCAGGGATGTGCAGTTCGCTCGGGGCGGCCAATGCGTCGCTCGATGGCCTCACGATCGCCGGTTCGGTTGGCTTCAACGAGTCCACCGACGACTTCGAGATCGTGGGCAACTTCGGCCCACTCGTCGATGTCTTCACTGAGTCCCTTGAGGGCAGCCTGAGCGCCAGCGCCAGCTGGTCGACCGAAGGCCAAGGCTCGCACAGCGGCTCAGCCTCAGTCACCGTCCGACCAGACCGCCTGTACTGCGCATTCACCAATCGGCCCTACGTGGCTCGGGCAACGGGCTTGGCTGTCGCCGGCGGGGCGGGCAGCGTGGATCAGAACGGCTCGGTGAGTTGGTCGAGCATGGCCTTCATCAATCTTTCGGTGCAGTGACATGGCACCATTCCTTTCCGTGCTGTGCCTCGCGGCGCTTGGTGGTGAACCGAACCCCACCTCCATCGCCGCCGAGCGGCTCCGTGACATGCTCCAGCGCGCCCATGAAGAGCGTGATGGCGCACGGTTGGTCGCCCGCAAGCTGTCCGTCGAATCGGCACTGCTTCCGGCCTTCATCGTCCAGGATCTGGCGCACGGATGCGCCAGCGAGGACGTGGCTCGGTCCATGTCGTACACCTACGGCGCGGCGGATGCCCTGCATCCCGCCACATTCGACTGGCCATCAGGCGCATGCTGGCCGGGCGCGCCCATCGAATCTGGCTGGACCTGCCCGCCGGGCATGGCGTGGCGTGTTCGAGCGACCACGGAACGACTGCGCTGCGCGGGCCCAGAGCCCGCCGTCGCGATCGACTGGCTCATCGAGAGCGATGGCAGATCGACCACGGCCATCGCCGAGCGCTTCGAGCCAGCACTCATGCCGGCAGAGCTTGACTTTCCACTGTTGCCCTGGGGGCTCTTTCTGCAGTGGGACCGTGAGCGTGGCTACGCCCTCGACCACTCCGGACAGTCGCACACGGAGCGGTGGCTGACCGCAGCGCCAGTCCTCGCCAATCCCGATGACATGTTCGACACCTTCGATGCAGTGCGTGTGCAGCAATGGCTGTCCCATTGGCGATGGACTGCCTCGGGCGGGGCTCTGCATCATGGACCGTGTCCACGCTCTGGCGAGCTCAGCCATCGGCCGGGCATTCACACGATTGCCCTCGATCATGGTCCGCTCCGCTGGCACGATCCACATGCCTACACGCTCATGCATCATGGCTCGTCGCAGGATCGGGCTGAGCCCTTTCGGCCCGTTCGATCGATCCCGAACATCACGGGGCTGCGTGCCATCCTCGAGTGGGCACCATGGCGGAATGATCCAACGGTCAATGGCCAGACGGCCGCACTGGACCATCCCGCTCCCACCGGAGCCGCCAGCCCGCGTGGCGACCTGGCATCAATCGATGCCGTGGCTCAGGCCGATCGGCCGTCGCGTGTGCCACACCGCATCCAGATCGTGAGCGATGATGGTGAGCAGGCACTCATCACCTTCGGTCGCTTTGAGCTCGTGCAGCGTGGAGCGACCACTGCACGCTCCGAGCAGGAGCCCCCATGGGTTGCGTTGCGACAGGCGATCGATGACGGCGATGCCACCACGCTCATGGGGCTTGTGCTCCGCGCCCAGGATGGCCTCGGCACGGTGCAGGCTCGTGCGCGCATGGGCATCGAACAGGCGACTCAGGCGCTCGATGCAGCCATCGATGCAGGGTGGACGCTGGAGGTGCTGCGACCGGTCGCGCTGGAGCTCTTCGATCGCTGCCTGAGTCGGCTCACACCTGCTGAACTCATGCAACTCACGCTCGATGCCACCACGGCCAGCCGCGGCACGCTTGCTGTACTCGCCGCCACCCGGTTGTCCCAGCATGCACAGGCCAGCCCCGACGAGCGTGCTTGGGCCACCTTGGCCTTGCCTGCCCTCTGGGCATGGCTGCACGCGCCCCCCACCGATGACTCCCCGATGGGTGCGCGCAGGCTTGCGTGCGACCGCACCCTTCGCCCGATCCTCCTTGGCGAGCAGCACGCACTCGCTGGTCCCGTGGGTGGTGCACCATGAACCATCCCACCGGGCGCATTGGTGGGCCGCTCCGAGGAATCGGCTCGATCCCTCGAATGGCTGGCACGGGCGGTCAGCGCATGGGGGCCCACACGCTGTGGCGCGCGCGGCTGGCCCTGCTCTGCTGGATGAGTCTGGCGCTGCTCGCTGCAACCCACACACCGCCCGTGCGCGATGCACTCGATCCAAGCGCAGCGTGGCGGAAACTGCTGGCAGCGGCAGGCTGCCCGCCAGAACTGGCGCACGACCTCTCGGTCCGCATCGAACGACTGGCAGGACCACCACCTGCAGCCGATCCGCATGGTGCGATCACGGCGGTGCAGCGTGCAGAACAGATCATGCACCTTGCAGGCGGTCGTCATGGGCTCCAGCTCACCACCGCACAACTCGATGCAGCCTTGACCGCGCTCTTCGGCAGCTCACCATCTTCACGTGAGGGCAGCGGCGCTCGCGGCGATCCATCCACCACCGCCGATCAGGCGCCGCCCGCTCCGGCCGTGGCAGAGCACACCGAGCCGTTCACGACCCGCCATGCCGCAGCGCAACTGCGGGAGTGGCTTCCTACTCCTGCCCCACGTTGATGCGCAAGGTGGGCCGCGACGATGCCAGCGCCGAAGCGCCGTTCGGCGTGACCTGACTGTTCCAGGCAAACACGCGCTCGAGCGCAGTCGCTTGCTTCAGGGGGGTCAGCCCGGCGTCACTCACCTTCGTGCTGTGCACATTGAGCACCTTCAGTCGCGGCATGGTCGCCACGCAGGCGAGCGCTGCATCCCCCACGCCGGTTGAGTCCAGTCGCAGGGATTCCAACACCACGAAACCCTTCAGCCCGGCCACGCCGGCGTCGGTGACCTGGGACCGGGCCAGATTCAGGTTGACGATCGCTCCGGCGGCGGGCTGCAGCATGGCCAAGTCCGCATCGGTGAAGGGCGGCGTCGCCAAGCTTGCGTTGATGTCCAGCCGCGGGTCATCCTGTGCCAAAGGCTGGGCAATCACGCCGCGCCCGCGCAGCGCCTGTGCAACCTCCGTCGCACGGAGCGAGAGGTCCGCATCGAGCGACGTCATCGCACCCTTCACGGCTCCCGGAGCAGCGGCCACGCCAGCGGCCACGGCTTCCATCACGCCGCCTTCCTTGATCCACGTCCTGATCAGGTCGCGCTCAGCGGCGCTCAGGCGCTCACCCTCGGGCGGCATCGAGTCGGGGTCGCTGGCCGGCAGCATGATGCGCTGCACGATCAAGCTCCCATCGGGCTCGCCGGCCTTCACGGCGACACCGTCATCATCGACCTTGGTCATCGAAGCAGCCGAGTCCATCGCCAGGCCGCCCTTGCGCTTGCCATTGCCGTGGCACTCGAAGCAGCGCGATTCGAAGATCGGCAGCACCTGCGTGCGGAAGTCGACGGTGCCTGCCGCGACGGTTCGCACGACGGACGCCGTACTGCCCGAAGCCTGGCCATCGCTGTCGACCACCTCGGCCGATCGCGCTGCACCGTCCGCGGAACGGTCCATGCCCAACGCAGCGAAGAGCGCCTTCTCCACATACCCGTCACCGTGCACGAGCTCGCCGCCGAAATGCCCGGCAAGCCCCACGCCGAAGGCGCTCGCCAAGGTCAAGACTCTCGCCGGCATCAACCGCGCTTGGGCCGTAGCCGGCGGCTCGTCGCGACGGCGGGTCTTCCACGCGACCGCCAGCAGCACGGCGGCCATGACCGTTCCGAGGTAACTGTGCAGGCTCAGCGTGCGGGATGCGTCCTGACCCTCCTGCCATGCATTGATCCATCCGGTCGCCACAGCACCGATGGCCGACAGCGCCGCCAGGAGCATGGCCACGCTCGTGAACTCGGCAATGCCGCGCTCACGTCGGCTCCACCGCCAGGCCTCGACACCCGCGGCAGCAAGCACCAGACCGATCGGGAAGTGCACCAAGACCGAGTGCAGGCGGCCAAACAGGCGGAACCAAGGGTCCAGGCTCGTCATCTCGGGGGCCTCGCCTCCCGCGGCGACAACCAGTCCAAGACTCATCACGACGAAGAGGGCTCCGTGGTGCACCATGCATGGACTCTACACACTCGACCGCCTCAAGACCAGAATCTCACAAGTCGAGCGACTGGTGAGTGTGGATCGGGAGTCACTCCGCGTCCATGTGCGCACCGTGCAGACGCCGGCTCACGCTCCATTCCATCGGCCCATTCACGTCGGTGGCGGCGGCTCACGGCCGGCCACGCCGCCCCGGCGCAGCGCCTCGGCGCCGAATCGATCCGCGATGCGATCGGTGGCGGCATCCAGCGAGCGCCGACGCTCCTGCTCGATGTCCGGGAACAGCTCGCTCTCATCGCCACCCCGCTCGAGGTTTGAGCACTGCACGCCCACCAGCCGTACGGGCTTGAACCCCGTCGCCGACCAGGTTCGCAGCAGGTGGCGTGCCACCTCCCACAGGGTGTCCGTTCGGTCGGTCGAGGCATCGAGCGAGTGCGATCGGGTGAGCGTGGTGAAATCTCCCAAGCGGATCTTCAGCGTGACCGTGCCGGCGCGCACCCCGTGGCGGCGCAGCCGGCGTGCCGTGTCCTCGACCAACGGGAGCAGCCGGTGGACCACCTCGATCTCGCTCAAGAGATCGCTGCCGAACGTCTCCTCATGACCGATCGAGCGCGCCTCGCGACCAGACTCGACTGCGCGCGCATCGAGCCCACGCGCAAGCGCCCACCATTGCGCGCCCGCATCGCCCAGCCGGCGCTTGGCCTCCCGCTCATCGATGGCCTGCAAGTCGGCAAACGTCCTGATCCCGGCAGCATGCACGCGTGGCACCGTACGCGGTCCCACGCCCCACATTCGCTCGATCGGCAACGGCGCGAGTGCCTCCATCGTGCGCTCGGGCTCGATGACCGTCAGTCCATCGGGCTTGTGAAGATCGCTGGCGATCTTGGCCACGAACTTCGACGCCGCCACGCCGACGCTGACCGTGAGGCCGAGTTCAGACACGGTCCACGCTCGGACGAGCTCCGCCATCCGTACGCCGCTGCCGTGCAGGCGCTGCGATCCGGTGGCGTCGACGAACGCCTCGTCCACGGACAGCGGTTCGACCTCAGGGCCAATGCGACCGAGGATCGCCATGAAGGCCGTACTGATCTCGCGATAGCGCGCACCTCGAGGCGGGGCCACGACCGCGCTCGGACAGAGTCGGAGCGCCTGCGCCATCGGCATCGCGCTTCGACAGCCGTGGCGCCTGGCTTCGTAGCTCGCAGCCGCCACGACCGATCGAGGCCCGCGACCACCCACGAGCACCGGACGCCCTCGCCACTCGGGATGATCGAGCTGCTCCACGCTGGCGAAGAACGCATCGAGGTCGGCATGCAGGATGACGCGCGACCACGCCGCATCGCTGCCGCGGCGAGCCGTCGACGGATCATCGCCGACCGGTGTCATGGCTCATTCGACCGGTGGGTAGCACAACGATCCCCAGTCATCCGCGTAACCGTGCTCCATCATCACATGCAACGCCACCATCGTGAACTGCCGCAGCAGTACCGAGCAACGCTTGACCGCGCGCCGGTTGTGTCGACCGCCATAGCTTGAGCCGCCATGCACCAGCTGGCACCGCACGAAGTGGATCCGTGCGAGGAGCCGCGACACCACCAGCGCATGCTTCCCCTGCGCGAGCAGGCTCCGCGCATCAAACACCGCATGATCGATGCGCTGGCCGTCGATCGGCTCGTCCCAGAAGAGCCGGTTGACGTAGCGATCCGCAAAGACCTGCATGACGAGATCCTTCTGGCGGTGCAGGAATCCGGCGAGGATCGCATCCTCGTCGCTGGACACGAGCTGGTCGACGAAGAGGCCCAGCGCGCGGCTGTCCGCCACAGGCTCCCGGCGCTGCGCATCCCATCGGCCGTAGAGCGCATTGAGTGCGACCCATTGCTCGATGAGCTGCGTGTCGAGCTCGGTCGCACCGCGGGCCTCACTCGCCTCGAGCCACGTGAGCGCACGGTGGATGCGGATGCGCACCTGTTCGTAGAGGCCCGCCGCGGCGTACGCATCGCGTCGAGGTCGCCATTGGCCACGCAGCACGCGTGGCGTGATCGGGGCGTCGAAGAACGGATGGTTCGCTCCGGCAGGCAGGCTCATGCCGTGCAGTATCGCCCGAGGACCCACCGACGCGCCAGCAGGAATCCGAGGGCGCACGCGGCGCAGCCCACCATCCCGTGCACGCCCAGGTCGATGGCCGCGGTCATCGCGTGCCCCTGCCTCCACAGCGCCGCGGCGTCGAGCGACAGTGCGCTGAGCGTGGTCAGGCCTCCACAGAACCCTCCCACGGCGAGGACCTCCTGCTGCCAGCGATCGCCTCGCCATCGCCAGCCCGACCCGTGGCGCTCCATCCACAGACCAGCCAGGATGCCGCAGAGGGACGCCCCCAGGAGATTGGCGACCAAGGTGCCGGTCCAAGCGGGTGCCCCCAGCATGTGCACGCCATGCCCGATGCCGAATCGCACGCCCGCGCCGATCGCGCCGCCGACGGCTGCAAGCAGCATGCTGAACCAACTCATGATGGCACTCCACGAAACACCGCCAGGCACAGGACAGGGCAACCCACGAGGGTTCCCAGAACGATCGTGGCCGCTCGCCACCATCGGCGTTCATCGACGGCGATCCATGCATCGAGCGCGCAGCCACTGAAGGTCGTGAAGCCACCGAGGACACCCGGCACCAGGAGCATCCGCAGCATCGGCATCTCCGCCAGTGGTGCAGCGATCAGTCCGATCACGATGGATCCCGCTGCGTTCACGCCAAGCGTCACGCGCCAGGTGCCATGCTTTCGCTGCACAGCCATCGATCGCAGCCAGACCCTGATGGCGACACCAAGGCCGCCGCCAAGTCCGGCAAGCAGGAGTTCGCTGATGGTCAGCGCCTCGCGCGTCATGGTGCAGCGATCACGGCGTGGATGCCGGCGTTGGATCCGACGACGAACCCCGTGGCGGCGATGGCGCCGTGGCGGACGACGGCGCGGTTGCGGGTGACGGTGCCGCATCCGATGACGGACCAGGCGCTGACGGTGACGTCGGCTCGGCCCCAGCTCCTCGGGACACCATCGAGGGCCACGGATCAGCAGTCTGCCCCACCTGGCGCTGCACCCGAACGTCCCACGATGGATCGCCGAGGTAGACGACGGCGTCACGGTCCCAGAGCAGGCCAGCGAGTTCGCGTGCATCAGCTTCGGGGATCGATCGCTCCTTCATCCACAGAGCGACCTCACGGTTGAAGCTGCCCACGTCATCGCGCTGCCACGATGCGATGACCAGTGACTCCGATCCCGGCCATCGCCGTGCGAGTTCGCCCACGATCGCATCCGAGTTGTCGCGCCAGGCTTCGTTGAGGGTGCGCACGCCCGGTTCCTTCGTGAAGCGATCGAGCGTGCCCCAGCCACCGCGGCCAAACCACGTCACGACCACATAACCCACGTGCGCGCGCACTCCGAACGACTCGATCGCAACGGCCGCCAGCGAGTCGGGGCCGTTCACATGGCCGAGCAGGCAGTTGCCCGCGCCGATCCACGCCTTGGGCGACGCATGCACCAGCGGCATCACACGACCATCATGGCAGCGCACGACGAGTGTGCCATCGCGTGGCTCGACCGCTCCTGCAGGGCGGCGGAATCCCAGCTCGAGTCCCTTCTCGGTGGCGTGGCCACCCGTCATGAGCAGATCGATGCGCGGGACGTCGAGCACGGCGTGCGCAGCGTTGCCGATCGACTGGGCGGTGATCCCCGGATCGATCGCGCGGCCATCGTGATGCAGCGTGAAGCGGTGCGCGGCCTCCTCGCTCCACCACGCACTGTGATCGAATCGCTGCATCGGGAAGTCGGCCGTGCCCGCTGCGATCGACATCGTGAGCGGCTCCGCATGATCCACCAGCCGGCGAGCGCCCTCGGCCGAGCGCGCCGTGATGATGCCCCATGACACATCGCTCTCGGGATCGCCATCGATCATCCGGAGCGCTCGCTGCAGTGGCGCCGTCACATCACGCGCCGCTCGGGCCGGATGGAGCACGATGCCCACCATGCTCGCCTTGCGCTGGCGGAGCGTCTCCACCAGCGAGGCGAAGCCCGCGTCGCTCGACTCATCGAACTCGATCACGGGGGCATCCACGCCATGCTTGTCGCGCAGCGCTTCCGCCACATCGAGCCAAGCCGGGTCGGCCGCAGCCGAACGGCTGATCGCGACGGCGTAGGTCGCCTGCCCGGGCGCTGCGGTACCGTAAACGGAGCATGACAGGAACGCTGCGAGCGCGGCCATCGATAGAAGCATCACGCGATGCTATGGCCGTGCGGTGGATTCCCCGCGCGTGCCATGCTTGGCTGGATGCGAACCCTCGCGTGGCCCCTGCGGCCTGTGGCGCGTGGTGGGTCGCACTGTGGGCCATCATCTGGTTCGGCTCGGCCTGGTTGTCGTCGTTCTGGACCAGCCGCGTCGAACTCGCGCTCGACTTCGAGCGCACCGCCACGCCGCATGAATGGATGATCCCGGTGTACGCAAGCTACGACCTGGTTGCAGCGTTGCTCCCGCTCTTCTGCCGGGGCTGGCGCGATTACGCGGTGCTCGGCGGGACGATCCTGCTGCAGACTGTCATCGCCTGCACGATCTACGTCGCGCTTCCGCAGCGGCTCGCCTTCGAGACGACGGATTCAGGGTTCGTCTGGGATTGGCTGTCGAACGCCACGGGACTCCCCCACCCGGGCCTCTACTCCTATGCGCCGAGCATGCATGTCGCAGGCGTGATCGCGATGGCCATGTTCTTCGCCCCACGGCTCGGCCGCGCCGGTGCCGCAGCCCTGTGGGCTTGGTGCACTGCGGTCATCGCCAGCACGTGGATGGTGCAGGAGCACCACCTCGCGGACATCACCACGGGCATCGCTCTTGCACTCATCATTCGGCCACGAGCGGTTGCCTCGGCTCACGTTGGTTCTACCATGTCTTCGTGAGGACGATCTCCACAGTCACCGCCTGTGCGCTCGCCTGTGCAACTGCCCTCGCCGATGGGACCGACGCAACGACCGCCAAGGGCGCCAAGGCCGACGGCACGCACGCCCAGGACACTCACCCCGCACCGCGCACGATCGATCTCGAGAAGGCTCGCGAGTGGTGGTCGTACCGGCCGATCTCCGACGCACAGCCGCCGACCGTGCGCGACACCGCATGGGTCCAGAACGACATCGACCGCTTCATCCTGGCCCGGCTCGAAGCCGACGGTCTCGCGCCCGCACCCGAAGCTGACCGCGTCGCACTGCTTCGTCGCGCGACCTACGACCTCACCGGCCTGCCGCCCACGCCAGCCGAGGTCGACGCGTTCCTTGCCGACACCGACCCGAACGCATGGGAGCACGCGATCGAGCGGCTGCTCGCCAGCCCGCACTACGGCGAGCGCTGGGGCCGGCACTGGCTCGACCTTGTCCGCTACGCCGACACGAACGGCTTCGAACGCGACAGCGACAAGCCGGGCACCTGGCGCTACCGCGACTGGGTCATCGGCGCGATGAACCAGGACAAGCCCTACGACCGCTTCATCACCGAGCAGCTTGCCGGCGATGAACTCGCCGATCGCGACTTCTCCACGATGGTCGCCACGGGCTACTACCGGCTCGGCATGTGGGACGACGAGGTGCCTGATCTCAAGCAGGCGCTCGCCGACGACATGGACGGCATCGTCGACATCACCGCACGCACGATGCTCGGTGTCGGGCTCGGGTGCGCCCGCTGCCACGACCACAAGGGCGATCCGATCCCGCAGCGCGACTACTACGCCTTCAGCGCCTTCTTCGCCGGTGTGCGCCCGTACAAGTCGCATGCCGGCAACAGCATCGAAGCCCGCAACGTCACGCGCTCGATCGATCCCGAGTTCGGCCGCCGCGACCTTGAGGCTGAGCGCATCGCCTACCAGGAGCGTCGCGAATCGCTCGTCGAATCGATGTTGGCGATCGAAGCCTCCAGCGGCGTGCTGCCGCCGGCCAACGGTTCCTCGGGCACCGCGCCCGATCGTGCCCCGGCCACGGGCCTGGTGGCGCACTACGCGTTCGAGACCGAAGCCACCGCCCCGGAGGCCGACCGTGCCGTCGTCCGCTCCGTGGTGCCGGGCCCCACGGCACAGGTGAAGGACCTGCGCTGGGGCGAGCGAGGCCGCTTCGGGCTGGGTGGCGCGTTCGATGGCGGCGACGACCGCGTGCTGCTGGACCGCCCGGTCGCCGACGACTTCACGATCTCCGCATGGTTCCGCACCGATCGCGTCGCAGCCGGTGACGACGGCGACCCGCGCTGGTTCCTCGGCTCGGGCATCGTCGATGGCGAGGTGCCCGGCATCGTGGATGACTTCGGCATCTCGATGATCGGCAACGGCATCGTCGCCGCAGGCATTGGCAATCCCGAGACGTTCCTCAACAGCGCACCCGGGCACAACGACGGCCGGTGGCACCACGTCGCGCTCACACGCGAGCGCGCGAGCGGAACGGTCGTGCTGCATCTCGATGGCGTCGAGGTGGATCGTGCAACCTGCAGCACGCGCCGGCTCGACAGCCCCGCGCAGCTCGTGATCGGCGGCATGCTCCCCGGCGGCGGCGCCTTCAGCGGCCAGATCGACGAGGTGCGGATCCACAAACGCGTGCTTGGCGCCGATGAGGTGCTCTCTGCGGCGACCGGTCTTGGCCCCGCTTCGACGAAGGACGTGATCGCCGCCGCAGGTCGCACCGGCGATGCGCAGCGCTGGGCAACCGCCCGAACCGAACTGCTGGCCCTTCGCCCGCCGGCCGCGCGTGGCGAAGTCGTGCTCTCGGTGTCTGAAGTCGGCCTCGAGCCCGTGCCGGTGCATGTGCTCACGCGCGGCAGCCCGCATGCGCCCGCGGAGCGCGTCGAGCCTGCCGTGCCGGTGGTGCTCTCCACCTTCACCCATCCGGCTCCTTCGGCGGCGCATGGTGAGTCGACCGGCCGCCGCACCGCACTCGCAGCGTGGATCACCGATCCGCGCAACCGCCTCGCCTCGCGCGTCGCCGCGAACCGGCTCTGGCAGCATCACTTCGGCGTGGGCATCGTGCCCAGCAGCAACGACTTCGGCCGTCTGGGCGACAAGCCCACGCATCCGGAACTGCTCGACTGGCTCGCGCGACGCCTCATGGCCGATGGGTGGAGCCTCAAGGCGATGCACCGCCTGATGATGACGAGCGCGACCTACCGCATGTCGAGCGTGCCCTCCGAGGCAGCGCTTGCGACGGACCCGGGCAACGAGCGGCTCTCGCGCTTCCGCATGCGTCGGCTCTCTGCCGAGGAACTGCGCGACAGCCTGCTGGCTGCCAACGGCACGATCAACCTCGAGCTTGGAGGCCCGGGCGTGCGCCCGCCCCTGCCCGAGGCAGTGCTGGCCACGAGCAGCCGTCCACATGATGTCTGGCCGCTCACGCCAGAGCCAAGCTGGACCAGGCGCAGCGTGTACATGCACCAGAAGCGCTCCATCCAGGATCCCCTTCTGGCCGTCTTCGACCAAGCCGACATCGACAACCCCTGCCCCGTGCGGTTCGCGACGGTGCAGCCCACGCAAAGCCTGATCCTCTTCAACGGGGACTTCGCCAACGAGCAGGCGCGGCGGCTGGCCGAGCGTGCCCGCGACGCCGCCCCGAACAGCCTGCGCGACCGCGCCGGTGCCGCGGTCCGCTTCGCTTACGGCCGCATGGCACGAGCTGCCGAGCTCGATGGTGCCGAGCGTTTCATGGCCCGATTGGCCGACGAGGGCGTGCCCGATGCAGACCGCGCACTCGACCTCTTCGCGCTCATGCTCGTGAACAGCAACGAGTTCCTCCACATCGACTGACGATCATGCACGAACCACCGCATACCGCCAGCTTCTGCCGACGCACCCGCCGTGAGTTCATGTGGCAGGCCGGTGGTGCGTTCACCAGCGTGGCGCTGGCCGACCTGTTCGTGCGCGATGGCTTCCTGCAGCGCCAGGCGATGGCCTTCGACGGCTCGACACCGCTGGCGGCCGGGCCGCTGGTGTCGAAGGCCCCGCTGACTGCAGGCCGCGCGAAGAGCGTGATCTTCCTGTTCATGTACGGCGGCCCGAGCCACGTCGACACCTTCGACTACAAGCCCGAGCTCTACAAGTACGACGGCCAGACGATCCAGGTGAAGACCAAGGGCCGCGGCGGTGACCGCAACGAGGGCCGCATCGTCGGTCCCAAGTGGGATTTCCGCCAGCACGGCGAGTGCGGCGCATGGGTCAGCGATCTCTTCCCGCACCTGGCGACCTGCGTCGACGACATGGCGTTCATCAAGAGCATGTACGCCGAGAGCCCGATCCACGGCAGCGCCATGCTCATGATGAACTCCGGCAAGCTGCTCGGCGGCTCGCCGTGCATGGGCTCCTGGGTCAACTATGGGCTGGGCACCGTGAACCAGAACCTGCCCGGCTTCGTGGTCATGCTCGACTCGACCGGCGGACCGATCTCAGGCGCGAAGAACTGGTCGAGCGGCTACATGCCGGCGAGCTACCAGGGCTGCGTGCTGCGCGGGCAGGGCGATCCCATCCTCGACCTCGCCACGCCCGAGGATCGCACGCAGCGCGTGCAGCGCGCGGTGCTCGATGAGCTCAAGGACTGGAACACGCGCCACGCGCTCCTGCGCAGCGGGAACCCCGACCTCGAGAGCCGCATCGAGGGCTACGAGCTCGCCTACCGCATGCAGGCGACCGCGCCCGAGGCGGTCGAGCTGGCCCAAGAGAGCAAGGACACGCAGGAGTTGTACGGCATTGACGATCCGCGCACCGAGGAGTTCGGCCGCAAGTGCCTGCTCGCGCGGCGGCTCGTCGAGCGTGGCGTGCGCTTCGTGCAGCTGTATGCCGGCGGTTCCCACAACGACGACAACTGGGATGCACACGACGACCTGAAGAAGAACCACGATTACCACGCAGGCCGTACCGACAAGCCGATCGCGGGCCTGCTCAAGGACCTCAAGCGACGCGGGCTGCTCGACGAGACGCTCGTGATCTGGGGCGGTGAGTTCGGGCGCCAGCCCACCGCTGAGTACGCCATGGGCACGGGCCGCGACCACAACTCCTTCGGCTTCACCATGTGGATGGCCGGCGGCGGCATCAAGGGCGGCGTCACCGTGGGCCAGACCGATGAGCTCGGCTCGATCGGCGTGGGTGAGCGCTTCCACGTGAAGCACCTCCACGCAACGGTGCTCGACCGGTTGGGCGTCGATCCGAATGCCCTGACCTATTTCTACGGCGGGCTCGACCAGAAGCTCGTGGGCGTCGAAGGCGCCGGCCCGATCACGCAGCTGCTCGCGTGATCGGCCCTGTCGGGTGCGAGCCCGCGGTTCGCTCCGCCGATGACGGCCCGATCAGCGATTCGCGCCATGCTGCTCAGACCGCGAAGTACTTCGCCTGTGGGTGATGCACGACGATCGCGCTCGTCGACTGCTCGGGATCGATCTGCCAGTTCTCGGTGAGCACGCAGCCGATGCGCTGGGGCTCAAGCAGGCGGAAGAGCTTCTCCTGATCGCTCATGTCCGGGCACGCGGGGTACCCGAAGCTGTAGCGACTGCCGCGGTAGTGCTGGGTGAACAGGCGGCGGACCTCCGGATCGTCCTCGTGCCCGATGCCGAGTTCCGCCCGAATGCGCTTGTGCCAGAGCTCGGCGAGCGCCTCGGCGCACTCCACGCCGAAGCCGTGCAGGAAGAGGTAGTCGGTGTACTGGTTGCGCTCGAAGAGCTGCTTCGCACGGTGGCTCGCCTCGCTGCCCATCGTCACGCAGTGCAGGGCCAGCACATCGCGCGTGCCGACCGACACCGGACGGAAGAAGTCGCTGATGCACAGGCGCTCGCGCCCTTCCTGCCGCGGGAACCTGAAACGCTCGACTTCGCGATCGTGGTCCACGGCATCGAACACCACCAGCTCGTCGCCATCGGCGTTGCACGGGTAGTAACCCCAGACGACCGCAGGTCGCAGGATCTTCTCGTCGCGGCATTCGGCCTTCAGGCGCTCGAGCACCGGATAGGCATGCTCCTCCAGGAAGGCTTCGTAGCGCGCGTCATCGAGGTCGCCCTTCTTGAAGCCCCACTGGCCGCGGAAGAGCGCGACGAGATTGAGGTACGGGTAGATCTGCTCGAGCGGGAGCCCCTCGACGAGTCGGTGGCCCCAGAACGGTGGCGCAGGGACCTCGACGTCCTGCCGCACATGGCTGCGTTCGGAGAGTTGCTGGCCACTGGCGGCCTGCTGGCGGATCGTGCGGCTTGCGACGACGCGATCAGCTGCTTCGCGCTTGGCAAGTCGCTCCTCCACTTGCCGATCGAGCACCTCCAGCGTGCGGGTGGCGAGCGCATCGCACACCGCCAGGCCCTCGAACGCATCGCGGCCGTAGTACAGCGGCCCCTTGTAGATCGAGCGCAAGTGCCCCTCGGCATAATGGCGAGTGAGCGCCGCGCCGCCCAGCATGATGGGCACGGTGATTCCCTGCCGATTCATCTCGTGCAGGTTCTCCTCCATGACCGCCACGCTCTTGACGAGCAGTCCGCTCATGCCGATCGCATCGGCGCCAGTCGTGCGCCAAGCCTCGGTGATCTGCGTCAGCGACTGCTTGATCCCGATGTTGTGGACCGTGAAGCCGTTGTTGGTCAGGATGATGTCGACGAGGTTCGTCCCGATGTCGTGCACGTCCCCGGCCACGGTCGCCAGCACGATGCTGGCCTTCGACGGGCCGCCCGTACCGAGCCGCTCCATGTGCGGCTGCAGGTGCGCAACGGCCTTCTTCATGACCGCCGCGCTCTGGAGCACGAACGGCAGCTGCATGCGGCCGGCGCCGAAGAGCTCGCCCACCACCTTCATCCCTGCGAGCAGGTCGTTGTTGATGATGTCCAGCGGTGCGTACTGCTGCAGTCCCTCGTCGAGCGATTCCCCAAGGTCCTTGTCCTCGCCATCGATGATGTGCCGCTGCAGGCGCTCCTTGATCGGCAGGTCGGCCAGGCTCGTCTTCTCGGTGACCGCCTCCTCGCCCTCGGGGAAGAGGCCGATGAAGTAGAGCAACGGATCGAAGTCCGTCGACTTGCCCTCGGGGCGGGTCGCGCCGCGACGGTCGTAGACCAGCCACTGGGCGGCCTCCCAGCGCTCGGGTGCGATGCGGTCCTGCGGGAGAATCTTGCTCGCGTGCACGATCGCCGCGCTCAGTCCGCGCTGGCGGGCTTCGTGCAGGAAGACGCTGTTGAGCACCGCTCGGGCAGCAGGCTTGAGGCCGAAGGAGATGTTCGAGAGGCCCAGGATCGTGCCGCAGCGGGGAAAGCGCTTGGCGATCAGCTCGATCCCATCAAGCGTCTCGAGACCGAGCCGGCGGTCGTCGTCGTTGCCGGTGGCGATCGTGAAGGTCAGCGGATCGAAGAAGAGGTCTTCCTCGGGCAGTTCCCAGCGGCCGGTGTAGAGCCCGTGGATCCGCTCGGCGATCTCGAGCTTTCGCGCGGCGGTCTTCGCCATGCCCGCCTGCGGATCTTCGTCGATCGTCAGGGCCACGCACGCAGCGCCGTAGCGGCGCAGCATCGGGCAGACGCGCGCCATGCGCTCCTCACCGTCTTCGAGGTTGATCGAATTGACGATGCACCGTCCACCGGCACGCTGCAGGCCCGCCTCGAGCACGTTGGCATCGGTCGAGTCAAGCATGAGTGGCGCGTTCACCTGGCGCACATAGCGGCTCACGACCTCACCCATGTCGCGAACGCCGTTGCGGCCCACGAAGTCCACGCACAGGTCGAGCACCTGACCCCCATCGCGGACTTCCTCGCGAGCCATGCTCACGAGGCCATCCCAGTGTTCCTCGTCGAGCAGACGCTTGAACTTGCGGCTGCCGTTGGCGTTCGTGCGCTCGGCCACGATCAGGAACGAGTTCTCCTGCTCGAACTCGGTGTAGCCGTAGAGGCTGCTGCAGCCGGCCGCCTGCGGCTGCTTGGGCGTGCGCACCGGCTCACGGTCCTTGAGCGCGGTCGCGAGCGCGCCGATGTGCTCGATCGTGGTGCCGCAGCAGCCGCCGAGCGAATCCACGCGGTGCTCTTCCATGAAGCGTCGCATCGCCTCGACGAATCCTGCTGGTTGCAGCGGGTAGACGGTCTTGCCATCCTGCAGGATTGGAAGTCCCGCATTGGGGACCACGCTCACGCGACGGTCCCAGTGCTTGGCGAGGTACGCCACGTGCGGCGTCATCTCGACCGGGCCGGTCGCGCAGTTCAGGCCCAGGCTCTCGACCGGGAACGGCCGCAGGGCGTTGACGACTGCGGCGATCTCAGTGCCCAGGAGCATGGTGCCCGTCGTCTCCATCGTCACGCTCACGAAGATCGGGCAGTCCTTCACGCTGCGCCGTGCCGACTCGAGTGCATCAAGGCAAGCATTGACCGCACACTTGACCTGCAGCAGGTCCTGGCAGGTCTCGATCATGAAGCAATCGACGCCGCCCTCGAGCAGCCCACGCGCCTGCTCCCGGTAGCTCGCGAGCATCAGATCCCAGGTCGTCTGGCCGAGCGAGATGAGCTTGGTGCCCGGCCCGATCGATCCGGCGACGAAGCGCGGCCGACCCGGCGATGCGTAACGATCGCACGCGGCGCGCGCGATGCGGGCCGCCTGCTCGTTGAGTGAGTGCACCCAGCCGACCATCTCCTCGTCGAACTCCGCGGCGACCAAGCGGTTGGAGCCAAACGTGTCGGTCTCGACGATGTCGGCGCCGGCGGCGAGCATCGACTCGTGGATGCGCTGGATCAGGTCCGGGCGGCTGCGCACCAGGATGTCGGTGCAGTTGTCGCGGCCAAGCCAGTCCTGCGGGCGGCAGTCCTCGCAGGAGTGGATCGAAGTCCCCATCGCACCATCGAAGAGCACCGTGCGACGGTCCATGACACCCAAGAGACTGCTGGTCATGAGGGAAAGGTAGTCCGTCCGGGGCGATCTTTCAACCGTTCACCCGGATGGACGGATGGATCGGGGTGGGCCGCCCGGCCCTCCACCCCTGCTCTTGCTCGGCATCGGCTTACACTTCGCGCCCCCATGACGCTCCGGACCTTCACCGCGATCGTGCTGGCCCTTGTGACGGTCGCATGCGGCGACGGCTCCGCGCTGGCACCCACGGGCCCCCCGTCCGTCTTCCTGCCGAATCGGCTCGAAGGCATCCCGGAGTCGGCGCGCCCCGTCCTCGCCAAGTCCCTCGCTTGGATCGGCGGTTCCCAGGCATTCGCGGGCGTCGGCAGTGTGACCGCGACCATGCGTGCCAACCGTGGCTCGAGCAGCGTGCTGCATGACTGCACGGTCGGGGCCGACGGTTCCGTCATCATGGTGCGCCATGGCGGGCCCGACCCCTTCACCGAGACCATGGGCGCGAACGGCGGTGTCGGATGGATGATCCGCACCGGTCGTCCTGAGACCATCCTCGTCGATGCCGATGAAGTGCGTCGGCGAGCCACGATCGTCCAGTCGCTCAATGCGCTTGGTCCAGTGCTGGGAACGGGTTGGCTGCATGCAGAGCTGCTGGAGCCTCGCGCCATCGGCTCGGTCGAGTGCGATGCTGTGCGGCTGCACGGAGCGGAAGGCCTGCTCTGCGAATTCACGTGTGAGCGCGCGACCGGCCGTCCCATGACGCTCTCGTTCTCGGTGCCCGGTGAGTCGGGGCCGCGTGTCACCGAAAGCCGATGGCTGCAATGGCAATCCTCGGATGGGAGACGCTGGCCCACGAACATCGACACGCGCTCGGATCAGGGCGCCGTCGGACTCTTGGTGCTGAAGGCGACATTCTTGCCAGACACATCCACCGAGACGGCCCTTCCACCCGAAGTCGTCGCGTTGGTCACGGCGGGCGAACCCATCTCGCGCATGGATCCGCCGCCGCCATCGCCGGCTCCTGCCATGCCCAAGGTTCCCGCTGACGAGCGGCCCGCTGACCGGCCATGAGCGCCAAATGCTTGTTGTAAGGTCATCGACACTCGACAACGTCAACGGACCCTTTTCCGTACTCTCGGTTCCACCTATGAACGCATCCGTCCTGATCCAGGGGGTTCGCAAGCGCTTCGGCTCGACCGAAGCGGTTCGCGGCATCGACCTGGCCATCCCTGCTGGCTGCCTCTGCGGGGTGCTTGGCCCAAACGGCGCGGGCAAGAGCACGACCATCCGAATGCTCATGTCGATCATCTACCCCGACCAGGGGTCGATCCGAGTGCTCGGATCGGATGCGATCGCCATGAAGGATCGCATCGGCTACCTGCCGGAGGAGCGCGGGCTCTACAAGAAGATGCGCGTGATCGAGTACCTCGCCTACATCGGTGCACTCAAGGGACTCAGCGGCTCCGAGGGCCGCAGGCGCACGCTCGCCTGGCTCGAGCGCATCGAGCTCCCGGGCGTCGAACGCAAGCGCTGCGAAGAACTCTCCAAGGGCATGCAGCAGAAGGTGCAGTTCATCGCATCGGTGATGCACGACCCCGAGCTGATCATCCTCGACGAACCGTTCAGCGGCCTCGATCCGGTCAACTCTCGTGTGCTCGCCCGCATCGTGACCGAACTCCACGCCGGCGGCTCCACGATCCTGTTCAGCACGCACCAGATGCACCACGCCGAGAACCTGTGCGACCGCGTCGTGCTGATCAACCGCGGTGAAAAGCTGCTCGATGACTCGCTCGATGCGGTGCGCGCGGGCCACCGTCCCACCACCGTGGTCGCCCGCACGGATGGCCCCTTCGAGCCGGCTGCCGCAGTCGCGGCGCGCGTGCCAGGCGTGGCCTCGGTCGAGCGTGCCGAGGACGGAAGCGTGCTCGCCCATGCTGCCGACCGCACCGATGCGATCGACCTGCTCGCTCCGCTCGCCGCCACGCGGCTCTTCAGCGGCGTGAGCCTCAAGCGCCCGACGCTTGACGACATCTTCGTCGAGCTCGTCACTGCCCACGGCGGCCACGCTCGCCAGCCGGAGCCCAACCATGCCTGATGCCCCCCGCCATGCCGGCGCGCCGCGCCGCGTGCTCGCGATCGCTGGGCGCGAATTCCGCACCACGGTCCTCACCAAGGGCTTCCTCTTTTCGGCTCTCGTGTTCCCGCTGCTCATGGTTGGCGTCTCGATGCTGCTGCCGATCCTGATGGCCACGAGCATCCAACCCATGACAGGCGCGATCCTCGTCGAAGCCCCCGTCGCGGCGACCGACGCGATGCGCACCGAACTCGAACGCGCTGCCAAGGATCCCGCGACGGCCCTCCGCGAGCGCGTCGAACGCGGTGAGGAGCCCGAACTCGACGATGCAACCACGGCGCTCACGCCCATCGAGTCGCCGATCGAAACGATCGCAGCCGACCAGGTCGAGGCGGCGAAGGAGCGTGTGCGCAGCGGCGATGTGCTGGCCCTCGTCATCATTCCGCCGGCATCCCTCGATGCCCAGTCGAAGGACCCGACCTACGAGCTCTTCGTCGCCACGAAGACGAGCCCCAAGCACACGTCGATCGTCAGCCGCTCCGTGCGCGAGGCGATCGTGCGACTGCGCGTGCAGGCCTCGGGTGCCGACTACCAGCGCACGATGGACCTCTTGAAGCGCCCCGAGCCAAACATCCTGCGGCTGACCGTTGATGGCACCGAGGCGAAGGAGCGGCTCGAAGGCCGCATGCTGGTGCCGGGCGCCTTCATGTTCCTGATGTGGATCACCACCTTCACCGGCGCGAACTTCCTCCTCACGAACACGATCGAGGAAAAGGGCAGCAAGGTCATCGAGGTCCTGCTCGCCGCGGTCAGCCCCATGGAGTTGCTGGCCGGCAAGATCCTCGGCCAACTCGGTTCAACCGCGGTCATGCTCGGCATGTACGGGCTTGCTGGGCTCGCGGGGCTCTCGGCGCTGGCCATGATGGACTTGGTCCCCGTCTCGAGCCTCGTGCTCATGGTCGCGTTTGCCCTCACTGCCTACCTCATGATCGCGAGCATGCTGACCGCGGTCGGCAGTGCCGTCACCAACCTGCAGGAAGCGCAGGCGCTCGTGGGCCCAGTGACGCTCGTGCTCATCGTGCCACTCATACTCTGGCTGCCGATCAGCGAGAATCCCAACGGTGCATTCGCGGTCGTCTGCTCGTTCCTGCCGCCCATCAGCCCGTTCATCATGGTGCTGCGCGCCACCGGCACGACCGAGCCCGTACCTGGCTGGCAGGTCGCGCTCTCGCTCGCCGTCAGCGCGGCATCGAGCATCGCGTTCCTCTGGCTTGCCTCGCGGATTTTCCGCGTCGGCATCCTCATGCAAGGCAAGCCGCCGACCCCGCGCGAACTCCTGCGCTGGGCGCGCTACCGCTGATCGACGCACGCCAGAGGGCCAATCCGGTCGAGCCCGTGCAAGCCGACCCGGGCACGGCGCTGCGTGGGTCGTCCTGGAGCGCCCCTAGACTCCGGCCCATGAACCACCAGTCGCTCTGGGCGCCATGGCGCATGGCCTACCTGCGAGGCCTTGACGAACGAGCGAGCGCAGAGCGCCTCGCCGGCGAGGAAACGCCGCGGAACTTCCTCGCCGACTACTGGCAGCACGCTGCGCGCGACCGAGAGCACCATGTGCTGCACCGCAACGCGCACGGCATGATCCTGCTCAACCGCTACCCGTACTCGAACGGCCACCTGCTCATCGCGCTCGGCGAGGCTCGGCCCACGCTGCTCGACTACACACCCGAACAACGCGCTGAACTCTGGAAACTCGTCGACCTCGCCGCACTGCTCGTACGACGCACGCTGAACCCGCAAGGGCTCAACATCGGCGTGAACGAGGGCCGCGCCGCCGGTGCGGGCCTTCCCGAGCACCTGCACGTGCACCTTGTCCCGCGCTGGTCGGGCGACGTCAACTTCATGGCCGCGATCGGTGGCCTGCGCATGATTCCCGACAGCCTCGACGCGGTGCACGAGGCCTACGCGCGCACGCTCGCCTCGCTCGCCTGACTGCGCGAACTCACCCGCTCGTCCTTGCGCTCCCTCGGGTCCTTGGCGCGCGGACGCGCAGCACGGGACCGCTCGGTCGCTTCGAACGGGCGCGCATGGGCACCGACGCACTGCGCCCGGTCCTCCGGGCGGCGCGGTGCGAGCACCAGGCCGAAGCCAAACCACCCTGAAGTTGCCCGAACCCTTCCGTGAGGTGGGTTCGCTGTCCGACGATCCCGGCCTTCCACTCGAGGGAGGCATGGCCTTCGTCGCGGAGCACAGCGATCCCTTGGGTTCGCGCATAGGTTCGAGCGCGTCGGGGATGGTCCGCCGCCCAGAGGACCGGGCGCGCAACAATCGTAGCCCGGGCTTTGCGCCTGTCCACGCACACGGCGTGAACGCCCTACGATTTTCCCTTCATGATCGTCGCCAGACTGAGCATGCTCCAGCGCTTCCTGCTGGACGTGATCGGGTCCTTCAATCCGAAGGACCTCACGCCGGCGATGCGCCGCAACTACGTGCACGAGCTCGTCTCGTGGTGCTTCCTTCCATTCGCGCTCGGCGCGATCGAGGGGGGCACGATGGGCGTGGTCGTCAAAAAGGCGTTCGACGGCACCGTCGATCCGTGGAAGCTCGACATGGCGGTCGCCGTCGTCACGGCGGCGCCGAATGTGGCCAACCTCTGCTCGTTCGTCTGGGCCAGCCTCGCCCACGGTCGCCGCAAGGTGCCGTTCATCGCGGCGCTGCAGCTGGCCACGTGCCTGTGCGTCGGCCTGGTCGCACTCATCCCCATCAATGAAGGCGGGCTCCTCGCGCTGTGCGCGCTCGTGCTGGTCGCCCGCACCTGCTGGACCGGCGTCATCACCGTGCGCACGGCGGTCTGGCGCCACAACTGGCCCAAGGGGCGTCGCGCGAGCGTTGCGGGCAAGATGGCGACGATGCAGGCCGTGGTGCTTGCGCTCTGCGGAGCGGCCGTCGGCCAAGCGATGGACCTTGGGCCGCGCAACTCGATCATCCTCTTCCCCGCGTTGGCCGCGATCGGGCTCGTCGGCAACGCGATCTACCGCAAGGTCACCTTGCTCAACGAAGACCAGATCGTCGCGGCCGAACGCGCCGGCAACGACGAGGATGAGCGCCCCACGCTCGACCCGCGGCGCATCATCACCGTGCTGCGCGAAGACCCGCTCTACCGCAGCTTCATGCTGCACATGTTCGTGTTCGGCCTGGGCAACCTCATGCTCACGCAGCCGCAGGTGTCGCTCATGCAGGACGAGTTCGGGCTCACCTACCTCGAAGGCATCCTCGCCACCACGATCATCCCCACCGCGATCATGCCGCTGGCGATCCCGATGTGGTCGCGTCTGATGGATCGTTCGCACATCACGCGCTTCCGCTCCATCCACGGATGGTCCTTCGTCGCGGCATCGGTGCTGCTGTGGCTGGCCGCGCTGCTGCACAGTCTGCCACTCTTCTACGCAGCCAGCGTGGCCCTCGGGATAGGTTTCGCCGGCGGCGTGCTCGCCTGGAACCTCGGCCACCACGACTTCGCGCCGCCGCACCGCGACGCCGAGTACATGGCGGTGCACGTCACGCTCAACGGCCTGCGCGGCCTGATGGCGCCCTTCATCGCGGCGCCCCTTTACGCCCTCATGCCGCCGGACGGCCGCCACTGGGTCTTCGCGCTCTGCACCGTGGTCAACGTGGCGGGCATGGTGGGCTTCATCACCCTGTCGCGACGCGTCGGGGCGCTGCATCGCCCGGGGCCGGCACACGCCGCCTGACCCATCCGCGAATCTTCGTCCCTTTGGCGTTATCCGCTCCGCCGGCGCGCGCCCGCTCCGCTAGTCTCGCCGACCCGGCGCTGGATGGTCCAGCACCGGTTCGCAACCGCCGCGACCGCGGGACGTTCGTCATGCACGGTGCATGGCGCCCGCACTCGGCACCTAGGACCCCAACGACATCATGGTTGACCACAACCTCATCGCAGACCTCTCGCTCGACCTCAACGATCTGGAACTGGCGCTCGGCCAGAGCTCCATGGCTGCCGTGCTCGAGCGCGGCGAGGTCAGCAAGTTCGAGACCAACAGCATCCTCAAGGGCAAGGTCGTCGGCATCAGCGGCGACTACGTCATCGTCGACGTCGGCCTGAAGAGCGAAGGCCAGATCCAGAAGGCCGAGTTCGAGGAGAGCGGCGGCGTGTCGATCGGCGACACCGTCGAAGTGCTGCTGGAGAGCCTCGAGGATGCCGAAGGTTCCGTGGTTCTCTCGAAGCGCAAGGCCGACCGCATCCGCGGCTGGGAGCAGATCCTGGTCACGCGCAAGGAAGGCGATGTCGTCGAGGGCAAGGTGCTCCGCAAGATCAAGGGTGGCTTGCTCGTCGACATCGGCGTGCCGGTCTTCCTCCCCGCATCGCAGGTCGATGTGCGCCGTCCGGGCGACGTGGGCGACTGGGTCGGCCGCATGATGCGTGCGCTGATCCTCAAGATCGATACCGAGCGCCGCAACATCGTCATCAGCCGCCGCAAGCTCATCGAGGATGAGCGCGAGGAGGCCAAGAAGCGCCTCATGGGCGAGCTCGTCGAGGGCTCGATCGTGCGCGGCACCGTCACGAACATCGCCGACTTCGGCGCGTTCGTCGACCTCGGTGGCCTCGACGGCCTGCTCCACATCACCGACATGTCGTGGGGCCGGGTCGGCCACCCGAGCGAGGTCGTGAAGCCGGGCATGGAGATCGAGGTCAAGATCCTCAACATCGACCGCGAGCGCGAGAAGATCGCGCTGGGCCTGAAGCAGAAGGAAACCTCCCCCTGGGAAGAGATCGAGAAGAAGTACCCGGTCGGCGCGCGCGTGCGCGGCGCCGTGGTCAACCTCATGTCGTACGGCGCGTTCGTGCGCCTCGAGGACGGCATCGAGGGCCTGGTCCACGTCAGCGAGATGAGCTGGACCCGCCGCATCAACCACCCGAGCGAAGTCGTCAACGTGAACCAGGAGATCGACGTGGTCGTCCTGGACTTCAACAAGGACAAGCTCGAGATCTCGCTGGGCATGAAGCAGACCGAGGTCAACCCCTGGGAACTCGTGGGCGAGCGCTACCCGCTCGGCACGGTCATCGAGGGCAAGGTCCGCAACCTGGCCAACTACGGTGCATTCATCGAGATCGAACCGGGCATCGATGGCCTGCTCCACGTCAGCGACATGAGCTGGACCAAGAAGGTCGCGCACCCCAACGAGGTCCTCAAGAAGGGCGACTCGGTCAAGTGCGTGGTCATCGAAGTCGACCAGGAGAAGCAGCGCGTCGGCCTCGGCGTGAAGCAGCTCTCGGAAGACCCATGGGTCGAGGCGATCCCGAGCGCGTACCGCCCGGGCATGATCGTCACCGGCAAGATCACGAAGATCACCAACTTCGGCGTCTTCGTGGAGCTTGAGGACGGTCTCGAAGGCCTCCTCCACATCAGCGAGCTCGCCGACCACAAGGTCGAGAACCCGCAGGACGTGGTCAAGAGCGGCCAGGAGGTCGAAGTCAAGATCCTGCGCGTCGACACCGACGACCGCAAGATCGGCCTCAGCCTCAAGCGCGCACAGTGGGGCGCGAGCCCGACTCCGGAATCGTCGAACCCGGCCGACATGGCTGCGTTCGTGGCACCCAAGCGTGCCAAGGCGCCGACCAAGGGCGGCATGGACGACCACGGCGCGCTCGGCACCGACAAGATCAAGCTCGACTGAGCTCGGTCGCCTGAACAAGCACCATCATCGCGGGCCCCCATCCGGGGGCCCGTTTTTCTGTGCTGCACGCAAACGGAGTTCTGGTCCCCTTGATCGACGCGGCTTGCCACCGATCACCCGCTCAGCCCGTGCCCGTCGCATCGGCACGACGAAAAAAAAGACCCCGCGGCGTGAGCCGCGGGGCCGTTGTCCCTTTCCAACCTCTTCCGCCCCACGTGTGGCCGCCGAAGCGGCCTGAGGGGGTGGCGGATGCCCTTGCGGGCACTTCGGACCTCGTGGGACGAGGATCGTTCAGCAGAGAGCGATGAAGCTCAGCACGGCCAGAAGCGCCAGGCGCTGGTTTTGCGTCTCGAACGTCACAACCTTGCCGAGCATCGCGTGTCCTCTCTGCTGGAGATGTCATACGGGACGGCTGTCCCGACCCCGTAGGATGGCACGGATGCGGCGCCCGTCCACTCTGACCATCGCTTTTTTGCCGCTTGTTCTGGGTTGCGCCGGTGCCGGTGCCCCCGACGCCGAGGTCGCCGCAGCGGCCTGGGATCGAATGCAGGCTGCGTTGGCCGGGGCGCCAAGCGGCGATCTGGCGCCCCAGATTCCCGCAGCCAGCGCCATCCTGCGGCTCGATGGCAGGGTGCTGGGACACGGCGCGGCCATGTCCACCTCTGATCGATCCTGCATCGACGCCGCCATCGCCGAAGCCATCGCCAGCGCCCAGAAGGACAGCGAATGGCTCGCGTGGGTTGCACGACCGGCCACCTTGGCTGAGGCCGTCACGCTCGAACTCGAGCTCGGCGGCGAGCCCGAACCGCTCACCGGTCGCACGCTGGCTGATTGCGCCGAGTCGCTGCGCCCTGCACTCGATGCCATGGCCGTGCGTCGTGGCACCACCGTCCACTGGATGCCGGCCAGCAGGCTCCAGTCGATGGGCCTCGCAGCGCGACCGACCGACGG
>SXGR01348272.1_pt1 | contig 28808 bp, 20 predicted proteins | sample 3174711 | NCBI WGS metagenome assembly SXGR01 (sample SAMN11356860, study PRJNA531348) | freshwater metagenome | isolation source: freshwater sample F1-60 | place: China: Fuxian Lake, Yuxi | collected 2017-12-25
CCTTGCTGCGGCCCTTCCAGCCGCCGCCGTGGATGGCGAACACGAAGGGCGTGGGTTCGCTGGATTTGGCCTTCCAGAAATCCATCACGTGACGCTCATGCTCACCGTAGCGGATGCCCGACAGCGTGGGCTTGGGAACGTCGGGCGAATAGGCGACTGCAGTCGCCTCGGCAACCTTGGGCTCCGCCTTAGCCTTGGGGGGTTCCTGGGCGGCCAGCGGAGTTAGCACCAGAGCGATGAGGAGGGTGAGGGTGCGTTTCATTTCAATTTCTTGCGTTCTTTTTCAGTCGCCGGAGTCTCTCCTCCTGATTGTCAGGGGAAGTGACCCAGTCCAGTTTCTGCCCATCCTGTAGCAGAGCTAGCGAGCTGATGCGGCCTTGCGCGCCACCCGTTTGGCGAACCTTTCCACGGTGATCACGCCGCGCTTGTGCAGGCCGCGCGCGATGATCTCGTGCTCGTCGCGCACATCGAACTGGAAATCAATCGCCTTGCCCTCCGAACCGATGACCCGGGTGGTGATGGTCACATTCTGACCGAGCGGGGTGGGGGCGAGGTGACGGATCTCGATCTCGCCGCCGACGGTGCGCTCATTCTCGTCGAGGAACGGATACATGGACTCGCGCGCGGTGCGTTCGATGAGTGCGACGAGGCGCGGCGTGCTCAACACGGCGGGCATGCCGCCCGTGGCGAAGTCGATGACGTGCTCCTGTGCGACGACGAATTTCATTTCGCCGACGGTGCCGATCTTGGGACGTGTCTTCATGCGGGGAGAACCACGAATGGACACCAACGAACACGAATGAAAGATTCCGAGGCGAAGGACCAACTGTCTGGGATTGCCACGAGTTCAAGTCGCTCGGCCCTGCCCAGTTCGTCCCGCTCCCATTCGTGTCTATTCGTGTCCATTTGTGGTTGATGAATCAGTTTGTTCGGCAGCCCAGCGTGAGGAGCACGTTGGCCCACAGAGCTTGATCGCCAGTCTGGATGGTGAGGACATGGTCAGGCGACTCGACGTGTTTGTAGAAATCCCACTTCGAGATGGGATCGATGTTCGCCGTGACGCCGGCTTCCTTCGCGATGGCGCGGAACTCGGCCCACGCGGGTGGCTCGCCGAACTTCGCGTAGGCGTCGTCCGCCGGGATGCCCATGGTGTTCACGAAGTCCACCGGCACGGCGCTCAGGAGCGCGCGGAGCGCCTGCGCCACGGTCACGCAGCCGGGGGCGAGGTTTAAGCAGACCAGCTCGGCGTTCGGCCCCTTCTTGGTCGAGGCGGGGTAGTTGCCGTCCGCGATCAGAATCTTCGCGTGATGGCCGGCCTGCGCACAAATGCGAAGGATGTCGGGGTGGAGGAGTTGGGTTTTGAGCATGGGGAAAAAGCGTTTAGCGGTCAGCGGTCAGCATTCGGTAACTCGCCATCGTCTGCGCCGCCGCCGTTTCTGCGTCCGGCAGAGGGAGGATTTCTGCGGAGAGGTAGCCCGCGTAGCCGATGTCTTTCAGCGCGGCGCCGATGGGTGCGGCGTCTGTGTGGCCGAGGCCAATGGCGCGGCGGTTCGAGTCGGCGAAGTGGACGTGGCCCACGAGCGCGCCGGTCTGGCGCAGCGACTCGGCGAGGTTCTGCTCTTCAATGTTCATGTGGTAGAGGTCGCAGAGGAGCCGCACGTTCTTCAAGCCGTGCTGCATGACGAACGCAGCGGCGTCGGCGTTCCGGTTGAAGAGGTTCGTCTCGTAGCGGTTCAGCGGCTCGTAGAGGAGCACTTGCCCGTGCGCGGCGGCGCGTTCGGACAACGCCGTCAGCTCCTCCGCCAGCCACGCGAGCGCCTGCTCGCGGGAGACGGTGCCCTCCCAGCGGCCTTGCATGGAGCCGATGATAGTGGGCGCGCCGAGGTAGCCGGCGAGGTTGATGATGCCGTAGATGAACTCGCGGGCCTTGGCGCGCACGGCGGGCTCGGGGTCGGTGAGGCGGAGCTTGTGCTTCACCCAACCCGCGCCCGTGCCGACGGCGGCGACCTTGAGCGAATGCTTCTCCATCAGCGCACGTGCCGTGCCGATGGACACCGCGTTGGCCGCCGGCGGAAAAATCTCAACCGCGTCAAAGCCGTGCCGCGCGGCAGCGGCGAACCCGGCGGCGAGGTCGTCCCAATACACGAACGGGCCGCCGCGCGCTTCAGGGACGAGGGAGATGGTGATGGCTGACTTCATAGTTCTTTCTTAGCCACAGATTGAACACAGATTCGCTGTGTCGCTGCCACTCTGTGTCCGGTCTGTGGTTCATCCGTGGCCCAAGACTTAGCCGATAAACAACGGCTTCAGGTGCCGGTCGTAGAGATTCTCCGTCACGTTCTTCGCGACGATGGTTTCGTTTGCCTTCAGCAGGTCCGTGTAGCGCGTGCCAGCCTTGGCCGCGAGCTTGAAGGAGACGTGCAGGAGCTGGCGGATGTGGGCGTTGAAGCCGGGGTGGCCGGGGATGTGCCGGATGGCGCTGGCAAGCTGCGGGCCGGTCCAGATGTTCACCACGTCAGCGCTGGGGAGTTTGGCGCGGTCGATGTCAATGACGCTGGCGTAGGGCGCGCACAGCTCGTCCACATGCGCGAGGGCGTAGGCGTAAATCTCCTTGGCCAGAGCGAGTCCATCGCCGCCCGCCTCGGCGAGGCCGATGAGTTCCTCCAGCCAAGTCGTGCCGGCGGTCTTGAGGTGGACGCCCGCACCGGTGCGCTGGAGCGCGCGGCGGATGATGGGGTAGAGGCTGAACTTGTCGCTGCCGCTGTGGACGCTGAGTTTCAGATTCGCCGGCAGTCCGTAGGTTTTCACGGCGTGCGCGATGACGGCGAGGTCGTCGTTAAACTCCCGCTCGAACTGCGCAAGGTCGCCGACGTAGTCCACGCCCTTGTTGAAGCGCCCGGTGAACTTCGGCGCGATGGTCTGCGGGTAAACGCCGGCGTCGGAGAGGAGCGCGAGAATGATGAGCAACTCCGGCGGCGTCTGCGGCGAATCAGTCTCGTCCATGGAGACTTCGGCGATGAACTTCTTCGCGCCCTTCGCTCGCTTGATGTGGTTGGAAATCTGGCCCGCCTCCCACGTGGCGCTGAGGTATTTGCGCGCGATGGCGGCGACGCCAGCCGCGTCCGTCTGAAAAGGCTCGGCGATCCCCGCGATGGTCACGGTGCCGATGAGCTCGGAATGCTTGGCCAGAAACCGATCGACGTAGCGGTCTTCGGGTGGTTTCCCGATGCTGTCGGCCACATCAATGGTGAAGAAATCCGAGCACGGCAGAAACCTGTCCACGGTCTCCATGCGGATGTGGTCGGCGTCCACATGCCAGCCGCCGGTCCAATTCAGCTCCTTCACCGCAGCCTGCGCGGCATCGAAGACGCTCTGCGGGTGCGAGCCAATGAACGTGTGCTCACGGTTGGACTTGTTCCAGACGGGCACGACGGCCACGCCCTGGGCGGCGGCGAGTTGGAAGGCGTGGAGCTGCGCCTTGGCCTGATGGGCGAAACGGTCGCCCACGCCGATGGTGAATTTCTCTAGTGTCAGCATGTGAGACGGAGTGTGCGGTGAACGCAGCGGGCGATGAAGTGCAAAGTGCGAAGTTCACCCCAGCACCAGCGCGATGGCCGCCATCATCAGCGCCGCGCCGGCCAGCCGCCAGCGCAGCACGCGCACGCCGAGGTGCTGCTCCTTATTCGCGAACCAGTGGCCGATGGCCCACACCGCCACCACGCTCCACAACCCGCGCGAGCTATAGATGACGTTCGCCCGCGCCGCGTTGCCGAAGTGCGCGATGGTGCTCACGAAGATGACCGATTGCAGCCCGATGCCTGCGCAGCCGCCCAGCAACCACGGCCACGCCGCACGCGGGATGGCTCGTAGCGGCGCGTGGAAGAACGGCACAAACACGAGGCTGAACAGCGCTGTGAATGCCAGCATCACCGGCAGGAACCGCCCCAGCCCCCACGCCGGCGACCACTTCTGCACCAGCACGTCGAAGATAGCGAACATCGTGGCCGAGCTGCCGGCGTAAAGGATCGTGCGCCCGACATGGTGGTGCGCCACGCTTTCGTTGCGGTTGAGCAGTGCAATGGCTGCTGAACTCAGCACCGCCGCGCCCCACAGCATCGGTGACACGCCGGACGTGAGCAACAGCTTGGTGAACACGGCGACGAGGATGATTTTCAAGCCCATCACTGGCGTGGCCACCGAGACATCGCCGTGCTGGAGCGCGAGAAAGTTGAGCAACTGGCCAAGCAGGAAGAACACCGCCACGAGCGCTGGTTGCCAGAGGAGTTCGGGATGAATCGTGCCGCCGAAGGGCAGCAGCAGCGAGAAGATGACGGCGGCGATGATGTTGCCGAGAAACGCCGTGCGCCAGATGCCCACGCCGAACTCGGACGCGCGCTTGACCAGCAGCGCGCCCGCGACATAGACTATCCCGGCCAGCAGCGGCAGCAGAACGGGCAAGAGTTTGCTCATCGCAACCCTCCTCCGAGAGCTGGCGGTCCGGAGCAAGCGCGCACGGACAGCCTACGCGCTTTTCCTCTCCCCCATCGGGGGAGAGGGCAGGGTGAGGGGGCGACGGCACGGAGTAGCGGCAGGTTTGAAATCGCCGAAATGATTGAGCGATTACTGCCGCCGGTTATCCCGGAAGACTTCGCTGCCCGATGCCCCCTCACCCCGGCCCTCTCCCCCGATGGGGTAGAGGGAGACGGGCTGCGGCGCACGAAGCCGATTGGGAAACCCTCACTCATAGGGCAGATGAGCGGGCTCATTTCCCGTCCGGCAAGGGCACCTGCGACTTGTGCATGAGGTAGGCGAGCAGATCGCGCTGCTGCGCAGGTGTGAGAGCCTCGATCAAACCCTCCGGCATGATCGAGAGCGTGGATTCCTTGAGACTCGTCACGTCGCTGTGCTGGACGGTGGCGATCTCGGTCATGGTCTTGAGTGTGAGCGTGCGCTCGGTGCGCGCGGTGACGAGGGCGTTCAGCGTGCGGCCGTCCTTGAGGTTCACCACCATCATGCGGAAGTCGGCGGTTACGACGCCGCTGGGGTCCACGAGGTTGTCGAGCAGGTAGTCAAGATTGTCGCGGCCCGCGCCGGTCAAGTCCGGGCCGACTTCGCCGCCTTGGCCGTAGAGGCGGTGGCAATTCGCGCAGGCTTGGTTGAACAGCGCGCGGCCCGCGCCTTTGTCGGCCTTGGCGAGCGCGTCGGGCGTGAGCTGGGTCTTCAACTTCGCGATGAGCGCACGCTTGTCCGCCGCTGCCTCGCGCAACTCGCCCCAGGCCTTGCCAAGCTCCTCGTTCAGCGCCGCGTCGTTAAAGCTGCGAATCTGCCGCGCGTGGAAAGCGGACACGTCCGCGCGCGGCAGCCGACCGGCGGCCAACTCGGCCAGCAGCGCCCTCGCGGACACGGGCCGTGAGACCAGCGTGTCCATCACAGCGGGGCGCTCGCTGGGGTGGAAGCTGCGGTAGCTCTTGGCAAGCTTTTCGCCGATGGCCGGGTCATCGAACTGCGCGAGACCGCGCACGGCGACGGCGTTGAGGAAGCGCACGGAGAGAAGTTGCTCGCAGACCACGCGCAAGTCCGACGGGCGGCTCTCGATGAGCGTTTGCAGCGCGGCCTTGCGGGCGTTCATGTCCGCGTCCTTGGCAAGTGCGACGCGCTTGACCTCGTCGAGCGCGCGGCCATCGCCGAAGACGACGCTCAAATCTCGCGCGCGGTCGCGGAGCGCGGAGTTGGCGGACTTCTCAACCAGCTTGGCGAAGGCGTCCCACGCGCTCGGCTTGGTGGCCTTGCGCCAGCCGGCGAGGCCGTCGGCAAGGCCGGTGAGAATGTCGCTCTGGAAAGCTTCGCCTTTCGCGGCGGCGAGGAGGAGCAGGTTGTTGACGTGCGCCGGCTGCTTCTCGATGTCTTCCGCCAACCGCCGCGCGATGAGCCGGCGTGTGAGTGGGAGTTCGCAGAATTTGGCGATTTTCGACAAAGCATCCGGCTGGCTTTCAGCCAGCGGAATGAGGCCATACCAGATGAGCGCGGGGAGATTGTGGTCAGCAGCGTCCTCTTTGTGCGCGACGAGCGGCACGGCGAGTTCGAGGCGCTGATTGACGGGCAGGCGCTTCAACGCCGTCGCCAGCGCAAGCCGCACCAGGCCCGAGCCATCCTCGCGTGCGAGGCGGCTCAACTCCTGTCTGGTAGCAGCCGACGTGAGGAGGCTCTTACTGGTTGCTGACTGATGATTGTCATTTGTGGATTGAGAATGGAGCCTCCCCACGTCGGCTGCTACCGGGCGCTGGCTGATCACAGTGTCAAGCGGCCAGTCGTCGGTGAGCAGGCGGACGGCCCAGGTGCGGAGGTGTTCGTTCGCGCGGCGGGTTTGGGCGAGGAGGAAGGATTCGTCCGTCGCGCCCAGCACGTAGAGCGACCACAGGGCGCGGAGCTGGTGAACCGGGTCTTTCGCCGTCGCGAAGAGCGCACGTAGGTCTTTCGTGTCGACGCCCAACTCGGCGGGCTTCGCCGCGCGGTCGAGCAGTTGCAGCCGCGCTTGGCGGGCGAACCACTCGTTTGTGTGCGTGTGCAGGCGGACGAGTTCGGCGATGCTGAGTTTCGTGAGGTCGGTGACGGCGGGGTGCTTCGGTTCACCGTAGGTAATTTTGTAGATGCGGCCACTGGTCCGGTGGACGCCGTTGTTTTCGTGGCACTCGCCGGTGTCGCTCCAGTCGGCCACATACACGCCGCCGTCGGGGCCGTAGGTGAGTTCCATGCCGCGAAACCACTTGTCCGTCGCAATGAACATGTCCGGCCCGTGCTTGCCGACGTAGCCGGAACCCTTGCGTTCGAGGATTTCCTGGTTCGCGCGGCGGCCGTGCATGTTGAGCGTGAAGAGCCGGCCGCGATGCTCGGCGGGCCAGTTGTCGCCTTGGTAAATCATCATGCCGATGTGCGCGTGGCCGCCGCCGAGCGCGTCCGCCACGCCGTCGCGGGACTTCGTCCAGTCGCTCGCGGTGTCGAAGTGCCAGTGGTCCGCGTGCTGGTCGATCAGCGCGTAGGTGCGCGGGTTCGGGTCAATCGTGTGCGGGCGGACGTAGTGCGCGCCAGTGATGTGGTGCCAGAGATGGCCGTTGACGGTGTTGATGAAAAACAGCTCGCCGTGCACGTCCCAGTCGTGGCCCCACGGGTTTGTGCAGCCGGAACTCAACGCCTCGAAGACCCTCCGCGTCGGATGATAACGCCACATCGTGCCGCGCAGCGTAATGCGCGCGTCCTTCGGCGTGCCGGGCGCGCCGATCTCACCGGGAGCCGACGCGCCGCAGCGTCCGTAAAGCCATCCGTCCGGGCCGAAGCGCAGGCCGTTGGCGTAGTTATGGTAGTTCTCGGCGGGCGGCGTGAAGCCATCGAGCACGACCTCGGTTGGGCCGGTCGGTTTGTCGCCGCCGTTCGCAGTCGGGATGAAGAGCAACTGCGGCGGGCACATCAGCCACACGCCGCCGCGCCCGACCTCGACGCTTGTGAGCATCTGCACGTCGTCGGTGAAGACCTTGCGCGAGTCGAAGCGCCCGTCGCCGTCCTTGTCCTCGAGGATGAGCACGCGGTCGCGCAGGCGCAGCTCGAACTTCCGGGTGCGCTCGGCGTAGGTGTAGTTTTCGGCCACCCAGAGCCGTCCGCGCGCGTCCCACGCGAGCGCGATGGGGTTCTGCACGTCCGGTTCGGCGGCGAAGACTGTGGCCTTGAAGCCCGGCGGCAGCTTCATCTGCGCGGCGACTTGGGAGGCAGGCAACGCAGCGGAGTTCGTATCCGGCTCCGAGTTGAAGGGCGCGGGAAAGTCGGCGAGCGCGGGCAACGCGGCGAAAAGGGCGGTGACGAGCGGAAGCATGAACTTCATTGCGGCTCTGAGTCTGCCGCTGCGGTGGGAGCGCGGGCAACCCGCAAAGGCGGCGTTCAGACTCGACGCAACGATACAGAGGAATCCGGGTGGAACGGGCCACCGGCCCGTTGCGGCGGGCGACCCGCCAGCCGCTTGAACTGCGCCCAGGACGTCCGATTTCTCCGCTCATTAGCTGTGCCGAAACTCGGCGGCAAGTTGCCGCCGAGAACGGGCCGGTGGCCCGTTTCACCCTGATCCAATCGAATAGTTCCGGTTCAATCGTTGGCCCAGATTGCCTTGATTGACCGCGAGGAAACTCCGTCACACTCTCCCACCATGAACGCCATTAGCGCCACCACCTCCCCTGCCCTCTCGCGTCGCCAGTTCACCAAGGCCGCCGTCGTCTCGGCCGGCGCGGTGCTGGGTTTCCCTGCCGTTCTCAGCGCGCGCAATCCGAACGACAAACTCGCCATCGCCATCATCGGCGCGGGCGGACGCGGGGCGTCCAACACCGGCGGCGTCGCACCCACCGAATACATCGCCGCGCTCTGCGATGTGAACCAGCGCAACCTCGACGCCGCGAAGGTCAAGCACCCGCAGGCCGCGAGCTTCACCGACTTCCGCAAGCTCTTCGACCACGCGAAGGACTACGACGCCATGGTGGTCAGCACCTGCGAGCACACGCACGCCTTCGCCACGATGCTGGCCCTCCAGACGGGCAAGCACGTGTATTGCGAGAAGCCCCTCACCTACAATATCTACGAGGCGCGCAAGGTCCGCGAAGCCGCCGCCGCCCGCCCGAAGCTCGCCACGCAGATGGGCATCCAGATTCACGCGTCGGAAAACTACCGGCGCGTGGTCGAGCTGATTCAGAGCGGAGCCATCGGTGGCGTGCGCGAAGTCCACGTGTGGGTCTCGCGCGCGTGGGGTTTGCAGAGTGCCGAGGCGGCGGCGCGCAACAAGGACATCGTCAACGTGACCGACCGGCCCAAGGACGCGTCGCCAATTCCTGCTGGCTTGGACTGGGACTTGTGGCTTGGCCCCGCGCCGGAGCGGCCGTTCAACGAAGTCTATTTCCCCGGCCCCAAGTGGTATCGCTGGTGGGACTTCGGCAATGGCACGATGAGCGACCTTGGCTCGCACATGAACGACCTGCCCTTCTGGGCGCTCAAGCTCAAGGCCCCGCTGACCATCGAGGCGTTCGGCCCGCCCGCGCACCGCGAGATCGCGCCCGCCTCCATGCACGCGACCTACGAATACGGCCCGCGCGAGGGAATGCCGCCGGTGAAGCTCACCTGGTATCAGGGCGAGGACAAACCAAAGCTCTGGACCGAGAACAAGATTCCGCAGTGGGGCAACGGCCATCTCTTCGTCGGCGACAAGGGCATGCTGCTCTCCGACTACGGCAAGTATCTCCTGCTGCCGGAAAAAGACTTCGCGGACTTCAAACGCCCCGAGCCGACCCTCCCGCGCGTGAAGAGCCACTACGACGATTGGCTCACGGCCTGCAAGAACGGCACGCAGTCCAGTGCGAACTTCGAGTATTCTGGCTGGCTCACCGAGGCGAACCACCTCGGCAACGTCGCCTATCGCGTGGGCAAGAAGATCGAATGGGACCCGGTGAACCTGCGCGCGAAGAACGCGCCCGAGGCCCAACCCTTCATCCAGCGCGCGTATCGCAAGGGCTGGTCGCTGGCCTGAGTTCGGGATCCGCCGACCTCACGCGGCGCCGACGACACACGCGTCTCTACGCCGCCTGCTCGCCAGGCATCGGCAGAACTTGTAGCGGGATGCGGGCGATCATGGCGCCGTCGATCGTGATGTCTATGGAGTATTGTCCCGGCTTCTTGAAGCTCATCCCCTGCATGTTGAAGACCAGGTTCACCGTGGCGAAGAACTGGTTGTCAGGCAGGCGGATCTCCAGCGGCGTCTCGATCTTCGGCAACAGGCTCTGACCATCGTCGTCAATCAGGTTCACGCGCAAGGTGTGCTTCCCTTCGTCCGTGTCGCGGAAGATGATGCGCAATGCCACGGAGCAGAAGGGGTGCTGCGCGGGGAACTGGCGGACGAGGATCGTGTCGAACGCGCCGATGAGGCAGAGCTTACCGCCGTAATCCGCCGCCGAGTCGCACAGGCTCGCAATCTGGACATCCATGCCGGGACTATCCTCCCCTCGGCTTGGTTGACGAGGAAAAATCTGGGGCCGCTACCGCTTCACCGGCCCGATCGGCTCACGGGAGATGACCACGTCATCAATGAAGACGTGCATGTCGCTGGGGGCGGTCCAGGTGCCGCCGTAGTAGAGGTTGAGCCAGACCATTTCGATCTTGAGCTTGTCCACGGCGCGCATCCGCACGTCGGTCTTCTCGAACGCGAGCTTGCCATCCACCCAGCCGCGCATCACGCCGTCGGGCTTTCCAGGGGCGTTAAGCTTCACGTGCTGTTCGAGGCAATACCAGCGGTTGTTGTCCAGGAAACCGAGGCCCTCGCGCTCCCATATCCATTGCGAGCCATACTTGCCCTTCATGTCCATGTGATAGGCGTAGAAGCCCACGGGCGTCTTGCCGTCCTTGCGCCCCTCGAACTGCCCGCGCGCGGACCAGCCATCGGTGCCGTCCACGGGCCGCCCGCCCCAGCCGGCCTTGCCGTAGGTGCCCGCGATGCCAGGGAACTTGCCGCCGCGCGTGGCCGTCCAGTCGTCGCCGAGCCGCACGTAGTAGCGGAAGTAAATCTCCTCCGGCTCGGAGCCGTGCTGGCGCTGGAAACGATACTCGATGCTCGTGCCGTAGTGGTCGCCCTGATTGACCTTCACGCGCAGCGCCTTGCCCGAGTGCGACGCGAACTTCCGATCCGGGTCGGTGGTGACGAGTTCGCAATTGCGCGGCAGCTCGCGCGCGCCCCAGGCCTTAAACCAGTCCGCCGACTCGAAGTCGCATATGAAGAGGATGGCGTTGGTGGACGCAGCCTTGGCCGCTGTCTGGGCGTGAAGCGAGAAGGAGGAAACCCCAGCGAGAAAGGTGGCCAGCAGGATTGAACTGTTCACTTCACTCCCCTTTCATGCACCACCTTGCCGCCCACCACCGTGACTGCGGCACGGATGTCCTTCATCTTCTCCTCGGCGCAAGTGAGTAAATCTTCGGTTAGAATCGCAAGGTCGCCGAGCTTGCCGACCTCGATGGAGCCTTTTCGCTTCTCGTCGAAACTCAGCCAAGCGGCGTCGCGCGTGACCATGCGTAACGCCTCCTCGCGCGTGACGCGCTGGTCCGTGCCGAAGACCTGGCCGCCTTCGGTCTTGCGCGTGACGGCGATTTGCATCGCAAGGAACGGGTTGAAGGGATTGAGCGCCGAGTCCGGGCCGAAGCCTTGCATGTGGTCGGAGTTCAGCGCCACCTTCACGCCCGCGCGCTGCCACGTCTGCACGCCGATGAAGCCGGCTAGGCGGTCGCTGCCCAGCGCGTCGGCCAGCGTGTCGCCGTCCTTGAAATACCAGGCGGGCTGCGTGTCCACGCACACGCCGAGACGGGCGGCGCGCTTCGCGGTTTCCTCGTGCGGGAAGTAGGCGTGGATGAGCGTGTAGCGGCGCGGCGCGACCGGACTATCGGCGTTCGAGGCCTCGACTGCGTCGAGCACCGCGTCCACGCCCCCGTCGCCGGTGACGTGCGACGACATCTGCCAGCCGAGCCGGTGGCCGGTGCGGATGATGTTCTTGAGCTTGTCCGGCGTGATGCGCAAATCGCCGCGATACGCGGGGTCGCTGATGCCGTAAAGCGCGTGCGAGGACTTCGGATACGGCTCGCGCATGAAGGCCGTGCCGTAGAGCGCGCCGCCGTCCACGCCGACCTTGAGCGGGCCGACGCGCACCCAGTCGTCGCCGTCGCCGGTCTTGAACGGGATGGCGCGGATGGCCTTCTCGGTGCCCTCGACCGTGCCGTCCGTGCCGAGGCCGATGGTGACGGTCACGCGCGTGGTGAGCCGGCCCGCCGCCTTAAGCTTCTCGTAGGTGCGGAAGCTCTCCACGTTCGAGTTGCGCTCGAAGATGCTGGTGATGCCCACGTCGTTGTAAACGCCCAGCAGTTTCACCAGCGAATCGTGATACTGCTCGTCCGGCACGCTGCGCGCGGGCAGGAACTTCACGAGCAACGCGGTGCAATTCTCCAGCAGACCGGTCAGCGCGCCATCCGGGCCGACGTGAATCTTCCCTTTGCCCGGCGGCGGCGTGTCCTTCGTGATGCTCGCGGCGCGGAGGGCGGCGGAGTTGAGCACCTGCAACGAGCGGTTGGCGTATTGCCAGGTGAAGACGGCGGGATGGTTGGGCGCGGCGGCGTCGAGGTCCGCACGGGTGGGCAGGCGGCGCTCGCGGATGCGCGTCACGTCCACGCGCGGCAACTGAATCCAGGCCCCCGGCGCGCTCGTGGCAATCTTGCGGCGGACCCAGTCCTGAATCTCCCCAATCGAACCAAGCTGGACGAACGGCTGGTTCAACTCTCCCCGCGCCGCGCCCGTGGCGTGGACATGCGTCTCAATCAAGCCCGGCAACACCATCCGGCCCTTGGCATCAATCACGCGCGTCCCGGTGCCGATGAACTTGCGCGCCTCGTCATTGGCCCCCACGGCGACGAACACGCCCTCCCGCACCGCGACGGCGGCGACCCGCCGGGATGCGGCGTCCATCGTGAGCATCTTGGCATTGAGCACGACGAGGTCGGCGGGCTTCTCGGCGGCGGGAGCGTTTGCGCCCGGCCAGCACGCGGCGAGCAGGGCAAGGACGGCGGAGCAGGAGAATTTCATGGCAGCGTGCGGTGCGGGTCAAGTTTGGTTGCCTGCGTTGGACGGAGCATCTAGGAACGCGCCTCACTCGTAGCGCAGCGACTCGACAGGGTCGAGATTCGCGGCCTTGATGGCGGGGTAGGTGCCGAAGGCGATGCCGACCACCGAGCAAATCGCCAGGCCGATGATGGCCCAGTCCACGGGGAAGACGGCCGGGAGCTTGAGGTAATACGCGCCGAGGTTGCCGCCCGCGATGCCCAGCGCGACGCCGATGAGGCCTCCGACTTCGCAGATGAGGACGGCTTCCATGATGAATTGCGTGAGGATGTTCCGCTTCTTCGCCCCCACCGCGCGGCGGATGCCTATCTCACGCGTGCGCTCGGTCACGGAGACGAGCATGATGTTCATGATGCCCACGCCAGCGGCCAGCAGGGAGATGCTGCTGACCACCGCCACGCCCGCGCGCACGGCGAGGGTGAGGTCGCGGAACTGCGCGATGAGGGAGTCGTTCGAGGAGATTTCAAAGTCGTCGGCCTCGCCGGGCGGGACTTTGCGGACCTTGCGCAGGACGCCGCGCACCTGCTCCATCGTGTCGTCCATGTCGGCCTGGCTGTGCGCCTGCACGTAGAGGGCGAGGCTGCGCCATTGCTGCCCGCCGAAGCGGTTCAAGCCTGTCGTGATGGGGATGAGGATAAAATTGTCTTGCGGCTGCCCGCCGAAGCCGCCCTTCGGCTCCAGATAGCCGATGACCTGATAGTTCACGCCCATGAACTTGATGTTCTCGCCGAGCGCCGAGCCTTGGGGGAAAAGTTTCTTCATCACGGTGTTGCCCAGCACGCAGACGTTGCGCGAACTGTCGAGGTCGCCGGGGAGCAGCGCGCGGCCGGCCTCGACAATCCAGTTGCGCGCGAGGAAGGCCTCAGGCGTCGCGCCGATGCAGCCGACGTCGGGGTTGGTCGTCTCGAAGCGCGAGGCCATCTCGCCATTCGCCAGACCGGTCTCCGCCGCGACGCTGCGGGCGCGCGTGGCCTGTTCGCGCAGCGCATACCACATCGGCAAGGTGAAGTTCTTGCGGCGGCGATATTTCTCCCAGCCAGTCGGCCCCTCGAAGTTCATCGCCGGCCACTTCTCGATGGTGAAGGTGTTCGCGCCGAGCCCGCTCAACTCGGCCTCGATGTTCTGCTGCAGGCCGCGCATGGCGGTCATCACGAGGATGATGCTGAATACGCCGACGGTGACGCCCACGAGCGTGAGCGCAGAGCGGAGCTTGTGCGCGGCGAGCGCGGCCATCGCCATGACGAAGCTCTCCACGACCTCGGCGCGGAGGAGGGTGAAGGCGGAGGGGCGAGGGCGGGGCGAGGTCATGGGGAAATGACCAATGGCCAATGGCCACTCGCCAATGAATGACCAATGGCGAGTGACCAATGGGCGAGGAACGCAGCCTTACTTTCCACTGATGCCGATTGAGCACCGCAGAGGCGGAACGGTCGCAGAGTGGAGCCAAACTGTGTCTCTCTGCGTTCGCCCCGCCTCTGCGGTGCCATCTCCATCCCGCTCGACATTGAGCATTGGTCATTCATTGGGAATTGGACATGGAGCATTGGTCATTCAGCGCGCAGCGCGTCAACGGGGTTCAACTTCGACGCCCGCCACGCCGGCAGAAAACCTGCGATGACGCCCGTCGTCACCGACACGAGCAGCGCGATGCCCACGAGCGACGCAGACAACACGGCAGGCATGAAGCGATCCATGACAAGCGTGATGGGATAGGCGAGGGCGAGGCCGATGAGGCCGCCCAGCAAGCAAATCATCGCCGCCTCGATGAGGAACTGCGTGAGGATGGCGCGGCGCTTCGCGCCGATGGCCTTGCGGATGCCGATCTCGCGCGTCCGCTCGGCGACGGTCACGAACATGATGTTCATGATGCCGATGCCGCCGACGAAGAGCGACAGGCTGGTGATGAACAGGCCCGCGCCCGCCAGCACCTTGTTCATCCGCTCGAAGGTCTGGATGAACGCGCCTTGCTCATTGATGGCGAAGTCGTCCGGCGCGCCCGGTGGAAGCCGGCGGATTTTGCGCATGATGCCGCGAATCTCCTCGCGTGCCTCGTCCATGTTCTTCAAGTCGCCCACCTTGATGCGCACGATGACGGCGGGCCGGAACGTGAGGTCGGAGACGAATTTCGTGATGGGCACGATGATCTGGTTGTCGAGGCTCTCCATCCCGAGGAACTTGCCGCGCTTCTCCAGCACTCCGATGACTTCGAGGTTGTGGCCATCGACGCGGATGCGCTTGCCCAGCGGCGATTCGTAGGGAAAGAAATTCGCCGCCAGGTCCGAGCCGATGATGCACACAGGCCGCGCGCCCTCGACTTCCGAGACGGAAAGGAAACGCCCGGCGCTCAGGACAAGCCCGCCCACTTCCGCGCCGCCCTCGCTGTTGCCACTGATGGTCACGGCGGTGGCGGAGCGGTTGCCATAGTGAACCGTCGCACGGCGCTGGGCATCCACCGTGGCCACGCGCGCTATGGTCATCTGGCGCATGAGCGCACGCGCATCGGCGAGGAGGATGGGGCGGCGGTTGCGCATCTTCCACCACGGCTCGTCGCTGAGCCACTGCCAAGGCGCGACGAAGAACACATCCGTGCCGATGGCGGAGATGCTCTTGATGAACGCGGCGTTCAAGCCCGCCAGCGCCGTGCCCATGAGCGTGACAGTGACGATGCCGATGACGATGCCCAGCGTGGTGAGCGCGGAGCGGAGCTTGTTCGCCCGGAGCGAATCCCACGCGATGAGCAGGCCCTCGCGGAGTTCGGAGAGGAGGTTCATCGGGGAATGGCCAAGGCCCAATGACCAATGCCCAATGAATGACCAAGGCCCAAGAAGCAATGGGCGTGGGCAGCTCTGTGCGCGCGAGGAGATCTCTCATTAGCACGAGGCTTCAGCCCGGTGTTGGCGAGCCCAAGCACCGAGAGCCGTTCGAACGGCTTCACGCGGGTTGCGCTCCCCATGCGACGTGAAAACCGTTGAAACGGTTTCCGCCGCTGGCCGTCGTCCAACACCCGGCTGAGGCCGGGTGCTAATGAGAATGAGGGACGGTGCGGCCCACGCCGGGCATTGGTCGTTGGACATTCTTTGGACATTGAGAATTGGTCACTGGTCATTCCGCCTGACCACTTCATCACTCGCGATGTTCCCGTCCAGAATCCGCACGATGCGGCGGGAGTGGAGCGCGACCTTCTCCTCGTGCGTGACGACGATGATGGTGTTACCCTTGCTCGCGAGCTGGTCGAAGAGGCCGAGGATTTCCACGCCGGTCTTGGAGTCGAGGTTTCCCGTCGGCTCGTCGGCGAGGAGGATAGACGGGGTGTTCACCAGCGCGCTGGCGACGGCGACGCGCAGGCGCTGGCCGCCGGAAAGTTCGTTCGGCTGATGGTCCACGCGGTCGGCAAGGCCGACGGAGGCGAGCGCGGCCATCGCCTTCTCGCGGCGCTCGTCGGGCGTGACGCCGGCATAGACCATCGGCAGCTCGACGTTGCGCAGCGCGGTGGCGCGGGCGAGGAGGTTGAAGGTCTGGAAGACAAAGCCGATTTCGCGGTTACGGATTTCCGCCAGCTCGTTGTCGTCCATGCCGCTGACGTCGGTGCCATTCAGCTCGTAGGTGCCGGTCGTGGGAGTATCGAGGCAGCCGAGGAGGTTCATCATCGTGGACTTGCCCGAGCCGCTCGGCCCCATGATGGCGACGTATTCGCCGCGCTCGATGGAGAGCGAGACGCCGCGCAACGCGTGGATCGTCTCAGCGGCCATCTGGTAGCTGCGCCAGATGTTTTGGAGGCAAATCAGAGGCACGGGAGAAAGCTTTTAGCCACAGATGGACACGGATGAAACACAGATAGGAGGGGAGGGAATCTATCAGGAGAGCAGGAGGGCAGGAAGGGGATGCCGACCGCACGCGTATTTGCTTTCTCTCCTGCCTTCTTGCTCTCCTTATGAAAATCCCATCTGTGTTTCATCTGTGTCCATCTGTGGCCGAAATTATTTCTTCTCCGCTTCTCCTGGTGGTTCCTTCTCGTTTTCCACCTTGACCTTCTTGCCGTCCTCCAACTCGCGGTTGATGGCCTTGAAGCCGCCGGAGATGACTTCCGCGTTCTCGGTCACGCCCTCGATGATTTCCACGAAGCTGTCGTCGCTGATGCCGCGCTTGACGGGGACTTGCTTCACGGAGTCGCCGTCGTGCTGGAAGATGACCTCGACGGGCTTGGGCGGCTCGTCCTTCTTCTTGCCGGCGGGACCACCCTTGTCGCCGTTGCCATAGCCTTCCTTCGCGTCGGACTTTGCGGCCTTGTCGTCCTTGCCCGCCGCGCCCTTGGGCATCCGTGTGGTGACGCTCTGGATGGGCACGCACAAGACGTTCGTGCGGTAGCGCGTCTCGACTTCGGCGGTCACGCTCATGCCGGGGCGAAAAACCTCCTTGTCCTTCACGCGGATGCGGACCTCGAACTTGGTCGCCTCCTGCTGCGTGCCCGCAGCGCTTGATTTCGCAGTGTTTGCTATCTCCGTCACTTCGCCGGCGAACTTGCGGTCGCGGAAGGAGTCCAGCTCGAGCCGCGCAATTTGCCCGACCTTGATGAGCACCACGTCCACCTCACCGATGTCCACGCGCGCCTCCATCGTGTCGAGGTCGGCGATGGTCATCACGTCGGTGCCAGCCATCGTGGCAGTGCCGACGACGCGCTCCCCCTTCTGCGAGTTGAGCTTGCTGATGGTGCCACCGAGTGGGGAGTAAATCGTGGTTTTCGCGAGGTCATCGAGCGAACGGGCGAGCGCGGCGTTCGCGACTTCGGTCTGGTGCCGCGCGGACTTCACCTGCGCCTGCGTGACTTCGTAGCCAGTCTTCGCCTCCTGATACTGCGACTCGGACATCAGCTTGCCGTCGAAGAGCTTTTTGTTCCGCTCGAACTCAAGCCGCGCCTTCTCCTGGTTCGCGAGCGCGAGCGTGAGGCCGGCCTGCGAGGACTTGAAGCTGGCATCGGCAGAGTTCGTGTTGGCGATGTAGAGGTCGGGTTTGATTTTCAGGAGCAGGTCGCCCTTCTGCACGCGCTGGCCTTCCTTCACGGGCAGGTCGGTGATTTCGCCGCTCACTTCCGGGCTAATTTTGACGAGCGTTACCGGCTGGATTTTGCCGGTGGCGACGACGACCTCGGTGAGGTTGCGGCGGGCGACCTTCTCGGTTTGAACGGTGATGAAGACGACCTTGTTCTTGTTGAACCACCACCAGCCACCCCCGCCCGCCGCCCCGAGCAGCAGCAGCACAAGGAACCATCGCAGGCCGGAGCGGCGCTTGGGTTTGGGGGGCACGGACATAAAATCAAGACCCGATGACGGGCGAAGAGTTTCACGGAAGGCCAGCGGAGTTCAACTGGCGAAACGATGGGAGCGCTGCGTTCACGCCGCAGAAGGTTGCCACGGGAGAAGCGCGCCCGGACGGCCTCGACTCACGCACGTCTCTGCGGCCTGAAGGCCGCGTCCCCTCAAATCTCCACCTGCATGCCCAGCTCGACGACGCGGTTGGCGGGCAGGCCGAAGTAGGACGTGGCGGTCTGCGCGTTGCGGGCCAGCATGGCGAAGAGCCATTTGCGCCAGCGCGACATCCGGGCCTTGCCGGTGTCGAGGACAGTCTCGCGGCTCAGGAAGAAGGTCGTCTTCGCAATCTCCAGCGGGCCGCCGGCGAGGGTGCAGGTTTGCAGGAGCTTGAGCACATCCGGCTCCTCCATGAAGCCGTAGTGGCCGACGACGCGCTGGAAGCCGCAGGGGAGTTGCTCGACCTGCACGCGCTCGGCCTCGGGGACGTGCGGAATTTCGTCGGTGACAATGGTGAGGAGGATGTTGCGCGCGTGGAGAACTTTGTTGTGCTTGAGATTGTGAAGCAGTGCGACGGGCGTGCCGTTGGGGTTGCCGGCCATGAAGATGGCGGTGCCGGGCACGCGCAACGGCGGGTTGGCCTCGATGTCAGCGAAGAACAAATCGCGCGGCAGCGTGGCGTTTTTGAGCCGCTCCCAGACGAGGCGGCGACCGGTCTTCCAAGTGGCCATGATGGCGAAGATGGCCGCGCCGGCAACGAGCGGGAACCAGCCGCCGTGGGTGACTTTCAGCAGGTTCGAGCTGAGGAAGGCCAGCTCGACGGAGAGCAGAAGGCCGCAGAGCGCCAGCGCTTGCAGGCGCGACCAGCCCCAGAGGCGACGGGCTGCGAAGTAGAATAGGCACGTCGTGATGACCTCGGTGCCAGCCACCGCGACACCGTAAGCGGCGGCGAGATTCGAGGAGGTGCCGAAGCCCAGCACCAGGCCGATGCACGCGGTCATGAGGGCCCAGTTGACGTGCGGCATGTAAATCTGCCCGCGCTCGTGGCGGCTGGTGTGGCGGATAATCATGCGAGGCAGGTAGCCGAGCTGGATGGCTTGCATCGAGAGCGAGAACGCGCCGGAGATGAGCGCCTGCGAGGCGATGCACGCCGCACCGGTCGCCAGCGCGATGAGCGGGTAGAGCGCCCACGTCGGGGCGAGATGGAAGAAGGGGTTGCCAGCCTTCGCCGGGCTGGGGTCGTCGAGCAGGAGCGCGCCCTGGCCGAGATAATTCAAGAACAGCGCCGGCAGCACTATGGCGAACCACGCGCAGCGGATGGGCCGCACTCCGAAGTGCCCCATGTCCGCGTAGAGCGCCTCGCCGCCGGTCACGACAAGGAACACCGCGCCGATGATGACGAAGCCCTGGTGGCCGTTGGTGAGCAGCAGGTGGAGGCCGTTCCACGGGTTGAACGCCACGAGCACTTCGGGCCGGAGGAGGACGCCCTTGATGCCGAGGACCGCGAGCGTGAGGAACCACAGCACCATGACAGGGCCGAACATTTTTCCCACCAAGCCTGTCCCGAGCCGCTGGATGCTGAATAGCGCGACAAGAATGCCCACGGCAATCGGCGGGATGAAGTGCTTGATGCCGGGAGCCGCGATGCTCAGGCCCTCCACGGCGCTCAATACCGTCATCGCGGGCGTAATCATGCCGTCGCCGTAGAGCAGTGCCGCGCCGAAGACGCCGCCGGCCATGAGCACCGCGCGCACCCGGTTCGGGCGTTCCTTATCCGGGAAGGCGAGCGCCATCAGCGAGAGAATGCCGCCCTCCCCGCGGTTGCTGGCGCGCAGAACGAAGCCCAGATACTTCACGCTCACGATGAGGATGAGCGACCAGAAGATGAGCGAGAGAACGCCCAGCACGTTGGCCGGGGTCGCGGGCAGGGCGTGCGAGCTTTCCGGGTTGAAGCACTCGCGCATCGCGTAGAGCGGGCTGGTGCCGATGTCGCCGAAGACGCCGCCGAGGGCGGCGAGCGTGAGTCCTCCGAGAGCGGGGCGGGCCGAGTCGTTGCTTTGCATGGCAGCGGGGGGGAGTTTGGCGATGGTGAGGACGCGGGACGAATCAAATCCGGCGCCACTGCTGGGCCGTGGGCAGCTTCGCGCGGGCATCGGCATCCGCGTTGAACCGGGTCAGGCCGCACGCCTCGCATGACACCACGCGGAAATTTGCCAGACCGAATTGCGGTAGCCCGAGGAAAGCCCACTTGCCGAGTCCCGGCAGCAGGATCGGGCCGTGGTGTCCACCTGCAAGGGTGATGGTTTCAAATAGTGATGCCACTCCGCACTCCGAGCATTTCGCAGTTTCAGTCTTCATACGCGCACACAGTTCTGACCGGCGGAGCGTGGTGAACGCCTGCCGTCCGTCCGCGGGGGACGGAAGTTTGCCAACGGGGTGAACGTGGGTGGCGCACTCGCGCTCCCAGAGGATCGCCCTTCCCCATGCCTGCGAGGTTAGCTGACGGGCTGGGCCTGGAAAGTGGCCCCGGTGACCTCACCGTTCGCCCCGGTCCGGTTGTCCGGACTTTGGGTCCCCCGCTCGCGGCTTCGGGAAGAGACCGCGATTCGGCTGCTGCGCGAATGCATCTCACAATCGCGCCGACCTGTCAAATCGCCGACGGCCGTCTTTGCGCCCTTCTTGCCCTTCGTGGTTCAATCCAGCTGCATCGGCCCGGCTGAGGCGGACTTTCACGGGCTCGCTCGAAGCTGTTCCTGAAGCTGTTCCTGACTGGCAGGGCGGAAAGTTCCCGCTACACTGCACGCGCGCGAGAGCACTGCTTACTAAGCACTAATTACTAATCACTTCCCCACATGGACATCAAACGCGCCATCATCACCGCCGCCGGCAAGAGCCAGCGCACGCTCCCGCTCCAGTCCCTCGTGGACCGCGACGGCCAGACCAAGACCGCCCTCGCCATCGTCATCGAGGAAGTCCTCGCGGCGGGCATTGAGGAACTCTGTGTTGTCGTCTGCCCTGGCGATGAGAAGGATTACCGCGCCGCCGCCGGAGAGCACGCGAAGCGGCTGGAGTTCGTCGCGCAGAAGCAACCGCTTGGCTACGGCCACGCCGTCTCATGCGCGGCGAAGTTTGCCGGGAAGAAACCGTTCCTCCTGCTGGTCGGCGATCACCTTTATGTCAGCGGCGAAGTCCGCCGGTGCGCGCAGCAACTGGTCGAAGTCGCCGCCAAGGAGAACTGCGCCGTCTCCGCCGTGCAGGCCACGCACGAGAGCAAGCTGCCTTACTACGGTGCGATTGGCGGACGCCTCGTCGCGGCGCGCCAAGGCCTCTACGAAATCACCGAGGTCGCCGAGAAACCCACGCCCACCGTCGCCGAGCAGCGGCTCATCGTCCCCGGCCTGCGCGCGGGCCACTACCTTTGCTTCTTCGGGATGCATGTCCTCACGCCGTCGGTCATGGCGCTGCTCGCGGAGGAAGTTGCAGCTGTCGGCACGCGCGGTGGCGTCCACCTATCCGCCACGCTGGCCAAGCTCGCGCGCAAGGAGCGCTACCTCGCCGCCGAGTTGACCGGCCGCCGCTACGACATCGGTGCGCACTATGGCCTGCTCACCGCGCAACTTGCGCTCGCCCTCAGCGGCAAGGACCGGGATGAAGTGCTGACGGGTTTGGTGGAGCTGCTCGCCCAGCGGGGGAAGTAAGGCCTGCGTTGAAACCATTCACGTCGCACGCCCATGCTCACCAAGCTCATCACCGCCCGCAAAGCCGCCCAGCGCGACGCTTCGCTCGATGCGCACTGCCGCGATCTGAGCGCCGCCCAACTTCTCGCCGAATGCGCGGAACTCGACGCCTTCCGCCGCCACTCCGACAACCTCTACGAACGCGTCCGTGCCCTCTTCTTCCTCTACGCCATCAACCGGTTTCATTTGCCGGAAAAGCTCCCTACTCAAGCCCCCATCTCCCATCTCCCATCTCCCATCTCCTCGGGCTTAATCCCCTTCACGGGCTACGAGCAGTTCCTCCACCGCCGCTTCGAGGAGGCGATTGACACCTTCCTCGCCGCGCAAGCCCAGCAAGGCCCCAGCGACGGCCTCAGCTCCGCGCTCGCGAACGCCTACCACCGCCTCGCCTTCCAGACGCTCGCGGACCAAGTCCGCCGCAGTGTCCGCAGCGTGCGCGGCAATCAGTGGATGTTCCGCGTCGGCCACCCCGCTGACCAGCCGCTCCGCCTCCGCCCCGAGCTGCTCCAGCGCGCGCCCGACGGCACGTATCCGATTCTCCGCGAGCTGACGCCCGTCCGCATGGACCTCACGCACTCCGCGTGGAGCGACATCTTTTTCCTCGGCATGGATTTCCCCGAGGGCGCGAAGGTCCTCAACGTCTCCGTGGACCTCGGCGTCCACGGTCGCGACGCCGCGCCCCGCCCGCCCGTCAGCGCGTGGCTCCGCGTGCTCGACGAGCCGGTGCTGCGCCTCACCTCCGTGGACCTCGGCGCGACCGCCGACATCACCGCGCTCTCCGACGTGTTCGACTTCGCGAAGGATTACCTCGGCTTGCTCAAGGCCGCCGTCATCGCGGCGGGCGTCGTCCCTCCGGGCATTGAAGGCAGCGGGCAAAGCCTCGCCGAGTTGCTCGCGCGCATCGTCGGGCCGGGGCGCGGGTTGGAACTGGTCTCGTGCGTGAACGACATCCCGAAAGGCTCGCGCCTCGCCGTCAGCACGAACTTGCTCGGCTCGCTCGTCAGCGTGCTCATGCGCGCGACCGGCCAAGCCGCGTCGCTCACCGACGAACTTCAAGAGCACGAACGCCGGATCGTGCTCGCCCGCGCGTTGCTCGGCGAATGGCTCGGCGGCTCCGGCGGCGGCTGGCAGGACAGCGGCGGCGTTTGGCCCGGCATGAAACTCATCGAAGGCGTCATCGCCGGCGAGGGCGACCCCGAGTTTGGCATCTCGCGCGGACGACTCATGCCGCAGCACCGGATCCTTAATCTCGACGACGCCTCCGCCGAGACGCGCCGCAAGCTGCAAGACTCCCTCGTCCTCGTTCACGGCGGCATGGCGCAGAACGTCGGGCCGATCCTGGAGATGGTCACAGAGAAGTATCTCCTCCGCTGCGAAGCCGAGTGGAGCGGTCGCCAAGACGCGCTCCGCATCCTCGACGAAGTGCTCGCCGCGCTGAAGGCCGGCGACATCCGCGCGCTCGGTGCCGCCACCACGCGCAACTTCCGCGAGCCGATTCAAGCCATCATCCCGTGGGCCTCGACCGCCTTCACCGAGCAACTCATCGAGCGCGTGGGTCGCGAGTTCGGCGACGACTTCTGGGGCTTCTGGATGCTCGGTGGCATGAGCGGCGGCGGCATGGGATTCATCTTCGCCCCGCACCGGAAGGCCGAGGGTCAGCGGCGCTTGCAGGAAATCATGTCCGCCACGAAGCGCGAGTTGCAGCACGCGCTGCCCTTCGCGATGGAGCCCGTCGTCTTCGATTACGCCATCAACGAGCGTGGCACCTGGGCCGACCTGCTCGCCGCCGACACCGCGCTGATGCCCGCCGGCTACTACGCGCTCACGGTGCCGAAACTCCTCCGCACCGACCGCCAAGAACTTCCTGCCGCGCGCCGCGCCGAGTTGGACAAGTTCGCCGCCGCCTGCCGCGCGAAGCCCGAGCTGCGCGGCATGGTGCAAACTTTGTTCGACACGATGTTCCCGCGCCTCAAGGAGGAGAAAGCCGGCGCGCAGAGCCTAGACGAGTTGCTCGCCGCCAACGGCTTCGACCGCGATGCCCACGAAGCCATCCGCGCGGACCTGAAAGCCGCCCGCATCGGCCTCGCGCAAAACCGCCTGCCGGCGAACACGGTCATCGAAGATGTTCGTGCGGAAGACGTGACGCACACATCGCAGAAGAAGCCGCTCGTCGAGCGCGGTCTCGCCGCCCTTCGCAATGGTGAAGCCGCCGTGGTCACGCTCTCCGCCGGAGCCGCGAGCCGCTGGACGCAAGGTGCGGGCGTGGTGAAATCCCTGCACCCGTTCTGCAAACTCGGCGGCCGGCACCGCACCTTTCTCGAAGTTCACCTCGCGAAGTCGCGACGCATTTCCCGCCTCGCGGGTCAGGCCGTGCCGCACGTCTTCACGACGAGTTACCTCACGCACGGCCCACTCACCGAGTTCCTCGCGACAAACCAGAACTATGGCTACGAAGGCCCGCTGCTCTTGAGCCGAGGCGCGAGCGTCGGCCTGCGGCTCGTGCCCACGGCGCGCGACCTGCGCTTCGCGTGGGAGGAGATGCCGCAGCAAGTGCTCGACGAGCAGCAACAGAAGGTCCGCGACTCGCTGCGCACCGCGCTGCTGCGCTGGGCCGAGTCCGCCGGCGAAGCCACGGACTACCGCGACAACCTCGCGTTACAATGCCTGCACCCCGTCGGCCATTTCTACGAAGTGCCAAACCTACTGCGCAACGGCACGCTCGCCGCGCTGCTGCGCGAACGCCCGCAGCTCAAGACACTGCTGCTCCACAACATTGACACCACCGGCGCGACCCTCGACCCCGCTCTGCTCGGCCAGCATCTCTCGAGCGGCGCGACGTTGAGCTTCGAGGTCATTACACGTCGCCTCGACGACCGGGGCGGTGGTCTCGCGCGCGTGGACGGACGCACGCGGCTCGTCGAGGGCTTGGCCATGCCGCACGAGGAGCTGGAGTTCGGCCTGAGCTACTACAACACGCTGACGACATGGATTGACGTGGACGGTTTCCTCCGCGCGCTTGGACTGACGCGCGATGACGTGCTGCTTAGCCGCCGAGGTCAGGAGGCGGAGGGCTTGGGCGCAGCGGAATCCGCCTCCTCACCTCGGCGGCTACCGGACGCGGCAGATGCCAAAATCACCGCCGCCATCCGCGCGCTCGCGGCGAAGGTGCCGACTTATATCACCACCAAGGACGTTAAGAAGCGCTGGGGCCACGGGCAGGAAGATGTGTTCCCCGTCGCGCAATTTGAGAAGCTCTGGGGCGACCTCACGGCCCTGCCGGAGATTGATTCGCGCTTCCTCGTCGTGGATCGCGCGCGCGGCCAGCAGCTCAAGGATCAGGCGCAACTCGATGGCTGGCTGCGCGACGGCTCGTCGGCCTACGTGGAGAGCTTGTGCGCTTGGGATTGACACCAGTCCCAGAAGACTCAGCTGCGTCCCCAACGTGAGCTGCAACCGGCCAGGTTGGAGCTGGTTGATCAAGCCATTCCGAGGAACCGCTACGGTGACTTCGCCGCCAGCATCGCCTTCACCTTCGCGGGATCATTCGTGGGCGGCTGGCAGGCGGTGCCGGTGCAGAGGAAGACCAGCGTGCCGTCCTTCACCGGAAGCGTCTTGGCGAACGGCTCGACCGCCCCGGTGTTGCCAAGGACGACTTTGTTCGGCTGATAGACTCCGTGCGCTGCGCGCAGAAGCGCTGTCGTTGTCTTCGCGTCGCCCTTCGCCGGCGAGGCAATGACCACGCGGAACGGCTCGTGGAGGAAAAAGTCCAGACCGAGAAGGAGGTTCGGCACAGCTTGCGGAAGGCGCTGCATCCGTTCGGCGAACAAGCGCAGCGTCTTCTCGGCGCGCGCGCGCATGTCCTTGTTATCCGTGATCGCGGCGAGCTTGAGCAGCGCGACCGTGGCGACGTTGTTGCCGCTCGGCTCCGCGCCGTCGTAGTCCTCCTTCGCGCGGAAGAGCAAGTCGGCGGAACCGGCGGGGCTTTGGTAGAAGCCGCCTTGCGCAGGGTCGTAAAACTTCGCGGTCATCGCCGACTCCAGCGCGAGGGCGAAGTCCAGATGCTTCGGGTCGAGCGTGGCTTCGTAGAGATGAATCACGCCTTCGAGCAGGTAGGCGTGCGAGTCGAGGAGCTGGACGCTGTCACGCTCGCCGTCGCGCCAGCGGTGGTAGAGCGTCTTGGTCTTCGCGTCCCAGAGTTTGGCCTGGAGGAAGGCGAGGTTCTTCTCGGCAGCAGCAAGGTAGGCCGGCTCGCCCAGCACGATGCCCGCGCGCGAGATGGCTCCGAGCATCAGGCCGTTCCACGAGGCGAGGATTTTGTCATCGAGATGCGGGCGGATGCGCTTCTGCTGGACTGCGAACAGCTTCGCCTTCGCTGCGGCAAGCAGCTTCGCCTCTGCAGCGGACAGCTTCGGGTCCACGATGCTGAGGACGTTGAGCTTTTTCAGCGGCGCGGGATGCGAGTGGTCCTCGAAGTTTCCTTCCACGGTGATGCCGAAGTAGCGCTCGGCCACCTTGAACTCGTCCGCGCTCAACAGCTTGGTCAATTCCTCCTTCGTCCAGCAGTAGAACTTGCCCTCGTGCCCTTCGCTGTCCGCGTCCTCGGCGGAGTAGAAGCCACCCTCCGGATGCGTCATGTCGCGCAGCACGTAACGGACGATGTCGCGGGCAACGTCCGCGTAGCGCGCCTCGCCGCTGACGAGGTGCGCGTCGAGGTAGAGGTGGAGGAGTTGCGCGTTGTCGTAGAGCATTTTCTCGAAGTGCGGCACAAGCCACTTCTCATCCACCGAGTAACGCGCGAAGCCGCCGCCGAGCTGGTCATACATTCCGCCCGCCGCCATGCGCTCGCAGGTGTGCAGCACGGCCTTCACCGCCTCCTGGTCTCCGACGCGCACCGCCGCGCGCAGGATGAACGCGGGTTGCGAGGGGCGCGGAAACTTCGGCGCGCGACCGAAGCCGCCGTGGCGCGGGTCATATCCCGTCACGAGCTGCCGGAGTGCGTTGGTGATGACGAGCGGCGCGAGCACGGCGTCCTTGTTCGGCTCGTGTTCGCCGAGGCTCTTGAGCTGCTCGGCGATCTGCCCCGCGCTCTCGGTGAGGTCCTTGCGCTTCTCGACCCACAGCTCGGAGATGCGCCCGAGCAACTGCATGAAGCTAGGGCGGCCAAACTTCGGCTGCGGCGGGAAGTAGGTGCCGCCGTAGAAGGGCTTCAAGTCCGGCGTGAGAAAGACGTTCAACGGCCAGCCGCCCCCCTGCCCCATCGCCTGCACGGCTGTCATGTAAATCTTGTCCACGTCCGGGCGCTCCTCGCGGTCGAGCTTGATCGCGACAAAGTGCTTCTTCAGGAACTCGCCCACGGCCTCGTCCTCGAACGACTCGCGTTCCATGACGTGGCACCAATGGCAAGTCGAGTAGCCGATGGAGAGCAGGATGGGCTTGCCCTCCTCGCGCGCCTTCTTGAACGCCGCCTCGCCCCAGGGATACCAGTCCACGGGGTTGTGCATGTGCTGGCGTAGGTAAGGAGATTTTTCCTGCGCGAGGCGGTTGGTGTGCTTGTGAGCGGCGGGCGGGTTCGTGGACACAGTGGGAATGGCTTTGGCTTTCTCCGCAGCGACGAGCGGCAGGCAATGGCCGCCTGCCACCAAACAACTTAAACCTACGACGGCGCGGGCACGATGAACGAGGGCTGATCGGAAAGTCACGCGCGCAGCCTAGCCCACGCTGGTTCGGGAGCAAGCGGGCAATCAGCCGACGCTCGCTCAGTAATCGTAAAGCCCGCTGTCGTGCGAATAGGCACCACCGCCCGCGCCACCAGGACCGCCTTCGCCGCCCATGAGGTCGCCGAGCACATCGCCCATGTCCGCCTCGATCTTCTCCGGGTCTTCGCCGGCTTCGAGGCGCTTGATGGCGATGTCGAGTTCCTTTGGCATGGCACCGGGCGGCATGAGGTCCTTCATCTTCCGCATCATGTGCGCCATGTGCTTGGGGTTGTTCTCGTCGAGATGCTCCATGTCACGCTCCATGTCGCGCATGGCCTTCTCGACACGCGGATCGTCCATGTCGGGCATGGGCGGGCCGTCCTCCGCGCCCTCAGCCTGGGTGGCGGGCTCCTTCAAGCCCTTCGACATCGCGAAGCGGCTCATCTGCTTGCGCATTCGCTTACCGCCGCACTTGGGGCAGACGGGCTTGCGTGTTGGGTTGATGCGCTGGGAGAGGAAGTTGAAGATGACCCGGCACTTGGGGCAGGCGAATTCGTAGATGGGCATGGCTCTAATGAGTTAACCACGGATGGACACGGATAAACACGGATGCAACTCCGAGAAGCAACCGCTCAATTCGTGTGCATCCGTGTGCATCAGTGGTTGAAGATGTCTTTCAAAGCAGAAGCCCCAGCCTTGCGACCGGGGCCTCGGGAAATGATTTAGCTTCCGGCTACTTCATCCGGTCGAAGTTTTTCTGGAGAATCTGCCAGTCGGGCAGCGCGGCGAACTTCTCGCGGTGTGTGGACACAATCTTCGCCTCGTTCTCGTTCTTCGTCGGGCGGTTGACCTTGTAAAAAATGCCGAACTTACCGGGCATAAGCTCTTCGGAAAGTTTGTAGGCGGCGTATTCGTCGGTCACGTCGTGGTCCTCGGGAACGAGCGGGAACTGGCCGCCTTTGCGCGGGTTCGCACCGTCGAAAGCTCCGGGGTAAAACTCAACGCACTCGCTGAGGCACTCGATGAAGCTGAAGCCGTTGTGGTCCATCGCGGCTTCCATCATCTGGAGCACGTGGTTCGGGTTCGTGTGCGTGGTGCGCGCGACGAAAGTCGCGCCCGCCGCGATGGCCTGCTTCATTGGGTTGATGGGCCGGTCGCCGCTGCCCCACGAGTCGGTCTTGGACTTGTAGCCGATGGGTGACGTGGGCGAGGTCTGGTTCTTGGTCAGGCCATAGACCCAGTTGTCCATCACGCAATAGGTCAGCTTCACGTTCTTGCGCGCGGTGTGGCTGAAGTGGTTGCCGCCGATGGAGAAGGCATCGCCGTCCCCGCCGAAGACGAAGACGTGGAGGTCCGGGCGGGAGAGCGAAACACCGCTGGCGAAGGGCAGCGCGCG
>SXGR01426498.1_pt1 | contig 28770 bp, 25 predicted proteins | sample 3174711 | NCBI WGS metagenome assembly SXGR01 (sample SAMN11356860, study PRJNA531348) | freshwater metagenome | isolation source: freshwater sample F1-60 | place: China: Fuxian Lake, Yuxi | collected 2017-12-25
AACGGCTCAACAGGCCTGTTGAGCCGTTGGAATGGGATGGGTAATTACTCTAGTCTGCTCCAAAAATTGTAGTAACAATTTTTGGAGCAGATCGACTCGACACTTTCAACTCTTGATTGCCTCCCATTCGTAAATCATGAATCGTACTTCGTAAATCTCAGTCCGGTGTGTTACCCTATACTCATGATCCCCGCCAAAAAGTCCCTCGGGCAAAATTTCCTCCATTCTATGGGTGCAGTCCACGCTATGGTAGAGGCTTCTCGCGTTACAAAAGAGGATATCGTACTGGAAATCGGCCCAGGGAAGGGGGTTTTGACAGAAAGCCTACTCAAAACCGGCGCTCAGGTGATTTGCGTCGAAAAAGACGACCGAATGATTCCGCACCTTTCAGAACGTTTCGGCAAAGAGCTTACAGGAGGACAGCTCAAGCTCATCCACGGTGATATTCTCGAAATTTCGCCAAAAGACCTGGGTCTTTTGGCGAACAAATACAAAATCGTCGCCAATATTCCGTATTACATCACCGGCGAGCTCATTCAAAAGTTCCTCGAGACCGATATTCAGCCTTCACTCATGACTTTGATGGTGCAAAAAGAAGTGGCTCGGCGGATTGTAGCAAAAGACGAAAAACAAAGTATTTTATCCCTTTCCGTCCAAGTATATGGCACTCCACGCTATGTTCAGACCGTCAGTGCAGGCTCTTTCAACCCTGTACCGTCAGTAGATTCGGCCATTTTGCTTATCGATACCATTTCAAACAATTTCGCAACCAAAAATGAACAAGAAACCTTTTTTAAACTGATCAAATCTGGTTTTGCACACAAAAGAAAGAAATTAATCCGAAATCTCGAGACAATTGCCGAAAAAACTACCCTCGAAAAAGCTTTTTCTGACCTACAATTCAGCCTCGACACTCGTGCCGAAGACCTCGACCTAAAACAGTGGAAAACTCTCGCGCAAAAGCTCGTATAGTTTGGTATAATTAAAGGCGAAGTAAAAATTGTTTTGAAACTACCTACGAGAAAAGGGGTAATGATTATTTTTGCCACCGGAATTGTCGCGTTCGGGATATTTTTTGTTGCCACCAAATCCCAAAAGGCTTCTCAAAAAACACTTGTAAAAAATGGTGTCGAAGCGATCAGTATTGACCAAAGCAATATCGACCTCGTGGCTGAACAAGACACGGACAAAGACGGTCTCAAAGATTGGGAAGAAGTGCTTTGGCGCACAGACCCGCAAAAAGCCGACACTGATAGCGACGGCACATCAGATGGAAAGGAGGTCGAGCTCGAGCGCAACCCGACCGTCAAAGGGCCAAATGATAAAATATCAGATAATCCTTTTGCTCAAAATCAAGCTGGCGCCAAAAATGAACCACTCACTGCAACCGACAAATTTGCCCGAGATCTCTTTACCCGATACATGACCGCCAAGCAGGCAAATGGGGGAGTCCCTCTCACTTCTGCCGAGCAAAAAGATATTGCGCTCGATATGCTCGACAAAAGTGATGTTATTTTAGCAAAGTCAGAATACACAAGAGCAGATTTAATTATTGCAAAAGACAATTCACCTGAAACTATCCGCGCGTATGGCAACGAACTTGGGAGAATTATCAAAACATACTCCATCTCAGCCAGAGACGAAGGGGTTATTCTTCGAGACAGTATCGAGCACGAGGATCCAGACCTCCTTGAAGAATTTGATCCTATTATTAAAGCGTATCAAGAACTGCTCTTCAACATTCTCAAGACAAAAGCACCTGGTAACGCCTCACTTATCCACCTCGCACTAGTGAACAGCTTTAGTGATATAATTAGTACCGTAAAAGGGATGCGGGATATTTATGTAGATCCTTTCATGGCTTTACAGGGTGCGGGGCATTTTCCAGACGCTCGAGCAAGTACAATAAATGCCCTTCAACGAATCAAGTCGTACTTCAAAGAAAACAATGTAACGTTTACCGAAAGTGAATCGGGTTACATGTTTAGTATCACAAGATAATATGATGGCGAAAATCTTTCACAAAATCATTTGCGCGATTCTCATATTCTCCTTTGCTTTTTCATCAACTTTTTTTGTTCGACCACAGAAAGCCGAGGCTATTTTTGGTATCGGGGATCTCAACTTTGATGCCACCAACTGGGTAGAGAACGCTATCAGCGCTATTAGCGACACAGCAACCAGCGTTTCTACCTACGCACTTCAGTACAAAGAGTTCGTCCTCGACGGTATTGTCACTTATATCGTAAAGGCCATTCTCCGACAGCTCACTACCAGCGTGGTCAACTGGATCAACTCCGGCTTCGAGGGCAATCCGTCTTTCGTCACTGACCCCGCAGGTTTTTTTATTAATATCGCCGACCAGGAAATAGGGAAGTTTATCGAAGGATCCTCAGACCTCAATTTTCTCTGTAATCCATTTCGTATAGATGTGCGCATTGCTCTTGCCTTCCAATACTCTCCGTTCAAAAAAAGAATCACCTGTACCTTTTCTGATACCATCAAAAATCTTGGCAATGCCGTAGATGGGGCTAGTATCAACGGCCGAAGCTTTACCAAAGGTAACTTTAAAAACGGTGGATGGAACAGCTGGCTCACCCTCACCACTCAGCCACAAAACAATGTCTACGGAGCAACCCTCATGGCGCAAAATGAGCTCTCTCTTCGTATTGCCAACAAGCAAGTTATTGGCAAAGACGAGCTCAGTCAGGGTAGAGGATTCTTGTCGTATAAAAAATGTGACGGTAAAAATTCCGAGGAAGCCTACCACGCTCAGCTCGCAGTAGATGATGCAAAAACCAGAAAAGACGATGAGGACCTTTACTATGCAAAAGCTGAGCTTAAAAAAGCTGAAAATACAGGCTGTAAAACAGTTACCCCTGGCTCTGTCATCGAAGGTCAGCTCGGCAAAGTGCTTGGCAGTAGTATCGACAACCTTGGCCTCGCTGATGAATTCAACGAAATTGTCAACGCTCTTTTTGCTCAGCTTGTAAATCAGGTTGTTGGTGGAGGAGGAGGTCTCCGTGGAGCAAGCCAGCCGACCTACGAAGGTTCATCATACCTAGACAAACTTGGTTCTGCACAAGATGCCGAGACTCTTAAAAATATCAACTCAAAGGGAGCAGACGGGGTCGACAGGTCTCTTGTGACAATGAATAAATATGTAGATGCAAAAAAGGCCTCACTCAATGAGGTACTCGCCGCTGAAACCAAGATCAACAGCCTCATCGCGTGTTACGACAATAAAGTTTCTGTAGCACAAACACCACCTCTCAGTGCATCTGATTTTTCAAATGCGATTCTCCGTGCAGCCAACGCTCGGGGTAGTCTTCAGGCAAATATCGACGGGGTTAAAGCAACGATCCAAACCGATCTAACTGCAGCAAACAGCATCCTCGGTCGACTCCAGATCATTAAGTCTCGTCTCACCAACACGGCATCTCTCGACGACACACTCAAAGCAACGACAGACTACCAGGCAATGCTGACCAGTAGCGGTTCGGACCGTATATACACCGAAATAGATGCCTCAAAAGCCAATACACAAAAAGACGACATCTCTGCTACAATGAGTACATTAAATACCGAGACCGACCGCAAGCTCGCCGAGTGTGCGTCCTTTCCTAATTCATCAGGGCCACGAGTAAATTAACATGAAAAAGTACCTCTCTCACATTTTCATACTGACTTTTCTTCTCGGACTGACCGGGGTGTTTGGGGTACATGTTGCTCAGGCAGGAGTGGGGGATGTGCTAACCTTTGCCAATAGTCCCGTGGAGACATCTGTCCAATTTTTAGCAAACCTCGTCCTACAGGCGATGTCTTTCTTTATTTACATTTCTGGACTTTTGCTAGATCACTCACTTGAATGGACTCTCAACATCGCTAGTCTAGTAAAAGATATCGGCGCCGTTGAGACCGGCTGGAAAGTATTCCGCGATCTCTGTACGATGTTCTTTATTTTCATCCTACTTTACAATGCGATCAGCGTTATCTTGGGAAAAAGCAGTACTGAGGAAGCAAAGAAAGTAGTGACCAGTATCGTAATAGCCGGCCTTCTCATAAACTTTAGCCTTTTCTTTACCAAAATAATTATCGATGCTTCAAATGTCGTTTCCTTAGGTTTTTATAAAGCATTGGTACCAACCCCAGATAGTGTCAACAGTAGTCTAGGAAGTGGTTTCCAGTCCAGAACAGGTCTCTCAGCCATATTCATGGACAGCCTTTACATACAGACATCCTATGATCCAACAGGCCTAAAAACAATCACAAACGACAAACTAAGTGGGTCTGGGGCAACCACAGGGGCACCACTTTTCATAAGAATAATGCTTAACACAATAATGGGTTCTATTGTGATGCTCATTGCCTCCATCGTCTTCCTGGCCGGAGCATTCTTCTTTATGGTACGTATTGTGATGCTTCTCATACTTATGGTCACTTCACCGATTGCCTTTGCTGGTCAAGCATTGGGAGGGAAGGCAGCGAAACAGGCTGATAAATGGTGGTCTACTCTCATCGATCAATGTCTCTTTATGCCCGTATACCTTGCGGTGACCTATGTGGGAGTAAAGATTATTGCCTCACCCGGATTTCAAACTGCAGTAAATCCTGGCGCAGGATCCATGTCAGCTATGTCAGGCGGAGGATCTGTGGCTGTTATATTTAATTACTGCGTGGTGATTATTTTCCTCATGGCATCTCTCGTTATTGCAAAGGAATTTGGTGTAATGGGTGCCGATACATTCAGTGGCTGGGCTAAAAATGTCGGTTTGGCATTACCGAGACTTATGGGAACAGGGGGAAGTGTGTTGGCAAGAAATACCCTTGGAAGAGCGGGTGCCGAGCTTGATAAGAAGTATGGAAATACCATCTTTGGAAACAGTCGTATCGGCAGATCTTTACGAGATGTCACAACGGGCGCCCTCGCAGAGAGCAAATTTGGTGGAAGCATGTCAATGAAGGATCAGAAAAAATTGGATAAGGAGATAAAAACAAAAGAAGACTCTATAAATAAAAAGGCTACTATAGAGCGAGGCATAAACACAACTGGTAATAGCGTGGACGCCGCAACACTAAATGCAATCAAAAACATGTCTGGCAAGCAGATAGAGTCACTCGGACTAAGTGATGCCCAGTTAAAAACCTTGATGCCTCATCTCAACAAAAGCCAGGCAGAACACATGACTGAAAAAAGTGAACTTCCTGAAGAGAAAAAAGAGGGTCTTAGGACAGCGCGTCTGGCTAATCTTAGAAATGCAACCTCGACTGGTGCCGGCGTTATTGGAGAAATCGATAAATTGAGTGATGCTGAAATTGAAAATCTTGACGATTCAATACTAATTAACACAAATTTTATAAAAGCCATTTCTGAAAATCCAGATAAACTAAAAAAATTATTGGGTAGTAGCATCAATCAAACAACAAAAGATACGATTAGGAACGAAATTAAACGTCAAAACATATCAACCCTAACGACATCGGGTGACCCGGATAAAATCAAAAAACTTCTTGGCTCACTACCCGTAAAAGACCTTGTAGAAATACTGGAAAACCCCGCTAACACAAATAGCATTGTTAATAATGGCGATTTCATTAACTCACTCAAAGTCAGTAAATTAAAGGAGTTAGCAAATGACCTCCAAGAACCTATAAAAATAGATATCGGAAACAAGATAATGAGCACCCCAGGACACGGCGCCCTTAATTACATAACCGATCCAATAGGGAAAACCGATCGATGGAGGTAACCAAATGAATCTAGAAGAAATTATCTATCGACAAACAACATGAACCCCAACAAAACAAGAGAACAAATTATAGAAGAGCTTCCTCCTGAAATACAAAAAACAGTTAATTTTTCTTACCTTGGTCCAAAAATAGAAAACATCGGAAGAGGGCACTTTTTACAGATAGATCAGGTGGGGGAACTTTATGGCGCAACAGAAATGGTCATGCTTGGCCTAGTCCACCCAAACAATTTTGTTTCAAGTATCGAAAAAAGGCTCGAGGTATCGAGAGGCGTCGCCGAAATGGTCGCTCGAGATGTAAATAATCAGATTTTTTTAACAATCCGAGAGGAGATGAAAAAAATAGCCGAACAAGCACCACTCATCGAAGAAGGGTCGGCCGGAACACAGGAAGAAAAAACCTCCAACCTCGCACACGACAGCGAACACCCAATAGAAAGCGATGAGCATCACACAACCCTAAAGAGGGAAGACATACTGCGAGATATCGAGGACCCGGCTCCAGTAAAAGCACCTCGACCGACAGCATCAATAAACACCTCAGCAAAAACTGCCCCCGCTCCCACCAATCTCCCCGTCGCGCACAGTGACAACGACCTACCGGCCATCATTCCGAGCATGGACCACTCATATCCAACAACAAAACCCATAATCAAAAACCCTTCTACCATTGTCGGTGCCAAGCTCGGCGGGGTAGTGGTCACAGCTACCACGGTTATTCCCCAAAAGCCCCCGACACCAGTCGCACCATACAAAATAGATCCTTACAGAGAAACATTTTAAACCAAAACAAAACTACCAACCTTTAAACACGGACATTTTCTGCAAGCAAGACTCTAATAAAAATAACTTGACTTTCCTAAGTAATCTGCTAGTATATAATCATTCAGACGAAAAGGGATCCGAACGGCTAACTACCTAAGGAGCCCTTTTCTTTTTTCAGCTCTATCTTACCCCTTATATTCTCTAGATAATCAAAGTAATTAGACCCTATCTTTTTATACAAAGAAGATGCGAACTTTTTATTTGGGAACAAAATCTTTTCAAACCGATTCTCTTCTATCAAAAAATCGACGACTATCTTATAGTCCCCGTCCCCAGACACCAAAACAATCTTGTTAAAGTCTTCTTTTTTGTACATCTTTTTCATGATGTGAAAGATAATATCTGAATCGACATTACCTTTCTTTTTTCCCATCATTGCTGGATTATGTTCTCGAAACATAAGGACGAAGCCAGCATTTTGTATCTCTTCGTACAAATCTTGATTCTCTTCCTGCACATAGCCTAAGAAATAGTACGCTTTGCAGACACCATATTTCTTCTCAAGATATGCATGAAATCGTATGAGATTAATCCTCCACGGATCAACTTCTCGTTTTGCCGTACCCATATGTAAATTTTGTCCGTCTACGAAGGCAAAGTTTTTTGTGTGTACTATGTTCATGGTCTTATATTTGTCTCTATTTTATCACACTACTCACAAAACACCCCTGCATTTATATAAGATCTTTAAAATTTTACTGGCTAGGCAAACACTAATCGCTCTAGTATACTTAAGGGTAAAGAAAAATTATCTTGGATTTATAAACTCGTTGAAGGCGTAACTTTTTGAGGGGGTTCGCAGGCGGGTAGCCGAGATTTCAGGAAAAAATTAGCAAATTTTTATCCGTACCCTTAAAAAGATATGCTGAAAAAGAATTTATAAATCCAAGATCATTAGTCAATTTTAAATTTATACACATGAGATTTCAGGTACCTCAATTCATCGAAATAGAAGACAAAATCTTTGGTCCACTGACCTTTAAACAGTTTGTGTACATGGGTGGTGGTCTTGCAATGGCCTTTGTTATCTATGAGCTTCTACCTCTCTATGTTGCGATCGTTATCATGCTACCTGTCCTCGCCTTTGCCGGAGCACTCGCTTTTTACAAGCCATACAATCCGAGTCAAATGCCTTTTTCTGCTCTCGTAGAATCGGCCTTTAAATACATCGTCAATGAAAAGCTCTATATATGGAAGAAAAAAGACCGTCCTGTAGTGACTGGGACAGCGGGGGAACCGGTAGAAGAATCTCCTATGCTTATGGTACCCAAACTCTCTGATAGTAAGCTCAAGGACCTCACCTGGAGCCTTGATATTAGTCACAGCGTTTACGCAGACAAGAAACAGCGGTAGTTTGGAATATGGATTTATTCTCCCTTCCTTAAAGGGAGCAGACGTTAGTCGAGGGATTTAAGTTTCAAATCCCTCCACGCCAGAGTACTGGAGGTGTTCCCTTTACAAAGGGAGAATAACGCACATAGACAAACTTCGTAATTCAAGATAGGTCATGATATAATTTATCCTATGGCGACGGTAACCTCAAAAACAACTCAGGATTTTGTACCCATAAAAGAGGTCAAAAATGGAGTTGTTATTCTCAAGGATGGTGGCATGCGAGGTATTCTCATGGCTTCTTCTCTCAACTTTGCCCTAAAATCAGTCGACGAGCAAAACTCTATCATCTATCAGTTTCAAAATTTCCTCAACTCGCTCGATTTTTCTATACAAATTTTTGTGCAGTCAAAAAGACTCGACATCCGACCGTACATCGCCCTTCTTGAAAATCGTTACAAAGAACAGGTGGGGGAGCTGATGAAAATCCAAACTCGCGAATACATTGAGTTTATCAAAAACTTTACCGACAACTCGAGTATCATGACCAAGAGTTTTTTTATTGTGATCCCGTACGCACCAGCATTACTCCAGACAAAAGATAATTTCATGGGCAAACTTTTAGGTAAAAAACCTTCAGTCGCCGAGGACGCCGCCAAACAAAAAATAGAGGACTTTGAGGAACACCGCAGTCAGCTCGAGCAGAGAATGAGCGTGGTCGAGCAAGGTCTCGTCAGGTCTGGTGTGCGAGTCGTACAGCTTGGGACTGAGGAAATCATCGAGCTCTATTATCGCATTTTCAACCCGGGCGATATGGAAAAACCAATTCAACTTACATAAATCTATGGGACTATTTTCTAATTTATTCGGATCAAAAAAGGAAGTGCCAATCGCATCGATTTTGCCACAGCAAATCTACGAGGCAGGCGTACTCGAGCTGAAAGACATCATCGCCCCATCCGCACTCAAAGTCAGTCCAAAAGAGCTCAACCTCGGAGAGAAAATAGCACGTACATTCTTTGTCATCTCATACCCACGCTTTCTTTCTGATAGCTGGTTTGCACCGATTATCAACCTCGACAAAGTTTTCAACATTTCTATTTTTATTCACCCGGTTGATACTGCCAAAGCCCTTCGCACATTTCAGAAAAAAGTCGCTGAGGTGCAAAGTCAGATAAATGTGCGAGAGGAAAAGGGGCTTGTACGTGACCCAATGCTCGATACTGCCTATCGTGACCTCGAACAGCTCCGCGACAATCTCCAACAAGCTCAAGAAAAACTTTTTGATGTCGGTGTATACATCACTATCTATGGGGATAGCGAAGGGGAGCTCGACAAAACCGAGTCTGAAATAAAATCAGTGCTTGAGTCAAAGCTGGTCTACTTGAAGCCGGCCCTTTTCCAGCAAGAGCAAGGCTACAAGAGCATTTTACCCATCGCCACCGACGAGCTCAATGTCCACTCAAAGCTCAACTCATCTCCGCTTTCCAGTCTTTTCCCATTCGTCTCATTTGACCTCACTTCTGACAAAGGAATCCTTTATGGTATTAATCGTCACAACTCCAGCCTCGTGCTTTTCGACCGCTTTCTCCTCGAAAACTACAACTCGGTAACCTTTGCAAAGGCTGGTTCTGGTAAATCATACGCGACCAAGCTCGAAATTCTCCGAACTTTGATGTTTGATACCGAGGTCATCGTCATCGACCCAGAAAAAGAATACGAATACATGTCTGAGGCAGTGGGGGGACGATATTTCAACATTTCTCTTACCTCAGAACACCACATCAACCCATTTGACCTTCCGGTACCACGAGAAGATGAATCGGCCTCGGATGTACTCCGTTCAAATATAGTAAATCTCGTCGGCCTTTTCCGCATCATGATGGGCGGACTCACTCAGGAGGAAGATGCGGTCATCGACCGAGCAATCACCGAAACATACGCGCTCAAAGACATTACGGCTGAGTCTGATTTTAGAAATGTAGAGCCACCACTTTTGTCAGACTTTGAGCTCGTACTCGCCGGCATGGAAGGAGGGGAGTCACTGGTACAAAAATTGAGTAAATATACCAAAGGTACTTGGTCCGGCTTTATCAACCGCCCATCGAACATCGATATCAACAAAAAGTTTGTCGTCTTTTCTCTTCGCGATATGGAAGACGAGCTCAAGCCGGTAGCGATGTACATTGTCACACACTATATATGGAATGCGGTGCGCAAAAACCTTAAAAAGCGCCTGCTCGTGATCGATGAAGCATGGTGGATGATGAAATCTGAGGACACCGCGTCATTCCTCCTCGGTCTTGCCAAAAGAGGACGAAAATATTATCTCGGTCTTGCCACCATCACTCAAGATGTGGACGACTTTCTCAAATCACCCTACGGTTTGCCGATTATTACCAACTCATCCATTCAGATTTTGCTCAAACAGTCTCCATCTTCGATGGACAAACTCCAGCAAACCTTCAACCTCACCGACGAGGAGAAATACCTCCTGCTCGAGTCTGATATCGGAGAGGGGATCTTCTTTGTCGGTCTAAAGCATGTAGCGATCAAAGTGATCGCCTCGTACACCGAGGACCAGATCATCACCACCAATCCTGAACAAGTGCTTGCGATCAAGCGGGCAAAAGACGAGTTGGCAAATCAGTAGATCTTAAAAACAGAGACTCGTCGAAGGCGTATCTTTTTGGGAGACTTCGCAGGCGGGTAGCCGAGACGGAGAAATTTTTCACCAGAAAAATATTCGTGCTCCCAAAAAGATACGCCGAGAAAAAGTTTCTGTTTTCAACCTTAGAAATTAACCTGCCTAATACTGCCTAATATGTCCTGCAGACTAACAAAAACTAAATGGAAAATGCTTGTCGGTCTATTTGTCATAATAGACTTGATACAAATCATCCTCGATCTCTTTGCGATAGGGGCGGTGGTCAATCGCTTTATCGACATTGCCGTCGGTGTAGGACTTCCTCTCTTTCTACGCACCCAGGGTGTCAAACTCGCCAATCCAAAAAGAATGCTCGCAATGCTGGGCGCTTTTGTAGGAGAAATGATCCCGGGAGTAGACGCGCTACCTCTTTGGACGCTCGACGTGCTCTACACCTGGAGTACCGTCAAAGCTGAGGAAGCTCTAGCCAAAGTCCCTGGGGCAGGAATAGCTGTCGAGGCCTTTAGTAAAGCTCAGAATGGCAATACAGAAACCACCACTGACACCCACTCTGGCCCACCGCCACTACCGCAAGATACCGAAACCACAAACATCTCCGCTTCTCCACAGGCACCGGAGCGAAGTATGCAAGACATCCGCCCACGGGTGTGATAAAATATGGGCAATGAAATCACGCTCTGTGTACTCTTATTTTTTGCTTTTTTTACTCTCCGGAGTTCTCCTCTGCACTCCTCATACCCTCGTGCACGCTCAGCTTATGAACATCATCCCTGATACGCTCGATGTCAGCATTTCTCCAGAAAACCCTGGTACAAACACCCGCACAAACATCGATATTCGCAATTATTCCACCGACCTCGACCGAGCCACTATCACTTGGTCTTTAAATGGCAAGCAGGTACAAAAGGCTATCGGCCTGACTCATTTTGAATTTCGTACTGGTGCCTTGGGAACGCCGTCTTCTATAGACATACTGATCAATACTATCTCCGGAAAAACTATTCGCAAAAATATCACCCTACGACCTTCCGAGATTGACCTAGTCTGGGAGACTAGTGGGTACACGCCACCTTTTTACAAAGGTCATCCACGCTATGTAAATCAAAGCTTCGTAACAGTGGTAGCCATCCCAAACATGGTCGGGAAAAATGGACAAAAACTAAATCCAAAAAACCTCGTATACAAATGGAGTGTTGATGGGGAAGTGCAGGGCAGTGACTCTGGCTATGGAAAAAACAGCTACTCGTTCCGCGGAAGTATCGTCCCCAAGTCTACCGAAATCTCTGTAGAAGCATCTTCTCTCAGGGACGGCACCCTAGCAAGTGCACGCATTGAGCTCGATCCAGAAAGACCCGAGATCCTCATTTACAAAGACGACCCTATCTACGGGGTACTCTACAACAGAGCTCTTCTCAGTAATTTTACTCTGAGCGATGATGAGGCCACCTTTGTATCCGTACCGTATTTCTTCTCAGGCAAAACGCCACTCGTATCCCACCTTGAGTATGCCTGGAGCATGAATGGTGCTGACATTAGCGGAGTGGCGAAGAGAAATAAAGTCACCCTAAGAAGAAGTGGCCAGAACGAAGCAGGGAATGCCCAGGTGAGCGTTACTACCGAAAACTCTCGAGAGATCCTCCAGAGTGCTGGCTATGACTTTCTGGTCTCTTTTGAAGCAAAGGCTCGAGAGATTACCTTTTAATACCCATGAAGAATACCTTTTTTAAAAAAATACTTGCATCTACCACCCTCAGTTTGATGGCATTATTCTATGTTGGTATTCTTGTGGTTCCTGTTGCAGTTTCGGCCCAACTGTTTACCCAACAACAAATGCAGAATGTGCCCCAGGGGACCAAAATACCCGAAGATGCACCGAAAACCCAGGTACAGACAGGTTGTGTTTCTACAAAAGACTCGTACTGTCTCCTTGAACCTATCGTAGTCAACGGCACCTCACAGCAGAGCGTAAACATCGCCACCTACCTAGGTGAAATGTTTAAAATAGGGATCGGACTCGCTGGCATTTTTGCAGTATTTATGATTATTTGGGGTGGATTTGAATACGCTACCACTGATGCTATTGGCGGTAAATCCGCAGGTAAAGAAAAGATTGAAGGAGCCCTCTGGGGCCTCGGTCTCGCTCTCGGCTCATACCTTATATTGAATACTATTAACCCCGAACTCCTCAAATTTAGCGCGGGTCCGGAACCTATACGGACAGAAGAATTGGCAAAGAGAATCGAATACATAGACGATTCATTAGTATCCGCCAGAGAGCTCGATACGATCAGACAGAAACTTAATGCATGTAATGAAGAGGAAAAACAACTCCGGATCCAAGGCAAGACCCAAGAGGCCGATGCACTGAGTTTAAAGTGTAAAACCGATACAGCAATAAGCAGTGTCTCTGCAAAAACCAAAAACCAGGACGCAAAAACACAAGCAACGATAATCGCTGCCGGGAGAAATAGTATCATAGGCTATTACGACAAAAAAATAAAAGAATTAGAAGATCAGAAAAAAATAACTGAACAGGTAATCGAAAACAAGCCAGCCGCGCTGGTATTAGAAAAGGCCATCGATAAATTAAAGATTCAAAAAAGTGTTTCCTTGACAAACCTACAGCAAGAAATCGACACCAAGAAAGCAATAAGTATCATTGCTAGCATAAAATCAAAATTTACCGAAAGCGGTAAAGAGGAAGCGGCAAAAGAAGCCCTGACAATAAAAAACGACATTAACACAAGGGCACTTCGTGAGTTCAATAAGTTAAAGACTGATTACCCTGATGAAGCTGAGGCCATCAGGCTATACGTGGCAAAAAAAGACGCTGAAATAATTGAAGCCTACAACAATATGGCTAACTTAAAATAACCCCATGTCCAAAAAAAGCCTTATCATTTTAATAACGTTTCTCCTCATCCTCTTTGGGGGAGCGATCGCATATCTGTTTCTCTCTATCAAACCCTCGTCCATCGTCGACAATACTGTTATCGACGGGAATACGAGCAACCCTTTTCCGTTTGGCAACGGGACACCAGATGGGGGTAGGGCAACCACCACAGGAGGCACAGGGTCTACCAATAGACCTCTGGCACCCACGACTCGACCCGCTCTCCGACACCTCTCCCTTGTACCCGTAGCTGGAGCTGGCATCTACGACACCGCAAGTAGTACACAGGTCCGACACATCGAGCGTGGCACTGGCTATATATACCAGAGCCGGATAGGAGACACTGAACAAACCAAGCTTTCTAATACCCCAATCATAAAAATCTACGAGGCATTTTGGACAGATAAAAGCTCAGGGGTAATCATCCAAAAGCTCAAAGAGGATGACCAGACCGTGGATAGCTTCCTCATTACCATGAGTAGTCCGTCTCTCATACAATCGACGAGCACCTCATTAGCTAGCTCACTCTCGAGTAAAATAACTTCAAACTTTCTCGGATCAAACATCCAAAGTATCGCACTCTCTCCAAAAAAAGACCGAGTTGCATATCTCATACCGAGCCTCACTGGGGGAGTGACCGGGGTTGTAGCAAAGACCGATGGCTCCGGCAAAGTACAAACGTTTGACTCTCCTCTAAAAAGCTGGACTCTCACCTGGCCAAGCGACACTAGCCTCGCCTTTACTACCAAGGCCACCTCAAACAACCCCGGCTTTCTCTACTTTGTTTCTACCGTGACAAATGCATCCACCAAGATACTAGGTGGCATAGACGGACTGACCACGCTCACCAACACTGATGCGAGTCGGGTTCTATTTTCAAAAAGTATTGAGGGTGGTATCACAACACAAGTGTTTGATGTAAAGCTTGGCAGAACAGAAGATGCTGGCTTTACCACTTTGCCAGAAAAATGTGTATGGAGTAAAAAAGAAAAGACCGTCGTGTATTGCGGAATACCTCTCTCCATCCCACAAAACAACTACCCTGACGCATGGTACAAAGGCAAAATGTTTTTTAGCGATGAACTATGGAAAATTGACACCTTAACAGGTATCTTTGAACGAGTCGCCGATCTCCGTGCCCTTTCAAACCAGGACATTGATGTTACGAGCCTGATCTTAAACAGCAGAGAAAACCTCCTGGTGTTTATAAACAAGGCTGATCTAACCTTGTGGAGTTTGGAGTTGAGGTAGCTAGCATTCCAACGGCTTCTTATGTGCTTGTAACGAGTTTTGCTAAACTCGTTATCTTCGTCGTCTCCACTCCTCGAGCCGTTGGAATGGCTCTATAAAGCCACATTTTAGAAATGAAAATTCCCCCGAAAATTTATTAATTTTCGGGGGAATTTTCTGTTTTAAACCCTTTCTTCTCTCTACACCTTCTCCGCAATATGAAATTTCCTACGCACCACCACCTCCTGACCTATCGCAAATAGGTTGCTGACCGTCCAATACAGCGCCACCGCCGAGAGAATACTGTACGAAATGAAAAATACCATCACCGGAAAGACATACTTCATTTGCACTTGCATACTGCGAGCGAGATCTTCTTGAAAAGTCGGCTTGGCTCCTGTCTTTGGTGCTGGAGGCACGGAAGGTATCGCAAATTTAATCTGAAAATACTGTGTCGCCGCCGCAATAAGTGCGAGCCATACACTCTTGCTACCAATATCCACAAGTCCTAGAAAATGCATATTGACTACCTCAGGAGAGGCTACAAACGAGTACAGCAAGTCAGTAGTAATCGTCGGCAAACCCGATTTCAGAAAGATTGAGTACAATCCAATAATAATAGGGAACTGGATGAGAATAACCACAATACCTGCAAACGGGTTAATTTTTTTGTCCTTATACAACGCCATGGTCTTCTGGGCCTGGGTCTGTTTGTCGTCTTTATACTGTACGCGAATTTTTGCAAGCTCTGGCTCAAGCGACTTCATCTGTACCTGTGTCACAATAGCCTTTTTAGAAAGAGGGAAGAGAATGAGCTTGACCAGTACCGTAAGAATCACCACCGCGATACCCGCATCTGCCCACGGCACCACATCAATAAGAAAGATGAGCCCGTTATAGAGGGGTTGATAAACTAGTTCATTGTATAGGGTAATCATATAGAATCCGCATAATCAGCGCCCTTCTTTGTTGCTTCGCTCCGATACTCGCTCACCGTACTTGTGTACGGCTCGCTCGCTTCTCACTCGCGCCTCGAATTGCATCTGATTGTGCATATTCTATAATAGCGCACTCTCGCCTAAAAATCGAGGAGATTTTAGGAAATCAATCCAGATTGCTTGAGCAGAGTAGTAATCTCGGTCTCTATTTGGCCAAACGGTAGACCGCGGGAGCCCATTTTAAAAGAAAAAACGACCGAAATCCCTTTTTTCATACCCAAAAGATGCTTTTCGAGCACCGATGTTGCCTGTCTACGAAGAAGATTTCTATCTACTGCACGGGGTGCAACCTTTTTTGAGACAACGAAAGAAAATTTGCTTGGGGACACCTCGTCTTTCTTAGTCCCTCGCAAAGAAAAATGTACCGAATGAAAAGAAAGGCCTTTTTTCAAGACCTCTCCAAACTCTTCTTTGTGTACTCTCCTTTTTCTAGGGAGCATGAGCTTATTGAAAATTAGACCACCAAACGCACTCGCCCCTTAGCTCGTCGGCGTTTTACCACTTTTCTACCAGCAGTAGTTCGTCGGCGCTTAATAAAGCCGTGTGACCGTGCTCGCTTTCGCTTTTTTGGTTTATATGTAAACGACATAGGGAATAGCATACGCCATAACCATCAAAAAATCAAGGCTTTGCCTCTTTCGCACCCTCTTCCACCACCCTAGGCCTCGATTTCCAGAATTTGTCGAAGATGTATCTTTTAAAAAGACTTCGCAGGCGGGTAGCCGAGACAGAGAAATTTTTCACCAGAAAAATATTCGTGCTTTTTAAAAGATATGTCGAGAGAAAATTCTGGAAATCGAGGCCTCTTCTTTTATCCACAACCTTTCCCCAACATATGCACATAAAAGTGTCTTTTCCACAAGTTCAGTATTTTTTCAGAAGGTATATACTAGAGAGTACACAAAAATCTTTTTACCTATGTCCAACACTCTCGTCGATAATTCTAAACTCTGGGAAAATGTACTCGTTGAAGTTGAGCTTGCGGTATCCAAAGCAAACTTTAGCACCTGGTTCAAAGGAACGTACATCTTAAAACAAGAAGAGGGGATTGTTTTTGTTAGTGTACCGAATGCTTTTGTAAAAGATTGGCTCAAAAACAAATACCACAACACTATTTTAAAAATTCTCCGCAACTTTAGTGAGCAAGTCCGAGCTCTTGAATATATTGTAACCAAAGAAGAGGGGAAGAGGAAAGATATGGAAACTCCAAAGATGTTTACTCCTCAGGCAAACACCGAGCTTCCTCTCCACGACTTCTATATCAACAAAGATGACAACCTCAATCCAAAATATACCTTTGAATCTTTTGTGGTCGGCCCATTCAACGAGCTCGCTCATGCAGCAGCACAAGCTGTAATCAAAAAACCAGGGCTCGCGTACAACCCATTCTTCGTCTACGGCAACACCGGTCTAGGTAAAACCCACCTCACACAGGCAATAGGGAACCACATTAAACTGGCGCACCCACAAAAAAAGGTGTACTACCTTACCTCAGAAAAATTTGTTGTTGAATACATGAATGCGGTCTCGGTCAACAGCCAGAAAGTAAACCAGTTTAAAGAAAAGTATCGAAAATATGATGTACTTATCGTAGACGATATTCAATTTTTCGCAGGAAAAGACCGCTCTCAAGAAGAAATCTTTCACCTCTTTAATAGTCTGTACGAGAACAACAAGCAAATCATCTTTTCTTCTGACAAGCATCCTAATTTTATTCCAAACCTCGAAGACCGCCTTAAATCTCGCTTTGGTGCGGGTATGATTGTGGATATTCCAAACCCAGATGTAGAATCTCGTTTGGCTATTTTGCGATCAAAAGCCTTGCAAAACAACGTACCCATCTCCCCAGAAGCCCTCGAGTACCTCGCGTCTTCGGTAGAGGGGAGTATCCGAGAGCTTGAAGGTATTCTAAACTCTATTGTCTGCCAGTTTCAGCTCAAAGGGCTCGAGCTCGGTCTAAACGAGATAAAAAATCTCATCAAAAACAGCATCAAACCAAAGAAAACTGTCGCGGTAAAAGAGGTTATTAAAACTATCGCCAATTTTTACCAAATAGAAGAGGCTAGTATTTTTGATAAGACTCGAAAAAAAGAGGTGGTGAAGCCAAGACAGGTGATCATGTTCCTCTTGCGAGAAGATTTTAACATTTCCTACCCATCAATCGGTGAAAAGCTTGGGGGAAGAGATCACACTACCGTCATCCACTCGTGTGAAAAAATAAAAGAGGAGCTAAAGACCGACAATCTCCTCGCCCAAGAGATTGCGGAGATTCGAACACTGTTGGTGTAGAGAACGATGTGGAAAAGATGGGGAAGAGAAGGGGTACAACACAGGGTATATCAAAAGGAAAAGTGTTGAACAAAAACTGGATAAAAAATAGTGTTTCATAAATAAGCATAAAGTTATCCCCACCGAGATTTTTTATCCCCACAAAATAAGTTTTGAAAAATCAGTTTCGCCTTACGGCATCAGGTTTTCAGAGACTTATACACTTATACACAGGAGTAATAGTAATAATAGATTTAATATATAATAAAGAATAACACTTGTGGATATATGAAAATAGAATGCGTTAAAGAAAAAATATCGTCTGCATTATTATACGCAGAAAGAATCACGGGGAAAAATCTTACCCTCCCAGTTTTAGGATGCATTCTATTGGAAGCAAAAGATAACTCTCTAACACTTCGAGCAACCAATCTCGATTTGGGTATAGAAATACACGTTCCAGTAAAAATAGAGAAAGAGGGGGTGGTTGCGGTACCAGGACAGACACTCTCTCAGTTTATAAACAATCTACAAGGGGATAGGAATATAAAATTAGAGGTTGTTGATGGTAATCTCGCTATTTCTTCGGCGATGGGTTCTACAACAATAAAATCAATGGTGTCTGAAGATTTTCCCACCATCCCTGTGGTACCAAAAGAAAAAACATTCGATATTGTGGCGAGTGATTTTGTAAAAGGGCTAAAATCGGTGTGGTACAGCTCGTCGGTGTCAGGTATCAAGCCAGAATTATCTAGTATTTTGATCGCCTCAGAAGAAGATATTTTAGTATTTGCTGCTACAGACTCATTTCGACTTGCTGAAAAGAGGGTTAAGACCAAAAAACAAAACGATTTTGGACAGATTTTGATTCCATTTAAAAATATCCCCGAGATTGTACGAGTATTGGAGGGAATGCAGGATACGACCACTGTATCACTCTCTAAAAATCAAATATCTTTTTCTTCGGACGGTATTTATCTAGTTTCTCGAGTAGTCGACGGTGTTTTTCCAGATTATAAACAAATTATTCCAAAAGAATCAAAAACCGAAGCAATTGTTTTGAAACAAGACTTACTACACAGTCTCAAGCTCGCCACAATCTTCTCAGACAAGTTTAATCAGGTGGGTGTGAGTGTTCGACCAGAACAGAAAGTTTTTGAGCTTAAAACACGAAGTAATGAGGTGGGGGAGAATGTCAGTCGACTGATCGCGACAGTGTCAGGAGAGGATGTAGAAATTAATTTTAACTACAAATATATTACAGACTGTTTTCAGTCGATAGATGTGGATACGGTATGTCTTCAGTTCAATGGTCTTAATCGGCCGGTGGTGATTCGGGGAGTATCAGACAAGACATTTATGTATTTGGTGATGCCGATGAATAGGTAGGGTGGTTATGTTTGATTCATGATTTACGATTTATGATTCATGAATAAGAAGAAAAAACCATCTAGTTTTGTGTATTGGTGTATTCATTTATAAATCATGAATCATAAATCGTAATTCTACCCCTCACCAATGTACAACATCGCTTCTTTTTTAGAAAAATTTAAAAATGTTGGCCTCAAAGAGAGGTTGGCGAGGGAGGTGATTGCTCAGATTGTGTCAGAGGAGTGTGGGGTGCCTGTTTCTATAAACGATGTGCAGTATAAAAATGCGATTGCCACCCTCAAGATACCTCTTTCTATAAAAAGTCAGGTATTTATAAAAAAAGGGCGGATTTTGAAACGGTGTAAGGAAGAGCTTGCGGGAACTGTAGTGTTGGATGTGAGGTGATCGATTTGGGGAGGAAGGTTTGTTTGTGAAAAGGCCCCAAAATTTTCAGTAGAAAATTTTGGGGCCAAATACTCTCAAAATTCAAAGGCTAAACACGAGTGTTTAGCCTTTGAATTTTTGAACAAAATATGGCCTTGCTCGAGGCTATTTTTACGAAATGTCTTTAAAAACAGGGCCTACCGAGCACTCGTATCCAAAAGTAGTTTTTGCGTCAGTTCTGAGTGGTTAAACACACTATCATACACCACTACGCGGAGGTCATTTTCGCTTTGAACACCCTCTATTTCGTTCGGAATAAATGAAAATATAAAAGGAGGTTCATCTATACCACCGATATGGTCTCCGTTCACAAAGAAGTCAGCTTTGGTCGCGGGGAATTTACCAGAAACACCAATCGAAACAGTAATTTTTGAATTACTCGAATATGTTTTTCCAAACTGAGGAGACTGCAGAATAATTTTTGGAGAATTTTCTATGGTGTGCACATCATCATAGAGGGTGGGGATAGAAGAGGTGGCTTCCTCGGGGATATTGTATTGTTTTACCCATTCTCTCACGCTATATTCCCAGTGTTCAAATTGAGTATCTTCTGCTGGGTTTGCGGGTATTGGCCCGTGCGGATCGTCTTTGTTTACCCAATACAAAATGTCGTGGATTTGGGTGACCACATTTTCTTCTTTGGTTTCTTCTGGGGTGCGATCTGTGGCGAGCTTACCAGAGACACTGTCGGTGAAATATGTTTGACCGCCTTGCCAGATACCTCGAAGCACCGGTTTGAGACCATCGGGAGAGGACTCAGGTTTTTTAAATAGCTGGTTTGGTGTCCCTCGAATAATCTCACTCATGAATTCATGGAAGAAACCAGAGACAATAGTGCTCGCCACTCGTCGTTCCATTGGTTCACCACTATTATTTCCTGCCCAAATACTGACGGCGACATTTGGGGTATAGCCTACAATCCAGGCATCTTTTGAATCGTTGGTAGTACCGGTTTTTACCGCAACATCAGTTCTTCCTGCAAAGTAGAGCGATGATCGTGGTCGAAAGGCGGGCGTTCTCGCAGTGTCGTCGGAAAGGATATCGGATATCTGTAACGCCACATTTTCAGGAAGTGCGGTGACTGGTTTTGGGGTGTATTCTTCGAGAACGTTTCCTTTGCTGTCCTCGATCCGAACGATTCCCACGGTGGGGTTGCGTACGCCATTGTTAGCAAAAACTCCGTAGGCCCCAGCCATTTCTAGGGGACTTACTTCGCCACCTCCGAGCACCAGGGTGAGTCCGTAGCGGTTTGCATCCTCGAGGCTTTCTATTCCCATGTCTCGTGCGGTCTGGAGGGAGTCTCGTAATCCTGCGAGGTAGAGAGCTTTGATAGCGGGAACGTTTATGGATTGGCCAAGTGCACTACGGAAAGTGATTGGGCCACGAAAACGGTTGTCAAAATTTCTTGGCGAATAACAAATAGCAGTAGGGGTAGATGTAGCGCCGTCAGGAGAGCATTCGAGAGAAAACTCTGTCTCTACATCAAACACGACTGTTTCGGGGGTGTAGCCTTTTTTGAAAGCGGTGGCGTACACAAACGGTTTGAAAGAAGATCCGGGCTGTCGGCGGGCGAGCGCCACATTAAAGTTTCCGTCTATTTCGGTATCAAAATAATCTCGTGAGCCGACCATAGAGAGGATCTGCCCAGTTTTTGGATCGACGGCGACGAGTGCCACATTATCTCCCTTAAACTCAGCTTGGATGCGGTCGGAATGTTTTTTGGCAAGCTCCTCTGCTTTTTGTTGTAGTGGGTAGTCGAGAGTGGTAATGACTTTGAATCCTCCTTGCTCTACGACGCGCTCGCCATATTTTTTGTCTAGATAATCTTTAACAAAGAAGACAAAGTGTGGCGCGCGAATATTTTTGTTATCTTTTTGGGTAAATACCACTTTTTCTTCGAGAGCATTTTTGTATTCATCGGTAGTGATGAAATTGTTTTCGAGCATTCGTTTAAGGACGAGGTTTTTGCGTTGCTCAAGACGTTCTTTGTTTTGGCCATATGGCGAGTAAAAAGAGGGAGCTTGTGGAAGCGCTGCGATGTAGGCTGATTCGGTCAGAGTAAGTGCGCTGGCTTTCTTGCCAAAAAAGGCTCGGCTGGCTTCTTCTACGCCATAAATGTTTCCCCCATATGGTGTTTCGTTGAGGTATAGGGATAAAATTTGTTCCTTGGTGAGAGTGCGGTCGAGTTTGAGTGACAAAACCCACTCTTTCAGTTTGCGGGTGATAGTCTTGTCTCCAGTAAGAATGGTGTTTTTGACTACTTGCTGAGTGATGGTTGAACCACCTTGACCTAGGATACCTTCTTTGAGGCGGAGGTTCACCAGGATTGCACGAGCGATGGCTTTTGGCTGGATGCCGTAGTGCTGATAGAACTCAGAGTCTTCGATAGCTACGGTAGCATTTTTTAGATTACGAGAAATTTCCTCAAAAGGTACGATAGTTCTTTTGGTGCCTTGATTGATATCGTAGAGAAGGATTTCTCCGGTACGGTCATAGATTTTGGTTGACTCGACTATTTTTCGAGCATCAAAAGACTTGAAGTCGGGTATTTTGAAAGTCGATACCCAGATTGCAAAGATACCAAGCACAACAAAACCAGCCGAAATTGCAAGAACCGCACCGCTTTTGATGTGTTTGTGGTGTTTTTTTACCAAATGGCGGTGTTTTTTGAGCGAATCCACCGTTTTGTGGTAGTGGTGGGGAACGATGTGTTGTAGGTGGTGTTTAATTTTGTGCACAGTGGAGTAATGATAGCACAAATGGGGCTGGATTTATAAAATTCTCCCTAAAATTAGCTTTTCTTAAGCACGAATATTTTTCTGGTGAAAAATTTCTCAAGTCTCGGCTACCCGCCTTGCGAAGTCTTAAGAAAAGCTAATTTTAGGGAGAATTTTATAATTCAACAAATTGTGATAGAGTAATGAGATGAAATTATTTGGTAGAAAGCCAGACATTGTCGATACGAATGAGGCAAAAATAGATGAGTTGCTTTCTCGTGGGGTAGAGGATGTGTTTGTAAAGGAAAGTCTCAAGAAAAAATTGATGTCGGGCAAGGTGTTGCGGGTAAAGCTCGGTATTGACCCGACCAGTGTCTCGATACATCTCGGCCGAGCGACACTTTTACATAAATTGCGCAAGTTTCAGGATCTTGGTCATAAAGCTGTGCTCATTGTCGGTGATTTTACTGCCCAGATCGGTGACCCTTCGGATAAACTCGAAAAAAGACCGATGCTAGATAGCGCAAAAATTACCGAAAACCTCAAAAACTACAAAGAAACTATCGGCAAAATTGTTAATGTTGAGCGAGCCGAGTTTGTGTACAATGGCGATTGGCTTTCCAAGCTTGGTTTTGCGGAAATATGCAAACTCGCGGAGACTTTTTCGGTACAGCAAATGTCTGCACGGCGAAATTTTAAAGAACGATTTGATAAGGGCGAAGAGGTGTCTCTTCGGGAGTTTATGTACCCACTGATGCAGGGCTATGACTCAGTGGCAGTGCAGGCGGATATTGAGATTGGTGGATTTGACCAGTTATTTAATCTCAAAGCGGGTCGAGTGATCCAGAAGCAGTATAGTCAATCTGAACAGGATGTTCTGACCACACAGATGCTCGAGGGCACTGATGGCCGAAAAATGTCTTCGAGCTGGGGCAATGTGATCAGCATTACCGATGCGCCAAATGATATGTTTGGCAAAGTGATGTCTCTAAGAGATGAATTGATCACCAAATACTTTTTGCTTTGTACCAATGTGTCCCTCTCCGAAATCGCTGAGATGGAAAAAAGTTTGGCAGGAGGGGAAAATCCGCGCAATCTAAAAGTGTGTTTGGCAAAAGAGATTGTCGAGATTTATCACGGTAGTGCTTTTGCAGAAGCGGCGGTGATTAATTTTGAAAATACCTTTAAAAAGGGAGGGGTACCTGATGATACACAGGAGGTGGAGGTGGCTTCGGGCACTGCTTTGGTAGAGGTATTGCTCATACACGGTATTGTAAAATCAAAAACAGAGTTTCGTCGTTTGGTAGAGGAAGGGGCGGTTAGTGAGGTGGGGGGAGAGACTATTGCGACAGCCGACTATGTGGTCACCAAAAATTTGACACTCAAAGTGGGGAAGAAGCGGTTTTTGAAGGTGGTGGTGAAGTAGGGTAAACAAAAAATCGCCCTGAAAGGCGATTTTTTGTTGGGTATTCGAAACTTTTGTATTTAAAAATCGGAAACATCCTCGTATGAGTCCTCCACAAAGCCTTCGTCATCAGCGCTTTCAGAGAGCTCCTCAGGATTTGGTTCATCCGGAAGCTTTTCTTCCGCTTCCTCTTCTTCTACGACAGGTTTAGTCTTTTCTACCTCTTTTTCTTTGATTACTTTCTTCTTCATGATGTGCGTTAATGATAATGTAATGTATCTTGCTGGATTTCAAGACAGGGTGCCTACTCAAATCCTAGATTTCATATTTTTATCAGATTATAGATTTTTTGCAACTCACCTGTTTTCGGCGCACCTGTGGATAACTTGGGGAAATAAGGGGTATATTTATAAATGGCTCTACAGAGCCATTCCAACGGCTCAACAGGCCTGTTGAGCCGTTGGAAATGTGCAGAGTTCTATAAGGGGTCCAAAAAAAAGCGTTGGCTATGTAGTTTTTCTATACTCGGAAGCAATGCATGTTAGACCTATCGCTACCGCATCATACTCGTCATCATGGGCAATCTTTTTTTTATCTCAATCAGGCGGGGCACCATCAAAATAACTTGTTTCTTGTCACTTTTACCGTGACCGGTGACGGCTATTTTTATTTGCAGTGGGGTATATTCATGTACAGGAAAGCCCCGGGATGCCATGGTGTAAATGATCACTCCTCGTGCTTCTGAGACGCGCATGGCCGTTTTTTGGTTGTTATTGAAAAAGAGGGTTTCGATAGCGAGGGCTCGGGGCTGGTATTCGTCGATCAGTCTTTCAAGCTCTTTTCCTATCTGGGCGAGACGCGTCACAAAAGCCAGCTTAGCACTCGTTTTGAAACAGTCTGAATAGAGCAGAGTTTCTTTTTTGTCACCCAGGTTTTTCTCGATGATAGCGATACCGAGTCTTTCGTATCCGGGGTCGATGGCTAAAATTCTGGTAGACATTAGTAGTTAGATATTAGTAATCAGACTGATGCAATAGATGTTGGTGTTTATATCGCATTTGTCTAATATCTAAATACTAACATCTAACCGTCTATTCCGCATTTGTAAAAACTTCCTGCACCTCATCATTTTCTTCAAGCTCATCCGTAAGTGCAGAAAGCTTCACCCCATCTTCCTCAGAAAGGGGAATGGTAGAGGTGGGCGTCCAACCTTCGTGAGATTTTTGAAATGCCCAGGTCGCACTTCCCATGGCAGCGAGTTCTGAGCCGTGTTTGCTCAAGATAAATTTCACTTCTTGAGCAGCCTTGTTTCTATTGTCGGTAAGGGCTTCGATGATGAGTGCACACCCTCCCGGGCCGTATGATTCGTAGGTGACCGCATCCATGGCGGCCGTGTTGTCGGTACTCGCTTTTTTGACTGCGCGGTCGATGGTGTCGTTCGGTGTGTTAAACGACTTAGCTTTTTCAATCGCCGCTCGTAGCCCCGGAGAACTCAGGTTACCCTTAGCTTTTTTTGCCTCTACTGTGATGAGGCGCACCATTTTTGTAAAGATTTTACTCTTTTGAGCGTCGGTCTTGGCCTTTTGGTGTTTTATTTTTGAATATTTATTATGTCCGGACATAGGGGTAGTTATTAGTTTATAGTCGATAGTTTTTAGGGGGCTGTTAATATCATAGCAAAAGAGGGGAAGCCGTGCCATTGACTTTACCACCTCTTCTTTATATAGTGTATTATTAGATACTGAGGCAGTGCTTCACTCTCGAAGCAGTGTTCTTCGGTAGAACTCTCTCAAAACCATGAAAGACTTTCTTTTTATGGCAGGACTAATCATTGTCTTTGTCATCGTTCTGTCCTTGTTGGTCAACATTGGTGTTTACGTTGTCCGCAAATACCGTTGCGACAAGTGTTGCAAGTGGTGGGCGGTGAGCTATACCACGACAGGACACCAAGATCCTCATACGGGAGATGTTGACGAAGAAACGGAGCTTCGGCAATGTTCCGCTTGCGGCGTGGCCCACCAGAGAAAGCGACGGACATTTTCTGGACTGAGTTTCGCTGAGCCGAGCGATTGGTCAAAGTGTTAGCCCAAGCCGCCTGAGTCTCTCAGCGGTTTTTTAATTTAAGACAAAAAGACTAAAGTAGTTTCGGCGAACCTTTGATATGTAAATGCTCGTAGGCTTTGGTGGTCACCGTGCGACCTCGTGGAGTGCGTTCGAGAAAGCCGAGTTGGATCAAATACGGCTCATGGACCTCTTCTATAGTAGACTGCTCTTCGGAAAGCGCCGCCGCAATAGTGTTCAGCCCGACAGGACCTCCGCCAAACTTTTCAATCATGGTTTTGAGAAGCGATGTGTCTGATGAAGTGAGGCCGACGGCATCCACCCCGAGAAGAGAGAGGGCTTTTTCAACACTTGCTTTGTCGAGGACACCGGTGCCGTGCACTTCGGCAAAATCTCGACAGCGTTTGAGGAAATAATTGGCGGTACGAGGGGTAAAACGACTCCTTTTTGCAATTTCTTGCGCACCATCTTTCTCAAGTTTAATTTTTAAAATCTGTGCAGAGCGAGAAATGATCTGCTCGATCTCTGGCTGGCTATAAAATTCGAGTCGAAATACACCACCACCAAAACGAGAACGAAGAGGGGAGGAAAGCATCGCGATACGTGTGGTCGCAGCGATCAAGGTGAAAGCGGGGAGCTCGAGCTGGATAGTGCGAGCTGATGGTCCCTTGCCGATGATGATGTCGAGGGACCCAGACTCCATAGCAGGATAGAGTACTTCCTCGATGGTTTTGTTGAGGCGATGGATCTCGTCGATAAATAAAATGTCGCCGTGGGAAAGGTTGGTGAGGATTGATGCGAGGTCGCCGACCTTCTCGATAGCAGGGCCTGAGGTGATTTTGATTTGCGCGCCAGTCTCTTTTGCGATAAGATGCGCAAGCGTCGTTTTGCCGAGGCCTGGAGGGCCATAGAAAAGGATGTGTTCTGGAGGGTGTTTACGCCCTTTTGCCGCGGTGAGGAGGATGTGGAGATTATCCTTGATATTCTTCTGGCCAATGTACTCAGCCCATTTATCGGGTCTGAGGGTCTGGTCAAGATAGGCCTCATCTGAGCCGTTTTTCTCGGGTGCAGGCGAATTGTGGGTGGAGGGGCTTGACATTGAGACTGTTATATGCTAGACTAAGGGGTAGAGCCTTAAGTAAGGCCATTTTTTTATGGTCATCGAGGCTTTGAAATTCCAAATCATAGATCTCTAAGCAATTGAGTCCTTCGCGGGGCTTTCTGACTCTTATCTCAGGACATTCTGGTTGTTACTTCGGTAACCTTTCTGGGGTTATCCTAGGAAACTTGCTTAGCTTTTGGTATCCGTATTAAAAGTATTGCTTAGAGAATTATGACTTGGAACTGACCGTCCGCCTTTGGCGGACGGTTTTGTTTTGTTAATTGCAAAATTCTTTCTCGGCACACCTTTTAAATAGCACGAGTATTTCTTTGGTAAGAAATCTCTCAAGTCTCGACTGCCCGTCTCCGAAGTCTATTTAAAAGGTATCCCTTCGACGAATTTTGCAATTAGTAAACTCAACTTCTACTTAAAATAGTACTCCTCTTTCAAAAAAATACAATTGACATAGATGGTTTGGTGGTTCTTGCTGAGAAAAAGATTTTTGTGAATTTTAAAATTAAAAAACCCGCGACTAGATGCGGGTGATGCGACTGTCGTTCCTTGGATACTGAACGATCTTTGCGAACATGAAGCTGAAAAAGAAAGCACCAGCCAAGACGAGAGGGTGGAGACTGACTCCCTCACTCCACATAGCAAGCCAGATGAATCCGGTGGCAGCTAGTCCGATACAAAAGGCGACAGGAGTTTTCATAAGAAAGAAGAGCGTGTTTCTCTGTCACAATATACCCGGGGTTGTTTTAATGCAAGTTATGAATTAAAAAAACCGCTGAGAGATTCAAGCGATTCGGTCAGCACACATACCACTTGCTAGTAGGACCACAGGGCTCTCCCATGCATCCATCCGTGCAACGCACTTCTCTGACTCCACAAGCGGAGCAAACACGAGATTCCTGGAGGAATTCGCCTTCTCCGGGGTATTCAGGCAGTATCGCTCTGGAATATTTTAGAGAAAAACGGGCGCCACAATGTTTGCAGGCGTGCTTTTCGAAGCATTTCAGGAAGTGATAAAAGAGGACAGATGCCCCAATCACCAAAAGAGGTGGTATCAAGAAGTTCATAAGGTTTCAAGAGTCTTACCTTTGCCATTCCGTGAGTGGGTGGCATCGGTATCTATCCTGTACTATATAAAGAAAGGAGGCACAGGTCAAATGATATGGAGAGAATTATTCCGTCACATCGATCACTCTCGCAAGCTCGTCGAGGGAAGTGACACCAGAGAGGATTTTGATCACGCCGTCTTGTTCCATGGTGAGGATGCCTTGTGGTATCGCAGCCTTTTTAATTTCTCGCTCGCTTGGGTTGTTGATCACTACTTGTTCTATCGCTTCGTCAGTGAGAATCGCTTCGTAAATACCGATACGGCCTTTGTAGCCGGTCGAGTTACATTTTTCACAGCCGGTAGGCACCCACATTTTTGCAGTATTTGTCAGCTGAGATTTTTCATCCGCGGGGAGACTCTCGACGGTTCGATCGATAGTTATTTTTGCTGGGCCGTCTATCACCACTTCTTTTCTACAATGAATACAGAGTTTGCGGAGAAGACGCTGAGCGAGAGAGATGTTTATGGCTGAAGTGAGCACCTTTGGATTGATTTTGAGGTCGATCAGGCGGGGGAAGGCACCGGCGGCGTTGTTGGTGTGGAGGGTAGAGAAGACGAGGTGACCGGTCTGAGCGGAGTTTATCGC
>SXGR01130365.1_pt1 | contig 28763 bp, 37 predicted proteins | sample 3174711 | NCBI WGS metagenome assembly SXGR01 (sample SAMN11356860, study PRJNA531348) | freshwater metagenome | isolation source: freshwater sample F1-60 | place: China: Fuxian Lake, Yuxi | collected 2017-12-25
ACCGATGTCAACAACAATGGCATGCAATGCCAAGACATCAATGAATGTGATGCAGCAACAAGCCCATGTGATGCGCACACCACATGCACAAATAACGGAGGATCATTTACGTGCAGCCCATGCCCTTCGGGCTACACCGACGTCAACAACAATGGCATGCAATGCCAAGACATCAATGAATGTGATGCAACAACAAGTCCGTGCGATTCGCATACAACATGCACAAACAATACAGGATCTTTCACATGCAGTGCATGTCCTTCGGGTTACACTGACGTCAACAACAACGGAACATTGTGCCAAGACATCAATGAATGCACGGCAACAACAAGTCCGTGTGATTCACTCACCATATGCACAAACAATACCGGTTCTTTTACATGCAGTGCGTGTCCTTCGGGCTACACCGATGTAAATAACAATGGCACACTTTGCGAAGATATCGACGAATGTCTGGATATACCTTGCGAGGCCAATCAAAAATGTACAAACACCTCGGGAAGCCACACATGCACCAACTGCCCGACCGGCTACACAGCCAACAGCGGGGCCACAGCATGCCAGGATATCAACGAATGTACGAATGTCCCTGTCCCATGCCCCTCAACCCAAATATGCACAAACACTGCAGGGGGCCACACTTGCACCAACTGCCCGAGCGGATTTACACCCAACAGTGGTGCTACTGCATGTGTTTGCCCGAGCGGATACACACCCAACAGTAACGCCACGGCTTGCCAAGATATAGATGAATGCACGGCAACACCAAGCGTATGCACAGGACAAACATGCACAAACACATCAGGATCATACCGCTGCTGCGATGCTGCGTGCGGAACAGCGGGCGGTAAATGCACATCCAGCGGCAAATGCGCCGTTATGTCTGGCGGTGGAACTGGCAGTAGTAATGATAACTGGTGTACACGCACATGCAGTGCCCGTTCCCTTAGCTGCAGCAGAGGCGGCAGTGTAGGGCTCGACTGCCTAACACATACGGACATTGGAAGTTGCAACCAGGAAAACTACCACATTTTCCGCACCTTCAATAGCACAAATTCATGTATCACTTCTTGGCTCGGGAACGGGACCGATGTCGCCAGCGCTGCCTGCACCGGTACGAACTTTAATTCAGCTAACAGCTGGTGCTGCATCTGCACTCTCCCTTAGCAGACCTCTTGCACTTCCACCCCAAAACGCGGAATAAAGCCTCACGTATATGAGTTATAACGACCCAAGGAGGTCTCCCGTGTCGGTAGAACATGATCGTGCCGCAGAACAATGCGGCGAAGCACTTGATCGCATCAAAAAAGCGGTGGCCGAGGTCATTGTCGGTCAAGAGGTCATGATCGATCGCCTCATTCTCGCACTGGTCGCCGATGGGCACATCCTTTTAGAAGGCGTACCAGGTCTCGCCAAAACTACAGCGGTTCAGGCCATTGCCAATGCCGTCGATACAGGTTTTTCGCGTATTCAGTTTACGCCCGATTTACTCCCTGCCGACTTGCTTGGGACCCAAATTTACGTTCCCCAAGAAGGACGCTTTACGACCAAAAAAGGCCCTATCTTCAGCAATCTCATCTTGGCCGATGAAATCAATCGCGCACCCGCCAAAGTGCAAAGCGCATTGCTCGAAGCCATGCAGGAACGCCAAGTCACCTTAGGGCCCGACACATTTCCATTGCCTAAGCCCTTCCTGGTCTTGGCCACCCAAAACCCCATCGATCAAGAAGGCACCTATCCACTTCCAGAAGCCCAAGTGGACAGGTTTATGATGAAAATAAAAATTGGCTACCCTACCCGCGATGAAGAACGATCTATCTTAGGACGCATTCAATACGGACAACCGAAAGTCACCGTTCCAGTCATCCACCCCGACGAAATTACGTCAGCACAAGAACTCGCAAAACTTATTTATGTCGACCCCCGCGTCGAAGGCTACATCGTTGATCTCGTCATGGCGACCCGTGATCCACAAGCGGCGGGACTTGCCAAACTCAAGCCATTGATACAATTCGGCGCCTCACCCCGTGCCACCATTTCCTTGGCCCGTGCCACACGCGTACACGCACTCATGCAAGGCCGCGCCTTCGTAACGCCCCAAGATGTCAAAGACCTCGCGCCCGATATTATTCGCCACCGTATCATCATTTCCTACGATGCCGAAGCCCAAGGAATCAACAGCGACGATATCATCCGCGACATCCTCGCCCATATCGATGTGCCATAGCCATGACTGACAAAAAACAAGATACGTTGTCCCCCGAACTGTTGGGACAACTCAACATGATCCAAATTCGTGCGAGGCGCCTTGCGCGCAGCTCCGCCTCCGGCGAATACCGCAGTGCATTCAAGGGCAGCGGGATGGAATTCGATGAAGTTCGCGCATACCAACCCGGTGACGATGTCCGCTTCATCGACTGGAAAGTCACCGCACGCATGAACGAGCCGTTCATCAAACAACATCGCGAAGAACGGCAAATGACCGTCATCCTTGTGGTTGATGTCAGTGGTTCTCTTGATTATGCGGGCCATGGTCAATCAAAACGGAAAATGGCCGCTGAGATTGCGGCATCCATTGCCTATCTCGCCATAGGAACAGGCGATCGTGTTGGACTTTTGTTGGTTTCTCGGGAGGTCGAATCTTATATCCCCCCAAGCCGTGGTCGTGGACACATCTGGCGACTGATCCGCACAATCCTGTGTCATCCTCCACAGCACAAAGAAACACATTTGAAATCCGCCGTCGATTTCCTTGGACGCGTACAACGCCGACGCGCAAGCATCTTTGTCATTTCAGATTTACCGAACTCACAACGTGAAGCCATCACCCGATTTCCAAAACAACATGATGTTACCGTGCTTCGCGTGTTTGATCGCCATGAAGAAAGCATGCCCGATGTGGGCCTCATTCGATTGCACGATCTCGAAAGCGGCCATGCTGTATTGCTCGATACAAGCACCGCAAAAATCGTAAATCATCATCCCCGCGAAGGCGGGGACCCATTCATCGATCAAATCGACGTCCCCACCGACGGAACCGTTCTCACACCTCTGCTTAAACTCTTCGCACAACACCAACATCGCCATGTAAGGGGGAACTATGGATCCCGATGAACAGGATCTGCGCGATATCAAGCCTCCTGAAGATCTCCCGTTCTATTGGCCCGATCTTCTGCCCTATGCAATCATCGCACTTGTTGCGCTCGGTTTGTTTGCGCTCGCTTGGTGGTGGACCAAACGCAAAAAAGGTCTGGAACTTCCTCCCATTCCAGCATTACCGCCTGATCAATCGGCGCTTAATGCACTTCGCATCCATGTCAAAAGATACGAACAAGGCGAAATCAACAGACGCAAGTATGGATTTTCGGCATCCGAAACCCTACGCATTTTCATAGAAGCACGTTATGGTGTCAACGCGACCGATCTGACCACACTCGAAATTAAAAAATCATTGCAAAAAACAAATATGCCTAATGCAGAAATTAACGATTTAATCGCCCTACTCACCCGCGCCGATGCGGTAAAATTTAGTGATATCGATGTTGCCGAAGATGTCGCCTCATTTCATCGTATCGCCTGCGATTTTATCGTTCGCCATCGCCCTGTAACACCAACAATCCCCGAGGAAGCGCATCATGGATAAATGGCATTTTGCCCATCCGTGGCTTGCGATCCCTCTCGCATTGCTCCTTGCCTATTGGGCCTACAAAATTCTTCGTCCTTCTCAACAAGCGAGCATCGGTTTTCCCCATGCCGATGCGATCAGCAACACAAAGAAAACACGCCGCGCACATTTTGCGAAACATATGCCGTGGATCCCATGGTTGGCAGGCCTTCTTCTTTCTATCGCCATGCTCAGGCCCCAAACCCCCGGCGACATCGTCCGTCTCAAAGATGACGGCATCGACATCATTCTAACCATTGATGCATCCCAAAGCATGGAAGCACTCGATCTCGACACTTATCGTCCCATTCATAGCCGTCGCAATCGTCTTGCGGTGGTTGTCGATGTCGTCAAAGAATTTATTGATGGACGCAAAAACGACCAAATAGGACTTGTCGTCTTCGGAAGCCACGCATTCACCCAATGCCCGCTCACGCTTGATCACGACGTACTTCAACAATTTGTTCGCAACCTCCACACGGGCATGGCTGGAAAAAGTACATCCATTGGTGTTGCGCTCGCCACCTCGCTCAAACGCCTTGAAGCCTCCAAAGCCAAAAGCAAAATTATCGTTTTACTCACCGACGGCCGCAGCAACAGCGGTGATATTTCCCCGCAAGACGCCGCCAATCTCGCCCAAAGCCTCGGGATCAAGGTATACACCATCGGCGCAGGATCCCATGGCAAAGCGCCCTATCTCGTCGATTCTTACTTTGGCCAAACAGTGCAATATGAAGACGTCGACATCGATGAAGAAACACTTCAATCGATTGCCCAAAAAACGGGTGGCCTGTATTTTCGAGCCGAAACAATTAACAGCCTTAAAAGCATTTATCAGCAGATTGACACCATGGAACGCAGCGAAATCGACAGTTTAAGCTATCGCGAAATGCATGAGCATTTTGCCCCATGGGTGATCGCGGCACTCACGCTTCTACTCTTGTATACCCTGGCTTCACATACGTGGCTAAGGACGTTGCCATGATGTTTGGGCATTCTCAATATCTTATTCTACTCGCAATCATCCCTGCGCTTGCCATTTTTTGGATATGGGCAAGGAGGAAAAGTCGCGCAGATCTCCATCGTATTCTTGCGGCCGAATCCATTGATCTCCTTGTAAAGCGTGGTCTCTTTCGACGACGCTTATTAAAATTCTCTTTTTTTCTCACCGCAATGTTATTCGCGATCATCGCCCTCGCCGATCCTCTATGGGGCTCTCGCATGGAAGAGATCAAACGCAAAGGCGTCGATGTCGTCATTGCAGTCGATGTGTCGGATAGCATGATGGCATCGGACACAGGCGACAACGTCACGCGTCTCAAGCGTGCGACCTATGAATTTCAAGATCTTCTCGCAGCCCTTGATGGCGACCGTGTTGGCCTCGTCGCTTTTGCAGGCACTGCATTTTTACAATGCCCTCTCACCGCCGATCACAGTGCAGTCCGTATGTTTCTCGACGAATTATCCCCATCACTTATTCCCGTGCCAGGAACCGATCTCGGTGCCGCCATCGACACCGCCGTTCGTGCGTTTGACGCAAACAGCAGCGGAACACGCGCCATCATCCTCATCACAGACGGCGAAGATCACGGCGGTGAAGGACTTGCCGCCGCAAAACGAGCCTCAGAACTACACATCCCCATTTACATCATCGGCATGGGTGAGGAGAGTGGCGCACCGGTGCCAGAAGCCAACGGTGGTTTTATTCGCGACAATAATGGCATCGTTTTGAGTAAACTTGATGAAGAAGGTCTTAAACGCATCGCAAACGAGAGCCACGGTGCATTTGTACGTTCCGACACAGGCGATCGCGATCTCAAAACCATCGTCAACAATGGCCTACGAAAAACACTAGCTATGCGCGAATTTGAATCAGAAAAGCACAAACGCCATGAACATCGGTTTCAATGGCCCTTAGGAATTGCCATCATTTTCCTTGCAGCAAGCTTCCTGATCCCTGAAACACGGAGATCTCCATGAACGCACTGCTCGTCATGATCCTCTTCGCAGCCAGCGGCAACAGCGCCTACAAAAACGGTGAGTTCCAAAAAGCATTGGAAGTTTGGCAAAAACGCGCCAAAACAGACGAAAGCCCTGCTGTGCAATACAATCTTGGTGCCGCACATTACCGATTGGGTCAATTCGATGAAGCACGCAAAGCCTTTGAACGCGCCGCATCCGCGAAAGACAAAAAATTACAAGAAAAGTCACGTTACAACGCCGGCAATGCCGCATTCAAAGCCAACGATCTCGAGGGTGCCATCCAAAACTATGAAGATGTATTGAAAAGCGAAAAAGACGCCGACGCAGAACACAATCTTTCATTGGCCCGTAAGCTTCTTCAGCAACAAAAAGAACAGAAAGAAAACGAGAGAAAAGAACAAGAAGAAGAAAAAGAAAAGAAGAAACAAGACCAACAGAAAAATCAACAACAAGATCAACAGCCGAAAGAACAAGAAGAAAAAAAGCAACAGCAGGGTAAAAACGACAAACAAGACAAACCCATGCCCAACAAAGCAGAACAAAAAGAAGCACCACAAGATATCCCTGGTGCCCCTTTTACACGCGAACAAGCCAAACGCTTGCTTGAAAACTTACGAGAAACCAGGCCCAAAGCCGAGCGTCAAACGGGGGCCCAAGGCCCCGGAGGCAAAAACTGGTGAGATCCTCTTTTAAAAAATATTTTTCTTGTAGGGGCGGTTCGCGAACCGCCCTTTTTGCAACACTCCTACTTCTCACATGCATCCCTACGTCATTGTACGCAGCCAGCATCATCGCGCATGTCGATAACAACGACGTCGTTGTAGGCCAATCCATTGTGATGGAAGTGATCGTCGAAGGGAGCCGTTCAGCCGAACCCGAGCTACCACCTCTCCCCGATTTCGATGTTTCACCCCGTGGAAAATCCTCACAATTCAGCATTGTCAATGGCAAGACCAGTAGCCGTGTAACCTATACGTTTGTACTTGCGCCTAAAATGGCCGGCCAATTTGCCATCGGAGCCATTGCAGCCACAATCGATAAGCAAAAGATATTGAGTACCCCATTTGTGATCAAGGTTCGCGAACCAAGCGCCAGTCTTTCAGAAAAAAGCGACAACAACGATTCACCCATTTTCGTGGAAGCATCGTTGAGTGCGAACACTGCCTATATTGGACAGCAGATCATTTATACATTCACGTTCCATCGCCGAATCGATATCACAGGGGCTGAATTGCGCGAACCCACCCTGCAAGGGATCCGCATTGAGCAACTTCAATCACCACCCGATGAAGTACGTACGGTCAACGGCCAAAGAGAAATTGTCAGCGTCGTTCGTCGCGTATTTTTTCCAGAAACACCTGGCATCATCACAATCCCCGGCGCAGCGCTCACCGTCAGTGTTCCCGAAAATCGCCAACAAAACGGTTTTGGCGATCCGTTCGGGGGTGTTTTCGGACACACAGCATCTCGTCAACATGTCCTCGCTGCAAAGCCCTTGCAACTCACGGTCAAATCCTTGCCCACACCACCGCAAGAATTCACTGGACTTATCGGTGATTTTTCCATCACAAGTGCCGTCACCCCCACAGATCTCGCTGTAGGCGGATCGGCAACATTTACTGTCACCGTTCAAGGCGAAGGAAACGTCAAAAACATCACGCAACCCAACATAACATTTCCAAACGGCATTAAATATTATCCCGATACCCCTGAAGAACATTTCAGCACCACACCTACCGGCATGAGCGGCAATCGCGTCTATCGTTTTGCACTCGTCGCATCTGCCCCCGGTCAGTTCACCATCCCTGCGCCTTCAGTCACATTCTTCGAGCCCAAAGAAGAACAGTACAAAACAGTCTCTAGTAATGAACACACACTCAACATCACGGGCGTCGCACCTCCTACACTTGAAGAACCGAAAGAAGCACAAGCCCCATCAAGTGGTCCTAAAAAATCATTTCCATGGCAGACCCTCGGCTATGTCGTCGCAGCCATTGCAAGCGCATTCATTTCAGTCTGGCTGGCCCATGTCCTCAAAAATTCTCTCAAACACCGTGCGCAAAAACTTCCCGCAATACGTAAACGTGCGCTTTCAGATGCCGATCAATCACTCAAAAATGCATCCATCACCGATGCACATCGTATTCAAAGTATTCTCAACGATTTCTTTTCACAATTCCTAGAACTCCCCATCGGAGACGCATCAAACCTGCGTCTCGTACGAGAAAAACTTGCAGCCTTGGGGATCCACGAAGATGATTTGAAAAAGATTGATCACTGCAGAACAAAAATTGACACCGCAATCTACGGCGGCGGTCAACTTCAAGCAAACGATATCATTGAAATACGCAAAATGCTTCAGAACGTAGGGGCGCTGCTTGCTGCGCCCTTCTAAAACCCAATACACTTAGAAATGATCTCTTTCATAATTTCACTGGTCCCACCCCCGATGGTCAACAAACGCAGATCTCGAAATGCACGCGACACATCGTATTCATCCATGTAACCTGCGCCACCGTGTGCTTGCATACAATCGTAAGCCACTTTTTGTGCAAGATCACACGCCACAAGTTTTGCCATGGAAATTTCTTGCAGTGCATTTTCGCGACGATTGTGTTTGTCCACGGCCATGTATGTTAATTGACGTGCCGCTTCTATCTGGCTCAGCAATTCTACAAATTTATGCCGCCACACTTGAAAACCGATCACCGGTCGACCAAACGCTTTGCGTTCCTTGCAAAAAGCCACCGTATCATCCCACAGAAGCTGACTTCCTGAGACAGCGCAAAGTGCGGCCACCAGGCGCTCGCCCTGAAAATTGGTCATGATATGATAAAAACCCTGATTTTCTTCACCCAATCGATAGTGCACAGGAATACGGCAATTATCGAAAAACAAAAGTCCCGTATCACTCGAACAATTTCCAAGTTTCTTCAGCGATTTACCCACCGAGAAACCCTTGGTATCTGTAGGAAATAAAACAAGTGAAATACCACCATAGCCTTCTTCACCCGTCCTAACAGCCAGCGTAATAAAATCAGCTCGCGTACCATTGGTGATATATGTTTTGGATCCATTGATCACATAGTCATCGCCTACGCGACGCGCTGTGGTTTTCAAATTGGCCACATCACTGCCCACATCGGGTTCGGTCACGCCCAAAGCCGCAATACGTGTGCCAGATATCGCAGGCATTAAAAATTCGCGTTTTTGCGCATCCGTTCCAATTTCATGGATGATCGGCGTGGCCATCTCACCTTGTACAAGCATCGCCATGGCCATGCCTGCGTTGCGACAATGAGCAAGCTCTTCTACATAGGCGGCGGTGTACCAGTAATCGAGTCCCGACCCACCCAATGTTTCAGGATAGTGGATCCCAAAAAATCCCATGTCGGCAAATCGTTTGAACAATTCACGAGGAAAAATCCCCGCCTCGTCCCACTCACGGGAATACGGCGCCAACTCTTTCACACAAAAATCACGAACGGTTTTTCGGAACATCTCATGATCAGAAGTAAACGGCGCAAGCGTCATCAATCTCTCCTAAAACGAAGCAGATTTTCAACCTACATCCAAGCCACCAACGACACCATAGAAATACACCTGACGTCACATAGGCGCATAAAAATTACGAAAATTTATTATCGTGGACAAAACAAAAGATTCTCGACTATATGGACATTATTCATGCCTCGCCCCATTCATCGACCCCAAACAACATGCCTCATCGGCCCCCCTGCGCTCGATCAGAATATAGCCAGCCCAACCATACTCGATAGCTATGAACTCGCCGCCATACGCGACCTGCAAGATTACGCCGAGAGCTACAGCAACTACCTTCGGCTGTTAGCCCTACTCGATCCGGATGGCCCTTTGCGTCGCGGCGATGAAAAACAGCGCAAAGCGCATTAAAAAATTAACATTCACCGACCTCCACCTTCTCCTCGTCCCATGATACGCCCCAAGCACACACATTCGAGGAGCAACCATGCCTCATCATATTACTTTAATTGCAGGCGACGGCATCGGCCCTGAAGTCGCTACAGCCACCCAAAAAGTCATCGATGCATTAGGCGTCCATGTGATCTGGGACGAACAAGATGCAGGCCTCGGCAGTCTCAAAAAACACGGCAGCGCACTCCCCGAATGCACACTTAATTCAATTAGAAAAAATACCGTAGCCCTCAAAGGCCCCACCACCACGCCCGTCGGTGAAGGACATATAAGTGCCAACGTTCAACTCCGACGCACCTTTGACCTCTATGCCTCGGTTCGCCCAGTCCGAAGTGTTCTTGGTGTTAAAACACGATTCGAAGATGTAGATCTCGTCATCTTTCGTGAAAACACCGAAGGCCTCTACGCAGGTCTTGAAAACGAAATCTCCAACGGTGTTATTCTCTCAATTAAGGTAGTTACCGAAAAAGCCACGCGTCGGATCGCCAAAGCTGCCTTTGAATATGCGGCTAAAAAAGGCCGAAAAAAAGTCACAGTGTCCCACAAAGCCAACATCATGAAGCTCGGTGATGGATTTTTTCTCAAAGTAGTGCGCGAAGTCGCCCAAAATTATCCGGCAATCAAACTGGAAGAAGTAATCATTGACGCCCTATGCATGAACCTCGTCAGCAATCCGAGCAAATACGATGTCCTCGTCATGGAAAATCTCTATGGCGATATCGTTTCAGATCTCTGTGCTGGCTTGGTCGGAGGACTTGGGCTTGTTCCAGGTGCTAACATCGGCGAAGAAGTGGCCATCTTTGAAGCTGTTCACGGTTCTGCAGCAGATCTTGCCGGCAAAGGCGTTGCCAATCCCACGGCACTTCTTAAAAGTGCATGCATGATGTTGGAACATCTCGGAGAATTGTCCGCCGGTGAACGGCTAGAAACCGCAATCAATCAAGTACTTGCGACAGGAAAAATAAGAACCTGCGATCTCGGTGGAACTGCATCCACAAACGAGTATGCCGACGCGATTATTGCAGCACTCAGTCGCTAAGATAAGTCAGACCCGACAATCCGTCCTCAAAACGACGTCGCAACAAAGCAGATTCTTCGACCTGAAGCTCCCCTGAACGCACCGCATGTTCCGTCGCATTACGCAAACGTCCAAGCAATTCCTGGCGATCATACTGTACGTAGCTCAGCACTTCCGTCACCGAATCACCTTCCACGAGTGCATCGATACGAAATCCTGCTTCTGGGTCCAAGCTCAAATGCACCGCAGTCGTATCGCCAAAAAGGTTGTGCAAATCGCCCAAAATTTCTTGATAAGCCCCAACCAAAAACATGCCGATATAATAGGGGCGACCATCAAACGTGTGCAGCTCAAGAATTTCTTTTACATCACGTAAATCGATAAACTGATCGACTTTACCATCACTATCACACGTAAGATCGGCCAACGTTGCACGACGTGTGGGGCGTTCTTTGTGACGATGAATTGGCATCGTTGGGAACAACTGCTTCACAGCCCAGTGATCAGGCACCGATTGAAATACCGAGAAGTTACAATAATACGTGTCACTCAAGCCCTTCGGAATACCCTGCAAGTCTTCAGGCACATATTCAAGTTCATCAATAATCTTTAGCAATTTATCACAAAACGACCAGAAAATATTTTCTGCCCGCGCGCGACCCTTCAGATCTAAAAAGCCTAAAATGAAGAGACTGTTGGCCTCTTCCTTCAGTGCAAGCGCATCGTGATAAAATTCCGCAAAGTTTTTGCGCGAAAGCCCTTCCCAAACTTCGTGAAGATTGCGCACCACTTCCGGCTCATCAGCCTGCACAGGCTCAGGACGCCGTCTGGGCACCACTTCATTCACGCCAAGCACGTTAAAGACCAAAACAGAGTGATGGGCCACTATAGCGCGCCCCGACTCTGTCACAATATCAGGATGCGGCAATTGAGCCTGGTCGCACGCAGCCTGAATTGAGGCTACAACATCGTTGGCATATTCCTGCATGGAATAATTGACCGACGAATGAAAGTTGGTTTGCGATCCGTCATAATCCACCCCAAGGCCACCACCCGCATCAAAAAGCTTGATCGGCGCCCCAAGACGACACAACTCTACAAACATGCGTGCACCTTCGCGCAACGCATTTTTAATGGACTGAATCGATGTGATCTGGCTACCAATGTGGAAATGCACCATTTCCAAACAATCCAACATACCGACCTGGCTTAAGCGCTCACACACTTCTACCACTTCCGACGCAGTCAAGCCGAACTTACTGCGATCACCGGTCGATTCGACCCATTTGCCTGCACCCTTGGTCGACAAGCGCGATCGCACCCCGATACGCGGACGCATATTATGTTGCCGCGCAACGTCAATGATCAATTCAACTTCATCAAAACGATCGATGACAATGACCGTGTCGCGCCCTATTTTTCGTGCGAGCAACGCCGTTTCAATGTAATCCCGGTCTTTGTAACCATTACAGATAATCAATCCGTCGCGACTATCCAGCAACGCAATTGCAATAAGAAGTTCTGGTTTGCTCCCAGCCTCAAGCCCCACACCCCGATCACGCCCATAGGCAACAATTTCTTCAACGACATGGCGCTGCTGATTGACCTTGATCGGGAACACACCGCGGTATCTGCCCTGATAGCCATATTCTTTGATCGTATCTCGAAAGCTATCTGTGAGCGTAAGAATACGGTGCTTCAAAATATCAGAAAATCGGAGTAAAAGTGGGAGACTGTACCCGCGTTTGCGTAAGTTCTCGACCAGGTCGTGAAGATCAATCGATGCCGAGGGCGTCGCATCCGGTGTCACCGAAACATTACCATGCTCGTTAATACCAAAGTACCCGGTGCCCCATGCGTCAACCTGATAAAGCTCCGCGCTGTCTTTCACCGTCCAGGCGCGGATCTCTTTTTCGTTTCGTTTCATGAACGTCTCCCGCCAACACGCCCGACCCCCCACGGACCGGAGGGGACCCCATAACACTTTGCGTTCCCCAACGAAAAGAAGAATCGTGCCCCGAAACTAAGCATACCTCGGTATGAATAAAAATTCATCCCCGAAGTAACGTCCACATACGTGCCCCTACGCGTAGCAATCGTTCTTTCAGTCCCCGCTCCGGTTCATAGGCGACCTGTAACACGCGACGTCCCTCCTGAATCGCCCTTTGGATGTAGGCATCACTGGTCTCCAAGCGGTCTACCAATCCCAACGCGAGGGCCTGTGAGCCATGCCAAAAGGCGCCCGTGCCTACCACAGCCATCTCAAGCGATGGTCGCTGATGCAGCACAAAGTCTTTAAATAGCTGGTGTACTTCTTCGACTTCCTCGCGTGCCTTTGTTCGGCCTTTGGCCGAATTCTCCGCAAGGACGCTCAGAGTGCGCTTGTACTCACCGGCTGTTACCTGTTCAACATCAACCCCATGCTTGTTTAAAAGCCGATACACGTTAGGCACCTCCATCACTGCACCTATGGAGCCTACAACTGCAAAGGGTGCGGCAATAATGGTATCGGCTGTACACGCCATCATGTACCCCCCACTTGCAGCCACTTTGTCCACCGCAACGACCAGCCTAAGTTTTACGTCCTTCAGGCGCAGCAATTGTGATGCAGCAAGTCCATAGGCATGTACCGATCCGCCGGGGCTTTCCACACAAAGCAGAACCTCGTCTCTTTCATGGGCCACAGGAATAATTGCCGAAATAACTTCTCTTAACCCATCAAGTTCCGATGCACGCACATCCCCGTCGAAACTCACGACATACGTCCTCGGTTTATCGTCAGCCAGAGCCTCTTCACGCTTCAATCGTAATTTTTCTGTTTTAAGATACTGTTTATATTGTTTGGGGCTGTAACTTGCCTCGCGCAATGCATCAGACAGATCGCGATAACGCTCATTGAGATCCATAAGCCGGATCTGGCCTTCTCGCGCAAAAGCACGAGCCCGCGCGATTGCTCCAATCAGGCTCAGACCACAAAATATTATGGAGATAAAAACAGTCAATGTTTTTGCGAGGAAAAGCCCGTATTCACTAAGCCACTGCATTCGCAGCGGATAACACACATGTTATTAGAACAAGAGAAGAAAAGACAAAGAGAAGAAAAGTATTAACCTGCTAAAGCGGAGGATGCTTCGGCGCGCTCCACCAGCTCAATCACCGACAGCTCGCTGCGATCACCACGCCGTTCACCCAACTTCATAATGCGAACGTAACCACCATCACGCTGTGTGAATCGTGGCGCAATTTCGGCGAAAAGCTTTTGAACAATCGCTGGATCAAAAAGCAAAGTAGCAGCTTTCCGTCGCGAGCTCAAATCGCCCTTTTTTCCCAACGTAACCAGTTTCTCTGCGTACGAACGCAAAGCCTTGGCTTTGGCACTTGTTGTTTGAATTGACTCATGCCGGAACAAGGCATCCGCCAAATTTCGCAACAATGCACGTCGATGAGCTGACGTTCTCCCTAATTTTCTATAACCATGCTGATGCCGCATTGCATCCACCTCTTCTTTTAACTATCGCGAAAACAATAAAAGACTAACGACGAAGCTCCTTGGGAGGCCATGAATCCAACTTCATTCCCAAGCTCAAGCCCATCTCCGACAACAATTCCTTGATCTCTTTCAAGGATTTTCGACCGAAATTCTTTGTTTTTAACATCTCAGGTTCAGTCTTCTGCACCAAATCACCGATGTATTTGATGTTAGCCGCCTGCAAGCAATTTTCAGCACGCACGCTCAAATCAAGCTCATCAACAGAGCGCAAAAGGTTCTCGTTGACATCAACCTCGCGCCGAACATCCTCACCTAGATCGAATTCATCCTCTTCTTCAAAGCTAATAAAGACAGAAAGCTGTTCTTTGAGGATCTTCGCAGCAAGCGCAATTGCATCATCTGGTGCAATTGAGCCATCGGTCCACATTTCGAGGGTCAACTTATCGTAATCGGTCACCTGACCAACACGCGCGTTGGTTACGTTGAAACTAACTTTACGCACAGGCGAAAAGAGTGAATCCACTGGGATCCAACCCACTGCCATATTACTTGCGCGATTTTTCTCTGCCGGTACATAACCACGTCCGCGTCGCACCATGACTTCCATTGCAAGGCGACCGCCAGGAGCAATAGTGCAGATGATATGATCGCCGTTCAGAATTTCAACAGCATCATCACCCACAAGATCACGAGCACGCACAACCAGCTCTTGCTTCTCAGGAGCACGCACATCTATTTTGAGAATGCGTGGTTCCGCTGCACGTGTTCGAACCAGCACCTCCTTAAGACTCAAAATGATGTCAGTAACATCCTCTCGAACATCTGGAATAGATGTAAATTGATGGAGCGCACCATCAATTCGCACTGCACATATCGCTGCCCCCTGCAAAGAGCTCAGCAAAATACGGCGTAACGCGTTACCAATGGTAATACCAAAGCCGCGTTCCAAAGGCTCCGCAAAAAACTTTCCGTACTGTCCTGTCAAAGACTCACGATCCACCAATAAATATTTTGGTCGAATCAAGTCACGCCAGTTAAGATTCATTTGAAACGCTCCAAAGAAACCTGCACACGATTTAGAAACGGCGTTCCCGCGACCGCCGACCCGAACTCAACTATTCGGTCAAATTCACTCACAAAAAAGCTAAAACATCAAACTCGTCGCTTCTTCGGTGGTCTGCAACCATTATGTGGAATCGGTGTGATATCACGAATAAAAGTCACACGAAAACCAACATTTTGCAAAGCTCTAACAGCAGCTTCACGACCCGCCCCAGGGCCACTCACCATAACACCCACATTTTTAACACCATGCTCAGCTGCTTTTTCTGCAGCATCTTGAGCTGCGACTTGCGCAGCAAATGGTGTCGATTTTCGCGAGCCTCTGAAGCCCTTCGAACCCGAACTACTCCAGCTCAAGACATTTCCATGAGCATCGGTAATGGTTACCAAGGTATTATTGAAAGAAGCCTGAATGTATGCAAGCCCATTAGGTATGTTCTTTCGTACCTTTTTGGGTTTGTTTCTCACTTTGGATTGTGTCGCCATTTTTTATCTCCGCGTCCCGCTGGCTCGCTTTTTACCTTTGCGTGTTCTTGCATTCGTATGAGTCCTCTGCCCACGAACTGGCAGGCCTCGTCGATGCCGTAATCCACGGTAACATCCAAGATCCGAGAGACGCTTGATATTCAACGAAATCTCGCGGCGCAGATCGCCTTCTACTTTAATACCTTTATCGATGATTTCACGCAATTTCGCGATATCGCCTTCAGTAAGAGAATCCGTCCGCAGGGAGTAGTCAATCCCAGCCAGATCAAGGATCTTCCGTGATAAAGACGGACCTATGCCGTAGACATAAGTCAAACCAACCACAATTCGCTTTTTACGCGGCAAATCGACACCACTAATACGAGCCATAATTACCTCACGTCCCTTGTCGTTGCTTGTGACGAGGATTTTCACAAATCACACGCACGCGACCCCGACGCTTGATTACTTTACACTTATTGCAGATTTTCTTCACTGACGAGCGAACTTTCATCGTCGATACCCCTGCTTGTATAGTACTCTTTCAGCTACGTTGATTCGCGCAAGATACCCGAGGAGCGGCTACCTAGCACAGCGAAACAGTCATGACAACGCAAGAAAGACATACCTAACTGGCCAATAAAAGGTCATTAAGCTGCCGTCTAATCATGTCGATCTTGCCGATACCTAACACACGCCTAAAAGCTGAACGTTTTGAATAAAAATCAACCAAAGGCGCGGTCTTCTCCGCATACTCCCTAAGACGACTTTGAACAACCTCCAAACGGTCATCTTCACGAATTGATAATACCCCACCACAACGGTCGCATAGACCTTCATTTGCGGGTGGGGCAAAAACAGAATGATAGACACTACCATCCGTTGGGCACCAGCGACGACCTGCTGCACGTTCAGTAAGATCTTGGTCTGAAACCTCAAGGTAAACGATCAAATCCAATCCCCATCCCCTCTGGAAAAGGAAATCATCAAGTCCTTCCGCTTGTTTTAACGTCCTTGGAAAGCCATCCAAAACAAATCCCGAGCAACAATCAGGCTCAGATAAACGCTCACGCACCAAGGCAATAACCAAATCATCCGGCACCAAACGACCACTTTGCGTATAGGACTGAAACTCACGTCCGAGCGCTGTTCCTTCCGCAATCGACCGACGAATAATATCACCCGTGGCAACAGATGGAACGCCAGCGGTTTTCGCCAGATCAGCGGACTGTGTCCCCTTTCCCGAACCTGGTTTTCCAAGCATTACTATTCGCATCATTGCCTCTTTAAGCATGTGCCCGAATCCGTCGACCGATCTGCCCGGTAAAACCCTCATATTGCTGTGTGATTGCATGCGCTTCAATCTGCCGAACAGTGTCGAGCGCAACACTTACAACGATCAGAAGCCCCGTGCCACCAAATCGAAACGGTACATCAAATTTAGCAACAAGGATTGTCGGCAATACGCAAATCGCCGACAGGTAAAGTGCCCCACCAAATGTTATACGAGACAGAACATGATCAATATAATCCGCTGTGCTTTTCCCTGGTCTAATCCCCGGTATATAAGCGCCATTTCGCTTCAAATTATCCGCAATTTCTATAGGGTTGGATGTTATTGCGGTATAAAAATAACAAAAAAAGATGATCAAAATAACATAGATCGTATTGTATGACCAAGCGTCGAATGTAAGAAAATCCTGTAATTTCCCTAAAAATCCACCCGAAAAAAAGTTCCCAATTGTGGCAGGCAACATAAGAAATGTTCCTGCAAAAATAGGAGGGATTACACCCGCTGAATTGATTTTTAAGGGTAAGTGACTCGAACCACCACCAATAATTTGCCGCCCTGCCATTCGCTTTGCATATTGAACAGGAATACGCCTTTGTGCTTGCTCAAAAAAGATGATAACACTTATCACCGCAAAAATAATTAGCACTATAAAAAGAATTGTCAGTGGCTGTAAAATTTCGCTTCGGACGTAATGAATTGTTTGAAAAATTCCTTGCGGTAACGCAGCTACAATTCCAGAAAAAATAAGCAACGAGATTCCATTTCCAATCCCACGCTCTGTTATTTGTTCACCAAGCCACATCACAAATGTCGTCCCCGCAGTTAAGGTGAGGATCGTACAAAAGAAAAAGACAGCACTAGGATCACTTACTACTTGGTAGCCAGAAACTCCCGAAACCAAGAAATTAGAAATTCCATACCCCTGGACCACAGCAAGAACTATTGTTCCGTAACGCGTATATTGATTGATACGCTTGCGTCCGGCCTCACCCTCTTGCTTAAGGCGCTTCAAATCAGGCACCATTTCATGCAATAGTTGAACAATAATTGAAGCCGAGATATAAGGCATAATGCCTAGTGCAAAGATACTCGCCTGCTCAAATGCACCACCGGAGAACATATTAAAAAAACCAAATAATGTTCCACCAAGTTTCGCGAATGCCTGTCCTAAGGCAACACGATCAACACCGGGTATAGATACGAATATACCTATACGATATACAGCTATCATTGAAGCCGTAAAAATAATTTTTTTGCGAAGCGCTGGTAACTGGCCAATACTCCAAAATGCGGTTCCCGTCACCTACCTACTCCATGTGGGAGAATCTTCGGAATGAGCCGTCTACTCCCCAAACCCCAATTGTTGTACTATAACAGAAAAAAGATCACGCCTCGCAGGCCTCAATAGGTAGAATCTCACACCCCACAGCAAGGAGCTTCAACTTTGCGCCCGCACTAACATGGTCGGCACGTACACGCAGTTTTACAGAAACGTTGCCGTCTCCCAAAATGCGAAGACCGTCATAACGACCTTTTGCCAAACCTCGGTCCGAAAGAGAGAGAAGATCAACAGTGTCGCCGTCAACAAATAATTCATCCAAACGGCTAACATTCAAGACAAACCAATGCTTCGCAAAAATATTCGTAAATCCGCGCTTTGGCATGCGTCGATACATAGGCAGTTGCCCACCCTCAAAGCCCAAACGAGGTTTCCCCTTACCGCTCCGTGCCTTCTGCCCTTTGTGGCCCTTGCCTGATGTTTTTCCATGGCCAGAACTCTCACCACGTCCAACACGCTTACGATTCTTGGTCGCGCCCTGTGGGCGCCGAAGACTATGCAACTCCATGATTACCCTCGACTCTTTAATATTTCAGCGCGCCGTTGACGTGCTGAAGAACCGGCTGGGCGTGCACCAATCTTGGGAGTCACCTTGACCCAGTGACACACCTTATACAAAAGACCACGTACCTGAACGGTATCAGGCAAGAGAACCTTTCGGCCAAAACGAGCCAACCCTAAACCAACAAGCATTACGCGTACACTATTTCGGGTACCCGCTAAACTCCGACATAACTCGACTTCAAAATGCTGATCCAGTGCCATTATCTCACTCCCTTAACTCATGAAGATCTAGGCCACGCCTGCGGGCAATATCCTCCGGTGAACGTAACTGCCGCAATGCGGCTACCGTCGCTCTAACTACATTGTGCGGATTTCGTGTCCCAAGGCATTTGCTCAGAACATTGTGGATCCCTGCCGATTCAACAACCGCACGAACAGCACCGCCGGCAATAACACCCGTCCCATCAGAAGCTGGCTTCAACAGGACTCTTCCAGCCCCCGCCTCGCCAAGTACTTCATGAGGAATCGTTCCCGCACATAAGGGAACTCGAAACAAATTTTTCTTTGCGGCCTCAAAGGCCTTACGAATAGCCTCAGGCACTTCATTGGCCTTGCCAAGCCCAGCGCCTACACGCCCCTTGCCATCGCCAGCGACAACTAAGGCACTAAAAGAAAAACGACGACCGCCCTTGACGACCTTTGCAACACGATTCAAATGAACCAAGCGGTCGACAATTTCTGCATTTCCCTGTTGTTCAGGTTCAGACATACACAAACTCCTAAACTGTGAGACCACCGTCACGTGCACCATCAGCTACAGCACGTACTCGACCGTGGTACCTGAATCCATTTCTGTCAAAAACAACGCTAGCAATACCCAAGCTAAGGCATTTCTCAGCAATAAGTTTACCGACCGCAGATGCCATTCCTTGTTTTTGCAAATCTACACAAACAAGAGATTTATCCAATGTCGATGCCTGCGCCAAGGTAATGCCCCGTTCGTCGTCAACGACCTGAGCATAAATATGCTTTGCGCTACGGAATACATTCAATCGAGGACGCGATTCCGTACCTTGGATGCGACCTCTACTACGTTGTTTCCGACGCAATCTTCCGTGCAATTTCGAAAGTGTCCACAAAGACATAACTTAAACTCCTACAGTTACTTCGCGCCAGATTTGCCAGCCTTACGAATATAACGCCGTCCTGCCAACTTAATTCCTTTGCCCTTGTAAGGCTCGGGAGGTCTAACCGCCGCTACACGTGCCGTAAATTCACCAACCAACTGCTTGTCTATCCCAGAGACCAGCAAAGGTGTAGCGGGCAATCCACCCACTGTCTCGGCTTTTCCGACAACAACATCTAAGCCAGCAGGCACAGAAAGAGCCACGGTATGAGAAAGACCAACGCTTAGAGTGAGAATCCCACCCTTAACCTCCGCCCTATAACCCACACCGCATATATCCAAACGCTTATTGTACCCCTCGGTAACACCTTGCATCATGTTAGCCAAAAGTGCCCTACCCAAGCCCTGAAATCCCCTATTTGATCGGTTAGCAACAGGATCACAGACATTCAAGCAACCATTGTCAATTGCAACCGTCACACCGGCAGGCAAAGACATTTCTAATTCGCCTTTCGGCCCACGCAACCTAACGTGACCGGCATCAATTTTGACATCAACACCCGCCGGGATCTTAATCGGCTTACGCCCAATTCGAGACATAAAAAACTCCGTTGGTACAGTTACCAAACGCTACACAAAACTTCACCGCCTACACCCTCACGACGCGCTTGTCGATCCGTCATCAAACCACGTGAAGTGGTAAGTATGAGAGTACCAAATCCATTGCGCAGGCGTGGGATCGCTCGGCTTTTTAAATATCGGCGAACACTCGGACGACTTTCACGGTTAATCCCGGCAATCAAAGGGGCCCTATCTCCGTCATATCGAAGCTCTATATCCAACATTTTGCGAGGCATTTCACCAATCACCGCCACAGTCCCAACGAAGCCTTCAGTTCTCAAAATATCAGCAATACGTTGCTTCAATTCCGAAAAAGGCACCATGACCGATTTATGCCTTGCAGCACTGGCATTGCGGATTCGGGTCACCATATCTGCTACAGGATCACTATGCATACCGAACTCCTACCAGCTCGCCTTGATCACGCCAGGAATCTCACCATTAAGGGCGCGATTCCGAAAACAAATTCGACACATTCGAAACTTTCTAAGGAAAGCCTTCGAACGCCCGCAAAGAGGGCATCTATTATGCCCTCTCACTTCAAATTTTTGCTTTCGCCCTATTGCAACTATTTTGGATGTCTTAGCCATACCCCAAGTCCTCAATTCCTGAAAGGCATCCCGAGATGCTTTAAAAGAGCTTTACCCTCTTCATCCGTCTCGGCAGTCGTAACAAAGCTGATGCTCAACCCTAAAGTCTGCTCAACCTTATCATAATCAATCTCTGGAAAAATAAGCTGTTCACGTAACCCAATACTGTAATTACCACGTCCGTCGAATGCCTTGCCCCCAACACCCCTAAAGTCACGCACACGTGGTAGGGCAACAGAAAGGAGGCGTTCAAGGAAATGCCACATTTGTCGTTTCCTCAAGGTTACCATGCAACCAATGGCCACCCCTTCGCGAAGCTTAAAGTTCGCAATCGACTTTTTTGCCTTGGTTGCAACAGCGCGTTGGCCTGCAATTAAAGACAATTCTTCAACTGCCGTTTTTATTAAGTTTGCGTTTCCAACGGCCTGTCCCAAGCCCATGTTCAGAGTAATCTTAACAAGACGAGGAACCTGCATCGGATTTTTATATCCGAACTCTTCCATAAGTACAGGTACAACCCGTTCAGAATACTTACTCTGCATGCTAGGCACCCCAGAGGCGCTCTTCGCTGGCATTTTTTCATCGGCCTGTTGCTCACTCATAGGAATCACCTCTAAGAACTTTTTTCAATTCACTACGCAATCATTCGTCCACTACGTTTGGCAATTCGACTTTTCGCACCACTAGGGTCAATAGTCCAGCCTACACGCGTCCCACGACCTGACTCAGGATCCACAGGAAGAACATTCGAAATATGCACAGAGCCCAAACGTTCCAAACGCCCACCAGGAGTTCCTGTTGTAGGATTGGCCTTAACGTGTTTAATGGAGTTAACACCTTCTACTCGTACGCGTCCTGCTTCAACAAGGACTTCAAGAATTTTACCCTTCAGACCTTTATGCTTGCCTGAAATAATCTCCACGAGATCACCTTTTCGCACATGTCTTGCCATCACAAAACCTCCGGTGCCAATGAGACAATTCTCATAAAACGCTTATTGCGCAATTCACGCGCTACCGGCCCGAAGATACGCGTGCCAATCGGCTCGCCCTGAGCAGAAATAAGAACCGCTGCGTTTTCGTCAAATCGAATATAGCTTCCATCGCTTCGTCGCGTTTCTTTTGCGGTTCGAACAACAACCGCCTTTGCAACATCGCCTTTCTTAACTTTCGAATTTGGTGCAGCTTCCCGAATCGCAACCACGATAACGTCGCCAATTCGAGCATAGCGCCGCCGTGATCCACCAAGGACCTTAACACACACCAGCTTCTTTGCTCCCGAATTATCGGCAACCTCTAGCACAGTCTGCATTTGTATCATCGAAATCTCCTAAACCCACAACGCATTAACATATTGCGAAAACTCAAAGTTCAGACACGCGTTGCAGGATCTTAGAAACACGCCAACGCTTTTCTTTGGACAACGGACGTGACTCATCAATTTGAACGACGTCACCAACCTGACATATATTTTCAGCATCATGCGCCTTGTAACGTTCACGCTGACGTACAAACTTTTGATACTTTTTATGTCGAAATCGTCGAACAACTTCAACCACAACGGTCTTATCCATCTTATTGCCCAAAACAACCGCTCGTCTCGTCTGAGTTTGACGGGCCATCTCTGTGCTCATCACACTTGCTCCTGCGAAGCTGCTGCTCGCTCACCTAGAATAGTCAAAATGCGCGCCTGTTGCTTCCGCATATCTTTTCGGAGGTGTGTTTGTCTATCCTGTTTGCCCAGGTTTTTCGAAAAATCAAAGCGGCCCATTTTCTCACGAAGTTCAGCACACATGCGCATCAACTCCGACGTATCCAATGAACGCACACTATCTGCTCTGCGCTCTTGCTTTGTCATTGGTAACTCCTACAATTCGTTCGCACGCGACACGACCTTTGTCGCCAAAGGAAGTTTGTGTGCCGCTAGTCGGAATGCCTCACGAGCAATCTCCTCAGTAACACCCTGCATTTCGTACAATATTCTTCCGGCCTGAACAACGGCGACCCAACCCTCAGGGGCGCCTTTGCCTTTACCCATACGAGTTTCCAATGGCTTTTTAGTAATCGGCTTATCCGGGAACAAGCGAATCCAAATACGCCCACCACGTTTTATGTGACGAGTCATAGCAACACGTGCCGCTTCAATTTGGCGTTGTGTGATCCAGCCTGGCTCCAAACACTGAAGCGCAAAATCACCAAATGCCAGCTTTACACCACGGTGAGCCGTACCGCCAGTACGACCTTTATGCTGCTTGCGATACTTTACTTTAGCGGGAGAAAGCATAACACACTGCCTTTCGCTTCACGCTACGCAACGCCTACGGCGCTACCAGGAAGAATTTCACCTTTAAAGATCCAACACTTCACACCTATAATGCCAAATGACGTTTTCGCCTCAGCAAGACCATAATCAATGTCTGCGCGAAGCGTATGAAGGGGGACTCGCCCTTCTCTATACCACTCATGCCGTGACATCTCACGACCACCAAGACGACCCTTACAGGCGATCCTGATTCCTTTGGCACCAAACTTCAATGCAGTTTGTACTGCTTTCTTCATCGCACGGCGAAAAGCCACTCGACGCTGTAGCTGCATAGCAACATTTTCAGCAACAAGCTGTGCATCTAGCTCCGCTTTTCGAATTTCATGCACACTCAAAGAAACTTCAGACTTACTCTGGGCTTGCAGTTCTCTACGCAAACCCTCAACACCAGAACCTTTTTTGCCAATAACGATTCCTGGACGCGGGGTGAAGACGCGCAACTGCACCTTATTTGCACCACGACTAATCTCAATTCTGCTTACACCAGCAGACTGAAGTTTCTTCCTCAAAAACTTCCTTAAAGCAATGTCCTCATGCAGCCAGTCGGCGTAATGCTTATCTGCGTACCAGGCAGCATCCCAGGTACGAATGACACCTAGACGGAAGCCTTTTGGATGTGTTTTTTGTCCCATGTTGCTACCCTCTTAGGTTCCGAGTTCGACTGTAACGTGGCTTGATCGTTTGCGAATGCGCGTTGCGCGTCCCATAGCGCGTGGCATCCAACGACGCCATGTTGGGCCTTCATCAACAAACGCTGTTTTTATCAGCAAACTGTCAATATCAAAGCCACCTTTTTCTTCAGCATTTGCAACAGCACTGCGAATCAATTTCGCAACAGGACGAGCCGCAGCTTTCGCTGAAAAAGTAAGGATATCAAGTGCTTCTCCAACACCTCGACCCCGCACCATATCCACCACCAAACGAACTTTCCGTGGTGACATCCGAAGAGAACGCAACGCCGCGTTCGGACCCCGTTGTAGTCTTAGCTGTAAACGTTTCGCTGCTTTTTCACGTTGCCGCGTTGCCATCGTCGTGTCTCCTACTTACGCTCTTTGCCCTTTTTCAGACCAGGATGTGAATGAAAGGTTCGGGTGGGTGAAAACTCCCCAAACTTATGATCCACCATATTTTCGGTCACAAACACTGGGATAAATTTCTTCCCATTGTGAACGGCAATCGTATGTCCCACAAAGTCCGGCGTAATAGTACTACGTCGCGACCATGTTTTAATCACTTGTCGACTGCCTGCCTGGTTGAGTTTCTCAACTTTTTTATGCAAATGCCCATCAACAAAAGGGCCTTTTTTAAGACTGCGCGCCATTTCTAGTACCCTCGTTATCCACGCTTGCGATTCGACTGTCGCCGCGAGACGATAAATTTATTAGTCGACTTGTTATTTCTTGTCTTATAGCCCTTCGTCGGCTTACCCCAAGGAGTTCTTGGATGCCCACCACCGCTTGTTCTACCTTCGCCACCACCATGCGGATGGTCGACAGGATTCATTGTAACACCACGATTGTGAGGCATTCTTCCAAGCCAACGCGACCTGCCTGCCTTACCGATCTTGACATTCTCGTGATCCTGATTGCCGACGGATCCAACTGTTGCCCTACACTCTTCGGGTATCTTCCGCACTTCACCGGAAGGCAAACGAATCGAAATATATCCGCCTTCACGGGCCATAATCTGAGCACCAACCCCAGCGGAACGCACCATCTGAGCCCCTTTACCGGGCTTCATTTCTACCGCATGGACAATAGTGCCTAGCGGGATATTGCGCATTGGCAAACAGTTTCCAGGTTGAATGTCGGCTTGTGCAGAAGAGATAATCTGCGAACCCAACTTAAGACCTGCCGGTGCTAGGATATAGGTTTTTACACCATCCGCATACTGCAAAAGTGCAATTCGTGCGCTACGGAAAGGATCATATTCAACCCCTAATACGCGCGCAGGTACGTCAATTTTAGATCGTTTAAAATCTATAATACGATAACGTCTCTTGTGTCCGCCGCCGCGGAAACGGACAGTAATACGCCCTTTATTATTACGCCCGGCCTTAGCCGATCGGCCTTCCAAAAGACTACGCTCTGGAGCGTTTTCTTTTGATGTTAGTTCGGAAAAATCCGAAACCGTCATTTTCCGTCGGGCTGGACTCGTAGGTTTAAATGAACGACTCGCCATGATTTACTCCGCAGCGGAAAAGTCGATGGTTTCACCAGACTTAAGAGCTACAAATGCCTTTTTCCATTTAGGACGACGACCTATTGTTTGACCACGTCGTTTAAGTTTCCCAGGGACAATCATTGTCCGAACACTTTCGACGGTCACACCATAGATTTCTTGAATCGCCGTTTTAATTTGATGCTTATTGGCCAGAAGGTTAACCTCAACCACAACAGGGTTTTGTTGGCTGCTAGCTTTTTCGCTCAAAATCGGGCGTAAAATTGTTTCCCAGCGATTCATACTCAGTCCTCGCTTCCAACTTCAAGATCACATGCCTGAGTTCCACGCGCCCGATTGACAACAACGTCAACAGATGCTTTCGACAAAATAAGCACGGGAAAACGCATCAAATCGTAGACATTCAAGCCATTGCATTCAAGATAGTCTGAACCCACCAAGTTGCGGGTAGACATACTCAAATGTTTATTCCCAACGTCAACCAACAGTGCACGTTCCAAACCAAATCGACTCAAAAGCTCGATGACCGTTTTGGTACGGGCACTTTCGAGTTCCAAAGAATCAATAATGAATATTTTCCCATCTCCAGCACGCATCGAGAGAATACTCTTGAGTGCGGTTTTCCTAAGAGATCGTGGAGGACGATACCCATAGTCACGCGGAACAGGTCCAAACACAGTACCACCACCAACATGTAGCGGCGATCGTGAAGAACCCTGACGTGCACGCCCGGTTCCCTTTTGCTTAAAGGGTTTTGCGCCACCGCCTGAAACTTCGCCGCGCTTCTTCGTCTTGTGAGTTCCCTGCCGCCGCCCAGCACGTTGCGCTTTTACAACGGCCCAAATGGCGGCATCATTGACTTCACAGCCAAAGACATCAGCAGGCAATTCAACATCGCCTACGACGTTGTTCTCTTTGTCATATACTTTTGTTTTAATGCTACTGTCCATGACCGTTTTGCCTTCAAAGTTACATCAGAGCTTAATTTCAACATCAACACCAGCCGAAAGGTCCAGCTTCATTAGAGCGTCCAAAGTTTGCTGGGTTGGCTCAATAATATCAAGCAGACGCTTGTGCGTCCGCATTTCAAATTGCTCGCGCGATTTTTTATCGACGTGAGGTCCACGGAGGACCGTTACGCGATTAATTTTTGTAGGCAGCGGAACAGGTCCCGCAGAACGAGCGCCAGTTCGTTTCGCTGTCGCCACAATTTCTTCTGCCGCTTGATCTAAAATCTTTGCGTCATAAGCCTTCAGGCGAATGCGGATCTTTGTCCGTTGTTGTTGCTGCTGCGTTTGTGCACTCATAAATTTCCACTCCGTCCCGTTCTAACAATCACCTATTTCAACTTTGCAACAATTGTCTCTGCAACTTGATTTGGGACCTGTTCATAATGATGAAATTGCATAGAATATGATGCGCGCCCCTGTGAAAGACTACGAATATCAGTCGAATAGCCGAACATTTCAGCAAGTGGCACATAGGCTGATATCACATGCGCATTACCACGACGCCCAATATCCTTAATCTTTCCACGTCGACGATTAAGATCACCGACCGCATCACCCATAGATTCCTCTGGAGTGACTACTTCTACATCCATGATGGGCTCAAGCAAAATAGGACTGGCCTTCTTGGCAGCAGCCTGAACAGCCATCGACCCGGCAATTTTAAATGCCATTTCCGAAGAATCGACATCATGGTACGAACCGTCAAAAAGTGTAACTTTGACGTCCACCATTGGGAAGCCAGCAATAATACCGCGTTCGAGAGCTTCGGCAATACCTTGCTGAGTTGGCTTAATGAATTCCTTAGGAATAACACCACCAACAATACCGTTAACAAACTCAAAACCTAGACCAGCTTCTTGAGGCTCTATCTTTACCCATACATGGCCGAACTGACCGCGTCCACCTGTTTGTCGAACGAACTTACCTTCTGCCTCAACAGTTTTTGTAATCGTTTCACGATACGCAACCTGTGGCTTACCAACACTCGCTTCAACCTTAAACTCCCGCTTCATGCGGTCCACGATAATTTCGAGATGAAGTTCCCCCATACCCTTAATAATGGTTTGGCCGGTCTCTTCATTCGTTGATACTCTAAAACTAGGATCCTCAATGGCCAGCTTGCTTAGAGCCGTGCCCATTTTTTCGCTATCAGATTTCGTTTTAGGTTCAATTGCAATTTCAATAACAGGCTCAGGGAACTCCATACACTCTAGCAAAATCGGATTTTTTTCATCCGCGAGTGTATCACCTGTCATGCTCGTCTTAAGACCAACCGCTGCGGCGATCTCGCCACATGGAACTTCTTTAATTTCTTCGCGCTTGTTGGCGTGCATACGAAGAAGACGTCCAATACGCTCTTTCTTACCTTTGCTCACGTTAATAATCTGATCACCCGAAGACAGTATCCCGGAGTAAACCCGAAAGAATGTAAGCTGCCCCACAAAAGGGTCTGTCATAATTTTAAAAGCAAGCGCAGAGAACGGCGCTTCATCGGATGCTACTCGAGATGCAGGCTCACCTGTCTTAGGGTCCTTGCCTACAACCGCAGCAATATCAGCGGGAGAAGGCAATAAATCAACGACTGCATCCAGAAGCGTCTGCACGCCCTTGTTTTTGAATGCTGTTCCGCAAATAACAGGAACAAGTTTAAAAGCAGTTGTTCCCGCACGGAGACCGGCAAGAATTTCATTAGGAGTCGGTTCAGTGCCCTCGAGAACCTTTTCCATCAAACCATCATCAAAATTTGTGGCTGCATCGATCATATGTTCGCGTGCAATCGCCGCTTCAGTTTCGTATTCGGCCGGGATCTCTATCTCACGGAAGCTCGCTCCCAGATCTTCACCGTCCCAAACAACTGCTATATTTCGAACAAGATCAATAACTCCCTGGAATTTATCTTCGCATCCCATAGGCAATTGAATAGGTACAGGATTCGCACCGAGACGGTCACGTATCATTCCCACGCATCGTGGAAAGTCGGCGCCCAAACGATCCATCTTATTCACAAAGCAAATACGTGGGACGTGATACTTATCAGCCTGACGCCATACCGTCTCGGATTGTGGCTCAACACCACTTACCGCATCGAAAACAGCGACAGCACCATCAAGAACACGCAAGGATCGCTCAACTTCAATAG
>SXGR01080390.1_pt1 | contig 28752 bp, 23 predicted proteins | sample 3174711 | NCBI WGS metagenome assembly SXGR01 (sample SAMN11356860, study PRJNA531348) | freshwater metagenome | isolation source: freshwater sample F1-60 | place: China: Fuxian Lake, Yuxi | collected 2017-12-25
CATATTCTTGATGTAGTCGGCGTGTCCGGGGCAGTCGATGTGGGCGTAGTGCCGGCCCTTGATCGTCTGCGAGTAGTCGATCTTCTCCATGCCGGGGAAGTCGAGCAGCTCCTTGTACGGCAACGCGTCCTGACTCGCATAGGTGCGGTCGTTGGATTCGTACTCGACGTGGGAGACGGCGATGGTGACGGTCTTGTTCGCGTCGCGAACGATGCCGCCCTTCGCAATTTCCGCGTAGGTCTTGAACTCTTTGAGCTTGTTGACGTGCGCGTTACGCGCCATGATCGCCGCGGTAGCGGTCGTCTTGCCGTGGTCAATGTGACCAATGGTTCCAACGTTGACGTGCGGCTTGGTGCGCTCGAATGTCCCCTTTGCCATCGCTCCTCACTCCTCAAACGGTAACTGGGTGTTTATGAGAGGGACGCCCCGAGCGGCCGTTCCCTGGTTTCGGTCCGAGAGCTGCTGCTGGGATTCGAACCCAGGACCTCCTCCTTACCAAGGAGGTGCTCTACCAACTGAGCTACAGCAGCGTACCCAACATTCAAAGGTAAAAGGTTAGTGCCAAAAGTGAAGGGGCTGGCGTCCGCTGCCGACGCTTTCCTTGGAACTTTTTCGGCGACCGATCATTTCTCGCTGACCCGACCAGAGCGGGCGATGGGATTTGAACCCACGACATCTTGCTTGGAAGGCAAGAGCTCTACCGCTGAGCTACACCCGCGATCGCGGGAAGTTGCGAGTTGCGAGTTGCGAGTTGCGAGCCAAAGACAACGGGCATCCAATTACCGTCTTTGACTCGCAACTCGCAACTCGCAACTCGCAACTTCCAAGTGGGTAGGGAGGGATTTGAACCCCCGAATCCCGAAGGAGCCAGATTTACAGTCTGGTGCAATTGACCACTCTGCCACCTACCCGTGAACCGTCTCAATTCTCCGCGACAACTTCTGTTGTATGATCCGTGATCGGAAGTGAAAAGCTCGCGGAGGGAGTTGAACCCACGACCTGCGGTTTACAAAACCGCTGCTCTACCACTGAGCTACGCGAGCAAAACAACACAATTCCAAGGTCTTCACTGGCGTTAGGCGTTTCGCACTTTACAGTTTGATACCCGCCACACGTCATATCCAAGAGCGATTCTACAGCCTGAGGGTTCGCGAGCAAGTCGAACAAACCCGCCAAGCCCAACCCCGAGTTCCCGCTGTTCGCCCACGCATTGCATTGCCGGTCGAACGAAGCTCCGCAGGAAGGTGGACTCCGAAAAGTGTTGTGCCTCGCGGGTTGAGCGCGTATCCTCGATCTTCCACCCGCAATCCTTCCCACCTAAACCCCCGAGGAGCGGCGGTGCCGATGACCAACAACTCCTTCGCCAACCACTCCGAGTATCTTCGCTCCGCCGACCGGCGTGCGTTCTTGCGCGCCGGCGTGCTCGGAACGATGGGGCTGTCACTGCCACAACTCCTGCGCTCGCAAGCACACGCCGCACAGAACGGCCGGTCGGTCGAGCGGACAAAATCGGTCATCATCTTGTGGATGCGTGGCGGCCCAAGTCAGCACGACATGTGGGATCCGAAGCCGGACGCACCCGCCGAGATTCGCGGTGAATTCAATTCGATCGCCACGAATGTGAACGGCATTCGAATCACCGAGTTACTGCCGCAAACCGCGCGCATCATGGACAAGTGGTCGATCGTCCGCAGCCTGACGCACCGGGCGCAGGACGGCAACGTCGGGCACGGCGACGGCGACCAGATTTGCTTCACGGGCTACCCGGCCGGGCGCGACGGGCAAGTGAACGTCATGCCGAGTTGCGGTTCCTATGTGCTGAAGCAGAAGCAACACCTGAACCCGACGATGCCCGCGTACGTGATGATCCCGAAGATGATCCCTGGCACGGAACCCGCATGGCTCGGGCCGTCCTGCAAGCCGTTCGAGACGATCGTCGATCCCGCCGAAACCGCGCCGTTCGTGATCCCCAGTCTGGGCCTCAATCCCGACGTCACGACCGAACAACTCAGCGACCGACGCAAGCTCCTGAAAGGGTTCGACGAGGGCCAGCGACACGACACTGGCACGGTATTGGACAAGTTCCAGGCGCAAGCGCTCGACATCCTCACGAGCAAGTCCACGCAGGAAGCATTCGACCTGGATAAGGAATCGAAGGCAACGCGAGAGCGTTACGGCATGATGGCCGCGTTCGACCCTCAAGACCCAATGCGGTGCGGTGCCCCGAACTGGGCGCAGCGGATGCTCTTGGCTCGGCGACTGGTGGAGTCTGGCGTGCGACTGGTCACGGTCAACCTGGGCTGGTGGGACTTCCACAAACTCGGGTTCGACTCGCAGCGCCGCGGGTTCCTGCCCCGCTGGGACAAGGCGTACTCGGCTCTCATCGAAGACCTCGGCCAGCGTGGGCTTCTGGATTCAACGCTCGTGGTCGCGTGGGGCGAGATCGGTCGCACGCCAGTCGTCAACAAGGAAGCCGGTCGCGACCACTGGCCATATTTGATGTGCGCCGCATTCGCCGGCGGCGGCGTCAAGGGCGGACGGATTGTCGGTACTTCGGACGCGAAGGGCGCGCGGCCCAAGGATCTCCCCAAGTACCCGCACGACGTGCTCGCAACCATCTACCGCCATTTGGATATGGACCTGACGCAGCAGGCACTCGACTACGGCGGCCGGCCGCACGCGATCCTGCCCCAGGGCAACCCCATCGACGAACTGTTTTGAGTGATGAGCCGCTTACGGCTTCGCGAGTGGCCCTGTGCTACTCACGAAGCCGCAAGCGGCTTCCACACCTCCAAGGCTCCCCATGAACCCCCTCTCCAATCCCACTCGCCGCGGCCTTCTCCTCACTGGTGGCGCTGTCGCGCTCGGAAGCGGTGCTGCTGCTGCCGCGCCCGAAGCGCCGGCGAAGGTGTATCGCGTCGGTGTCGTATCGGCGGCCATTCTGGGTAAACCGCAACCGCGCAACGGGCATATCTGGCACTTCGCCCAGTACCTGCACCCGACGTGCGACTTCGACGCGCTGAAGAAGCACTACCCGACCGGCGAACCGAGCTTCCGCACCATGTTCCGCAACCCGAAGTTCAACTTCGATCAGTTGCCATTCCCGGATACGAAGATCACGCACTTCTACGACGCCGACCCGAAGGTGGCGGTGGCGTTCACCGAGGCGTACCCGGGCGTGAAGGTCGCCGCGAGCCTTGAGAAGATGGTCGAGGAAGTGGACGCCGTGTGGATGGGCGACGCCTCCGGTCTGGGTGAGGATCACTTCGACCTGGTCGCGCCGGGGTTGGCGAAGGGACTTCCGACGTTCTGCGACAAGCCGATCGGCGGGACTGTCGCGGGGACGAAGAAGATTCTGGACTTCGCGAAGAAGCACAAGGCTCCGCTGATGTCCGGGAGCATCTTCTGCCACGAGTGGGGCATGGAGTCGGCGCTGCGCATGCGCGACGCGGGCGACTTTGGGGCAATCGAACACGTCTCGGCGCGGCTCCACAGTCGGTACAGTCTTCCCGGCTGGATGATCTACGGTCAGCACCCGGTCTGGACCGTGATGCGACTCATGGGCGCGGGCGTCGGCGGGGTCAGCCTGTACGACTACAAGGACACGTGTCACGCGCTCATCACGTACCCCGACCGCTACCCATGCCACGTCTGGTTTGGGCAACCCTACGAGAAATTCGAGTACGACCGCACGGATGTGTACTTCAAGAAGAAACTGTTCTCGTACACACCGTCAATCGATGGCGACTACAGGTTCGGCTACCACTACGAAATGTTCCGCATGGCCGCGACGTTCCGCCAGATGGTAAAGACCGGCAAGGAACCGGCTCCGCACCAAGAGATTCTCGAAGTCACAGCGATCGTCCACGCGGGCGCGAAGTCCCTCAAAGACAAGAGCCGGCTCGTGGAACTGGCCGAAGTGATGGACTGATTCGCCGCGCCCGGTTCTTGTTCTTGCCCTCTCCCCTTATACGGGAGAGGGTCGCCGCGCTTCACGGCCGGGTGAGGGGTGAAACGCACACGCGTAAAAGGCGCTTTCCCCTCACCCAGTTCGCAAAGCCTCGCCACCCTCTCCCGCAATGGGAGAGGGCAAAAGCCGAAGACCCCGACAAACGGTGACCGTTCACCGACCCACCCTGAACCGACCGGGATTCCTCCCATGCGCATCCGCTCCATCGCATCGCTCGTAGTGCTTCTCGCAATCCTTCCCGGACTCGCGAGAACTGAAGACAAGAAGCCGACCAAGGTTCGCGTGCTGCTACTGGGCGACAGCACGGTCATCGGCAGTGTGTGCCGGGACATGCACCCGAAGGGCGATCACCTGGAAGACGTGGTTCGCAAGCTCCTCGCGGCCGACACCAAACTGCCGCCGGTCGAAGTGATCAACCGCGGCGTGAACGGCGACATGGTCGGTCTGCTCCTGGCTCGCCCCCAGCGGTACGAGGCCGATGTCGTGAAGCAGGCGCCGTTCGACTTTATCTTCCTGCGTTTCGGACTGAACGACGTTCGCAACCTGAAAGACTTCAAAACGGAGTTCCCGGCTAACTACAAGAAACTGATCGCCAAACTTCGGGCCGATCACCCGAAAGCCGAGATCGTGCTCGAAACTGCCATCCCCTACCTCGGGGAGGAGCGTGACATGTTGGTCAACGAGCAGGTGCGCGTGGTGGCTAAGGAAGAGAAGTTGCCGCTGTTGGATCAGTACGCGCCGTACACCGCCGCGTTGAAGAACGGCCCGAACATGCTCAGCTACCGCCGGATGGAATCGAAGGCGTTTCCCGAGAAGTACCGCGCCCTGCTCCCAGCCGACGCGATCAAGGGCGATACCGTTTACGTCATGGACAACCTACTAGATGTTCACATGGCGACGGTTCCGGACTGGTTCAAGGACCGGCACCCGAACCTGGCCGGTTACCAAGTAATCGGCACGCAGTTGGCCGGCTACCTCGCTCCCCGGCTCCGAGAAAGAGCCAAGCCCTCGCCTTGAGCCGCCGATTACTCTCAGTCAGCGACCGAGGTGGGAAGTTCTCGCCACACACTCACGGGAACAACTTCTTCACCTGCTTGCGCAGATCGTCTGCGGTCTGGTCCGACCACGGGTAGATAATCCACGGCCCAACTCTGGTGAGATCCGGCATACCCGGCGAGGGCGGCAAACCCGCGAGCCGGTAACTCGGCCCGCCTTCCAGCGTGTCCTTGTTCAGCAAAAGCAGGTAGCGCCCGGAACCTGTGAAGCCACGCGACTCCGGCAGGTTCAGCACGACTATCTCGCCAACTGGCGCGCCCGGAGTCAGGGATTCAACCACGGTCACGACCTTGGCGGGCGCGCCTTCCTCACCCGCGGTTAGTTCTGCGACCACCACCACAGCAGCAGCAGCGGCTTGTGTGCGGGACACCACCGGTGCGCGGCTCTTCGTGAGGGCCGTGACACCCAGCCAGCCGAGCCAACCGACGAACAGCGCCGCGGCGATCATCAGGCGCGCGCGAGGGGTCATCGGTCACCCCGCTTGGCCGTGTCGCCGAGCGTGATCTCGAACCCAGCGGCGAGCGTTTCGTGGAGGTTAAACAGGTCGCTAAAATCATTCACGTCGTCGCGGTCTGACTTGCTCAGGCGCTGCACCTTGATCAGTTTGAACACGATCTCGCCAACGTGGTCGGTGGTCTTCACGCCCCACTGTTTGAACACCACGGGAGCCATCAGGCCGAACTCGCGGACCGCGAGTTCGCACGTGCCGTTGAGCAGTTCCGCACCGCTGACGTGCCGGTCCTCGGACTCCTCGTCGCGTTTGGCCGCGGCGCGCCCGAGCCGGTCCTGCGTGTACGTGACCGCATCGCACACAAACTCGTACGCTTCGTAAGCGAACCGCGGGTCTTCGCGGCAAAGCTCCAGTATCTTCGAGTCCACGGGCACCTCTTCGCCAGGTGACGAGTCACAAGTGTCGAATTGCGAGCGACAACGAAGCCGGTTTTGGTTCACGCGTCGCTGGCGACTCGCCACTCTTCACTCTTCTTACAACCTTGTCAAAACTTCGTCGGCGGCGACGGGCAACCGGCGACCGTCCTCGAACTCGACGAGCACCCGGCGGGCGAGAATTTCGTGCGCGAGGATCCGCCCCTGCCCCTTCGCGGTGACAACCCGCGAGCCGATGGGCGGCAGTTCCTTCTGGAACTCCTCGTATACGTCCTGCTCGAAGCGAAGGCAGCACTTCAGCCGCCCGCACCGGCCAGAAATCTTCGTCGGGTCGAGCGTCGATTTCTGCAGCTTCGCCATCCGCATCGACACCGGCGGCATCACCACCATGTGCGAGTTACAGCACACCGGTTTGCCGCAGTCGCCGTAGTCTGCGAGCAACTTCGCTTCGTCGCGTACGCCGATTTGCCGCAACTCGATGCGAGTATGGAACTCGCGGGCCATGCTCTTGACGAGTTCGCGGAAGTCGACACGCCCTTCGGAAAGGAAGTAGAAGATGAGCCGTTCGCCGCCGAAGAGGTATTCCACGTCGACGATCTGCATCGCGAGTTTGTGGTCCGCGACGAGTTTGGTACCGCTGTCGTATTGCTGCTTCTGCTGAACCGCGATGCTCGCGATCCTCGCGCGGTCTTCGTTCGTGGCAACGCGAACGATCTCGCCGCGTGTCGGATCCGGGATGGCCGCGACCGCCTGCGGAGTGGCCGGGCACAGCACCTCGCCGTTCTCCAGTCCGCGCTCGGTGCGCAGCACGACGACATCGCTCCGGTGCACAGCGGTACCCTGCGGCGGGGTGAACTCGCCGATGTACCGCATCGACCCGTGTCGCACAAGGAACGCGGTCGCAAGTGGTGTGGTCGTGTTCATATGAGGTGTCGTCGCGGGTTCACGTCAAGTGTGCAGTTCGACCACATCCTTGTCGTGCAGAATGTGATCGCGGCCAACGGTCTGGCCGTCGTGGACCGCGGTGCCCCACACGCGAGCCGACTTCACAGTATCTTCGAGATCGCGGTGAACCTTGCCGGCTAACTCCGCGACCGTGGCGCCAATCGGCGGCGTGAACGGGCTGGTCATGTCCGCCGGCTTGCCGGGCTGCTTCGTGTAGATCCGCATCACGCCGAGCGTGTCGTAAATCGCCTTGCGAAGTTCGGCAAGGCCGTCGCCGCGTTCCGCCGAGACGACGATGAGCGGGAGGCGTGTGCCGAATTCTTCTCGTGCGATCTCCAACCGGATATCGGCCGCATCGTCGTCTGCCTTGTTCGCGATGAGCAGCGCGGGAATCGCGTACAGCGTGGGGTCATCGATCGCAGGAGTTCCCGGTGGAACCAGCTCGCGCCGTGCGAGTTTCAGGCGATCGATCGCAGCACGCGTCGCGGGTGGGCCGTCATCGTCGGCCAGGTCGAGGAACAGCACCGCCGCGTCCGCGCCACGCGTGACGTCCGTGATGAAGGTCTCGTAGTTGTCCACGGTGATCGGCGGTAGGTCGATCAACTGAACGCGCACGTCTTCGTAGTCCATCATACCCGGTACAGGCTCTCGCGTTGTGAATGGGTACGGCGCGACGGTCGGTGTTGCTTTCGTCAACTTCGTGAGGAGTTGAGACTTGCCCGTGTTTGGTGGGCCGAGAAACACCACCGTTCCCGCACCTTGTCGGGGAAACTTGTACGTCCCCGGTGCGGCTTTCTTCGGACCCGATTTCGCCTGCTCAATCTGGTCTGTCAGTTCTGAAATCTTGGTCTTGAGTTCCGCCTGAACCTTCTCGCTCGCTTTGTGCTTGGGCAGCAGCACCCACATTTCCTTGAGTGCGACGAGTTTGTCCTCGGGCGTCTGTGCCTTCTTGTAGCGTGCATCGGCGTCGTGGTAGTGGGGCGGAAGATTAACTGCCATGTCTGCTCCTGGTGTTCAGCAATCGACCCGCAGGGTCGAGCCAAACGTGTTGGAATTGTACAACATCCCTCACCCCACATCAGGAACACTCATGCCCGCACTGTACGACCAGATCGAAGAAGCCGCATCCGCGATCCGCGCGCGATGGAAGCACCCACCGGTCGCGGGGATCATCCTCGGCACTGGACTCGGGAAGTTCGCGGAAGACGTTCAGGTGGACGTGACTATCCCGTACGGCGAGATCCCACACTTTCCAAGTTCCACCGCGCCATCGCACAAAGGACAACTCGTGTGCGGCACGCTCGGCGGCAAGAAAGTCGCGGTGATGGAGGGACGGTTCCACTACTACGAAGGGTACACGCTCAAGCAGGTCACGTTCCCGGTGCGCGTGATGAAGGCGCTTGGCGCAACTGCCCTGGTCGTGACCAACGCTTGTGGCGGGATGAACCCGCAGTGGAACCGTGGCGACATCATGCTCATCGAAGACCATATCAACCTGCTCGGGGACAACCCGCTGATCGGGCCAAACGACGACCGGCTTGGCGACCGGTTCCCAGACATGTGCAACTGCTACGATCGCGAACTGCTGAAACTCGGTCGGAAAATCGCGCTGCAGGAGGAAATCGTGTGTCATCAAGGCGTGTTCGTGGCGGTAAGCGGACCGAATCTCGAGACACGAGCCGAATACCGGTTCCTGCGAACCATCGGCGCGGACGTGGTTGGGATGTCCACGGTGCCTGAGGTGATCGTGGCGGTTCACGCAAAACTGCGGGTACTCGGCCTTTCCGTCATAACCGACGTGTGCCTCCCGGACGCTCTGGAACCCGTCAGGATTCCCGACATTCTCGCGACCGCGAACGAGGCTGAAAAGATGGTGCGTGTGCTGATTCGTCGCGTCGTAGCTGAAATTTAAGAAGTGGCGTGAGTATTTGCGTCGCGAGGAGAAGCGAACTACGCTTGGGCATGAATCCACTCCGCCCGCACAGCCGTGTGCCGTGACGCGAACCACAATCCTTTCGGTTTCCGAGCCGCCACACCAGCCGTCAGGCGGTACGCGTGGGTCGCGGCTGCGCTTGCGATCGCGAATTACCTCGCCCCGCAGGTCGAGTTGCAGTTCGCGACCACCGACAACCTGGGACACGCCGTCGGTATCCTTCGACGGTTCGAACCCCACGCTTCAACGGCTGGTCGCCGCGACCACCAAGTTGTCCTCACCGCGATCGGCGTGTGAGGCATTCAAGACAGCGGATAAAGCGGATCTTCACCGTGCTTGGTCTATGTTGTGGAACCTGTCTGTCTCGTGCCATCCGTCCACTCGCGCGGAAACGGCACAACCATCACTGTGCCATCTTTCCCCACCGCTACTTCCCCGTAGCCCTCTCAAACGGACACGTTGCGCGCGAACAATACTACCAACCCCTTGCACGCGACGCGAAGATGAGAGAAAGTGGAGAATCAGTGTAACGATAGTGAATCCTCGGTTTCCCTCCGATACTCTTCATCAGAAGCACACGCATTCGCTCCGTTGGAGTCACACATGACCCTGCCACGGTCGGCCCGTCTGGCCGCCTGCCTTGCCTTCCTGCTCGTCGCGACGTTCACGGCGTCGTCCGCAGCCGACCCTGTCCCGAAATGGGATCCGAACCGAGTCACGGCCCCGGAAGACCTCTCGGAACTGAAGGCGCTGCAAGCCACAGTGAACGGCGTGGTGGAGAAATGCACGCCCGCGACCGTCGCCGTTCTCTATGGTGCAAGCGCCGGCAGCGGTGTGATCGTGAGCGAGGATGGGCTTGTCCTCACCGCGGCGCACGTGATCCGCGATTACGAGATCCCGAAGAAGGGCGCACTTGAAGGAAAGACGAAGCCGTTCGTTGCGGGTCAGAAGGTGTTCATCATGTTGCCCGATGGCAAGAGGGTCGAAGGGAAGACGCTTGGCATCAACGAGGGCATGGACAGCGGCATGGTGCAAATCACCGCGAAGGGGCCGAAGGACGGGAAGTGGCCGTTCCTGCCGGTCGCGAAGTCCGGCGCACTTCCAAAAGGCCAGTGGGTCGTGTCCTTGGGCCACCCGAACGGCCCGAAGGACGGACGCCCGCCGGTTGCGCGTCTGGGTCGCCTGCAAGGAAGCACGAAGAACGTCCTCCGCACCGACTGCACGCTGGTCGGCGGTGACTCCGGCGGCCCGCTCTTCGACCTGAACGGCAATGTGATCGGCATCCACAGCCGCATAGGGCTTCCCATTTCGCAGAACCTTCACGTGCAGGCCGACCAGTTCAAAAACGATTGGGACAAACTCGTCGCCGGCGAGTGGGTGGACCAACCCGCGACTGCCAAGGCCGGTGGCGCGTACATCGGTGTCGTGTTCCCCGACGACGAGGAAGACGACGCGTGGCTCAAGGAAGTCGAGGAAGACGCCCCCGCGAGCAAGGCTGGGCTGAAGTCGGGCGACACGATCACCAAGTTCAACGACACGCCCGTGAAGACCGTGAAGGCGTTCCGCAAACTGATGGATTCCGCGAAGCCCGGTGACAAAGTGAAAATCACCGTACGCCGCGGTAATGTGGTCATGGGTCTGACCGTCACGCTGAGCAAGCGGTCGTGACCCTGACAACGCATCGTCTTGACTATCTGCCAGGAGCCCAGGAAACCCCGACCGAAGGCAGAACCGTGGAGTCCGCGTCGTGCGACGACTTGCTCTCAACCGACCTCCTCCCTCCCACGGGTCACGGGACTCGTGCCATGTTCCGCGTCTGATTCGTTCTCTTCACCACCCACGCTGGAGTTACGACCGATGATCGCACGTCTGATTGCTACCGCCGTGGTGCTGGCCGGAGCCTGTGGCCCGGCGTTCGCCCAACTCGGCAAGGATTCCAAACTGCTCGCCCCATTCAAACCGATCGTGGCGAAGGCGAACGAATCGACCGTGCGAATCAAGTGCGACGACAAGGACACGATCCTCGGGACCGTCGTGTACGCAGACGGCTACATCCTCACCAAGTTGAGCGAACTGCGTGGTGTGATCTACGTCCGCCTCCCCGACGGGAGCGAATACGAAGCCGCCATCGCCGCTGCGCACAAGGAGACGGACCTGGCGCTCATCAAGGTGGACGTGAAAGGGCTGAAGCCGGTCAAATTCGCGGACACGATAAAGGTTCCGCAAGGGAACTGGCTCGCGGCGGCGGGGCCGATGAGCGACCCGATCTCCGTGGGCATCGTCAGCGTGATGACACGCAAGTTGACTGGACGCGACATGGTGATCACGAACCCGAACCGCGGCTACATGGGCGTCATCCCAGTGGATGAGAAGGACAGCGACGGCAACCCAGCCGGCGCTAAACTCTCCGAAGTACCCATCGGCGGTGCCGCCGAGAAAGCTGGTCTGCAGGTGGATGACGTGATCGTCGAGATGAACGGCAAGAAGATCGCGAGCCAGTCGATGCTCCGCGAACTACTCGAGTCGCTTCGCGGCGGCGACGTGATCGCTGTCAAGGCAAAGCGCAAGGGCGAAACGAAGGACTTCAAGGTGACACTCGGCAGCGCACCGAAGGACCGCGGCGACGTGCAGAACGCGATGGGCAGTATTCTGTCCGGGCGCCGCACAGGGTTCCCTCAAGTACTCCAGACAGACCTCGTTGTTGACGCGAAGGATTGCGGTGGTCCGGTTGTGGACCTGGCAGGCAACGTGCTGGGTATCAACATCGCCCGCGCTGGCCGAGTGGAAACGTGGATCCTGCCGAGCGAGGTGATCCGGCCACTGCTACCAGATTTCAAGGCCGGCAAGTTCGCGCCACCGGCCGCGGTCAAACTGCCGGTAGCTCCGGCACCGCGCCTAAAGAAATAAATTGGCCGAGGCGCTCTGCCACGAACCAACCTCGCTGCGGTGGTTCCACGTCGCGCAGTTGCGGACGAGTCAGTCGCCGCTGAATGCGGAGGAAGGTAACAAGGCGTCGCCGAAGCGAAGCGACGGGGCATCGAAGCGAAGAGCATCCACCCTGCGGACCTCCAGGTGTTCAAAGTGTTGGGTGTAGTGAAGTAGCGTGGGCCAAGGTTCTGCGCTGGCCCACGTCTTCGTTTTGGTTTTGTGGCAGAGACATTCCTGTCTGTAGGATTCAAGGGTACAGCCGCACGGACAGGAATGTCTCTGCCACACGAGAATTAGGTGGGACGGCGTTGAGCCTCGACCCACCTACACCGACAACTCGCCCACAACCAATGTCACGTCGTCGGTGAGCTTCGTGTCGCCGCGGAAAGCGCGCTGGTCTGCGAGCAGGCGTTCCGACAGCACGTCGGCGGCTATGAACCCGTGTGCCGCGAGTGACTGCTCCAAACGCTCGGTGCCGTACCCCTCGCCCATCTCGTTCCGCGCTTCCACCAAGCCGTCAGTGTAGAAACAGAGGCGGTCGCCCGGTTCGAGTTGCACCGACTTCTCGCGGTAATGTTCGTCGGGCACGATGCCTAGCATGAAACCCTGCGCCGAAAGCGATTGCACCGCCCCGGTACGTGCGACGAACCGAAGTGGGTACGGATGCCCCGCGTTCGCGTACGTCAGCACCCGCGTCCGGCGGTTCAACACACCGTAGAACGCGGTGACGAACCGTTCGTCGGCCAACCCCTGTAGACGCGAGTTCATCTCGGAGAGAACCGCGCCGGGTGAGGTCGTGGAGCCGGACACGTCGGCGAACGCAGTCCGCGACATGATCGCAACCATCGCCGCGGCTATGCTGTGGCCGCTCGCGTCAGCGATCAGGAATCCCAGGTGATCCGGGTCCGGTTGCGCGATGTCGTAGTAATCCCCGCCGAGGTGGTCGAGAGGGGCGTAGTGGACGCCCCACCGCAGTTCCGGCCAGTCGGGCGGCGCGTGCGGGAGCAGTAGCCGCGTCTGAAAACGTCCGGCGGCACGCAGATTAAACCGCAACTCCTCATCGCGCAACATCAATTCGTCGATCGCGCGATTCAGTTCGCGTGTGCGATGTTCGACGAGATTGTTCAACGATTCCGCCCGCAAACTCATGAGCATCCGCGAGGACAGGATGCCGAGAACTCGCCGTTCAGAGTTCACAACGGGGAGGTGCCGGACGCGGTGCCGGCTCATCAGCGCCACCGCGTCTTCCCAGTTTACGTCCGGCGCGATGCTGTATGGGTCGTAAGTCATCCATTCGGAAACGGGCGTCTCACGCCAGCCGGGCTCCACGTCCGCGACGCGGCGGATGAGGTCACGTTCCGTGAAGATGCCAGTCAGTCCGATCGCGTCGTCCACGACGATGACCGCGCCGATCCGCCGCCTGTTCATCTGTCCCATCACGTCGCGAAGTGGGCACGAGGCCAGAACCATGACCGGTTCGGGTTGCATCACCTCACGGACTGAAAGCAACTGTTGCCTCATATACGAAGATTACCCTGCAGATACGGACGGTTCTGGAAAATCCGGTAGGCGCGATTTGAAGTGAATTATAGACACCGTGCACCCACGCGATGTGATTCCTGTGAATGTGGTCAATGAAGCTTGACCTGAGTCGTCGATGGTACAAGATACGTGCAGCCCGACCCTCGCGGGGAGTAGCCCATGCCGATCTGGATGCGACAGGCAGCGGCGATACCGGTTCGAGATGGCCACGTGTGCTTGGTCACATCAAGCAGCGGTCGGCGCTGGGTCGTGCCCAAAGGTCAGATTGACCCGGGGCACACAGCCGGCGAGACCGCCCTCGTCGAAGCGTGGGAAGAAGCTGGCCTCGTCGGCGCACTCGACCCCGAACCGCTCGGCTCCTACGCGTACGAGAAACTTGGTCGCGAGTTGCATGTCCTGGCGTTCCGCATGATGGTCACCGAAGTTCGCGACGAATGGCCGGAACGTGATTTGCGGGTACGTGTCTGGTTGCCACTCACCGAGGCACTCGACCGTATCGACGAACCGGGGTTGCGAGACCTGCTCCGGCTTGCTTTCCATTTGAGAGCGCCTGGGCGAAACATTTTTGCGCCAGCGTGACGTGCCGCTTGTGGCGTAGCGGCGCTCCGCCACAAGCGGCGTGCTTACCTCAGCAGCGGCAGAATAACGCGGTCCACGTCTGCCTCGGTCGCGACCGGCGTCACCCCGGTGTGCAACTCCCACGATTCCTTAAGTTCTGCTGACGCGCCTGGCGCGAGTGTGACCAACTCACCAACCGTTTCCATCTCGAGCATGTCCTCATTCGAGAAGGTCTGGTAACGTGTCCCGCGGTCCGGGTACGTGGCCCCTTCTCGGTAGTCAAACCGCTTCACGAACAGCTCGCCGGAATTCAGGTACGCGACCCATCCCTCACGGTGTGCCAGACCGATCTTCGTAGGCCCCTTGTTCACATCCTGGCGCAGGAAAGCGTACTTCGCGCCGAAAGTCCAGCGTGTGTCGGCGAAGTCGAAATACGGCCACAGAATCAGTTCCTGGTTCGGCGCGAAATCGGCCGGTGATCTCGCGTTCTTCGGGTGAAGCGGGTGGTTCTTCTTGGGTGGTAACGGGATGATCTCGACGCCGCCGGGCGCCAACACAGTCGGCCCCCATGGAGCCAATTCGGTCGGCGCATGGCCGACGTTCGTGACGCGCAGTGTCACGCCCACGCGAGTGCCGCTCGCGCCGAGTCGCACCTCCATCACTTTCTGGATGCCGTATTCCGCTTCGACTGGCGGCGTGATGCGAGCGGCGTTCGGGCCGATCTCTTCCCACTTCACAGGGCGATTGTCCGCGAAGTACGTGCGGGTGAGGTCTTCCGGGGCAAGCCAGAACCGGTGCCCGCCGCGAATCTGCCACTCGGCTTCGCCGGTCCCGCCCATCATGGAATCGTAGTTCTTGAGCACGTTGAACCCGGATGGCCGTCGGTAGGCGATGACGCGCGGGCCGACGTCGAGCGTCACGACAAGTTCCACGTCACCGTTACTGATGCGGAGGTTGTTCTTCCAACCGCGATATTCGATCACATCCACGCCAAAGGCCTCGAGCAAGGAGAGGAAAACGAGGAACGGGAGCATGTTAACATGCCAGCCGTTCGGAGTGTATCAGGTTCGATTACATTGCCGTGCGCAGAGGAGCCAATTGAACGGTGTCGCGAACTGTACCGATTATTTCGGCTCCGCTAGAACGGAAGGTTACCTTCCGTAGCCCTGCTACACCGCATGACAGCGTTTCGCGGCCTTGACTTGTAGAAAAACCGCGTGCCTCGGCCACCTGCTATAATCGTGAGATCGTCCTGTTCTATCACGAGCCACCTTGATGTCCACTGCTCCGAGCCGCATCTCGCTCCCGCTCTGGCAAGAGCAATACGCCGCGCCATTCGCGCCGACCACGGCCAACGAAATGGCGGCCCGCGGCTGGGATTACGCGGATGTCGTGTTCGTGACCGGTGACGCGTACGTCGATCACCCCAGTTTCGCAATGGCGATTCTGCACCGCGTCCTCGAGCAAGCAGGCTTTCGTGTCGTGATCCTGAGTCAGCCGGACTGGAAGACTTGCGAACCGTGGCGGCAGTTCGGCAAACCCCGCCTGTTCTTCGCGGTGAGCGCGGGGAACATGGATTCGCTCATCAACCACTACACCGCGAACAAAAAAGTCCGCAACGACGACGCCTACTCCCCCGGTGGGCGGATCGGGCTGCGCCCTGACCGCGCGTCGCTTGCGTATTGCCAGCGGGCGCGAGAAGCGTTCCCCGGTGTGCCGGTGATCGCGGGTGGCGTGGAAGCCTCACTGCGCCGGCTCGCGCACTACGACTACTGGTCTGACACGGTAAAGCGGTCAATCGTTCTCGACTCGAAAGCTGACCTTGTTGTGTACGGCATGGGCGAGCAGAACATCCTCACCATCGCCCAGAAACTGAGGGCGGGCGGCACACTGCGTGACCTACGCACGCTGCGGGGCGTGGCCTTCGCCCTCGGCGCGAAAGAGTCTGACGAACTGAAAGCCCAGGTTAGCCGCGAGCCGCAGGCGAGCGTGAGCGTCATCCCTTCGTACGAGGAGGTGCGTGACGACAAACTCGCCTTCGCCGAAGCGACTCGCATCATCCACACCAATACCAACCCCTTCAACGCCGTTACGCTTGTGCAGTTTCACGACCGGCAGGCGGTGGTACAGACGCCACCAGCGTTCCCGCTAACACAAGCGGAGATGGACGCGGTGTACGACCTGCCGTACAACCGCCGACCACACACGTCATACACGGAGACGATACCGGCTCACGAGATGATCAAGGACTCGGTGACGATCCTACGCGGGTGCTTCGGCGGTTGCACGTTCTGCTCAATCACGGCGCACCAGGGTCGCATCATCCAGAGCCGTTCCTCCGAATCCGTCATGAAGGAAGTAACGAAGCTTGCGGCCGATCCCAGCTTCAAGGGGATCATCTCGGACATCGGCGGCGCGACCGCAAACATGTACGCGATGCGTTGTTCGCGCCCCGAGATTGAAGCGAGGTGCAAGCGACTCTCGTGCGTTCACCCAACCGTGTGCAAACTGATGACGACAGATCATGGGCCGCTCATCGAACTGATGCGCGAGGTGCGCAACGCGGACGGTGTGCGGAAGGTGCTGGTGTCGTCCGGCATCCGTATGGACCTCGCACAGATGTCACCGGAGTATGTGCGCGAACTCGCCGAACACCACACCGGCGGACGGCTAAAGGTCGCCCCGGAACACACCAGCCCCAAGGTTCTGGAGCTGATGAAGAAGCCGTCAATCGACAATTTCGGGGTGTTCGCGGAGCAGTACCGTCAGGCGAGCGTGGATGCTGGCAAGCCGAAGCAGCAGATCATCCCGTACTTCATCGCGAGCCACCCGGGTTGCGACCTCGCGGAGATGATCGACCTCGCGCTCTACCTGAAGCAGAACGGCTACCGACCGGATCAGGTGCAGGACTTCATTCCGGCTCCGTTCGACATCGCGACGTGCATGTACTACACCGGTCTCGACCCGTTCAGCAAGAAGCCGGTGAACACCGCGAAGAACCTGACTGACCGCAAGATGCAGCGTGCGCTGATGCAGTTCTTCAAGCCCGAGAACTACTTCGAGGTGCGCGAGGCGCTCATCAAAGCGGGCCGCGCGGATCTGATCGGTGGCTGCGACGGGTTGATCCCCGCGAACCCACCGAAGGACTCGATCGAGGCGCGCCGGAAGCAGGCCAACGCAGCGGCGCACAACGACCACTATCATTCGGTCGGGAACCCCGCTGTCGGCGAAGAAGCGGGCGAACGCCCTTCTCCACCGCTCGTGCGTGGCGCCGGGTACCGCCCTGGTCGCTCTTCGCAGAGCCGCCGCAAAAAACCCGGTCGCGGGCCAAAACCGCACTGAGCCTCGCGGCCTGTCGCCCGCAAAGCCGGGCTTCACGGCCGCTCCACATCAATCCTGGAGACCCAACATGGTAGACCCCGAACCCGACCCGCGGATCGTCTTCGTCGCAGAGAGTTCCCAGGTGGCCGAAGCTGTCGTCCGACTGCTCGGCGCGAACGACATCCCGGCCGAGATCGCAGCCAGCCCCGGGCAGACGAACACGGACCCGCTCACGGGCGCGACGGAGACGGTCACGACGGAAGAGTTCCCAGTGGTCATCACCGATCCTGAGAAACTGGAGGCCGCGCGCGAGCTACTGGCAACAGCACAGACGATGGCCGCAGTGAAGACGGTGCGGGAGAAACGCGCCAACCGCACGGGCACGCTCACCGTCGTGTGCGAAGATTGTGGCAAGTCGTCCGACTGGCCGGCGCAACTGATGGGCACCACCGAAATCTGCCCGCATTGCAGCGGCTACATGGACATCCCCGACCCGGACGAAGACTGGTCCGGCATGGACTTTGGCGATGCCGAAGACGACGCCGAGTCAAAGGAATAGTGATGTCGTTCAAGCTTGCACCATTCACCGTCGCTCCCCAGGAAGCCGGGTTCACGCTCGCGAAGGTGCTGCGTTCGCGGCTCGGCGGGCCGTCGTGGAACGACGTCCGCAAACTCATCGCCGCGCGACGCGTGAAGGTTGCCGACGCGATCTGCTCCGACGAAGCGCGACGCGTGAAGGAAGACGAAGTGGTGGTGCTCCTGGAACACCCGAAACCGCTGCCGCGGACCGCGCACCCGGAACGGCTCGTCGTGCGACACCTCGACGAACACGCGGTTGTGGTCGAGAAGCCTTCGGGGGTGAACACCGTGCGACACCCGGCGGAACTGGAATGGTCCGAGCAGCGCCGCGAACTCGACCCCACTCTGCAAGACCTCACGCAGTGGGCGGTCGCGTACCAGCTCGGCCGCGATGCACGCGACATTCCCCGCTTGCGAATCGTTCACAGGCTCGACAAGGAAACGAGCGGTTTGGTCGTGTTCGCGCGCTCGGTTCTGGCAGAACGCGAACTTGGATTACAATTCCGTAAGCACACGGTTGTTCGGCGCTACCTCACCGTCGTGCCGGGAATCCTGAGCGCGCAGACCATACGCTCGAACTTGATCGACGATCGTGGGGACGGGCGCCGCGGCAGCACGAAACTCCCGAACATCGGCAAGGAAGCGGTCACGCACGTTTCGCTGGAAGAGCGGTTGCAAGGCTACACGTTGCTCTCATGCCGGCTCGAAACGGGACGCACGCACCAGATTCGCATTCACTTGTCGGAAGCCGGACACCCGGTCTGCGGCGAGAAAGTGTACGTGAAACGCCCCAACGGCGAGATGTTCGACGACCAGAGCGAGGCGCCACGCCTCGCTCTGCACGCGACGGAGCTAGGATTCGAGCACCCCGCGACCGGCGAACACTTGCACTGGTCGATGCCGCTGCCGGGCGACCTGGCGAAATTCGTTGAGCGGTTGAGAGGGTAGCCGAGTCACCTCACAAGCCCGAACTTCTTGAGAGGAGACCACCCGCCGCCTGTACAAGCGGGAGCCAACCGGTTGTCGACAGTCCACCCAACATGCGCGTGTGCATTCAGCGCGCAAAACGGAACGCAAGGTAAAGCAGCGCGCAGAATGAAACAACCGTGGACATCAGCGCGACTGGGCTGATAACCGCGTGTGCGAGTCGCACGTTCGCCGCCGTCGGCGGTGTTGAGATGCCCGGCGACTCCGGCTTCCACCCATCACTCTCCCACCACGCCTCGTCGGCGCGCGTGACCGGTTCGAGTTCCGCACGGCTCGTCCACAGTGCAATGCTCCCGAAGACCATCAGCGAGAGCGCGGCCAGGTGAACGATGATCGGAAGAATCACATCGCCTTGCTTCAATGTGAGCGCGAGCAAGATAGCAAGCCCGTTATTCGTCGCGTGCAGCAGGATCGGCGCCCAAATGGACCGCGTCGCGATGTACACGAAGTGCAGGTACAGGCCCATCACGGTAATGACAACGAGTTGCGAGGGGTCGAGGTGCATCGCAGCGAACAGCACTGCCGTGAGAAACACACCCAAGGCAATCCCATACCGCGCGCACAACCCGCGTCCCAAGAACCCGCGGCACCACAACTCCTCAACCACGCCCGGCCCGAGCGCGACGGCCAGCACAGTTAGTGGCCACGGGAACCGCCCGAACACGCTATTGAGCGCCTTCAGCGTCGGCGGGGACGTCATCCCAGTCGCCCACATGAACAACGTTTGGATGAGATCCGACATGACGATGAAGCCGGGCACCAGAAGCAGTACAAGCACGACGTGTATCCAGTGCGGGCAGCGAACGCCGATCTGTCGCTTCCAGTCCGGTCCGATGCGCCTCGGTAGTACGAGAACGATCAGGCCAACCGAAGCGAACTGTGCCGCGAGCATTCCCCACGCGAGCGATTCTCCGATCTCGACCGGCATCGGAGGGCGTTCGCCTTCCTCCTTGGGATCTACCGACTTGCGGAACCCGGCCAACTGCTCGTCCACGAACTTGCCCGGTTCGGGTGCGATGAATGCGTACACGGTAAACACGACCGCCACCGCGACCACAGCTCCCGACATCTGCACGAAGACGAACACCACACACCACACCACCGCTTCGAGGAACCCCGGCTTGGGGCGCGAGGGTGCAGGTGGTGGAGTCGCGTCCTCCGGTTCGGGTCGCGTAACCAACGGTGGGTCGTTCGTAGGTTCGCTCATCGGGTGCGTTCTTCCGGGGATACTCTCTCGACGCCAACCGCGCAGGGCACCTATGTTCCACGTGGAACGTCGGTGATCATTAGAACGATGCGCATTTGAATACAGTCGGAGATACGCACCCGGCGGCTCAGTACCGAACCCAACCGCTGTATTCCATCAGTTGCAGGAGCCACGGGTTCCGCCACGGGTTCCACGCGGGATAGAACACGCTCAACACGCCGAACCCCAACAGCAGCGCGCACAGCAAACGCCCTACCCCGCTGCGCGCGAGGCGGTCTGCGGCCGGCGGGATCGCCAACACCCACAGCGGTATCAGCCAGAACAGCCATCGCGGGCCGCTTGTGTTGCCGCCGTAGTTGTAACTCTGTGTGCGCGTCAGGTAGAAGCAGAACACTGTCACCGAAACCACCAGCGTCATCGCGGCGAACATCTCCAGAGTCCAGCCGGTGCCCTTCTTCGCGCCGAACAACCTCCGCACCGCTGGCGCGCTCTTGATCCCCATCACGGCCAAGCCGACCAGTGAAAGCAACCAGACCGGCGTGAGGCTGAACCACCCGTGATGCCCGAACGACAGGTGGAACGCATACCCCGTCGTCGGCTCTTCATTGAAGTCGATGCCCTTCGCCGCGGGCGTGCCGCGCTTCGCCCAGTGACTACCCGCGAAGTCGTACCACGGGCCGCCGAACTCGCTGTACGCGGGGAGGAGTTTTCCCATCGCTGCGTAGTTGGTAGCAAACAACGCGGCGAACGGTAGCAGCGCGCACGGCACGAAGAACAGGAGCGTATTGCGCGGCCGGGCGACGAGCAGCGGAAGGAACAGCGCCGCGAAGAAGCACAGCGACGGTAGCTCGAACGTGGCCGCGAACGCCGCGAAGAACCCGCAGATGCCGTAGCCGCGCGGCGTCATGTCGCGGTTCTCGTGAATCGCTCGCAACAGCGGGTAGCTCGCGAACAGCACGCAGTACGCGGCAGGTAGATGGTTGTTTAGCGTGCCCGAGAACGTAAGCAGGAACGTCCCCAGCGCCGCGACCGCGAACGCGAGCAGTTTCCCGAAGTCGGTCTTGCCGTAAATATCGATCAGCCGGCCGATCAGGAGGAGATAGATTGCGAACGGGAGCACATTCCAGGTCAGAACAATCGCGGGGATCACAAGCCAACGGTCCTTGACGATATCCCAACCAAACACCCGGTTCAGTACCCAGTATTCGCACGCGACGAGCGTCGCCATGAGCGGCGGCTTGCTCGAATAGAACTCCTTCGTGTCGGGGTTCATCACGATGTCGAGGCTCTTGTACCCCGGCTCCGCAACGATGCCCTCGTCCTTGTACTTCGTGAGGTCGTTCGGGTCGGGGTAGGTGCGCTTACCGATGACGAAACTGCGTTCGTGAATGAGCGAGCGAACGGTGGCCCAGCGAGATTTGTCGTTGGAACTGAACGTCGGCATCGGGTCGGGGCGCGTATCGGGCCACTTCCGGTCAGGCTCATTGCCGTAGCCGCCCGGTCCGGCCTTGTAGCGGCTCGGCTCGATCACGTTCTCGGCACCAACGGTCTTGGCCGCGGCGATCGCTACCGCCGCGACCATCAGCAAGAGGAACGCCGAGCGGCGCACGTCGGACGAGTCTGCAGCCATCAGAAGTTCCCAGGGTTACCTTCAATACGCTGTGCGGGGTTACCACTCCAATTGTCTTCGCCGCTCGCGGCGTAGCGTAGCGGCGCACGCTACACCTCAAACAGCGAAACCAAAGGCTACCCAACTCGTTCCGAGACGCTGTACGGGTCGTTGTCGAGCCACTTCCGCGCAACCGTCATTTCCGCCGTGAGGCCCGCGAGCAAGCACTGTGCACCGAGCAGACCACAACCCACCGAGAGAGTCAACACGACCATTTGCGTCAGCAGCCCCGCGCCCACCGTTTCGTCAATCAGCCGGGCGAGCAGGTTCACCAACAAGAGAAAGAACCCGAACGCGCCGATCGCTCCGAATGTCAGCCCCCAAGAGCCGAGGAAGTGGTTCGGCCTTCGCCCGAAGCCGGTTAACAGGCGCACCGTGGTTACGTCGAGCGCGCCCTTGATGAACCGCTTCCAGCCGTACTTGGAACTGCCGAACTTCCGCGCGCGGTGTTGGATCACCAACTCGCCGACCTTGAACCCGCGAGCGGTCGCGAGCACCGGCACGAACCGGTGCAGTTCGCCGTAGAGGTACACCTCGCGGATCGCCTCGGCCTTGTATGCCTTCATCCCGCAGTTGTGGTCGTGTAGGTAAACGCCGGTCAGCACGCTCAGGAACTTGTTGAACACGCGACTCGGGAACACCTTGTGCCAGGGGTCGTGACGTACCTTCTTCCAACCACTCACGACATCCAGCCCGTTGCGAAGCGCTTCGAGGAAGCGCGGGATCTCATGCGGGTCGTCTTGCAAATCGGCGTCCATCGTGAGAATGACGCTCCCGCGTGCGGCGCTGAACCCGGCGGCGAGCGCCGCGGCCTTCCCGAAGTTGCGGCGAAACTTGATGCCGCGCACTCGATCGTCCTTCGACGCGAGTTCGCGCACGATGTCCCACGAGCCGTCCTTGCTGCCGTCGTCGATGAAGAGAATCTCGACGAGTTCCGGTAGCGTGGACGCGACTTCGGCAATCTCCGCGTGCAGCGCGACGAGGCTCTCCCGTTCGTTGTAAACCGGGATCACGAGCGTGAGTAACTGAGCTTCGCCGGGTGTCTCAGGAGACATGAGGCTTCTCGTTGTGAATCGGAATCGTTTCGTCGTGGCGAACCGGGGGCGGCAGCGTGGGCTTCTTCGCGTAGAGCAGAAGCCCAACTGCAAGTTCGGCAATGGTCCAGGTTAGCCGGAGGACGATCGCGACGACAACCGCGATGCCCGCCGCGGCGTCGGCGCCGATTGCGGGCGTGAATCGTGGCGTCAGCGCGGCGGCCAGCACGAACTCGCGCGCTCCCAATCCGCCCGGCGCGACCACGATCACGAACCCCGCGACGTAGGACAACGCGACTGCGGCCATCTCGACCGAGTATTCTTCCGCATTCCACTCCGGCGGGTTCGGCACAAGCGCACGGATCGCGAACCCGAGACTAAGCGTGAGCAGACAATAACCGCTGGCCCCGTGTACCAGACCTTGCGCGAGCAGGAAGATAGAAGGCGCCGGGAGCGGGCGGGCATCCGGCCCGCGGCGTTTCTTTGCGATCCGCACCACGAGTTTGTTCAGCACGCCCAGTCCCAGTGGCAGCGCAGCCATCGCGAACAGCAGCGTCGTTCGCCCCGAAATCTCTGGCGGCAACATGCCGAGCGTGGGTAGGAACAGTACGCCCAACAGCGCACCAGCGGCCATGCTCGTGAGCGTCTCATATGTCGCAGTAACCGCGACAGTGATGCGGCTCGCTCCGTAAGGGCGCAGCATCCCGACGCGCATCACGAGAACGAACACCTTCCCCGGAATGTACTTCCCGAACTGGCTGATGAAGTATGTCCGCAGCCCGATGTACCACGATACCGTGACGCCCTGACTGTGTAACAGCCTCACCCAGAACGTCGCCCAGCAACAGTGCGCGAAAAGGTAGAGTAGCCCCGAAAGAACCAGCAGTTCTACGCGCGGCGAGAACGGCACCCGCGGCATTTTCCGAAGCACGTTCGCGAAGTACCACACCACACCGACGACGATCGCCAGCGCGAGCCCGGCCTCGATGACGAGTACAATCTTGCTTCGTTTGCCGTTGGACATGAACCGGATTCTACGAGGCGCGCGGGGCTTGGCGAGCGCCCTTCACATTGTCGTCGTGCGCCGCGTCTGATAAGTTCAATCAGGAAGAATCGAGGAGCACGCGATGAGTACCGAGAACGCCTCACCGACGCCAGACAAACCCACGCCGCCGGCCACGCCGCCCGCAGCGCCCCTGACCACGACGACGCCAGCCGCAGGTCCGCCGGTCTACGGCGCGCCCGCGGTGAGCGCGCCAAAGCCAGGTGGTGTGCCCGCGGCCAACACGCCCAAACCGGGCGGCCCTCCACCCTACGTAGGTAAGGGACCGCCGCCGCGACCGGGTGGCCCGCGACCGGGTGGCCCGCGGCCGGGTGGCCCTGGCGGCGACCGGCCGAACCGCAGCGACAAGGCGTACAATCCCGGAGGCGCGCCGCAGCAACTGTTCTTCGGCGGCGAGAAACCGAACACCCGCGAACTCGACAAACTCATCGAAGACGAACTCGCACAGGCGATGGGCGACTTCGACGTGTCGAAGACCGTCGCGGCCGTCGAGACGGTGACCAAGCCCCGCGCAGCGGGGACCGTGGGCGGCGGTAAGAAAGTCGGGGTGATTGTCGGCGTTCACGGCAACGACGTGTTCGTCGAGGTGCCCGGTGGGCGCAGCCAGGGCGTATTGCCACTGCAACAGTTCGACGGCCGCAAGCCCGCGATCGGCGAATCGGTCGAGTTCGACATCGACCACTATGATGCGGGTGATGGGCTGCTCATTCTCACGCGCCAGGGGTCCACGCAAGTCGTTCACGACTGGTCGCAGGTCGTTTACGGCATGATCGTGGAAGCGAAGGTCACCGGTACGAACAAGAACAAGACCGGGCTAACGATTGAGGTCGCCGGCATCAAGGGGTTCATGCCCGCGAGTCAGCTCGACCTGTATCGCGTCGAGAACATTGAGCAGTTCGTGAATCAGCGCCTCAAGGTGATGGTCACCGAGGTCAACCCGGAAGAGCGGAACCTGCTCGTGAGCCGTAAGGCAGTCCAGGAACGCGAAAAACAAGTCAAGGCCGAGGAGTTCTGGAAGACCGTCGCGGAAGGTCAGGTGATGAAGGGCATCGTGCGGAGCATCAAGCCGTTCGGCGCGTTCGTCGATCTCGGCGGCGCCGACGGCCTCATCCCGGCGTCCGAGTTCTCGTGGCAACGAGTCGCCGACCTGAACGAGTTCGTGAAGATCGGGCAACAGGTCGAGGTGAAAATCAATCGCGTGGACTTCGACGCGCGGAAGATCAGCCTCAGCATGAAGCAACTGACTGTCAGCCCGTTCGAGGAGTACACGAAGACGGTGCAGGCCGGTGCCCGCATCACCGGGAAGGTGACCCGCATCGCGGAGTTTGGGGCGTTCGTGGAACTCACCCCCGGCGTCGATGGTCTGATTCACATCTCGGAACTCTCCACGCAGCGAGTGCGCCGCGTCCGCGACATCTTGACCGAAGGCCAAACGGTCGTCGTCGAGATTCTCAGCACGGACCCGACCACGCGCCGGATCGCGCTGAGTCTGAAAAAGATCGCGACCGAGGAGGAAGCCGCCGCGTCGGCAGCAGAGGACGCCGAGAACGAAGCCGACCTGAAGGCGGCAGAAGAGGCGATGGCCAACCGTCCGGTGAACCCGAACCTCCGTGGCGGCATTGGCGGGCCGATCAAGTTCAATACAGAGTGATTCGTTTCGCCGCTTGCGGCGTAGCGGGCTTCCCGCAACGCCGCAAACGGCGAACAGAAAAGACCCACAAGAGACCGCGTGCATGACAACCGCCGGTCCGCTGAAGCCACGTTCGCCGCGTGAACTCGCGACGCTACTCGATACTCTTCAGAAGAACGTCGGCCGGGTGTTCCTCGGTAAGCCCGAAGTAGTCCGGCTCGCGGCTGTCGCGATCCTCGCCGACGGGCACCTTTTGCTCGACGACGTACCCGGTGTAGGGAAAACACTTCTCGCGAAGGCGCTCGCGCGAAGTCTCGCGTGCAAGTTCAACCGCATCCAGTTCACGCCCGACCTGCTGCCGGGTGACCTGCTCGGCGTCACGATCTATCACTCGCAAACTGGCGAGTTCATCTTTCAGCCCGGCCCGGTATTCGCGGAAGTCGTCCTCGCCGACGAGATCAATCGCGCCACCCCGCGCACGCAGAGTGCGCTGCTCGAAGCGATGCAGGAACGACAAGTCACCATCGATGGCATCACGCGACCGCTCGGCCCACCTTTCCTCGTGGTCGCGACCCAGAACCCGCACGAATTCGAGGGGACGTACCCACTCCCGGAAAGCCAACTTGACCGGTTCATGCTACGTGTGAAGGTCGGGTATCCAGACCGTGAAGCCGAGCGCGCGATTCTCACGCAGCACCGCGCCGGCGAACCGGTCGAACACCTCGAACCGGTTCTCCAACCCGCCGACGTGATGGCGCTCCAAGCCCACGTTCGCACGGTGCTCGTCGATCCCACAATCGCCGAATACGTCCTCGATCTTGTCGGCGCGACGCGGACTCACACCGAACTCGCGCTTGGGGCGAGTACGCGTGCATCGCTCGCGTTGTACCGCGCCGTGCAAGCGCTCGCGGTCACGAACGGGCGAGACTACGCGGTGCCGGACGACGTGAAGGCGCTCGCGGAGCCGGTACTCGCACATCGGCTCGTAACGCGGAGTTGGGCCGCCGGCGGGCACCCCGACGCCGGTCCTATCGTGCGCGGGATCCTCGCCAAACTGAAGGTGCCGACGTGAAACGCACCGACGGCGCCACGAGCTTGCCTTCGCTCCAGTTCACACCGTCCGGGATCGCATGGCTCGTCGTCGCGCTAGCGGTCGGCGGACTTGCCTGGTACAAGAGCATCAACTTGGTGCTCCTCATCGTGTACGTGATGATCGTGTTGGTGGTGCTGAACGGACTCTTGGCGTGGCGGAACGTGCGCCGGGCTCGAGCGACCCGGCTCGCGGTGCTGCCGCTGTTCGCCGGCGAGCGGTCCGAGTACGGAGTGCGGGTGACGAACGACGGACCGCGTCCGGTTACTGTCACGGTCGAAGACCGGTCCACTGCAGGCGCGACGAACTTCCTGGCGTACCGCGTACCGGGACAGGGCGTTCTCGAATGCACTGCGTCACGCGAGTTCCCCAACCGCGGACGTTTCGCGGGCCCGATCGTGCTTCAGTCGAGTTTCCCATTCGGCTTCATACTCTGTCAGCGCCCGGGCGACGCAAGCGGCGAGGTCGTGGTGCTCCCGCGCCCAGGGTTCGCCGAAGCGGACGGGCTGCGGCGGTGGGTCGCACGTCAAGCCGGTGGCGACGGCCGCGCCCGCAAGGTGCTGCGGCACGTCACGACCGACCGGGCCGAGGTCCGCGGCGTGCGCCCGTACCGGGCCGGAGACCCGATCCGCGATATTCACTGGCGCACGACCGCGCGGCGCGGCGAGCCGATGGTACGCGAATACGACACCGCCCCGTCGCCGGAACTGGTGCTGGTAGTGGAGGCATGGTTGCCCGCGAATCCGACGCCCGCGGACCGCGACCGTCTCGAAGCGGCGTTAAGTCTGGCAGTCACGATCGCAGTGACGTGGCGCCACGCGTTCGACAGCCCGGTGACAGTAGTCGTTCCGGGCAGCGGGGTCGCAACGGCGAGTTACGACGAAGACCTGCGCAAAGCGATGACGCCGCTAGCGGACGTGACCGGCGCGCCGAATTTCGATGCGCCAGGAGTGTCCGCGTTCACCGGTCGTCTCGCGCGCGGCGCGCGGGTTGTCGTGAGCAGCCGGCGGAACTCACCGTTCTCGGGCACGCTGGCGCGATCCACGGGGAAGCCATTCGCAGCCGTCAGTCCCGGCGACCCCCTGCCGTGGTATCAGCCGCCATTGTAGGGTTGGTCGAGGGCCGTGCTTCGCGGGCCAAAGGCCCACCGTGGGACTGTTGACGGCGTGTGGTGAGTTGCAAAAGCCGAAGGGCCACCGTGGGACTATTGACGGCGCGTGGTGGGCCATCGGCCCGCGAAACGCGGCCCTCGACCCACCCTGCGAAAGTCACCCATGCCGACCGAAGCGACCTTCCGGTTCAGCACGTACCTGACACTCGCGCTGGCGTGTGTCGCGCTGGGGTACGCGCAGGCGCCCATGCTCCCGGAAGTGCCGGTGTTCGCGGGCCTCACGGTCGCCGCGCTCGGCACGCTGTACTTCCTCGAATCGCGATTCGCCCTGCTCTCGATCCCCGCGGCAAACCGGCTCGGGGCTGTGGTCGGCGCGGGGTTCCTCCTCTGGGCTGCGTACCGAATCAAACGCGAGATGGATTCGTCCACGGCCGAGTTCGCGAGCGTGGGCTGGCACATGCTCATCGTCGCGATGTGCGGGCCGCTCGTGATGCTCGTGCTCGCGGCGAAAGTGGCACGCGGGGGCAAACACGCGGGCGACTACTGGGCGCTTCATGGGACCGCGCTCGCGGGTGTGGGGTTGTCCGCGGCGTTCGCGGAGCAACCGCTCTGCTTCGCGCTCATCGGACTGTATCTCGTCGCGGCAGTGTGGAGCCTCACGCTGTTCCACCTCAACCGCGTGGCCGAGATTGTGCCCGCGATACCCGACCCAACGTCGCCACCAACCTTCACGGCGGCCATGTCCTCTGAACCGCTTGGCACTCGATCGGGCTTCCGACCAGCGCTGCTCTGGGCCGTCGTCGCGGGTGCGGTCGCAGTGCCTGCGTACCTACTCACCCCGCGTTCCCAATCTCTACAGGCCGACTTCGGGAAACCGCGTGTCGAAATCGGATATGGCGCTGATCAGATGGTGGACCTGAATCGGACCGGACCACTTCAATCGAAAGACGAAACTGCGTTTGAAGTGACCGCAACGTACCCCGACCAGACACCGAAAACGGACCTCGACCCCGGCCAGCGCTGGCGCGGTGAGACCCGTGGAGTGTACACCAATGGCGAGTGGAAGCGAACGGACGGTCTCCTCCCGAACATCACCGCGACTGCACGCCAGTCGGCCGTGTGGCGTCCCCCGGACCTCGGCGCGGGCCAGTTCACGCTGACCTACAACGTGCCCGAGGAACTCCGGACGTACTTCCTGGCCGACCCCGTCGTATGGCGCCCGAACCAGCCGGTGCCGATCGCCG